>Ga0206116_1000235_pt1 | contig 76435 bp, 70 predicted proteins | sample 3A1Ametagenome_FD_178000 | JGI IMG/M metagenome (GOLD analysis project Ga0206116, IMG submission 178000) | Enriched microbial communities from leaf-cutter ant dump, University of Wisconsin, Madison, United States - 3A1A | ecosystem: Environmental > Terrestrial > Nest > Insects nest > Nest dump...
GGTGTGGAAAGTGTGGTTCATGCGTTTCGAGATCGCAGAACTGGACTTGCGCGAGCAGCAGTCCGCGCAAGCCTGAAGCGTTACCTATGTCTCCGAACACCTGTTACCCATGTCCCCGGTCTGTACAGCGGGAGAGGGGTTGGGGGAGAGGGGGAGCGGCGGTGGGACTGGACCCGTAGTCGCCCCCCTGGGGCGCCCCCTCTCCCCGGCCCTCTCCCGCGAGGGGATAGGGGGAAAACCATCGGCGGGATCAGGCGGGTTGCTGCGCGATCCGCCCTTTCGAGCGGTATCCCGCACAGTCTGGAAAACCGCCCTGGCGGCCTCAGCCCTTCAGCTTCGGGCTCAATCTAAACTGCAGCTTTCACCCAAGGATGTGCTCATACACATCCCGCATCACATCCCGCTCTGTATCCGGAATGCCCGCCAGTTCGGTCAGCAGCGCGAAGCGGCCGCCGGCCTTGTCCACCGCTTCGAACGGCGGATCGGTGGCGGTGAGTTCGCCCAGCCACACGGTGGCGCTGCCGTCGGGCACCAGCATGCGGGAGCGGAATTCCGGATCGACGCGCAGCTCGCCCACCGGCAGGCCGAGGCGGCTGGCGGCCTGGGTGACCAGGGGGCCGGGATGGGGGGAGACGATGGCTGGATCGCCCTCCACCTCCAGGCTGGCGGCGACCACCGATTGGGGGAAGCGGACGAAGCGCAGGCGGGCGCTGGTGGCCTGCTTGTGATAGACGATGAGAGTCAGTAAGCCCATGGCATTCCGTGCTGAGCAATGCGGGAAAGGCGACCGGCACGGGGGCACGGTCGCCTGGAAGGGTCGGCGAGGCGGGGGCCGCGGCGCCGGGCCAGCGGGGCTGGCCGCAGCGGGCGGGGCGGCAGCGGGTGACGGCGCTGCGGATGGCCGCGCTGCGGATGGCCGCGCTGTTGGCCCGGCTCCTGCCGCCGTGATGCCGTGCCGGCCGCCTCAGGCGGTGGCGGTTGCCGCCGACAGGCGCTTGTTGGCGTCCGCCCAGGCCTGGCAGGCGTCGTAGGTCGACTGCGCGATGCCGGGGATTTCCTCGTAGCCCGCCGGCAGGCGGTCTTCCACTAGGTCGTGCAGTTGCGAAGCCCACTCCTGCGAGATGCGCTTCAGCTTCTTCACTTCCTTTTCGAGGTTCTTGATTTCCTCTTCTGTCATGGTTGTCTCCTCCGTGATCAGAGCCCGGCGACTTCCGGGTACTTGCCGACGAGTTCGAGGGCGACCGACAGGTATTTGTCGGCTTCGTCCTTCATCTTCGAATAGCTGTCGAAACCGAAGCGGTGCACATCGCGCAGGGTGCGGTCCAGCACCACCAGCTTGCCGACGGTGATGGCGCCGCGGCCGAAGCCTTCGTGGGTGAGGTTGATCATCGGCACCGCCATCAGGCCGCATTCCTTCTCGATCAGCGCGGCAATGGCGTTGTGGAAGGCCTTCACGCGGGCGATGAGCACATCGTCAGGGTCGCCCACCACCGGGATCTGGCGGCGCTGTTCCTTGGTCAGGATGTAGGGCGCGAGCACCTTCTCGGTGGGCCAGCCGTCGTAGGTGCCATAGCTGTCCAGCGCGCGGGTCTGGCGATTCATCTCCTTGATGAAGTCGGTCTCGGCCAGTTCCGGGCTCAGCTCGGCCGCGGGGGCGGTGTTGGTATCGATGGTGATCATCGTGGCGACTCCTTGTCGTCGGGTTCTGTTGCAGCGGTTGGAATCGGTACGGATGCCCGCGGCCGGATCGCGGCATGGCGGGTGATGAGGCGGGCGAGGGCGAAGCCGGCGGCGAGGCCGCCCAGGCCGGCGAAGGCGGCGAGCTTGTCGCCCAGGGCCAGGGTTTTCGCGCCGGCCATGCCGGCCAGTAGCCCGCCCACGGCCAGCAGGTAGGCAAGCGCCATCGCGGCGTTGCGCGAGAGTGCGGGATGCCGGCCGGTGGCGGCGCCGCTGCAGTTGGCGGCGGAGCTGCAGCCACCGCAGGCGGAGGCCTGATGGGCGGACGGCGGATCGGCGATCACCGTCAGCGTTCCCGGCGACGGACTCATTCCTGCCAGCCCTCGGCTTCCATGGTGTCGAAGCGGCTGGTATCCACCGGCTGGCGGGCTTTCACCGCCTTGGCCAGCCAGCCGCCGGGGCCGCTGGCGAGTTCGCCCTGCAGGTCGCCGATCAGCCGTTCTATGCCGGCGCCTTCCTCGACACGTATGGGCTGCACGCCGGCGGCGAGCAGCTGTTTCACCGCCGAGGCACCGACCGCCAGGCAATACACCGCGGCGCAGCCGCTGAGGGTGGCGATCTTGGCCGGCAGCTTGTTTTCGTTGCCGTCCTGCGAGGTGTCGAGGAACTCGGTGACTTCCACTAGCTGCGAGGAGCCGGGGCCGATCTCGAAGATGGCGAAGGCCTCGGTGGCGCCGAAGTGCTGGTTCACCGTGCTGCGATCGGTGCTGGCGAAGGCGATGCGCACGCCGTCCACGACCGGGGCCGCCACGTCAGTGCCCACCAGCCGCAGTTGCCGCCGGCGAGGGATCGTTTCGCTGGTTGTATCGAGATCGATGGGGAGCGATGGACTCATGATGTTGCAACACCAGGTTGGCCAGATCGAACAGGGCTTGCCGGGTACCCCGGTAGCCCACCCATGTCTTGCAGTAGCCGCCGACCAGGTCGTATTGCGGCATGCCGGCACGCAGCAGCGGCACGCCCAGCCGCTCGGCGGTGGCGGCTGCGTGTGAATTGGCGATGATGAGTTCCGCCTGGCCGGCGCGGGCCAGGTCTTCCAGGTCTTCCAGGTCGCCGATGTGGGCCTGGGTGGCCGGCAGGTCGGCGAGGCTGGGGGCCTTCACCGGCGTCACCGCGGCAACGATCTCGCTGCCCATGCCGTGGACCAGGGTGGACAGCTGCAGCAGCAGGTCCGGGTCCGCGGCGATGGCGACGCGGCGCAGGCCGGTCATGAAGTGGGTGTCCACCATCGCGTCCTGCAGCTGGGCGCGGTGGCGCTCCAGCTTCTCCGGCACTGGCACGCCGGCGATCTCCGCCAGCAGCGCGGTGAAGCGGTCGCAGGCTTCCAGTCCGACCAGGCCGTCGAAGCGGTGGTCGGGCACGCCGGTGCGGCTGGCGAGCACGTCGGCGGCGGGGTTCAGCGAGCGGCCGATGACGATGGTGGCGCGGGCTTCGCCCAGCGTCGGCAGCTCGGAGACCGGCGTGCCGCCCAGGGTCACCGGCGTGGTGTCTTCCGGGATCAGGTGGCCGTCCATGGAGTCGGCGAGGTCGGGCACCGCCACCGGCCGCAGGTTGAACAGTTCCACCCATTCCTTGATGGCCTCGACGTCGCCCGGCGTCAGGTGGCTGCCCAGCAGCAGGTTGATCTGGCGCTGGCGGCGGCCGACGATGCCGGTGCCGGCGGTGGTGGGCACGGTGGCCTCCAGCATGCCCTTCACCGCGGCGGCGTAGCCGGTTTCCAGGCAACCGTTGAAGTCCGGCGTGTTCACCGCCGCCACCGGAATGTGGTCGTACTGCGGGTAGCGGCTGCGGAAATCCTTCACCAGACGGTGGATGTCGGTGCCCTGGGTTTCCGACAGCGCGGTGGTGGCGAGGCCGACCAGCGCCGGCTTGCTCTTGCCGCACACGGTGGCCAGTGCCTGCACCACGTTGTCGTCGGCGTTCATCACGGTGGAGACCTGGTCCATCGCGGTGGTCTGCAGTGGCACCGGCTCGCGGAAGTGGCGCACGAAGAACACCTTGGCGAAGGCGGTGCAGCCCTGCGAGCCGTGGAAGATGGGCATGCCGCGGTTGATGCCGAGGAAGGCCAGCGCCGCGCCGGCGGGCGCGGAGGCTTTCAGCGGACTGACCGACAGGGCCTTGGGGTGGCGGACGATCTCGGCCATCGCGGCGTCCTCAGGCGGCGGCGCCGGTGGGCGCGTGGTGGTGATCGTCGTGATCGTGGTCGTGGGCATGCTCGTCCGGGCCGTCGCCGGCATCCGGGCTGTCGCCCATCTCCGGCCCGGCGATCACCATGGCCTTGCTCGACCACGGCGCCGGCTTGCGCACCGCGTCCCACACCGGCGATTCCAGCGTCAGCGCCAGCTGGCGCACCAGCTCCTTCATGCCCTCGTAGCCGGCGTAGCCGAATTCCCGTTCCTGGTTGATGTCGAGGAAGGGCAGGCGGGCCTTGAGCGCGGTGTAGAGGTTGCGGCCACCGGCGATCAGGATGTCGGCCTTGAGGTTGTACACCGCGTTCAGCAGGTCGCGGGCGCCTTCGCTCTCCAGCATGATGGTGTTGTCGCCCATCAGCTCCAGGATGCGGGCCTTGTCTTCCTCGGTGGATTTCTTGGTGCCGCTGGCGACCACGTTCATGCCCAGGTCCTGCAGCGCCGAGACCACCGACCAGGACTTCACCCCGCCGGTGAACAACAGCACCCGCTTGCCTTCCAGCCGCGGCCGCCACACGTTCAGCTCGCCGCGCACCCGGGCCTCCTCGCGGGCGATCAGCTTCTCGGTGCGTTCGATGAGGTCGGTGTCGCCGATGATGCGGGCGATGTCGCGCAGTGCCTGCGAGGTGTCGGTGATGCCGTAGAAGCTGCCCTCGAACCAGGGCACGCCGTACTGCTCTTCCATCTTGCGGGCGACGTTGATCATCGCCTTGGCGCACACCAGCATGCTCACCTCGGCGCGGTGCATGGTCTGCACCTCGTGGAAGCGGGCGTCGCCGGACAGGGTACAGAGCACGCGCAGGCCCAGTTCCTCGAACAGCGGGGTGAGGTACCACAGCTCGCCGGCGATGTTGTATTCGCCGATGAGGTTGATGTTGTGGATCCTGATGCCGGGCGGAATGGCTTCCGGCGGCACCGGCTCCGGCTCGCGGGTACCGATGACGTGCTTCACCATGGCCTCGCCGGCGATGCGGTTGCCCAGGTTCTTGGTGCCGTAGAAGCCGGCGCAGTCTATGGGCACCACCGGCACGCCCCAGCGCTCGGCGGCGGCTTTGCACACCGCCTCGATGTCGTCGCCGATCAGCGCCGGCACGCAGGTGTTGTAGACGAACACCGCCGGCGGCTGGTAGCGGTCGATGGCTTGCTTGATGCCGTGGAACAGGCGCTTTTCCGCCTTGCCCATGATGATGTCCTGCTCCGACAGATCGGTGGTCATGCCGATCTTGAAGAGCGTGGGGCCGGACGAGCGGGTGCCGCGGTTGTCCCAGGAATTTCCGGCACAGGCGATGGGGCCGTGCACCACGTGGGCGACGTCGGCGATGGGCAGCAGGGCGATCTGTGCGCCGTCGAAGGCGCAACCGCCGGCGGAAGCGCCGGGCTTGGGCCGTGCGCAGCCGGATTTCTCCTTCTTGTTGTGCGCACAGGCGGGTTCGTCCATCAGGGCGGCGATATCGGAGGCTTTCATGTCGGGGGACTCCGTCGGCAGTAGTGGAGGGCAACGTGCAAGCTCCGTGCCGCCTCGATGGTTTTTCCTAAGCTGATGAAAAGATGGATCTATTCCTGATTCGCAGGCTGTCGTGAAGCCGACAATGTGCGGCCGGCCACACGACAGCCCCGTGGCTTACAGCGCGTAGGGCTGGTGCATCCAGCTGCGCACCAGCGCGGCGTCGCGCTCCGGCAGGTAGGCCATGCCGTCTTCCAGGTCGGCGAACACTTCCGCCGTCAGGTTGCGCGGCACGCGGCGGCCGGCGAGCAGGTGGAAATACCAGGCGAAGCCATAGCCGGCGGCGCGGTCGAAGTCGTGCAGCTGTTGTGCCAGCGCGGTGCCGCGGGCCAGCGTGGCGGCGGTCCAGGCCGGCGTATGGGCGGCAACCGGTACCGCGCTGTAGCAGGTCTGGCGGTAGGTATCCAGGTGCTCGGACAGGGCCAGCACCCAGCGGTCGCAGAAGCGGGATTGCTGGCCGGCGCTGCTGGCCTGCCATTCGGCGAGGAAGCGCAGCACCGCCGCCGGCTTGCCCGGCTGCTCGGCGAGGCGGCCGAGGTAGGGGGCGACATCCACCAGGCGGCGGAAGTTGTAGCGGGAGGGGCCCAGCGGCTGCGGCGGCGGGCTGTCGGCGGGGCGGTCCAGCAGGCCTTCGGCGGTGGCCGGCGTTTCGCCGATGGCGGTCAGGCTGTGGCTGGCGACTTCCTGCAGCTCCTCGATTTCCAGCTGCAGGTAGTCGGCCGCGCCATTGCCCCAGGGGGCGACGAAGTAGTGGCTCACGCCCTGCTCCAGCGTCACCGTGAGGCCAGCCTCCGCGTAGCGTTCGAGAAAGGCGTCGCCGTCCTCGCCGCACTCGGCCCAGGCCTGCTCCAGCCAGCCGAGGGCGTCGTCGGCCACCGAGGCGCCGCTGGCATCCAGGATGCGGCCGGGCCGGAACCAGCCGCCGCGCGACAGCCGCGGCACGAATTCCGGACCGCCTTCGCGCCGCAGGGCGTCGAGCAGGGCGGCGTGGCCCGGCAGCGGGGCGACGGTGGCGCACAGGCGGAACACCGTTTCGGTCAGCGTGGCGGGAAGCTGGTCGCTGGCCACGACGGTGGCAGCGGGCAGGGTGGCGGGGGCGTCGGTCATGGCGCGGTCCTCGGTTAGGCGTGGTGCATCGGAAACAGGTGGGGCGCGGGCGCCCTCAGGTCGGGCCGGCGGCGAGGCGCTCGGCGGCCAGCAGGCGGACGTCCGGCTCGGGGTCGTCCAGCACCGTGGAGAGCGCCTCCAGAGGGGCCTGCTGCACGGCGGCGGCGCGCACCAGCCACTCCGGGTCGGCGAGCAGCTGGGCGGCGTCGGCCGGCAGCATGCGGCTGGCGGCCAGGGCGCGCACTTCCGGCTCCGGGTCGGCGGCGAGCTTGCTCAGGGCGAAGGCCGGCAGGCGGCGGGCGATCTCCTTGCGCACCGCCGGGTCGGGGTCGTCCACCATCTGCGGCAGCTGGCCGTGCGGCAGGCGGCGGGCGACATGGATGCGCACGCCGTAGTCGGGGTCGCGCAGCATGCGGGCGAGGCCGGCCGGCGGCATGCGGGTGGCGACGGTGATGCGCACCTCGCGGTCGGGGTCGCGCGCCATGCGCTCCAGCACCGGCCCTTCGGCCCGCACCGCCACCGCGCGGCGTACCACTTCGTCTTCGTCGCGCTCCAGCCGCATCGCCGCTTCCTGCGGCGCATAGCGCACGGCGATGGCGCGCCGCTCCCAGAAGGGATCGTCCAGACAGAACTCAGCCCACTCGGGATTGCGGGCGAGGAAGCGGTCGATCTGGCGGCCGCTGTAGACGAACAGACAGGCGTCGCCCGGCCCGCAGCGGCCCTTGGGCAGCGTGTCTTCGCGCAGCTCGCACTGCGTACAGGGGTTGGCGGGCGGGGTGTAGTCGTTGCCGGCCAGCCGGGCGTCGGGTTCGTAGTCCAAGGCGAAGGGGAGCGTATCTGCTCGGCTCAGGTGGGTCGGCGGGGTGGCGTGGAAGTTCTCCCATGCCAGCCGCAAGCGGCATGCCAACTGCGATAAGCCTTTGTCCTTCAAGGTTTGGCCGGCCGCGGGGCGGTGGGTTTTGGGGCAATTGCGACAAAGCCGGCGGCCGATTGTGGCGATTGCGCTAGAGCGGGATCGGCGGCCAGCCACCGCCGTCGCGCTGCTGCCGGGGCGCCGCATGCACTTGTCCGATTCTCGGACAGTGGCCTCCGCGCTCCGGCGCCGCGCCTGCGGCCAAACCCGCGCCGTGTCTGGATGTTCCGGTTCCGTGGCCCGCTTGGCGCGGCCCTTGCTGTTGCCGGGCGAGGCACCGGGCACAGGTGCCCTCACGCCCACAGGAGACAAGACATGCATTCAGCGCCTTGCAGGAGCCGGACGGGTTGGCGGCCGGAGCGCCGTCGTGAAGCAGACGAAGCCGCGGCGCGGGAGGCACGGCCATGAACGAGATCAGGCTGCGCGGCCTGCCCGCCTTCGACGACAACTACCTGTGGCTGATGAGCCTGGGCCGGCAGGCGGTGGTGGTCGATCCCGGCGATGCCGCGCCGGTGCTGGTGGCGCTGGAGGCCGGTGGGCTGAAGCTGCAGGCGGTGCTGCTCACCCACCACCATGCGGACCACGTCGGCGGCGTCGCCGAGCTGGTGGAGCGGCATCCGGCGCCGGTGTACGGCCCGGCGGCGGAGGAAATTCCGCTGGTGACGCGGCCGCTGAAGGATGGCGACCGGCTGGCGCCCTTCGACGGCCACCCCGGCTTCAGGGTGCTGGCGGTGCCCGGCCACACCCGCGGCCATATCGCCTATTACGACGGCGAGCGCCTGTTCTGCGGCGACACCCTGTTCCCCTGCGGCTGTGGCCGGGTGTTCGAGGGCACGATGGCGCAGATGCATGCCTCGCTGGCGCGGCTGGCGGCACTGCCGCCGGCCACCTGGCTGTACTGCGCGCACGAATACAGCCTGGCCAACGCTCGCTTCGCCCTGGCGGTGGAGCCGGGCAACCGCGCGCTGCAGGCGCGCCAGCGCTGGATGGCGGCGCAGCGCGAGGCCGGCCTGCCCACCGTGCCTTCGCTGCTGCAGGACGAGCTGGACACCAACCCCTTCCTGCGCTGCACCTCCACCGCCATACGCGAGCGGGTGGCCGCGCGCAGCGGCTGCATGCCGGCGGACGAGGTGGAAACCTTCGCCCAGCTGCGGGAGTGGAAGAACGTGTTCTAGGCCGCCCGGCCTGCGTCGCGTTTTCGGACAGCGGGCCGTCCGCGCCGCCGTCGGGGCGTCCGATTCTCGGACAGAGCGGCCATCTCACCCGTTTCAGGTCTGCGCTGCATGCCGGAAAATCATTGAAATACAGTGCCTTGAGCGTTTCTTCAGGCGCCCGCCCGGCATGGCTTGGAAGTTGCTGAGCAGGCGGCACAGCGCAGTTCATGCGCGGGAGGAGACGATGAAGGCAGCCAACAGAGAGGCGGCGAGGGCGTGCGCCCACGCTGGGCCGGGAGCATGTCCATGCTGAGCCCGGCCGAGCTGGCGGAATGCACGCCGCATGCGCTGGACCTCGCCGGCCGGGCGCACTGGCGAGTGCGGCTGGTGGCGGAGCTGGTCGAGATCAACGCCATGCACCTGCGCGCCGAAACCCGCCGCGCCGGCGCCGACATCGAGCTGCAGGGCGCGCTGGAGCAAGGCTCGCTGCTGCGCGGCGCGGACACGGTCGGCGATCTGCAGCAGGCGCTGAGCACCGCCGAGGCGGAGCTGGAGATACTGGAACAGCAGCGCGAGGAATTGCTGGCGGTGCTGGACGCGCTCAACGCCGCCGAAGCCGGCGGGAGGCTGTCATGAGCGCCGCGCCGGAGCGCCTGCCGGTCACCGTGCTCACCGGCTTCCTCGGCGCCGGCAAGACCACGCTGCTCAACCACCTGCTGCGCACCAGCGGCCGCCGCTACGCCGTCATCGTCAATGAGTACGGCGAGATCGGCATCGATGGCGAGCTGGTGGTCGGTGCCGAGGAGGAGGTGCTGGAGCTCAACAACGGCTGCATCTGCTGCAAGGTGCGCGGCGACCTCATCCGGGTGGTCGGCGGCCTGCTCAAGCGCCGCGGCTGCTTCGACGGCATCCTGATCGAGACCACCGGCCTGGCCGACCCGGCGCCGGTGGTGCAGTCCTTCATGGCGGACGACGAGATCCGCCAGTCCGCGCGGGTGGATGGCGTGGTTTGCGTGGTCGATGCCCGCCACTTCCTCGCCAGCCTGGCGCGTATCCGCGAGGCCGGCGTGCAGCTCGCCCACGCCAGCTGCGTGGTGGTGAACAAGGCCGAGCTGGCGGAGGCGGACACGCTGGCGGCGGTGGAGGCGGAGATCGCCCGCCTCAACCCCGGCGCCAGCCTGCTGCGCAGCGTGGGCGGCGCGGTGCCGGCGGCGAAGCTGCTGGACCAGAGTGCCTTCGAACTGCAGCGGCTGGCGCTGCCGGCCAGCGGTGAGCGCTACTACCGGGCGGTGGCGCCCGGCCGCCACAGCGATGGGCTGGAGTGTGTGTCGGTGGTGCTGCAACGGCCGCTGGAGCGCCAGCGCTTCCTTGGCTGGCTGCAGCGGCTGGTGGCCGAATGCGGCGACCGCCTGCTGCGCAGCAAGGGCATCGTCGCCCTCGCCGGCGCGGAGCGGCGCTTCGTCTTCCAGGGCGTGCACATGATGATGGACAGCGACTTCGACCGCCCCTGGCACAGCGGCGAGGCGCGCGACAGCCGGCTGGTGTTCATCGGCCACGGCCTCGCCGGCCTGTCGCTGCAGGCCGGGCTGGACGCCTGCCAGGTGGCGGCATGAACGCGCCCGCCGCAATGCCGCCGCTGCTGGAACTGCTGGGCGAGCGCTGGCGGCTGGAGGTGCCGGTGGTGGCGCTGGCCTGGGCGCGCCAGGGCGGCCGGGTGGCCTTCGCCCTGGGCGACGGCGCGGTGGCGCTGGGCGGCCCGCTGCAGCCGCGCGGCGGCCGGCCGCCGGCGGTGCCGCGCGAGCTGCAGCGCATTCCCGCGCACGAAGGCGTCTGCCTGGCGCTGGCGGCCGGCGCCGACGGCTGCTTCCTCAGCGGCGGCGACGATGGCCGCCTGCTGCGCATCGTGCCGCCGCGCGCCTACGCCGAGGAACTGGCGCGCCATCCCGGCGAGTGGCTGGACCGGGTCGCCGCCGGCGGCCGTGGCCTGCGCGCCTGCGCCAGCGGCAAGCGGGTGTGGCTGCAGGGGCCGGAGCTGGAGGACGAAGCGCTTGAGCTGGCGCTGCCCAGCGGTGTCACCGCGCTCGCCTTCGATCTCGCCGGCGGCACGCTGGCCATCGCTGGCCATGGCGGTGTTTCCCTGTGGTCGGCGGCGGACAGATCGCTGCGCCGGCTGACCGCGCCCGGCTATCACCGCAGCCTGGCCTGGAGCGCGGATGGCCGCTTCCTCGCCAGCGGCCTGCAGGAGAACGCGGTGGGCTGCTGGCGGCTGGGCGATGGCCGCCATTTCCTGTTCGAAGGCCACGCCGGCCAGCCGCGCGGCCTCGCCTTCGCCGCCCGCGGCCATTTCCTCGCCGCCGGCGGCGGCCCCATGGTGGCCGCCTGGGATCTGGACCAAGCGCGGCCGGCCGCAGGCCGGATCGAGTTCGGCTACCCCAGCCGGGTGCCGGTCACCGCGCTGGCCTGGCATCCGGCGCGCACGGTGGCGGCGGTGGGCTACCACAACGGCGCGGTGTTGCTGTGCCGGCCGGGCGGGCAGCACAGCCTGTTCGTCAAAGGCTCGGGCGGCGGCCCGGTGGAAGCGCTGGCCTGGGCGCCGGACGGCGGCGCGCTGGCGCTGGGCACGCAGCAGGGCGAAGCCGCGGTGGTGGCGGTGCCGGCCGAGATCCTGAGCATGGCCCGCGCAGGCTGAACAGCGCGTAGCCACAAGACAAGCAACACACCCATAACAAGCAAAGAGGAGACAGCGATGGACAAGCAGACCTTCACCCCGGACGCGGCCAACGCAGCGGAAGCCGACGCCAAGGACGCCTTCTTCGAGCAGGTGGCGGCGATCTCCGAAGAGATGATCGCCGCCTACGGCCGCGACTTCGCCATGGGCGTGCTGCTGCTGGCGGCGCGCTACATCGCCCAGAACCGGCCGGTGGAAAGCGCGCCGCCGGAAACCCCGCAGATCGTCACCCAGCCCTGAGGGCCGCGCCCCGCCGCGAAGCGGGGCCGGCCGAGCATGGCGCGAACCGGGACAGCGCGCCGGCCCCGCAGAGGGCCGCGCCGCATCGCGGGCGGATTCGCCTGCCCGCGCACGCCAACAGCTAGAGGAGTCGAAGATGGCTACACACAGCCAAGGGGAAGTCATGCCCGGCGCGCGGCGCGCGGTGGGCGCAAGCGGGGGCGCCGCATCGTGTCGGGCCGCGGCACGGGCCGCCGGCCTGGCGGCGGGTCTGGCCGCGGCCAGCAGCGGTGCCTGGGCGCTGGAGATGGATGCCGGCGACGATACCGCGCTGCCGGAAGGCACCAATCTGGCGGTGCTCTACTACCAGCATGTGGAGCGCGACCGCCTCTACGTGGATGGCCACAAGGCGCCCGGCCGCAACAAGCTGGATTCGGACATCGGCATCGCCCGCTTCGTGCATTACACCAAGTTCGCCGGCATGACGATCAACCCCCAGTTCCTGCTGCCTTTCGGCCGCATGCACCTGGGCGGTGACCTCTCCGGCAGCGCCAGCGGCGTCGGCGATCTCATCCTCGCCTCGGTGTTCTGGCTGGTGGAGAAGCCGGAGAGCAACACCTACTTCGCCATCACGCCCTACGTCTATCTGCCCACCGGCAACTACGACAAGAACGACGCCCTCAACCTCGGCGAGAACCGCTGGAAAGGCACGCTGCAGCTGGGCTACATCACCGGCCTCACCGACAAGCTGCTGCTCGACCTCTATGCCGACGTCACCGTGTTCGGCAACAACAACGAGTACGGCCCCAGCTCCGCCACGCTGAAGCAGGACCCGCTGTACCAGGTGCAGGGCTGGCTGCGCTACAAGCTCAGCGACGCCTGGGACGTACGCGCCGGTTACTTCCACACCTGGGGCGGCGAAACCAAGGTGGATGGCGTGTCCAGCGACGACCGCGTGCGCAGCTCCAAGTACCAGGTGGGCACCGCCTGGTTCTACGAGCCCAAGGGCCAGCTGATCTTCACCTACGGCCAGGATGTGGCGGTGGAGAACGGCTTCCGCGAGCGTAGCCGGCTCAACTTCCGCTGGCTGAAACTGTTCTGAGACCGCCGCCGGGCTGAAGCCGCCAACGATCCCGTTCGCGCCCAGGGTGGGCGCCTGGTGCCGGGGCAGCCGCCCCGGCGCCCTTTTTTCTCCGCTTTTCCCGTTTCTTCCGTCTTCTCCGCCGTGGCCCATGTCCGGCCGCCGGCGCATCCCAAGGAGTTCCGCAATGTCCCGACTCGCCGCTCTCTCGCTCAGCATCGGTCTGCTCGGCGGTTTCGCCACCTGGCTCTTCCTCACCGTGGGCGGTGTGCTCATCTGGGCCGCCTTCGTCGCCTGGGGCTGCTACTTCCAGGCCGGCGGCAACGCCCAGGCGCTGCGCAGCACCCTGGTGTGCAACACCTTCGGCGCCGCCATGGCCTGGGTGGCCGCCATCGTCATCCTCAGCGTGCCGCTGGGCGAGTTGCTGACGCCGCCGGGCTGGGCGGCGGCGGTGGTGTTCGCCACCGCCTGGCTGGTGTGCATGGCCGCCGGCATTCCGGCGCTGGCCACCATCCCCGCCAGCTTCTACGGCTACGCCAGCACCTTCGCCTTCCTGCTGCAGACGCCGGAGAAGATGAACCTGGCGGCACTCACCAGCCCGGGGCTGGAGAACGCCTTCATCGTCACCGCCCTGTCCATGGCCATAGGCGCGCTGTTCGGCTACGCCTCCGGCCGCCTGGGCGGGGTGCTGATGGCGCGGGCGGCCTGAGGGGCGCGGGCGCATGGCGACGCGGGTGCGTCCCAGAATCGGTCAGCGCCGGCCGGCCGGCGTCCCAAAGCGGGACGCGGCGATGGCCGGGCCGTGGCCGTTCTGGCTCGCGCCGGAGCCGTTCAGCCGCCTGCCCGCCGGGCCGCAAGCCAGGCGGCGCAAGGCGAGGGGGCGGATGGTGATGTGAGCACGGGCGCCGCGGCCGTCGCGCCGCCGCCCTGGTCCGCCTCTTGCGATGGCGGCGGAAAAACGTGGCCCGCCCACTGGAGGCGGGCCCGACCGGAGGAGAGCCGAGCATGCTGCGTTTGTCGTGCTGCGTCCTGTTCTGTCTGTCGCTGCTGGCACCGGCCTGTCGCGCCGCGCCGCCACTGGAGGTGGTGACCACGCTGGCGCAGATCGCCGAGCCGCTGGGCTGGATCGCCGGCCCGCGCGCCCGCGTCAGCAGCCTGCTGGGGGCGGGCGTCGATCCCCACCTCTATCGCCCCACCCGCAGCGACGTCGCCCGCCTCGCCGCGGCCGACCTGGTGTTCTACAACGGCTTGCACCTGGAAGCGCAGATGGAGGGCATGCTGCAGGCGCTGGCGGCGCGCAAGCCGGTGGTGGCGCTGGCGGACGGCGTGGCGCCGACGCGGCTGCGGGCGGTGGGAGGCGCCGAGGGCGGCAGCGCGCGCGACCCCCACCTGTGGATGGACCCGGCGCTGTGGCGCAGCGCGCTGGAGCATGCGGTGGCGGCGCTGATCGCCGCCGACCCGGCCGGCGCCGAGGGCTACCGCAGCCGCGCCCGCGCCTACTTCCTGCGCCTGCAGCGGCTGCAGGCCTATGTCACCCAGGTGATGGCGACGGTGCCGGCGCAGGCGCGGGTGCTGGTCACCGCGCATGACGCCTTCGGTTACTTCGGCCGCGCCTTCGACCTGGAAGTGCTGGCCATCCAGGGCCTGAGCACCGAGAGCGAGGCCGGCCTGCGCCGCATCGAGGAACTGGTGGAGGTGCTGGTCCGCCGTCGCATCGCCGCGGTGTTCGTCGAAAGCTCGGTGTCGCCGCGCAGCGTGCAGGCGCTGATCGACGGCGCCGCCGCCCGCGGCCACCGGGTGCGCATCGGCGGCGAGCTGTACTCCGACGCCATGGGGCCGCCCGGCGACTACACCGGCACCTATCTCGGCATGCTGGACCACAACGCCTCCACCATCGCCCACGGCCTGGGCGGCCGGGTGCCGGCCGGCGGCCTGCGCGGCGAGCTGGCGGAAATGGCCGGCCCGGTGGAGGCGGCCGGGCGCGGCAGCTCCGCCGCCGTGCATTGAAGCGGGAGCCGCGCATGGTCGCCCTGCTCAAGTTCCGTCCGCGCCAAGCCCCGCTGCCCTCGCTGTCGCGCAGCCCGCTGGCGGTGCAAGGCCTCACCGTCGCCTACGGCGGCGAGCCGGTGCTGCGCGAAGTGGATTTCGTTGCGCCGGAAGCGGCGCTGGTGGCGGTGGTCGGCCCCAACGGCGCCGGTAAATCCACCTTCCTCAAGGCGGTGCTCGGCCTGCAGCCGCGGCTGGCGGGCCGCATCTCCTGTTACGGCCATCCGGTGGAGCGCCAGCGCCGCCTCATCGCCTACGTGCCCCAGCGCAGCAGCGTGGATTGGGATTTCCCCGCCTCGGCGCTGGACGTGGTGGCGATGGGCCTGTACCGCCGCATCGGCTGGTGCCGGCCGGTGCGCGCCCGCCACCGCGAACAGGCGCTGGCCTGTCTGGCGCAGGTGGGCATGGCCGACTTCGCCCGCCGCCAGATCGGCCAGCTTTCCGGCGGCCAGCAGCAGCGGGTGTTCCTCGCCCGCGCGCTGGCGCAGGACGCCCGCCTCTACCTGATGGACGAGCCCTTCGCCGGCGTGGATGCCGCCACCGAACGCGCCATCGTCGAGGTGCTGCGCAGCCTGCGGCAGCGCGGCCGCACCGTGCTGTGCGTGCATCACGACCTGCACACCGCGCCGGACTACTTCGAGCACCTGTTGCTGCTCTCCGGCCGGGTGGTGGCGGCCGGCGCCATGGCCGAGGCCTGTACCGCGGCGGCGCTGGAAGAGGCCTACGGCGTGCGCCTGCCGGCCGGCGGCGCGGCCACCGCGGCGCGCGCCGGCTAGGGCGGCGCGGCGGGGGATGACGGTGGCCGCCCAGCTCATCGACCTCCTGCTGCTGCGCGCCGGCTACAACAGCGCGGTGGTGGTGGCCGGCGCCGCCGCGCTGGGGCTGGCCGCCGGCGTCATCGGCAGCTTCGTGCTGTTGCGGCGGCGGGTGCTGATCAGCGACGCCATCGGCCATGCGGCGCTGCCGGGCGTGGCGCTGGCCTTCCTCGCCGGCTTGGCGCTCACCGGCAGCGGCCGCCATTTCGGCCTGCTGCTGCTGGGCGCCGCCGCCTCCGGCACGCTGGGCGTGCTGCTGGTGCAGGCCATCCGCGACCACACCCGGTTGCCGGAAGACAGCGCCATCGCCACCGTGCTCAGCCTGTTCTTCAGCATCGGCGTGGTGCTGCTGTCCCACATCCAGACCCTGCCGGCCGGCGGCCAGGCCGGCCTCAACGCCTTGCTGCTCGGCTCGGCCGCCACCATGAGCCTGGACGAAGCCCGGCTGGTGGGCGGCGCGGCGCTGGCGGTGGTGGCGGCCTGTGCGCTGCTGACCAAGGAATTCGGCCTGCTGTGCTTCGACGCCGGTTACGCCGCCGCGTTGGGCTGGCCGGTGCGCCGGCTGGACCTGATGCTCTCCCTGCTGCTGCTGGCGGTGGTGGCGATAGGGCTGAAGACGGTGGGCCTGATCCTGATCGTCGCGCTGGTGGCGCTGCCGCCGGTGGCGGCGCGCTGCTGGACCAACCGCCTGGGGCGGATGGCGGCGCTGTCCGGCGGCTTCGGCGCGCTGGCCGCCTGGCTGGGCGCGGCGGCTTCCTCGCTGTGGCCGCGGCTGCCGACGGGCGGCCTCATCGTGCTGGTGGCCGGCGGCCTGCTCATGCTCTCGCTGCTGTGCGGCCCGGCGCGCGGCTTGTCCGCATGGTGGCGGGGCCGGCCGGCGTGAGCGGCACCGAAGCCTTCCTGAGCATAGACCTGCCGGCGCTGCTGGCGGCGATGCTGGCGGCGCTGGCCTGCGCGTTGCCGGGCAACTTCCTGGTGCTGCGGCGGCAGGCGCTGATGGGCGATGCGATGTCGCATGTGGTGCTGCCCGGCATCGTCTGCGCCTATCTGCTGGCGGGCGACATCCTGCCGCTGGCGATGGTGGCCGGCGCGCTGGGCGCGGCGCTGCTGGCGGTGGCGTTGATCCACCTGCTGCAGCGCCTGGGCGGGCTGGAGCCGGGCGCGGCGATGGGCGTGGTGCTCACCCTGATGTTCGCCGCCGGCCTGGTGCTGCTGGAGCAGAGCGGCGCCAGCGGCGCCCACCTGGATGTGGAGCATGCGCTCTACGGCAACCTGGAAGGCACGCTGTGGCTGGGGCCGCGCCAGTGGGCGGACCTGCTGGACCCGGCCAGCTACCGCAGCCTGCCGCCGGTGCTGGGCACGCTGGCGGTGGTGGCTGCGGCCATGGTGGTGCTGGCGGTGCTGTTCTTCAAGGAACTGGCGGTGAGCACCTTCGATCCCGGTCTCGCCGCCGGCCTGGGCATCTCCAGCCGGGCGATGAGCCTGGGCCTGCTGGGCATGACGGCGCTGGCGGCGGTGGCGGCCTTCGAGGCGGTGGGCTCCATCATCGTCATCGCCATGTTCGTCTGCCCGGCGGCCACCGCCCGCATGCTTACCGACCGCTTGTCGCGGCAGCTGTGGCTGAGCGCGCTGTTCGCCCTGCTGGCCGGCGCCGGCGGCTACTGGCTGGCGGCCTTCCTGCCGCCGCTGCTGGGCCATCCGCAGGCGCTCAACGCCGCCGGCATGGTGGGCGTCACCGCTGGCGGCATGCAGTGCGCAGCCATGCTGCTGGCGCCGCGCTACGGCGTGCTGCCGCGGGCCTGGCGGGCGCGCTGGCGCAGGCGGGTCGAGAACGGCAGGGAGCAGGGGAGCGCGGTATGAGGATCGCCGCCGTGGCCGTGCCGTTTGCCGCGCCGCGTGGCGGCTCTGCTGCTCCTTCCGCGTCCGCCTCCCGCTGCTCCGCCGCGGATTTCCCCGCCTGTGTTTTCCACTTCCCGACAGCGGAAAAAGCCCTCTCCGCGCCCGTCCCAAAATCGGACGAGGCTCCTGGTGGCCGAGTCGCAGAACACAACATGCTGCAGTGCATGAAGCCGGCTTTTGGCCGGTTTTTTGCCGAAAAAGCTCACGAAATGCCCCCAGTGCGGGCTGGCACGCATGTCGCTAAAGAAGCTTCAGCCTGATCGGCGACGGTTGCGCGGGCCAGGGCGGCAGGAGGCTCCGGCGACGATCGGCTCCGCTGCGCGTTCCCCGCGGACGCCCACACCAATACGAGAGTGAAAGGAGACTGGAATGACTGCTGGATTGACCCTGAACAAGATCACCTCCCAGCGGGGTGTGAGCATCGGCGAGGCGGCCCGCCGCATCGCCGACCTCGGGTGGAATCCGTCCTACGTGCAGGAGGCGATGACTTTCCCCACCGATTACAAGATCGGCCGCCAGCCCAAGGATCCGATGAAGCAGGTGCTGCGCTCCTACTTCCCGATGCAGGAGGAGAAGGACAACCGCGTCTATGGCGCGCTGGACGCGGCGCTGCGCGGCGACATGTTCCGCAACGTGGAGGCGCGCTGGGTGGAGTGGATGAAGCTGTTCCTGGCGATCATCCCCTTCCCGGAGATTTCCGCCGCGCGCTCCATGTCCATGCTGGCGCGGCTGGCGCCGGGCGAGGAACTGCGCACCGGCTTCACCATGCAGATGATCGATGAGTTCCGCCATTCCACCATCCAGATGAATCTGAAGAAGTGGTACATGGAGAACTACATCGACCCGGCCGGCTTCGACATCACCGAGGCCGCCTTCGGCAAGTGCTACGCCACCACCATAGGCCGCCAGTTCGGCGAGGGCTTCCTCACCGGTGACGCGGTGACCGCGGCCAACGTCTACCTGCAGGTGGTGGCGGAAACCGCCTTCACCAACACCCTGTTCGTGGCCATGCCGTCCGAAGCCGCCCGCAACGGCGACTACGCGCTGCCCACGGTGTTCCTGTCGGTGCAGTCGGACGAAAGCCGCCACATCGGCAATGGCCACTCGCTGCTGATGTCCATCCTCAACGACCCGGACAACCACCTGCTGCTGGAGCGCGACCTGCGTTACGCCTTCTGGCAGAACCACTGCATCATCGATGCGGCGGTCGGCACCCTTATCGAGTACGGCACCACCAACCGCGACAAGAGCAAGGAATCCTACGTCGAGCTGTGGCACCGCTGGATCTACGAGGATTACTACCGCACCTACATGCTTCCGCTGGAGAAGTACGGCATCAAGGTGCATCACGACGACGTCGCCGCCGCCTGGGACAGGCTGGTGAAGAAGAACTACCACCACAAGGTCGCCCAGTTCTTCTCCGTCGGCTGGCCGGTGAACTTCTGGCGCATCGAGGCCCAGACCGAGAAGGACTTCGAGTGGTTCGAGCACAAGTACCCCGGCTGGTATGCCGAGTTCGGCGACTACTGGAAGTGGTACGGCAAGAAGAGCGTGCCGGGCGAAACGCCGATGCTGTTCGACCAGGAGAATGGCTATGTGTACCCGCACCGCTGCTGGAGCTGCATGGTGCCCTGCCTGATCCGCGAGGATTTCGTCGTCGATGAGGTGGACGGCAAGCTCTACACCTACTGCTCCGACCTCTGCCGCTGGACCCACAAGGTTGCCTTCAGCGCCGAATACGAAGGCCGCTCCACCCCGGCGATGGGCCGCTTCAGCGGCCGCCGCGAGTGGGAGGAGTGCTACCACGGCTGGGATCTGGCGGACTGCATCAAGGACCTCGGCTTCGTCCGCTCCGACGGCAAGACGCTGGTGCCGCAGCCGCACCTGCGCTTCGACGACAAGGAGATGTGGACGCTGGATCACGTCAAGGGCAACACCATCCAGAGCCCGCTCGTCCTGCTGCGCAACATGACGCCGGAGCAGCGCGAGAAGCACATCGCCGACTACCGCGCCGGTTTCACCATCCGGCCCTTCCAGTAAGCCCGAAGGGCACGGGCGCCGCCGCGTCCGTGCCCCCAGCCGACCATCGCCCGCGGCCCCGCGCCGCTGCGGCCAGCCGCGGGCGAAGAGGAAGAGCAACGAGGAAAACCAGCAAGGAAGACCAGCATGTCCGAAACCCCTGTACACATCGTCCGCTTCGAACCGGTCGGCGTCGAAATGGAAGTCGCCGAAGGCGAGACCGTGCTCGACGCCGCCTTCCGCCAGGGCGTGGCCGTGATGCACGGCTGCAAGGAAGGCCAGTGCAGCAGCTGCAAGGCCCTGCTGCTCGAGGGCGACATCGAGCTGCTCAAGTACTCCACCTTCGCGCTGCCCGACTACGAGCGCGACTCCAACCGCGTGCTGCTGTGCCGCACCCTGGCCTACAGCGACATCACGGTGGAGCTGCTGAACTACGACGAAGACCTGATGCGCCGCTCCATCGCGGTGAAGGAGTTCGCCGGCAAGGTGGTGGGCATACAGGCGCTCACCCACGACATCCGCCGGCTGGAGGTGGAGCTGGACCAGCCCATCCGCTTCTGGGCCGGGCAGTTCGTGGATGTCACCCTGCCGCGCAAGGGCATCACCCGCTCCTACTCCATGGCCAGCGTGCCCAGCAGCCCAGGCCGCGTCGCCTTCATCATCAAGAAATACCCGGATGGCGCCTTCTCCACCGAGCTGGACGAGGGCCTGCGCGCCGGCGATCCGGTGCTGGTCAAAGGCCCTTACGGCGGCTGTTTCCGCCGCGAGGAAAGGCCGGGGCCGATGGTGCTGGTGGGCGGCGGCTCGGGCATGTCGCCGCTGTGGTCCATCCTCAACGACCACATCGAGAGCGGCGAGCGCCGGCCGGTGCGCTTCTTCTACGGCGCCCGCACCCGGCGCGACCTGTTCTACCTCGACCAGTTCGCCGAGTTCGAACGCACGCTGCCGGACTTCCGCTTCATCCCGGCGCTGTCCGCCGCCGAACCGGAAGACGGCTGGAGCGGCGAAACCGGCTTCATCCACGAAGTGGTGGCGCGCACGCTCAAGGCCGAGGGCTACGACGGCGACACCATAGACGCCTACACCTGCGGCCCGGCACCCATGATCGACGCGGTGACACCGGTGCTGCAGATGGCCGGCGTGCCGCCCGACCAGATGTTCTTCGACAAATTCACCCAGGCCGTGCGCTGAGGCCAGGGCAGCAGGGACAGTCCCGCAGCACCCATCCACACCGCAACACCAGGAGACTCACGTGAACGCATTCACCCAGGAAGCCACCGCCCAGCCCCCCAAGTCCGGCGCCGCAGGCGCCGCGCAGTTCGCCGGCTGGGACAGCCGCAAGTACAACTACTACAAGCCCAAGGGCCGTCACGCCACCCACTACGAGGATGTGACGGTGGATGTGCAGCCGGACCCGAAGCGCTACCTGCTGCAGGACTTCATCATCTCCTTCCCCGACGGCACGCCGACCTACTCCGAAACCTGGACGGCGGCCAAAAGCTCGGACTGGCACCAGTTCCGCGCGGTGGATGAGGAATGGGAGCGCACCCACTACCAGCGCCAGTCCACCATCTGCGGAATGATAGGCAGCGTGGTGGAGAACGCCCGCCGCGCCGGCGCCCCCAAGCGCCTGGACCGCACCTGGGTGAAGGTGCTGGAGCAATACCTGGGCGCCTACAAGCACGCCGAGTTCGGCCTGGGCATGGCGACCATGCACGCCCAGCGCTACGGCTACACCCAGATGATCAACAGCGCCATCCTCACCAACTCCTCCTACAAGCTGCGCTTCGCCCAGGACCTGACGCTCTACCTCGCCGAACTGGCGCTGGACCTGCCCGACATCAACCTCGACCTCGGCAAGCAGCACTGGCTGGAGAACCCGGCCTGGCAGGGCACCCGGGAGGCGGTGGAAGCCATCAACGGCGCCACCGACTACCTGGAGAAGTACTTCGCGGTGAACCTGGTGTTCGAGCCGCTGGTGGCCGAGCTGGTGCGCAGCGGCTTCTTCATGCAGGTGGCGGCGGCGCAGGGCGACTTCACCACGCCGACGGTGATCTCCGCCGCCGAGGGCGACTACCAGCGCAACCTCGCCAACACCGCCGAGCTGGTGCACATCCTGGTGCAGGACCCCACCCACGGCGCCCACAACCGCGCGCTGTTCAACCGCTGGCTGGAGGAGCACGGCAAGCGCGCGCTCGCCGCCGCCCGCCAGCTGCAGCCGATGTGGTCGCTGCCCCACCACAAGGTCGCCCAGTTCCCGGAAGCGCTCAACCGCGCGCTGGAGCGGGTACGCAGCATCACCGCCGAACTCGGCCTCGACCTGCCGGCCGAGCTGAAGGCCTGAGCCCGCGGCCCTCCCTTCCTTCCCACACCGAGGACAGAGCATGAGCACCTATCACAGCGACAACATCTTCCAGTCCATCAAGGACGTGAAGTTCAACCAGACCATCTCCCACCAGTGCGGCGTGACCATGAACGACAGCGTGGAAGCGCGCGCCATCGCCGAGCTCATGGCGACCAAGCCGGGCATCAAGGTCACCTACCTGCCGGCCATGATCCGCATCGACGGCGAAGGCAAGATCGAATTCAGCATGCCGGAGATCACCGAGGCCCTGGGCCGGGAGATGACGCCGCACATGTTCGAGATCTTCACCTCCACCCACTACGGCCGGATGGTGATGCTGGACGACGACACCGTGGTGCTGTTCGGCGACATGGACGCCGCCCTCGCCTACGAGTAAGCGCGGCCGCGCCCCGCGCCGGCAAAGGCGCGGGGCGCGCCAGCGGCAGGCAGCGCCGGAGACGCGGCGCGCAGCGCGACAGATAACGCGGCCGTCAAGGCCGCGACCGAGGAGGAGAGAGACATGCCGAACATCATGCTGCATGACGATGAGGCCCGCGCCGCCCTGGCGCGCGGCGTCGCCAAGATGGCCCGCGCGGTGCGCGGCACCCTGGGGCCGCGCGGAATGAACGCCATCATCGACCGCCCCATAGGCACGCCCATCATCTCGCGCGATGGCGTCAGCATCGCCGCCGAGATCGAGCTGGAAGACCCCTTCGAGAACATCGGCGCCCAGGTGCTGCGCGAAGTCTCGCGCCAGACCAACGAAGTGGCCGGCGACGGCACCACCACCGCCACCGTGCTGGCCGATGCCCTGGTGCAGGACGGCCTCGCTTGCGTGCAGGCTGGCGCCCGCCCGGTGGACCTGGTGAAGGGGCTGGAGCTGGCGGTGGAAGAAACCATCGCGGCGCTCAAGGCGATGGCGATTCCGGCGCGCGGCCGCGACGACGTGTTCGCGGTGGCGGTGGTGGCCGCCAACGAGGAAAGCACCGGCGCGCTGGTGGCTGAGGCGTTGGAGCGGGTTGGTCAGGACGGCATCGTGGACGTGGAATACGGCACCACGGTGGAAACCACGCTGGACGTGCTGGACGGCATGGCCTTCGACCGCGGCTACCTCTCCCACCACATGGTCACCGATGTCGAGAAGATGCAGGTGGTGCTGGACGAGCCCTACATCCTGATGACCGACCAGCGCCTGCAGAGCCAGGACGAAGTGGCGCTGCTGCAGCGCCTGCTCGCCGGCAGCAAGCGGCCGCTGCTCATCATCGCCGAGGAAGTGGCGCCGGCCTGCGTGGTCAGCCTCATGGCCTGGCGCGAGAAGAGCGGCGTGCCGGTGGCCGCCATCCACCCGCCGGAGTACGGCCACTGGCGCAAATCCATGCTGGAGGACATCGCCATCGTCACCGGCGGCAAGGTGGTGGCGCGCGACCTCGGCGGCATGCTGAGCGACGTCACCCTGGCCGACCTCGGCAGCGCGCGGCAGGTACGCATCTCCGCCAACCAGACGGTGGTGTCCGGCGGCGGCGGCAGCCACGAGGCCATCGCCGCCCGGCGCAAGCAGGTGCAGCGCCAGTACGAGCTGGCGCCGCAGAACATAGAGCGCGACAAGTTCCAGGACCGCCTCGCCAAGCTCACCGGCGGCACCGCCCTCATCCTCGCCGGCGGCGCCACCCCGGTGGAGCAGAAGCGCCGGGTGCTGCTGATCGAGGACGCCATCCACGCCGCCCGCGCCGCCATCGCCGAAGGCATCGTGCCCGGTGGCGGCATCACCCTGCTGCAGGCCGCCGGCCAGCTGGAGGAACTGGCGGCGCGTACCAGCGGCGGCGTGCAGCAGGGGGTGAAGCTGCTGCAGCGCGCGCTGTCGCGGCCGCTGTACCACATCGCCGCCAACGCCGGCCTGGACGGCGGGCAGGTGGTGGACCAGGCGATGCGCGCCCGGCCTGGCCATGGCCTGGACGTGCGCAGCGGCGACTTCGTCGATCTGGTGGCCGCCGGGGTGATAGACCCGGTGCGGGTGAGCTACACCGCGGTGCGCAACGCCGCCTCGGTGGCCGGCCTCATCCTCACCACCCAGACCCTGGTGGCGAAGAAGCCGGAGGTGGTCGATCCCACCGCCGGCCCGGCCACCGGCGGCGGCGCCGAACGCTACGGCCGCGACTGAGCCGGCAGCCGCCGGCAATGCCCCGTTCCCCGGGAAAACCGCCAGGTTTTCCCGGGCCTTCGTGCAAGCCTGGGAACCGTTGCGATGAATCCGTCCGCCGATCGCCGCCATGCCGCGGCCCTGTGTTCCACCTTCGCCTGTCCGCGCACCCCGGCCCGCCGCATGCAGCGCGCGCTGGGGCTGCTGATCGCCGCCGCCGGCCTGCTGATCTGGCTTTCCGGGGGCTTTCATGGCTGATCGCCGGCCGCCGCCGGCATGCCCATTCTTATGCAAAGTGGCCTAGTCCGAGCGCCATACCGGCGGGGCGAAGGGGTATATGATCCGATGGCTGGCGCAGGCCGGCGAGATGCACTTCAGATGCATTGAACAAAATAAAAAAGGGCGGACAGGCCGACGTCAGATCGACCGCAGTCCACCCGCTCCAAAGGAGTGAGACATGCGGGAACTTTCCTATCGAAAGTCCGGCGCGCGGTTTCCGGCGGAGGTCGGCCAGGGCGGTTTGCTGGCCGAGCGCGCGGGCGGCGTGATGGACCGTGTCACCTACGACGCCTGGGAGCGCTTCGTCACCGGCGAGCCGGTGGCGTCCAGCGCGGTCGAGGCGCCGGTGCTGGACTCCTGGCGGCGCAGCCGCGACGCCGGGGTGGACCCCATAGGCCGGGCGGCGCCGGTGGCCGCCGACGGCGACGACATGGAGCGCCTGCGCGGCCGCCACCGCGAGCTGATGGCCGCCGCCTCCAATCTCTTCGCCCACACCGGCGAGCTGATGGCCGGCTCGCGCTCCATCGTGCTGCTCACCAGCCCGGACGGCGTGGTGCTGGATGCCGCCGGTGACATGCCCACGCTGGACGCGGCACGCGACATCCACCTGATGACCGGCGGCAATTGGTGCGAGGAGGTGGTCGGCACCAACGGCATAGGCACCGCGCTGGCCACCGGCCGGCCGGCGCAGATCCACGGCGCCCAGCACTTCTGCGAAGGCATCAAGGGCTGGACCTGTACGGCCGCGCCCATCCTGGAGCCGGGCACGCAGGAAATCCTCGGCGTGCTCGACATCTCCGGCCCGCCGCAGACCTACCAGCGCAACAACCTGCTGCTGGCGGTATCGCTGGCCCACCAGATCGAGATGGTGCTGTCGCAGAGCGCGCTCGGCGAACGCCTGCGCCTGCTCGAACAGTGCATGGGCCGACTGTCGCTGGCCGACGCCGCCGGCATGGTGGCGATAGACCGCCGCGGCCGGCTGATCCACTCCACCGGCCGGGTGCCGCTGGCGGTGAGCGTGGGCGAGCGCCTGCCCGGCCTGCGGCCGCATGCGGACATCGAAGAATGGGCGCGCAACCTGCCCGAGGGCCTGCGGCCGGAGTGGCTGCATCCGGTGGTGGCCGGCGGCCGCACCGTGGGCGCGATGGTGCTGGTGCCGGCGGCGGGTGTCGGCCGCGGCGGCCGGTCCTCGCCGGTGGCGCGGCTGGCGGAACAGAGCTCGGAGGCCGATCCGCGGCGCTCCTGTTTCGACAACATCCTCGGCCGCAGCCCGGCGATGCGGGAGGCCACCGAGCTCGGCCGCCGCCTCGCCACCAAGCGGGTGCCGGTGCTGGTGGAAGGCGAAACCGGCGTCGGCAAGGAGCTGTTCGGCCGCGCGCTGCATGGCGGCGAACACCTGGGCGGCCCCTTCATCACCTACAACTGCGGCGCCGCCTCCAAGGAGCTGATCGCCGCCGACCTGTTCGGCCATGTGCGCGGCGCCTTCACCGGCGCCACCAGCGAGGGCCGCCCCGGCCGCTTCGAGCTGGCCCACGGCGGCACGCTGTGCCTGGACGAGATCGGCGAAATGCCGCTGGAGCTGCAGCCGGTGCTGCTGCGGGCGCTGGAGGAGGGCATCGTCTATCGCCTGGGCGACACCCAGCCGCGGCGGGTGGATGTGCGCCTGATCGCGATGACCAACCGCAACCTGCGCGACGAGGTGGCGGCTGGCCATTTCCGCCGTGATCTCTACTACCGCATCGGCGTCACCCGCCTGCGCATTCCGCCGTTGCGCGAACGCCATGGCGACATTCCGCTGCTGGCCAGCCATTTCTGCGAGCAGCTGGCCGAGCGCCATGGCGTGGTGCGCCGCCAGCTCGGCGCCGAGGTGCTGGAGGCGCTGGAAGCCTACGACTGGCCGGGCAATGTGCGCGAGCTGCGCAACATGGTCGAATCGCTGCTGCTGATGTCTTCCGCGCCGCAGGTGAGCGTGGCCGAGCTGCCGGAGGAGATCCTGGCCGCGCTGCCGCAGCGGGCGGCGGTGCCCATCGCCGGCCTGGTGCCGGAATGCCCCAGCCTGGAGGCGGCGGAGCGCTGCGCCATCCAGAAGGCGGTCAGCAACTTCCAGGGCAACCTCGCCCAGGCGGCGCGCCAACTGGGCATCTCGCGCAGTACCCTGTACCGCAAGGTGGAGCGCTACGGCCTGGAGGATTTCGTGCGCGCGGCGGGCGGCAGCATGGAGGCGGAGGGGCCGCTGCCGCCGGATTAGCGCTGCCTGGATGCGAACGGGGCAGGCATCGCCGGCCGCCGGGGTTTCCCGGCGGCCGGTGTCTTTTGGGCGCCGGGCCGCGGATGCGGGGCGGGACGGGGCACGCAGCCGCGGCCGGTGGGAGGCCGCGCCTGTCCCAATATCAGTCGCGCGGCGCGAGGCGCCCTCGGGGCGGCTGTCCGATCTTGGGACGGCGCCCGCCGCGATGATCCGCCTGTCGCCTTTTTTCTCTCGTCTAAGGTCAATGAATTCAACGGATTGAGGCCGTCTGGCGTATGCCGGCCAGCTTTGGCACAGGCGTTGCAATAAGGCTGGCTGCAAGCGCCGTGGCGCGCCGGGACGGTCTCTCCTCCTCGCTGCGCATCCGCTGCGTCCGGCGCTTGCTCCCACACCCACAGAGGGAGATGCCCATGCCAAAGCCAAAATTCATCCACGCCATGATCCGGGTGCTGGACCTGGACAAATCACTGGCCTTCTACCGCGACGCCTTCGGGCTGGAAGAGAGCTACCGCCTCGACTTCCCCGACTTCGCCCTGGTCTATCTGCGCAACGCCGAGAACGACTTCGAGGTGGAGCTCACGCTCAACAAGGGCCGCGCGGAGGCCTACACCCACGGCAGCGGCTACGGCCACCTCGCCGTCTGTGTGGCCGACCTGGAAGCCGAGCACCGCCGCATGAGCGGGCTGGGCATCGCGCCCACCGACATCAAGCGCTTCAGCGATGGCGACACCCTGATCGCCCGCTTCTTCTTCGTCCAGGACCCCGACGGCTACAAGGTCGAGGTGCTGGAGCGCCACGGCCACTACCAGTGAGCGCCGCGCGGGCCGGCCGCATCCGCCCGCATCCATACCAATAAAGGAGAGAGACATCATGTCCGAACACCCCGTATCCCTGGCCGCGCTCGCGCAGCCGCGGGTGAGCCGGCGCGCCTTCCTCAAGGGCAGCGGCGTGCTCGTCGGCACCCTGTGGGCCAGCTCCAGCGTGCTGCTGGCGCTGGCGCCCAGCCCGTCCTGGGCGCTGGAACTGAAGAGCCTGGACCAGGCCAGCGCCACCGCGCTGCTGCACTTCTGTCGCCGCATCTTTCCCCACGACAAGCTGGACGACGCCGTCTATGCGCTGGTGGTGAAGGAGCTGGACGAGGCGGCGGCCAAGAGCGCCGAGACGCGCGGTCTGCTGGCCGAGGGCGTCGCCGGCCTGAACCGCGCGGCTGGCGGCAACTGGGCGGCGGCGCCGGTGGACAAGAAGGACGCCATCACCGCCAGCCTTGCCGGCACGCCCTTCTTCCGCAAGGTGCAGGGCACCGCGGTGGTGGCGCTCTACAACAACGAACTGGCCTTCGCCCACTTCGGCTACGAGGGCAACGCCTTCCAGCAGGGCGGTGGCTACCTGATGCGCGGCTTCAACGACTTGAAGTGGCTGCCCAACCCGACCGCCCTGGCCAGCCCGGCCGCCTTCGGCGTCTGACCCCGCGGAGATCAAGCAAATGACGAGCTACAAGCACGACGACAACTCGGTGGTGGTCATCATCGGTTCCGGCGCCGGCGGCGGCACCCTGGCCAACGAGCTGTGCCAGAAGGGGGTGAAGGTGGTGCTGCTGGAGGCCGGCAGGCGGCAGTCCATCGGCACCTTCATCAACGACGAATGGGCCGCCTTCAGCCAGCTGACCTGGAACGACAAGCGCACCACCTCCGGCTCCTGGCGGGTGGCGCGCGACTTCCCCAACCTGCCGGCCTGGATCTGCAAGACGGTGGGTGGTACCACCACCCACTGGGCCGGCGCCTCGCTGCGCTTCCAGGAGCATGAGTTCCGCGCCCGCAGCGTCTATGGCGAACTGGCCGGCGCCAACCTGCTCGACTGGCCGCTGACGCTGCAGGAGCTGGAGCCCTACTACGCCCGCGCCGAAGACAAGATGGGCGTGACCCGCACCAACGACATCCCCGGCCTGCCCGGCAACAACAACTTCAAGGTGTTCTACAACGGCGCCACCAAGATCGGCTACGGCGCCAGCACCGGCCGCATGGCCATCAACAGCCAGCCGCGCGCCAACCGCGCCGCCTGCCAGCAGTACGGCTTCTGCTTCCAGGGCTGCAAGAGCGGCGCCAAGTGGTCCACCCTCTACACCGAGATTCCGGCGGCGGAGGAAACCGGCAAGCTGGAACTGCGCGAGGGCTGCCATGTGGCGCGCATCGAGCACGACGCCGCCGGCAAGGCCACCGGCGTGGTCTATTTCGACGCCAACGGCAAGGAGCAGCGGCAGAAGGCGCGGGTGGTGTGCGTGGCCGGCAATGCCATCGAAACGCCGCGCCTGCTGCTGATGTCGGCTTCTGCCAAGTTCCCGGACGGCCTCGCCAACTCCTCCGGCCAGGTCGGGCGCAACTACATGCGCCACACCACCGGCTCGGTGTACGCCACCTTCGACCAGCCGGTGCACATGTACCGCGGCACCACCATGGCCGGCATCGTGCAGGACGAAGCCCACCTGGACGTGAAGCGCGGCTTTGCCGGCGGCTACGAGCTGGAGACGCTGTCGCTGGGCCTGCCCTTCATGGCCGCCTTCCTCGATCCCGGCGGCTGGGGCAAGGGCTTCGCCGAGGCGATGGACAACTACGTCAACATGGCCGGCTTGTGGATCGTCGGCGAGGACATGCCGCAGGAGTCCAACCGCATCACCCTGCACGCCACCGAGAAGGACCAGTGGGGTTTGCCGGTGCCGGACGTGCATTACGACGACCACCCGAACGACCTTGCCATGCGCAAGCACGCCTACCGCCAATCCACCGCGCTGTACGAGGCGGTGGGGGCGAAGAAGGTGTACGAGGTGCCGCCCTATCCCTCCACCCACAACCTGGGCACCTGCCGGATGAGCGCGCGGCCGCGCGACGGCGTGGTGAACAAATGGGGCCAGGCGCACGACGTGTCCAATCTCTTCGTTTCGGACGGCAGCCAGTACACCACCGGGGCGACCGAGAACCCGACGCTGACCATCGTTACCCTGGCGATCCGCCAGGCGGAGTACATCGCCAGACAGATGAAGGCGCGTTCGCTCTGATCGCAGACGGCGGGCCGCCGCGGCCCGCCGGCGAGGCCATTGCGCATCGAGCTTTCGATCGCAGAGCAGGGGGCCTCCCTCCTTGGCGCCGGTGTCGTCCGGCGCTCTTTTTTTGTGGCGGCAGATGGTGCGGGAGGAGGGAAAAGGGCGGGGAAAAAGAAAAAGGCCAGATCCTAAGATCTGGCCTTCGTATTTCGTGGTGGGGGCACAGGGATTCGAACCTTGGACCTACTGATTAAGAGTCAGCTGCTCTACCAACTGAGCTATACCCCCGATGCCTTTTCAGGCTGCTGCCGGCGGTTTTTCTGGGTGCCGATCAGCAAGAGGGGCGCATAATAGCGCGCCTTTTTTGCCCGCGCAAGTCAGAGTGAAAGAATTCTTCCGGCGCGGCGCCGGCCGCCCACCCCGGCCATGCCGCCCAGGCCGCGCCCGCCGTGGGCGTGGCAGATGGCGCAGGCGAGCGCATCGGCCGCGTCCGGGCTGGGGTTGCCCTCCAGGCTCAGCAGGCGCTGCACCATGTGCTGCACCTGTTCCTTGGCCGCCTTGCCGTAGCCGACCACCGCCTGCTTCACCTGCAGCGCGGTGTATTCCGCCACCGGCAGATCGCAGGACACCGCGCCGCAGATCACCGCGCCGCGCGCCTGGCCGAGCAGCAGGGTGGATTGAGGATTGACGTTGACGAAGACCTTTTCCACCGCGACCGTGTCCGGCGCGTAGGTCTGCACCACCTCGCGCACGCCGTCGAGCAGGATCTTCAGCCGGCCGGGCAGCTCGCCCTCGCCGGTCTTGATGCAGCCGCTGGCGACGTAGCGCAGCTGGCTGCCGAGCACGTCGATGAGGCCGAAGCCGGTGATGCGCAGCCCCGGGTCCAGGCCGAGGATGCGGGTGGCGACGATGCTGCCGGCGCTGCTCACTGGCTGGGGCTCCCGGCGCAGCGGGCGCCGGTGGATTCCGCGGAGAGGCTCAAGCCGTCACCACCGCGGTGCCGCTGACGCACACCATGAGCATGCCGTTGTCGCTGCCGAGCACCTCGTAGTCGATGTCGATGCCGACGATGGCATTGGCGCCCAGCTTCTGCGCCTGCTCCTCCATCTCTTCCATCGCCACCTCGCGGGCATCGGCCAGCGAGCGCTCGTAGGCGCCGGCGCGGCCGCCGACCACGTTGCGGATGGAGGCGAACATGTCCTTGAGGATGTTGGCGCCGATGATGGCCTCGCCGGTGACGACGCCGAGGTATTGGCGGATCGGCTGGCCTTCCAGCGTGGGCGTGGTGGAGAGTTGCATGGCGGCGCGCTCCTTGTGGTCGGGAAGGCCGATTCTAGCCCTTGCGCGCCAGCCACACGCCGGCCACCGCCACCGCCATGCCGAGCAGGGCCAGCGGTGTCAGCGTCTCGCCGAAGGCGGCCCAGGCGATCAGCGCGGTGGTGGGCGGCGTGAGGTAGAACAGGCTGGCGACGTTCACCGCGCTGCCGCTGCGGATCAGCAGGTTGAGCAGGCTGATGGCGCCCACCGACAGCACCACCACCAGCCACAGTAGGGCGAAGACGAATTCGCCGCTCCAGTGGATCTCCAGCGTTTCCGTCCGCGCGGCGAGCAGCAGGGTGAGGATCAGCGACGGCAGGAACTGCACCACCGAGCCGGTGCGCAGATCGAAGCGCGGGCAGAAGCGCTTCTGGTATAGCGTGCCGGCGGTGATGCCGGCCAGCGCCGCCAGCGCCGGCGCCAGCATGTGCGGCAGATCTTCGCCCTGGCCGTCGCCCAGCGTGGCCTTGCTGCCCACCACCAGCACGACGCCCACCAGCCCCAGCAGCAGCCCCAGCCACTGCGCGCGCGAAACCCGCTCGCCCAGCAGCAGTCCGGCGCCCAGCGCGGTGAGCAGCGGCTGCATGCCCACCACCAGCGCGGTGATGCCCGCCGGCAGGCCGTGGCTGATGGCGACGAACACGCCGCCGAGGTAGGTGGCCTGCATCAGCACGCCGGTGAGGCCGATGTGGAACCACTCCCGCGGGCTGCGCGGCCAGGGCGCGCGCATGGCCAGCGCCACCGCCGTCATCAGCAGCACCACCAGCACATAGCGCGCGCTGAGGAAGGTCAGCGGCTGGGCATAGGGCAGGCCGTACTTGGCGCCGATGAAGCCGGTACTCCACAGCACCACGAACAGCGGCGGCGTGGCGCGGCGGGCGAGGTCGGGGAAGGGCATGGGGCGTCCCTGCTTGTTGTTATGGGGAGCGGCAAAGAAAAAGCGGCGCTGGGCGCCGCTTCGTCTTCCTGGCCGGGTGAGGGGAGCTTACTCGCCGATCACCGCGGAGGTGTAGACGTCCTGCACGTCGTCGAGCGACTCCAGCGCGTCCAGCAGCTTCTGCATGCGCGCGGCGTCGTCGCCGGTCAGTTCGGTCTCGTTCTGCGCCTTCATCGTCACTTCGCCGAATTCGGCGGTGAAGCCGCCCTTCTCCAGCGTTTCCTTGATGGTGGTGAATTCCCACGGGCCGGTGATGACTTCGATGGAACCGTCGTCATTGGCGATCACGTCATCGGCGCCGGCTTCCAGCGCCGCTTCCATCAACGCGTCCTCGTCGGTGCCGGGGGCGAACAGCAGCACGCCGCAGTGCTTGAACTGGAAGGCGACGCAGCCGTCGGTGCCCATGTTGCCGCCGTACTTGGAGAAGGCGTGGCGCACATCGGCCACGGTACGGGTCTTGTTGTCGGTGAGGCAGTCCACCATCACCGCGGCGCCGGCGATGCCGTAGCCCTCGTAGCGCGATTCTTCATAGCTCACGCCTTCCAGCTGGCCGGTGCCGCGCTTGATGGCGTTCTCGATGTTGTCCTTGGGCATGGACTCGGCGCGCGCCTTGTCGATGGCCAGGCGCAGGCGCGGGTTCGCGTTCGGGTCTCCGCCGCCCATCTTCGCGGCGACGGTGACTTCCTTGATCAGCTTGGTGAAGACCTTGCCCCGCTTGGCGTCCTGACGCCCTTTGCGGTGCTGGATGTTGGCCCATTTGGAATGACCCGCCATATACCCCTCGATGCAGCCGTAAGCGATTGAAAATCGCGCCATTATACAGGCGGGGCGGGTGTCTGCCCCTGGCGCCTCTGGTAGATTCCGCCATCATTGCGGCGACCGGGAGAACGAGATGAGGCGATGGATGCGGGCCCTGGCGGCCTGCCTGCTGGCGATGCTGATGGCGGCCGGCGCGCAGGCGCAGGAAGAGGAAACCCTGTACGGCGGCTGCACCGATGCCCGCGGCGGCAAGGTGATGACGCTGCGCACGCCCGGCCTGCAGGCGGTGGTGGCGCTGAGTGTGGAGGGCGGCCAGGCGGTAATCCGCTACGACGACCAGGCCCTGCCCCGGCTGCGGGCGGAGAGCCGGCTGTTCCTGTTCGCGCGGACCTGCGCCCGCCTCGGCCTGGGGTACCCGGCGCAGGGCGAACTGGACGAAACCCAGGCCCGCCGCGCCGATTGCGCCGGCCTGGCGATGCTCAGGCGCGCCGGCCAGCTGGGCAGCGTGACGCCGGCGGCGCTGGAGGCGGATCTGCGTCTGTCCGACGCCGAGTCCGCCTGGTTGCCCGGCCCGCGCCGCGTCATCACCTTCGCCGGCTGCAGCGATCCGCAGCCGCGCGGCAACCTGGCGGTGCGGGACGAAGGCGAGCGGCCGGGCTGGAATGCCTGCATCCGCGCCTGCGCCGCGCCTCTGTATCAATGCCAGTCGCGCTGCGCCGCCGGTGCCTGCGGCGAGTGCGAAACCCGCTACCAGGCCTGCAGCCGTGGCTGCGAGGCGCAACGCTAGGCCGCCGACTCCGTTGGTGGCGCCAGGCGCGCTGCTACACTCATCCGACTCCATCCTCGCTCTGTGCGTGCCCAAATGACCGAACCCATGCTGATCGCCAAGAATGCGGACAAGGAACTCTTCCTGCTGCCCCGCCTTGCCAACCGCCACGGCCTTATCACCGGCGCCACCGGCACCGGCAAGACGGTCACGCTGCAGAAGATGGCGGAGTCCTTCGCCGCCATCGGCGTGCCGGTGTTCCTGGCGGACATCAAGGGCGACCTCTCCGGCATCGGCGCCGCCGGCGTCGCCAGCCCCAAGCTGCTGGAGCGCCTGGCCGCCATCGACATCCATGAATTCCAGCCGCGCGCCAACACCGCGGTGTTCTGGGACGTGTTCGGCGCCGGCGGCCACCCGGTGCGGGCCACCATCTCCGACATGGGGCCGCTGCTCCTCGCCCGCCTGCTGAACCTGAACGACACACAGGCCGGCGTGCTGCAGCTGGTGTTCAAGATCGCCGACGACGACGGCCTGCTGCTGCTGGATCTGAAGGACCTGCGCGCCATGGCCCAGTACGTGGGCGAGAACGCCAAGCGCTACACCACCGAGTACGGCAATATCTCCGCCGCCTCCATCGGCGCCATCCAGCGCAACCTGCTGGCGCTGGAGGAGCAGGGCGGCGACGTGTTCTTCGGCGAGCCGATGCTCGACATCAACGACCTGATGCAGACCGATGCTGACGGCCGCGGCGTCATCAACGTGCTGGCGGCGGAAAAGCTCTACCACTCGCCCAAGCTCTACTCCACCTTCCTGCTGTGGCTGCTGTCCGAGCTGTTCGAGCACCTGCCGGAGGTGGGCGATGTGGACAAGCCCAAGCTGGTGTTCTTCTTCGACGAAGCTCACTTGTTGTTCGCCGACGCGCCCAAGGCGCTGGTGGAAAAGGTGGAGCAGGTGGTACGGCTGATCCGCTCCAAGGGCGTGGGTGTCTATTTCGTCACCCAGAACCCGCTGGATGTGCCGGAGACCGTGTTGGGCCAGCTCGGCAACCGGGTGCAGCACGCGCTGCGCGCCTTCACCCCGCGCGACCAGAAGGCGGTGAAGACCGCCGCCGACACCATGCGTGCCAACCCCGCCTTCGATGCGGCGGCGGCGATCACGGAGCTGGGCGTGGGCGAGGCGCTGATTTCCTTCCTCGACGAGAAGGGCCGGCCGGAGATGGTGGAGCGGGCGGCGGTGATCGCGCCCGCCTCCCGCCTTGGGCCGCTGACGCCGGAGGAGCGCAAGGCGGCGATCAGCGCTTCGGTGCTCTACGGCCACTACGAGGCGGTGGTGGATCGGGAGTCCGCCTACGAGCGCCTGCGGGCTGCCGCCCAGGCTTCGGCGGAGGCGGCGCCGGCTGCCGGCGGCCGTGGCAGCGCCGGCGCACCGGCTGAGGGAAAGATGGTGAACGACATCCTGTTCGGCTCGACCGGCCCGCGTGGTGGCCAGCGCGACGGACTGGTGCAGATCGCCGCCAAGACGGTCACCCGCACCATAGGCAGCACGCTGGGCCGCCAGATCGTGCGCGGCCTGCTCGGCTCCCTGCTCGGCGGCAGCAAGCGGCGCTGAGTTAGCGGTGCTGAGCCGGCGAAGCTTGCCGGCTCAGTCTGGCGGCAGGCCGACCACCGCGTCCGCATGGCCGGGCTGCAGCTCCTTGCAGTCATCCTTGGCATCCCAGGGCAGGAAAGTGCGGACCTGATCGATGCCGAGATCGGCCAGCTGGCGGACGACGCCGTCGCCGCCACGCAGGTGGCCGCTGCCGATCAGCGCCACCACCAGCCCGCCGGGCCGGGCATCCAGCGCGCCGCGTATGCCCTGGGCGAAGGCGCGGTCCCACACCAGCTGGGCTTCGACGAAGCGGGCGGCAGCCTCTGCGTCCGGTTTGCCGCCGTGGGCGCTGGCATGGCTGGCGTGGATGCCGGCCAGCCAGTCGCGGTAGGCAGCGCTGGCCGGCGCCGGTGCGCTCAGCCCTTCGCGGGCGTCTTCTTCCACCTGGGCAAAGCCTTCGCGGGTGACGCGGCGTATCAACTCGCGATCCACATTCAGTGCCTGCAGCGGCAAACGGGTGTCGCGGGCGTAACGCAGGATGGGGAGGTAGAGCCCGGCATCCATGCGCCACACCTTGTTCCAGTTGCTGCGCTCCAGGAAGGTGGCCTCGTCCAGCTCGCCGGCCACCCAGGCTTCCAGCGCCGGCTGGGCGCGACGGGGGAACATCTCCAGCGCCAGAGTCATGTCCGGCCGCCTCGCCCGCAGCGCCTTCAGTGTTTCCAGTTGCCAGCTGTGATGGGCATGGCTGTCATGGCGTTCACCGAGCAGCACGACCTGACCAGCGGCAGCCGAGGCCAGCATTTCGTCGCGGGCCACGGCGCCCCGGCCGGGCGACAGCCAGCTGCCCGGTGGCACACAGGCGGCGCTCTCATCGGCTGTTGCCGGCTGTGGCAACAGGGCCAGGGCCAGCACGCCGGGCAGGCTTGCCAGAAAGGCTCGGCGGGTGCTTGAATTGTTTGTCATGACCTCGCCCTGATTCAGCTAAAACCATTTTGGATGCAAGGACTTGGCCGTCGTTCCCGCAAGCCCCGGAGCGCTTTGTATCCATATTGACCACAACATGCCCCCCCTCTACCATCCTGCGCCATGGACGCCGAACTCACCCAGCTCGAAACTCAGGTCGAACAACTCATCGGCCTCTACGAAAGCCTCAAGGCGGAGAACCGCGAGCTGCGTTCGCGCGTGGGCCGGCTGGAGGCCGACAACCGTAGCCTTTCCGACAAGGTCAAGCTTGCCGCAGACAAGCTCGAAGCCATGCTGGAAAAATTGCCCGAAGCCTGAGGACCTGTAAATGGAATCGCTGGACATCATGCTGCTGGGCAAGGAGTACCGCGTCTCCTGCCGCCCCGAAAACCGCGAGGGGCTGCTCGCCGCGGTGGCCTATCTTGACGACAAGCTCGTCGAACTGGCAGAGAAAACGCACTCTTCCGGCGAAAAGCTGGCGGTCATGACCGCCCTCAACATCGCCCACGAATTCCTCCAGCACCAACGCGGAAACGGGTTTGACATGCCTGCCGCGAAGCGTAGAATCGAACTCATGAAAGCGCGCCTCGACGGGGTGCTCGGCCAGCAGGAAAAGCTCTTCTGAGGCCAGCCCGAGGCGCCAGGATCAATCCCCTGCAGTGTTCGTCGAAGTCGTAGATTCCTTGAACCAATAGTCGAGAGACTCGGTTGCTGACCTGATATGCCGCTGGTGTGCACGCCCCTTGCCGGGTGAGCCTGATGCGGAAGGAAAGTGACCTCCCTGAACCCTAGGTTCAGGATGCCCGACGGAGACGGCACAGGCGGGGGGCCATACAAAGGCGCGGGAAGCCGCGCCTTTTCTTTCGCTGCAAAGGCGGGAGAACAGAAGGGCGACCGGCGTTTGGCGCGGGTCGCCCTTTTCTTTTATGTGGTTCCGCCGGGCTGCTCCAGTTTCAGCCCGCAGTTGCTGCCGGCCTGTTGGGCGATCTCATTTCCGATTTTCCGGTCTTCCCCGGTTGCCTTCGGATGCTTGGGGCGGAGCAGTCGGCCTCCCCGATTTTCTGCTCCGCCGTTGCGATGCTCAGGGCTGGGCGGTCTGCAGCGAGGCTACGCTGCAGGGGCTTCCATCATGTGCAGCGACCAAGTCCGTGGCGCGGACCTGGGGGCTGAGCAGGGACGCGAGCAGCATGCCGGCGGCGAGGCCGAGTGTGCGGATGAATCTCATCTGGTTTTGTCTCCCTCTATCGTCATATGCCGGCAGTGCCGGATCGGCCCGGGTCTTGCGCCCGTGAGGCCGGGAGCACTGTGCGCCTGTCTCTCGGTGGCGTGCCATTCGCGTTTGCCCGTATCGGGCAAGGGATGCTGCCCGCGCTTCATCGCCCGTCAGCGGCCACCTGCTGCCCGAGCGCGTTAAGCTTCGCTCCCGCCGCGCTGCCGCGCAGGAGGCGCTGTTACATCCAAGGAGGGAGGCGATGCGCTACTGGCTGATGAAATCCGAACCGGACGATGTTTCCATCGACGATCTCGCCGCCCGGCCGGACGGCACCGTGCCCTGGTATGGGGTGCGCAACTATCAGGCGCGCAACCTGATGCGGGATGCGATGACGGTGGGCGATCCGGTGTTCTTCTACCATTCCAGCTGCGCCGAGCCTGGCATTGCCGGCATCGCCCGCGTGGCCAGCACCGCCTACCCGGACGCCACCCAGTTCGACGCCGCCAGCCCCTACTACGATGCCAAGGCCACGCCAGAGACGCCGCGCTGGCTGAATGTGGATGTGCAGTTCGTACGCAAGACCCGGCTGATTGGCCTGGCCGAGTTGCGTGCCCATGCGGAACTGGCCAACATGCGCGTCCTCGCGCGCGGCAACCGGCTGTCGATCACCGAGGTTGAGCCGGCCGAGTGGCGCTTCATCACCCGTGAGCTGATGGGGCTGCAGGAGGACTGAACTCTCCCAGGCCAGTTCTATGGGCGGCTCCGGTGGCCTTGCGAACCGCAGGGAAGTGCCGACAGACAAGAAAGATCCAGGGAGGAGACGCAGGGTGGAATTCGATCTTTGGTGGCTGAGCTATCCCTTGCTCGGCGCGGTGGTGGGTTTCTTTGCCGGCTTGCTCGGCGTGGGTGGTGGCGGCATCACCGTGCCCATCCTCACCAGCCTGTTCATCGCCCAGGGCTTTCCCCACGAGCAGGTGGTGCACCTGGCGCTGGGCACCTCGATGGCGGCCATCGTCATGACCTCCATTTCCAGCATGCGCGCCCACCACGGCCATGGCGCGGTGCGCTGGGACGTGGTGCGCAACATCACGCCGGCGGTGCTGGTCGGCACCTTCGGCGGCACTTTCGTCGCCTCGGCGGTGGATACCGTGCCGCTGGCCATTTTCTTCGCCGTGTTCATGAGCTATGTGGCGGTGCAGATGCTGCTCAACGTCAAGCCCCAGCCCAGCCGCTCGTTGCCTGGGGCGGTGGGCATGAGCGCGGCCGGGCTGGGCATAGGCGGGGTGTCGGCGCTGGTTGCCATCGGCGGCGGTTCGCTGTCGGTGCCCTTCCTCACCTGGTGCAACGTCAAGGTGCACAACGCCATCGGCACCTCGGCCGCCATCGGTCTGCCGATCGCGGTGGCCGGCGCCATCGGCTACCTGGTGAATGGCTGGAGCGTGGAAGGGCTGCCGCGCTATTCCGCCGGTTTCGTCTATCTGCCGGCGCTGGTGCTGATCACTGCGGTCAGCACCTTCACCGCGCCGGTCGGCGCCCGGCTGGCCCACAAGCTGCCGGTGGCGACGCTGAAGAAGGTGTTCGCCGGCGTCATCGTGCTGCTGATCGTGAAGATGCTCTACGGCCTGCTGGGCTGAGCCAGCGCCGCGGCGGCGGCGCCTTCCACCAGCTGCATGCGCGAGGCCGGCAGCGAAACCGCGATGCCTTCCGTGTTCAGGTGGCGCAGCAGTTCGAGGTTGATCGCTTGCTGCACGTCCATGTAGCGGTTGAAGTCGGCCACCAGCACGTAATACACCACCTCGAAGTTGAGCGCGGCCGGGCCGAAGCCCTGGAAGTGGGCGCGGTCGAAGCGCACTTCGTCCTGGCTTTCGACGATCTGCCGCAGCACCAGCGGCAGGCGCGCGACCTCGTCCGCCGGGGTGTCGTGGCCGATGCCGAAGTTGAACACGATGCGCCGCTCCTGCATGCGCTTGTAGTTGCGGATGCGGCTGCCCAGCAGGTCGGCGTTGGACATCACCACCTGCTCGCCGGACAGGCTGCGGATGCGGGTGGTCTTGAGGCCGACGTATTCCACCGTGCCCAGCACGTCGCCGACGATGATGAAGTCGCCGACGACGAAGGGCTTGTCCAGCGCGATGGAGAGCGAGGCGAACAGATCGCCGAGGATGTTCTGCACCGCCAGCGCCACCGCGACGCCGCCTATGCCCAGCGAGGCCACCAGCGCGGTGACGTTGAAGCCGAGCTGGTCCAGCACCAGGATGAGCACCACCGACCACAGCGCCAGCCGGGTGATGAAGCCGAGCAAGGCGATGGAGGTGATGCTGTCGCCGTCGCCCCGTTCGCGCTGCTCCTGCTGGCGCCGGTCCAGCCAGGAACGCACCGCGCCGTTGCCCCACAGGCCGCACTGCAGGAAGAGCAGCGCCATCACCACCCGGCTCAGCAGTGTTTCCAGGCTGTCCGGCAGATCCAGGTTCATGCCGGCGACCAGTACCGAGACGGCGGCCAGCATCCAGCCACGGGTGGCGGCCAGCAGTTCCACCACCAGGGCGTAGAGGCGGTAGCTGCTTTCGCGCGCGCGGGCGGCGAGGCGGCTGCGGATGAAGCGCCGCAGCGCCAGCAGCAACAGGAAGAGGCCGCATCCCAGGGCGAGGGCGAGCCAGACGGTTTCGGCGGAGTTGTGGGCGATCAGGTGCTGGAAGAAGGTCATGCCGGATGGTTCTCCTGGGGAAATTGAGGGTGGGCGATGGCCCGGAGGAAGGGAGGGCGCCGTCGGCGCAAGGCGGCCATGGCCGCGCGCCTTGCCTTTTACGAGGCTGCTGGCCGCAGATGGTTCAGGTTGGCGCGCGATCGGCCGGGGCGGGGGGCGATGACCGCGTGGCCCGGAACGCTGGCGCGATGCTTGCTGTGGCAGGCATGCACTCCAACCAAAATCAGCCAGAACCCCATCCCCATGAGCCCGGTACCCAATCTCCACGATCTCCTCGAACTCGCCACCACCGACTTGCTGACGCTCACCGAAGGCCTGGATGCCGGCGAGCTGGCCGGCAGCCGGCTGACCCGCGCGGAAACCGAGAAGCGCCTGCGCCGCGTCGCCGCCATCGCCGCCGGCCTGCCGGAAGAAGCGCGCGCCGCTTTGCCGGAGCTGAACTGGACGGCGTGGCGGCAGGTGGGTGAGGCGCTCGCCGCCGGCCCGCTGCCGGCCGAGGCGCTATGGGCGGCGGCGCGGGAACTGGCTACCGAAACGCTGCAGTGGCTGCGGGTCTATCGCGAGGCCAATCCCGCCTGGTGGCAGTCGGCGGCCTGAGTCGCGGCGGGGGCGTGGTGAAGGACGACATTGTCGGGAAGGCGACAGCGCCGGATGCGAGCGGCGGCCTGCGTACTCAGCTGGACTGGTCCGCCTATGAAGGCGGTGCGGCGGGCGGTGGCTTCGGTGAGGGTTTTGGCGACAGCTTCGGCGATCCCTTCGGCGGTTTCGGCCTGCCGGCCGCGGCGACCAGCCCCGGCGACGGCAACGGCAACGGCTACCTCCGCGCGGCGGCGTTGTGCCAGGGCAAGAGCCAGTGCCAGCGCAAGGATGTCGCCGGCGTGATGTGCCCCAGCTTCCGCGCCACCGACGATCCGCTGCATTCCACCCGCGGCCGGGCAGAAGCGCTGCGCGAGCTGCTGGAAAGCGGCGCAGGCGCCGAGGTCGACTTCAGTTCGCCGCGCGTCGCCGAGGCGATGGCGTTGTGCCTGGGCTGCAAGGGCTGCAAGCGCGAGTGCCCTAACGGGGTGGACATGGCGCTGCTGCGCACCGAGTTTCTCGCCCAGCGCGCGGCCCGGCTGGGCGTGCCGCGGCGGGATCGTCTGTTCGCCGGCATCACTCGCCAAACCCGGGGCCGCTTGCTGCTGCGCCTCGCGCTTGCTGTGCGCAACCGCCTGCCGCCGCTGGCCGGTCTGACCGAGCGCCTGTTCGGCATCGCCCGCGACCGCAGCCTGCCCTTGCCGGCGGCGCGGCCTTTTGCTCCGGCGGAATCCGTGGCGGCAGCCGGTGGCCGCGAAGTGCTGCTGCTGGTGGATAGCTTCAACCGTGGTTTCGAACCGGAAGTGGCGCAGGCGGCGCTGGAAGTGCTGCAGGCGGCGGGCTACGCGGTGCGGGTGCTGGCGCCAGCGGTCGACGACGCAGAGCCGCAGCGGCCCTTGTGCTGCGGCCGCTCGCTGCTGTCCTACGGCCTGGTGGAAGAGGCGCGGGCGGAGGCGCGGCGGATGATGGCGGCCCTGGCTCCTGCACTGGCCGCCGGCACGCCGGTGATCGGGCTGGAGCCGTCCTGTCTCTACATGCTGAAGGACGAATACTTCAGCCTGGGGTTGGGCGAGGCGGTTGGCCGGCTGGCGCCGCAAGTCTTCCTGCTGGAGGAGTTCCTCGCCAGCGAGCAGGCGGCGGGGCGGCTGAAGCTGGCGCTGAAGCCGCTGCCCGGGCCGGCGGCGCTGGTGCACGGCCATTGCCACCAGAAGGCGCAGGGCGGCATGGCCGCGGTGCAGGTGGTGCTGGGGTTGATTCCGGGTTTCGAATTCAAGCTGGTGGAGGCCGGCTGCTGTGGCATGGCCGGCAGCTTCGGGCTGGAGGCGGAGCATGCGGCGCTGTCCCGCCGCATCGGCGAGTCCGCCTTGCTGCCGGCGGTGCGGGCGGCTGCGCCGGCTGCGCCGCTACTGGCGGATGGTTTCTCCTGTCGCCACCAGATCCGCGACGGCGCCGGCCGCCGCGCCGAGCATGTGGCCTTGCTGCTGAGGCGGGCGCTGGCCTGAGCATTCCGGCAGGGCTGGAACGAAAACGGGGCGCCTGTGGCAGGCGCCCCGCGTGGAGCAGCAGTGGCGACCAGGGCTTAGCGCGCTTCGGAAGGCAGCAGCGTTGGCGCGCCTTGTTCCGCCTTGCTTGCGGCGGCCCTGGCCGGGTCGGAATCCAGGCTGGCGTCGAAGCCGAACAGGCTGCCCGCCCACAGGAACACCAGCCACACCAGCAGCCCGAAGGGCATGTAGCCGAAGTAACCCAGCAGCGGCATCTCGGCGAAGATGTGTATGACATTCACATAGGGAATGTCATACACCCAGTAGTTCGGATTGGTGACCGGCACCGGGTTGGGGTTGGCGCTGCCCCAGTTCCACAGCTCCCAGAAGAAGCCGTTGCACAGCGAGGCCAGCGCGATCAGCACCAGCGGCGTCCAGTTGCCCTGGGCCAGCGCGGTGAAGGGCGTCCAGATGCCCTTGCGGATCAGCTGGCCGCCGATGACCACCATGGGGCCTATCCACAGCACCCAGAACAGCGGCAGCGGCAGGAACACCATCAGCACGATCAGCGCGAAGCCGGCGACCAGCAGCAGGGTGCCCGGCAGCGGCAGCTTGGGGCCGTCGGCGTAGCGCGCGCCCAGCTTCGGGAAGGTGCGCAGCAGCGAGTACCACTCGAAGATGGCCGGCCACACGGTGGTGTAGGCGATCATGAACAGCAGCACCACGGTGGAGTGGCTGAGCTCCGGCATGTGGCCGTTGGGGTAGTACCAGTTGCTGAAGACGAAGTAGTTGTAATACTCGAAGTAGTACCAGCCACCGACCGACACCAGCGCCGACAGCAGCAGCGTCTTCGGCTTCTTCGCCAGCAGCGAGTTGCCGTTGGAGCGGCGGTAGGCAATGCCGTCCAGCACCAGGATGAAGCCCCACCACATCGGGCTGAAGGCGTAATAGACCAGATCGCCGAAGGGCGTCACCCGCGCCCACATCAGCCACCAGAAGAACAGGGTGAACACCAGGCCGATCCAGAACCACACCGGGAAGGGCGCCTTGGGTGAGGGCGCCGGCGGTGTCACCGGGCGGAAGCCGAACAGCCGGGGGAAGAGCAGCAGCGTGCCCACCGCCAGTTCGGCCAGCAGCACCGCGAGGAAGTAGTAGAGGTTGAAGGCCGGTTCCTGGGTGACGAATTCCGGCGGGAACACGCCGAACTTGGGCGGCAGGTGGGTATCCGGGTAGGCGAACCAGGCAGCGATCAGCGGCAGCACGATGGTGGCGAGCACCGGCCACAGCAGGCTCCATTTGGATGGCGTATGCATCTTGGGGCTCCGAGGGTGGGAGCCGGATTATCTGTTCCGGGTTATGCGAAATGTCTACCCGGCTTTCGGGTGGAATGCCGAATAGATCACGGTGCCGTTTCGGCGACCCCGTCCAGCAGGCCATCGCGCAGCTTGCGCCTGCGCTTGTGCTCGTACATCCGCATGTCGGCCAGGTGCTTCAGCTCGTCCTTGCCGGGGTTCTCCAGCACCCGCACCGAGCCGTAGCTGGCGCCGCTGAAAACGAAGCCGCTGTCGCGCAGCTCCTCCACGGTTGCGCCTATCTGCGTTTCCACATGGTTGAAGTCGCCATCCGGCGCGGTGATGGCGAACTCGTCGCCGCCCAGGCGGTGCAGGGTGGCGTGCTCGCCCAGGCGCTGCGCCAGGCTGACGGCGAACAGGCGGATCAGCTCGTCGCCGCGGTTGTGGCCGAAGGTGTCGTTGTAGCGCTTGAGGCCGTCCAGATCGACGAAGGTGAGGCTGCCGGCGGCGGGCAGCGCGGCCATCGCCAGGTCCAGCGCGTAGCGGTTGGGCAGGCCGGTGAGGGCGTCGGTGTAGGCCACCCGCAGGTTTTCCTCGGCGCGCGCCAGCGCCTCTTCCTTCTCGCGCTGCAGCTGGGCGAACTGGTAGGACAGCACCAGCGCCAGCATCAGCACCTCGATGGCGACCGCGAGCAGGCCGAGGTGCTCCACATAGAAAGCCTCGTAGCCATCCAGCCGCAGCAGGGTGATGGAGGTGATGCCGGGGATGAAGAAGGCGACGTTGGCCACCAGGTAGAGGCGGGCCGAGGGATTGCCGCGGAAGGCGCAGAGGGTGCCGGCCGTGAGCCCGAACAGCAGGAACAGGCCGACGCCGTAGCGATCCAGCTCCAGCGACCAGCTCGGCCGGAAGGCCGCCACGACGATGAACATCGCCAGCACCATCAGCAGGCCGCGGCTGAGGCGGTAGAGATGGGGATGGTTGTCGCGGCGTATCTCCAGCAGCGCACGCACGAACAGGATGTAGGCGATGTTGGAGAACAGGATGGGCACGCTGATCAGATAGAACCAGTGGATGCCGAACAGGTCCGGGAACACCAGCAGCGCGCTGCCGTTGTAGAGCAGGTTGCCGAGGATGAAGAGGGCGTACATGCCCTCGACCGCGCGCTGGCGGGCGACAGCCAGGCTGGCGTAGTACAGGCCCAGGCCGAGGAACACGCCCAGGCAGATCAGCGTGAGGGCATTGCCCGGCTTGATCGAGGCGCGGTAATGCGCCTGCGGCGCGAGGTAGGGCTCAGGCTGGGCGAGGAAGAAGGGCGAATCGACCTCGGTGACCAGCAGGTATTCGCCGGCATCCAGCTCCACGTCGCGGCCGTGGCGGAGGAAGTAGGCGTTGTCCGCGCTGGAGCGGATGCCGCCTTCGGTGACATAGGTCAGCCCCTCGGCGCCGTACAGGTGGTGGCGGAAATTGCCGATGACGCTGGAGTTGCGGAAGTCCAGCACGTAGTGGCCGGGCGTGCTCACCTGCAGGCGGGCGACGTACCAGAAGTGCCCGCCGGTGGCCGGCAGCCGTTCCACCGCCGGCAGGCCGCGCAGCTCGGGCGGGAAGGGGTTGCTCTGCTGCAAGGAGGTGGTGGGGCGCAACCAGTTGCCGGCCAGATCCAGCGCCGCGGCCCGGGCTGATGCTGGCAGCAGCGCGAGCAGCGCCACTGCCAGCATCAGCAGGGCGCACAAAAGCGCGCCGGCTGGGCGCCGGCGCGGCAGGGCTGCGGCAACGAAAGTCATGACTTCAATGATGGCGGTCGGCGAGGGCTTTCCGCGTGATCGAGGTCATCAATCCTTCTTCGTTACCGCGACAAAAGCAATAGCGGAATTCCGATTGGATGACGCGGCACCGCCGTAACGTTGCGGAAAAACACGGCGGTTGGCGGCTGGCGCGGGCGGGTCCGCCGGGCATGGCGGGGGATTGAGCCGGCCGCGGCCGGCCGGTTTGCGGGCGCCGGCTTACTTGCCGTCGGCCAGCGCGCGGCTCATCACGTCCAGGTTGTGCCGCATCATCGACAGGTAGTCGGGCGCCGGCCCGCCGGCGGGCGACAGCGCGTCGGAATACAGGGTGCCGCCGACGCGGGCGCCGCCTTCGCTGCGGATGCGTTCCAGCAGGCGGGGGTCGGTGACGTTCTCCAGGAACACCGCCGGCACCTTCTCGCGGCGGATCTGGGTGATCAGGCTGGCGACGCCGCGGGCGGTGGGCTCGGCGCTGTTGGCGACGCCCACCGGCGCCAGGAAGCGGACGCCGTAGGCGCGGCCGAAGTAGGCGAAGGCGGCGTGGGAGCTGACCACCTTGCGCCGGGCTGGCGGCAGTGCGCCCAGGGTGCGGCGGATGTCGGCATCCAGCGCCTGCAGGCGGGCGTCGTAGCTGGCGGCGCTGGCGCGGTAGGCCTCGGCGCCGGCCGGGTCGGCGGCGGTCAGCGCGGCGGCGATGTTGGCGATGTAGCGCCGCACATTGGCCACGTCCTGCCAGGCGTGGGGGTCGATGCCGTGCTCGCCGTGCTGGTGGCCATGGTCGTGATCATGATCGTGGCCGTGCTCGTCCCCGCCCTCTTTTTCTTCCTCGCTCGCCAGCGTGGCGACGCCCTTGCTGGCGACCACCAGCGGGCCGCGGTAGCCGGCGGCGCCGGCGAGGCGCACCAGCCAGTCGTCGAAGCCCAGGCCGTTCACCACCACCACCTTGGCGGCGCCCACCTGGCGGGCGTCCGAGGGGCGGGGCTGGAAGGAGTGGGCATCCTCGTCCGGGCCGACCAGGCTGCGCACCGCGACGCGTTCGCCGCCCACCTGCTTCACCAGGTCGCCCAGCAGGCTGAAGCTGGTGACCACCTCCAGCGGCGCCGCCTGGGCTTTGACCAGGGCCAGCGGCAGCAGGGTGAAGGCGAGGAGCAGGGCGCGGCGGAAGGCGGTCATGGGCGTAGGCTCAGGATTCGAGGTGGCGGCGCAGCGGCAGGCGGCCGGCGAGCAGGCCGCCGGGCGCGGCCAGCAGGGAGGCGAAATAGACCAGGCCGCACATCAGCACGATGGCCGGGCCGGCGGGCACGTCGGCATGGTAGGAAACCAGCAGCCCGGCGAGGCTGCTGCCGAAGGCGAACAGCACCGCCAGCAGCAGCAGCGCCGGCAGGCCGCGCGCCCACAGCCGGGCGGCAGCGGCGGGCAGGATCATGATGCCGACCGCCATCAGCGTGCCCAGCGCATGGAAGCCGGCCACCAGGTTGAGCACCACCAGCACCAGGAAGCCGTAGTGCGCCACTGGCGACCAGCCGCTCACCGCGCGCAGGAAGGCCGGGTCGAAGCATTCCAGCACCAGCGGGCGGAACAGCAGGGCGAGGCCGAACAGGGTGACGGTGGCGATGCCGGCGATGAGCAGCAGCGAGCCGTCGTCCAGCGCCAGCACCGAGCCGAACAGCACATGCAGCAGGTCCAGGTTCTTGCCGCGCAGGGAGACGATCATGACGCCGGCGGCCAGCGACAGCAGGTAGAAGGCGGCCAGGCTGGCGTCCTCCTTCAGCACCGAGCTGCGGGTGACCAGGCCGGCGGCGAACACCACCACCAGGCCGGCGACGATGCCGCCCACCGTCATCGCGCCCAGCGACAGGCCGAAGGCGAGGTAGCCGAGCGCGGCGCCGGGCAGGATGGCGTGGCTCATCGCATCGCCCATCAGGCTCATGCGCCGCAGCATCAGGAAGACGCCCACCGGCGTCGCGCCCAGCGACAGCGCCAGGCAGCCGGCCAGCGCACGGCGCATGAAGCCGAAGTCGGCGAAGGGGGACAGCAGCAGTTCCGTCATTTGTCGTCCCGGCGGCAGGCGGCGGCGTGGTCGTCGAAGGCTTCGGAGAGGTGGCGGGCGCGGTGCAGCAGCGGCTCGGTGAGCACCTCGGCGGTGGGGCCGCTGGCCACCAGTTCGCGTGCCAGCAGCAGGCAGCTGGGGAAGTGGCGGCGCACCTGCTCGAAGTCGTGCACCACCGCCAGTACCGTGCGGCCTTCCGCATGCCAGCCGAGGATGATGGCGACCAGGTCTTCCACCGTGCGTACGTCGATGGCGGCGAAGGGCTCGTCCAGCAGGATCACCGGCGCGTCCTGCAGGATGAGGCGGGCAAAGCGGGCGCGCTGCAACTGGCCGCCGGACAGCGAACCGATGGGCCGGGATTCGAAGCCGGACAGGCCGACCGCCGCCAGCGAAGCCAGCACCCGGCGGCGGCGCTCGCCGTCCAGCCGGCCGAAGGCTCCCAGCTCGCGCCACAGGCCCATGGCCACCATGTCGAAGACGGAGACGGGGAAGCTGTGGTCCAGCTCGCCGCGCTGCGGCATGTAGGCGACGTCGCGATGCGGATCGCAGCCGAGGTGGATGGTGCCGCCTATCGGCCGCAGCTCGCCGGCCACGCCCTTCAGCAGGGTGGACTTGCCGGCGCCATTGGGGCCGATGACGGCCACCAGCGCGCCGGCGGGTATCTCGGCGCTGAGGTGATGCACCGCCGGATGGCGGTCGTAGCCCAGCGTCAGGTCCTGGAAGGCCAGCACCGGCGGGCGCAGGGGCGCGGTGGGCGCCAGGGGAAGTGCGGCGTTCATGGATGCATCGCCCAGTTCAGCGTCAGCCACAGCAGGCCGCTGGCCACTACCGCGATCGCCAGCCGTGCCGCCAGCCCGGTGCCCAGCAGGCTGCGCTTCACCTTGGGCCGCGCTGGCCGGTGCTCATGCGCATGGCCGTGATCATGCCCATGGGCATGCGCGGCCGCCGGAGCGAGCGGGGAAGCGGGAGAGGGGGCGGCGGGATGGGTGGGCATCGGAGGGAGCCGGAGCGGGGGAAGGGGCCGGGCACGCCGGCGGAAGGTGCTGAAAGAACGGAAAAAAGCGGCTGGCCTGTCGGTTGATCGGGCGACGGGGAGTGAAAAACGGGGGGCGAATAATGCAACAGCGTTGCAGTAAAGGCAATCCCGCCTGTCGTCAGCCCTGCGGCGTTGCGGCGGGGCCGGCCCGCTGTGCGCCACAGTCTGGACAGGCGCCGTGGAGGACGAGTTCGGCGCGGTCCAGCTGGAAGCCGGTCGGCAGGGCGACCGCCACCGCCGGCTCCAGGCCTTCCAGGCAGATCACCTGGCCGCAGCGGTCGCAATGGAAGTGGGCGTGGCGGTGGCCGTCGGCGCGCACCATCTCGAAACGCCAGGCGCGATCGCTGCCGCTGCCGGCGATGCGCCGTGCCAGGCCCTGTTCCACCAGCCAGTCCAGCGCGCGGTAGAGGGTCACGCGGTCGTGGGCGATGTCGGCGGCGGCCAGTTCGGCGCCCAGCTCGTCATGGCTCATCGGGTGATCGCTGGCCTGCAGGATCTCCAGCACCGCCACCCGGGTACGGGTGACACGCCCGCCGCGGGCGGTGATCAACGCCCGTGCATCGGCGGTTTCGGCGGGCGCGGGATGCATGTGGCGTGCTTCGGTCTGGGTCATGGCGGGGGGCAATTTGCGGACGGTATTGCAACATTGTAGCATTTGCCTCCCTTCCCGCCATGCCATCCGCCGCCATGAAACTGCCGATCGCCCTCCTGCTCGCCTGCGTCTGTTCCGCCGCCCAGGCCCAGCATGCCGCCCACGAGCACGGTGTGGCCGAGCTGCGGGTGGCGGTGGAGGGCAAGGCGCTGCATATCGAATACGCCAGCCCGCTGGATACCCTGGTGGGTTTCGAACATGCGCCGACGGACGAGCGCCAGCACCGCCAGCTGGCCGAAGCGGAATCCATGCTGCGTAACGCCGCCCGCCTGTTCCGCCTGCCGGCCGCGGCCGGCTGCGTGCTGAAGAAGGCGGAGCTGTCCTCGCCCTGGGCGATGGCGCGCCAGGGCCATGGCGCCGACGAGGCGGACGATCATGACCATGACCATGAGCATGCGCACGCCGCCGAAGGCCATGCGGAAATGGAGGCCGCCTATGCCTTCGAATGCGCCCGGCCGCAGGCGCTGGATACGCTGGAACTGCTGGTGTTCGACGCTTTCCCGCGCACCCGCGAGGTCCGTGCCGAACGTGTCTCCGATCGGGGCCAGGCGGCGCTCAGCCTGACGCCGCAACGCCGCCAGCTGCCCTTGTGAGATTCCGCCATGCATGGGATTGAACTGCAGGCCGGGCAAAGCGCGCGCACCCTTGCCGCTTGCCTGAGCCGTCGCCGGAGCGCTGCCCGATGAGCGACGCGGTGGCGGTGCAGGGCTTGCGCTTCCGCTGGCCGGGCGCGGCGGCGGATTGCCTGGCGGTGGAGGATTTCCGCCTCGCCGCCGGCGAGCGGGTATTCCTGCGCGGCCCCAGCGGCAGCGGCAAGAGCACCCTGCTGTCGCTGATCGGCGGGGTGCTGCTGCCGGATGCCGGCACGGTGGCGGTGCATGGCCAGGATCTGGCCGCGCTACCGGCGGGGCGGCGAGACCGCTACCGGGCGGACCACATCGGCTTCGTCTTCCAGCTCTTCAATCTGCTGCCTTACCTCTCGGTGCTGGACAACATCCTGCTGCCCTGCCGCTTTTCGCCCTTGCGGGTGCAGCGTCTGGCCGAGGCCGGCACCACGCCGGCGGCGGAGGCGCTGCGGCTGGCGGCGCGGCTGGATCTGGACGAGGCCCTGCTGGGCCGTACCGCGGCAGCGTTGTCCGTGGGCCAGCAGCAGCGGGTGGCGGCAGCGCGGGCGCTGATCGGCCGGCCGGCGCTGGTGGTGGCGGACGAGCCGACCTCGGCGCTGGACGCCGACCGCCAGCAAGCCTTCCTCGACCTGCTGCTGGGCGAATGCGCGGCGGCCGGCGCGGCGCTGCTCTTCGTCAGCCACGATGGCCGGCTGGCGGGGCATTTCGACCGGGTGGCGGACCTCGCCGCACTCAACCGCGCCGATGCCGGAGCCGGGCGATGAAGCCGCGCTTCGGCCTGCTGTGGCATCTGTGCTGGCGCAGCATCCTCAACCGCCGGCTGTCGGTGGCGCTGACGGTGGTCGCGGTGGGGCTGTCGGTGGCGATGCTGATCGGTGTCGAGCGCCTGCGCAGGGACGCCCGCGCCGCCTTCGCCCAGACCATCTCCGGCACGGATCTGGTGGTCGGCGCCCGCGGCGGCGGCGCGCAGCTGCTGCTCTACTCGGTGTTCCACATCGGCAACGCCAGCAACGAAATTTCCTGGGACAGCGTGCAGCGCATCGCCTCGATGCCGCAGGTGGACTGGGTGGTGCCGCTGGCGCTGGGCGACTCCCACCGCGGCTTCCGGGTGGTCGGCTCCACCGCCGCCTACTTCGAGCACTACCGCTACGGCGATCGCCGCAGCCTCGCCTTCGCCGAGGGCCGCGCCTTCGGCGACGTGTTCGAGGCGGTGCTGGGCGCCGAGGTGGCGGCGCGCCACGGCTACCGCGTCGGCGACCGCATCGTGCTCAGCCACGGCGCCGGCGCCGATGGCACCCGCTTCGCCGAGCATGCGGACAAGCCCTTCACCGTGGTCGGCATCCTGGCGCGCAGCGGCACGCCGGTTGACCGCTCGGTGCTGGTGAGCCTGGAGGGCATCGCCGCCATCCATGTGGACTGGGCCGGCGGCGCGCCCATCCCCGGCCTCAGCATCGCGCCGGAGCATGTGCGCAAGTTCGACCTGCGGCCGAAGACGGTGACCGCCGCGCTGGTCGGGCTGAAGAGCCGCATCGCGGTGTTCCGGGTGCAGCGGGCGATCAACACCGACACCGCCGAGCCGCTGTCCGCGGTGCTGCCGGGCGCCACGCTGCAGGAGCTGTGGAACCTGGTGGGCATGGCCGAGCAGGCGCTGCTGGCGGTGTCGGCGCTGGTGGTGGCGGTCGGGCTGGCCGGGCTGGTGGCGGTGATGGTGGCCGGCCTGGGCGAGCGGCGGCGGGAGCTGGCCATCCTGCGCGCGCTGGGCGCCGGGCCAAGGCAGGTGTTCGCGTTGCTGGCGCTGGAGAGTCTTGCCGCCAGCGCCGCCGGCATCGCCCTCGGCCTCGCGCTGGTGTATGGTGCGGCCGCGCTGGCCGGCCCCTGGCTGCAGGCCGGCTACGGGCTGGCGCCGAGCCTGGGCTGGCCCAGCGTGGCGGAGCTGCAGCTGCTGGCCGCGGTGTTCGCCGCCAGCCTGCTCGCCAGCGTGCTGCCCGGCCTGCGGGCCTACCGCTATTCGTTGGCCGATGGCATGACGATCAGGATCTGACCATGAAACGCTTCTTCAGACTTTCCCCGCTGCGCCGCCTTGCCGCCGTGGCGCTGCTGTGCCTCGCCGCCGGCGGCCTGGCGCTGGGCGGCCGTGCCGCGCTGGCCGAGAAGCCGGCGCCCGCCGCCGACTACAAGGTGGGCGACCGCCTGGCACCCAAGGGCGCCGCCGCCGGTGCCTTCCGCGAGATCAGCTGGGACGACCTCATCCCGGCCGACTGGAACCCGGAAAAGTTCTTCGAGACGCTGGACCTCTCCGACCTGCAGGACAACGATCCGCGCGCGCTGGAAGCGATGAACCGCATCCGCGCCGAGTGGGACAAGGCGCCGGTGGTGGAGAAGCTGGCCGGCAGCCGGGTGCGCATTCCCGGTTTCATCGTGCCGCTGGAGAGCGACGGCAAGACGATCAAGGAATTCCTGCTGGTGCCTTACTTCGGCGCCTGCGTGCATGTGCCGCCGCCGCCGGCCAACCAGCTCATCCACGTGATTCCGGACAAGCCGGTGCCGGCGGCCTGGAACATGGCGCCGGTGTGGGTGAACGGGGTGATGGCGATCAGCCGGGTGGAGTCCGACATGGGCACCGCCGGCTATGCGATGCGCGGCATCAAGGTGGAGGAGTACAAGGAGCCGCTGCCGCGCTGAGGTTTTGCGCGCGGCTTGGGCTGTGGCTGGCAGTTGGCGGGCCCGAGGGCCGGGAGTGAACCCGGGGCGGCCTTCAGTCGGCGATCAGTGCCGAGAATTCCCGGTTCAGCAGCGCGGCGTCGCCGAGGTTGAGTTCCAGCAGGCGGCGCAGGTGGGTGATGCTGTCGAGGTCGATCTCGCGGCACACCAGGCCCAGGCGGCGGCCTTCGCGGTGGGCCACGTCGCCCTCCATGCGTACTGCGGTGCCGGCCTCATCCAGCCGCAGTTCCAGCAGGCAGCGCCCGCCCACGTCCAGGCTGTCCGGTGCGGCATCGTCCTGTAGCTCCAGCAGCGCGCCCTTCAGCGACAGGTCGCAGACCTCGCAGGGGGCCTCGGTGTTGTCCACCAGCAGGTGGGCGCCGCTCTGGAAGCGGATGCGGGAAAACTTGCGCTGTTCGGTTTGCATGCAGGGAGCTCCGCGGAATGGCCGCAGCAGGCCGGATGGGATGTCCCTCATTGTGGAAGGGGCGCGCAAGGCCCGCAAGCCGTGCGGCATCAGGGCGGCAGGGGCGCGATATCGGTGGAAACCGGAAACCCGTCACGACGGCATATCCCCATGCGTGCGAGAATCCGCGCGCTCCCTGGGCCGCCGCGACATCGCGGCCCGATGACGATGCCCTAAGACAGGACGGCGGATCACGTGGCGGAAAGCGACAATACGATGGTGCTCGAAGGAGCGCCGCAGGCAGCAGCCACGGACACGGTGCGCCGCGCGGCGCCACGGCTGGACTCCCTGCTCGAGTGCCTGTTGCTGGTGGTTCGCGGCCATGGCGGCACGCTGACGGCGGACGCGGCGCTGGCCGGCCTGCCGGTGGAGAACGGGCGCCTGTCGCCCTCGCTGTTCGAGCGCGCTGCCCGCCGCGCCGGCATGAATTCCCGCCTGGTCGGTTGCGAACTGGGCGCCATCAACGCCGCACTGCTGCCCGCCATCCTGCTGCTGGACGATGAGCAAGCCTGCATCCTGCTGAGGCGCGATGCCGCCGCCGGCCAGGTGGAGGTGATCTTCCCCGAGCTTGGCGAAGCGGCGGTGACGCTGCTGGAAGCCGAGCTGCTCGCCCGCCATACCGGCCATGTCATCTACCTGCGGCCGGGCTTCCGTTTCGATGCCCGCGTGCCGGGGGTGAAGAAGGATCAGCGCAAGCACTGGTTCTGGGATGTGATCGCCGACAACCGCCAGCTCTACCGCGATGTGCTGATGGCGGCGGCGATGATCAACCTGTTCGCGGTGGCGATGCCGCTGTTCGTCATGAACGTGTACGACAGGGTGGTGCCGAACGCGGCCACCGATACCTTGTGGGTGCTGGCGGCCGGCGTGTTCATCGTGCTCTGCGGCGACTTCGTGCTGCGCTCCATGCGCGGCCACTTCGTCGATCTGGCCGGCAGCCGGGCGGACGTGAAGCTCTCCGCCTACATCATGGAGCGGGTGCTGGGCCTGCGCATGGCCTCGCGGCCGGTATCGGCCGGCTCCTTCGCCGCCAATCTGCGCGCCTTCGAAACGGTGCGCGACTTCATCAGCTCGGCCACGGTGGTGGCCTTCATCGACCTGCCCTTCGCGGTGGTCTTCCTCGTCGTTATCGGCTGGATCGCCTGGCCGCTGCTGCTGCCCTTCCTGTTCGGCGTGGTGGCGCTGCTGCTGTACGCGATGTCGGTGCAGGGCCGCATGCACGAGCTGGCCGAGCGCACCTACCGCACCAGCTCGCAGCGCAACGCGGTGCTGGTGGAAGGCCTGGTCGGCCTGGAGACGGTGAAGGCGATAGGCGCCGAGGCCGCCATCCAGCGCAAGTGGGAGCAGAGCGCCACCCACCTCGCCAATGTTTCCACCCGCATGCGCCTGCTGTCCGCCTCCACCACCAACGGTGCGATGTGGATGCAGCAGGTGGTGAGCGTGGTGGTGATCCTGGGCGGGGTCTATATGATCGGCGAAGGCCTGCTGACCATGGGCGGGCTGGTGGCCTGCTACATGCTCTCCGCGCGGGCGATGGCGCCGGTCGGCCAGGTGGCTGGCCTGCTGGTGCAGTACTACAACGCCTCCACCGCGCTGGCCTCGCTGGACACGCTGATGGGGCAGGAGGTGGAGCGGCCGGAGGGCAGCAACTTCGTCAGCCGCCAGAGCTTCGCTGGCGCCATCGAGTTCCGCGACGTGTCCTTCACCTATCCCGGCCAGGAAGTGCCGGCGCTGCGCAATGTGTCGCTGCGCATCCGCCCGGGCGAGCGCATCGCGGTGCTGGGCCGGGTCGGCTCCGGCAAGACCACGCTGGAGAAGCTCATCCTCGGCCTCTACCAGCCGGATGACGGCGCGGTGCTGGTGGACGGCATCGACCAGCGCCAGCTGGATCCGGCCGAGCTGCGCCGCCACATCGGCTATGTGCCGCAGGACATCACCCTGTTCTACGGCAGCCTGCGCGAGAACATCACCCTGGCGACACCGCTGGCGGAAGACGCCGCGGTGCTGCGCGCGGCCACCGCCGCCGGCATCACCGAATTCGTCAATGCCCACCCGCACGGTTTCGACATGCTGGTGGGCGAGCGCGGCGAGTCGCTCTCCGGCGGCCAGCGCCAGGGCGTGGCCATCGCCCGCGCGCTGATCAACGATCCGCCCATCCTGCTGCTGGACGAGCCTACCGCGGCCATGGACCACACCAGCGAGGAAGAGGTGAAGCGCCGCCTCGGCGAAGCCGCCCGGGGCAAGACCATGATCATCGTCACCCACCGCACCTCGCTGCTGGATCTGGCCGACCGCATCATCGTCGTCGATGGCGGCAAGATCGTTGCCGACGGGCCCAAGGCGCAGGTGGTCGAAGCGTTGCGCCAGGGCCGTATCGGGAGGGCTGCCTGATGAGCGATCTGTCCTCGCAGCGCGCCTTCGAGCGCGTCGGCCGCGTCTCCCAGCGCCTGGCCAAACCGGTGAATCCGCTGCTGGACCGCCTGTTCGCCCGCTTTCTGCCGATGCCGCGCGAGCGCCTGGATTGGGCCGGCGACGCCGACTGGGCGCAGCTGCAGCAGGAACCGCTGCGCGCCCGCTTGCTGCTGCGGGTGATCTTCGGCCTGCTGATCCTGTTGCTGCTGTGGGCGGCCTTCGCCCCGGTGGACGAGGTGACGCGCGGCGAAGGCAAGGTGATTCCGTCTTCCCAGCTGCAGGTCATCCAGTCGGTGGACGGCGGTGTGGTGGAAGAGATGCTGGTGCGCGAAGGCCAGGTGGTGAACGCCGGCGAGCTGCTGCTGCGGATAGACCCGACCCGCTTCGTCTCCTCCCTGCTGGAAAGCCGCGCCACCTACTGGGCGCTGCAGGCCAAGGCGGCACGGCTGCAGGCGCTCACCTCCGGCGCACCGCTGAACATGCCGGCCGAGGTGCTGAAGGAGGTGCCGGAAATCGCCACCCACGAACGCCAGCTGTATGAATCCAGCCGGGCGGAAATGGATGCCCAGCTCTCCATCGCCCGCCAGCAGCTCAACCAGCGCGAGCAGGAGCTGAACGAGGTGCGGGCGCGGCGCGAGCAGGCCGGCCGCGCCTTCGACCTCGCCACCCAGGAGCTGAACGTGACCAAGCCGCTGATGGCCTCCGGCGCGGTCTCCGAAGTGGATCTGCTGCGGCTGGAGCGGGATGTCGCCCGGCTGCGCGGCGAGCGCGACCAGTCCTCGGCGCAGATCTCCCGCATCCAGGCCGCCATCACCGAAGCCACGCGCAAGATCCAGGAAGTGGAGCTGAACGTGCGCAACCAGCTGCGCAACGAGCTTTCCGACACCATGGGCAAGCTCGGCAGCCTGTCCGAAGGCAGCCGCGCGCTGGCGGACAAGGTGAAGCACGCCGAGGTGCGCTCGCCGGTGCGCGGCACGGTCAAGCGCCTGCTGGTAAATACCGTGGGCGGCGTGGTGCAGCCGGGCAAGGAGGTGGTGGAGATCGTGCCGCTGGACGATGCTTTGGTGCTGGAAGCCAAGGTGAAGCCCAAGGACATCGCTTTCCTGCGTCCCGGCCAGCCGGCCATGGTCAAGTTCACCGCCTATGACTTCTCCATCTACGGTGGCCTGGATGCCGAGCTGGAACACATCTCGGCCGACACCGTGGTGGACGACAAGGGCAACGCCTTCTACGTGATCCGGGTGCGCACCAAGAACGCCAGCCTGGGCGACGACCTGCCCATCATCCCCGGCATGGTCGCCGAGGTGGACATCCTCACCGGCAAGAAGACGGTGCTCTCCTACCTGCTCAAACCCGTGCTGCGGGCCAAGGCCAACGCCATGACGGAGCGATGAGCGTGCATCACTTCATCACCCCGGATGGCGTGCTGCAGGCGCGCTGGCAGGAAGCTTTCCCGGAAGCGCTCGCCTCGGTGGGCGACACGCTCGTGGCCGATTCAGGCGGCATCGCCTGGCTGCTCACCACGCTGCCGGACTGGCGCGCCGTACTTGCCCGCCAGCTCGCCAGTCAGCCCGCTGTGCCCTGCGTGGTGCTGGACCCGCAGCCGGAGGAGCGCCACGCGCTGCTGGCGCTGGATGCCGGTGCGCGCGGCTATTGCCATGCGCAGGCCACGTCGGCGCAATTGCGCGAGGTGGCGCTGGTGGTATGCCACGGCGGGCTGTGGATAGGGCCGGAGCTGATGTCGCGGGTAGTCGGCGCCGCCCGCCGGGCGCTGCCACCGCCGGCGGATGCGGGCGACGAGCGCTTCGGCATGCTGTCGCCGCGGGAGCTGGAGGTCGCCAGGGCGGTGGCCGACGGCCTCTCCAACAAGGAAGCCGCGCTGCGCCTGGGCATCACCGAGCGCACGGTGAAGGCCCACCTCGGCGCAGCCTTCGAGAAGCTGGGCGTGCGCGACCGCCTGCAACTCGTCCTGCTTATGTCCGGCGCCACCGAATCCCGCGAAGCCACGGCCTGAGCCGCTTTGCGTGACACAGGTCACGACCTGTCCACTAGTCCAATATGTAGCTGGCCCTGCCCTCGCTAAGCTGCGATCCGTCGATAAACCGTTTCGGCCGCCTCCTTCCTTTCACGCGGCCGACTGTTCGAGGATCCAGCCACCATGGCCACTGCCCAACCCGTCGCCACTGTCGTCGCAGTCACCGGTACCGCCTACGCCCGCGATGCGGAAGGCAAGATGCGCCTGCTGCGCGCCGGCGACGCCATCAACGAAGGCGAGACCGTCGTCACCTCCAGTGGCGGCCGGGTTGAACTGGCGTTCGAAGACGGCAGCGTGCTGCCGGTCGAGCAGAACCAGAACGTCGCCATCACCGCGGAACTCTCGGACACCTCCCGCCCGCAGGCGCTGGACGCCCAGCTTGGCGATGCCTCCATCGCCCAGGTCATCCAGGCGCTGAACGAAGGCGGCAACCTGGACGACGCGCTGGAAGCCCCGGCGGCCGGTCTGGCCGGCGGCGGTGGCGGCGAAGGCAACAACTTCGTGCGCCTGCTGCGCATCACCGAAGGCGTGGATCCCCTGTCCTTCGACTTCGCCCCGAACGAACCGGACCGCATCGACGAGCGCCTGCCGGGTACGCCGGAGGAAGACAACAGCACCTCCATCACCACGACTCCCACGCCGCTGCCCTCGGTGACTGTTGATCTTGAGCTGGGCGCCGACGGCACCAGTCCGACCCTGACCGGCACCTACGCCGACGCCACCAGCGTGACGGTGACCATCACCGGCAGCGATGGCTCGACCCAGACCGCGGTCGCCACGCTGAACCCGGACGGCACGTGGAGCGTGGATACCAGCACGCTGACCTTCAACGAAGAAGTCACCTACACGGCGACGGCCACCGCGACGGACAACGCGAGCAACACCGCGACCGCCGTCGATACCGACAGCTTCGATCTGCAACCGACGGTGACGGTGGATCTGGACCTGGGCGCCGATGGCACGTCGCCGACGCTGACCGGCACCTCCGAGAACGCCACCAGCGTGACCGTGACCATCACCGGCAGCGACGGCTCGACCCAGACCGCGGTCGCCATGCTGAACCCGGACGGCAGCTGGAGCGTGGACACCAGCACGCTGACCTTCAACGAGGAAGTCACCTACACGGCGACGGCGACGGCCACCGACAACGCCAACAACACCGCGACCGCGACGGACGTTGACAGCTTCGACCTGCAACCCACGGTGACCGTGGATCTGGACTTGGGTGTCGACGGTACGAGCCCGACGCTGACCGGCACCTCGACCAATGCGACCAGCGTCGAAGTGACCATCACTGGCTCCGACGGCTCCAGCCAGACGGCCACCGCCACGCTGAATCCGGATGGCTCCTGGAGCGTGGATACCAGCACGCTGACCTTCAACGAGGAGGTCACCTACACGGCGACCGCCACCGCGAGCGACAACGCCAGCAACACCGCGACCGCGACGGACGTTGACAGCTTCGACCTGCAACCGACGGTGACCGTGGATCTGGACCTGGGTGTGGACGGCACCAGCCCGACGCTGACCGGTACCTCGACCAACGCGACCAGCGTTGAAGTCACCATCACCGGTTCCGACGGCTCCAGCCAGACCGCCACGGCGACGCTGAATCCGGATGGCTCCTGGAGCGTGGACACCAGCACGCTGACCTTCAACGAGGAAGTCACCTACACCGCGACGGCCACCGCGACGGACAACGCGAGCAACACCGCGACCGCCGTCGATACCGACAGCTTCGATCTGCAACCGACGGTGACGGTGGATCTGGACCTGGGTGCAGACGGCACCAGCCCGACGCTGACCGGTACCTCGACTAACGCCACCAGCGTTGAAGTCACCATCACGGGTTCCGACGGCTCCAGCCAGACCGCCACGGCGACACTGAATCCGGATGGCACCTGGAGCGTGGACACCAGCACGCTGACCTTCAACGAAGAAGTCACCTACACGGCGACCGCTACCGCGAGCGACAACGCGAGCAATACCGCGACCGCGACCGACGTTGATAGCTTCGACCTGCAACCCACGGTGACCGTGGATCTGGACCTGGGTGTCGACGGCACCAGCCCGACGCTGACCGGCACGTCCACCAACGCGACCAGCGTTGAAGTCACCATCACGGGTTCCGACGGCTCCAGCCAGACCGCCACGGCGACGCTGAACCCGGATGGCACGTGGAGCGTGGATACCAGCACGCTGACCTTCAACGAAGAAGTCACCTACACGGCGACCGCTACCGCGAGCGACAACGCCAGCAACACCGCGACCGCCGTTGATACGGATAGCTTCGACCTGCAGCCCACCGTCACGGTGGATCTGGACCTGGGTGTCGACGGCACCTCGCCGACGCTGACCGGTACCTCGACCAACGCGACCAGCGTTGAAGTCACCATCACCGGTTCCGACGGCTCCAGCCAGACCGCCACGGCGACGCTGAATCCGGACGGCAGCTGGAGCGTGGACACCAGCACGCTGACCTTCAACGAGGAAGTCACCTACACGGCGACGGCGACGGCCACCGACAACGCCAACAACACCGCGACCGCGACGGACGTTGATAGCTTCGACCTGCAACCCACGGTGACCGTGGATCTGGACTTGGGTGTCGACGGTACGAGCCCGACGCTGACCGGCACCTCGACCAATGCGACCAGCGTCGAAGTGACCATCACGGGTTCCGATGGCTCCAGCCAGACGGCCACCGCCACGCTGAACCCGGATGGCACCTGGAGCGTGGATACCAGCACGCTGACCTTCAACGAGGAGGTCACCTACACCGCGACCGCCACCGCGAGCGATAACGCCAGCAACACCGCGACCGCGACGGACGTCGACAGCTTCGACCTGCAACCGACGGTGACCGTGGATCTGGACCTGGGTGTCGACGGCACCTCGCCGACGCTGACCGGCACGTCCACCAACGCCACCAGCGTTGAAGTCACCATCACCGGCACCGATGGCTCCAGCCAGACCGCCACGGCGACGCTGAATCCGGACGGCACCTGGAGCGTGGACACCAGCACGCTGACCTTCAACGAAGAAGTCACCTACACCGCGACCGCCACCGCGAGCGATAACGCCAGCAACACCGCGACCGCGACGGACGTCGACAGCTTCGACCTGCAACCGACGGTGACGGTGGATCTGGACCTGGGCGTGGACGGCACCAGCCCGACGCTGACCGGCACGTCCACCAACGCGACCAACGTCGAAGTCACCATCACCGGTTCCGACGGCTCCAGCCAGACCGCCACAGCGACGCTGAACCCGGACGGCACCTGGAGCGTGGATACCAGCACGCTGACCTTCAACGAAGAAGTCACCTACACCGCGACGGCCACCGCGAGCGATAACGCCAGCAACACCGCGACCGCGACGGACGTTGATAGCTTCGACCTGCAACCCACCGTCACGGTGGATCTGGACCTGGGTGTCGACGGCACCTCGCCGACGCTGACCGGCACGTCCACCAACGCCACCAGCGTCGAAGTCACCATCACCGGTTCCGACGGTTCCAGCCAGACGGCTACCGCCACGCTGAATCCGGACGGCACGTGGAGCGTGGATACCAGCACGCTGACCTTCAACGAGGAAGTCACCTACACGGCGACGGCTACCGCGAGCGACAACGCCAGCAACACGGCGACCGCGACGGACGTTGATAGCTTCGATCTGCAGCCCACCGTCACGGTAGACCTTGAGCTGGGGTCCGATGGCACCAGCCCGACGCTGACCGGTACCTCGACCAACGCGACCAGTGTCGAAGTGACCATCACCGGCACCGATGGCTCCAGCCATACCGTTACCGCCACCCTGAACCCGGATGGCACCTGGACGGCGGACATCACCGGCCTGACCTTCAACGATGCGGTCACCTACACGGCAACCGCCACCGCGTCGGACAACGTCAGCAACACCGCCACTGCGGTCGACACCGACAGCTTCAATCTGCCGCCGGAGGCCGATGGTGGCGCGGTGACCGGCACCGAAGACAGCAGCTACGTCTTCCAGTGGTCCGACTTCCAGGTCAGCGACAGCGCCTCTTCGACCGCTTCGCTGGGTATCGTCATCAACACCCTGCCGGTCAATGGCAAGCTGGAATACCTGAATTCCGCTGGCAACTGGGTGGCGGTCAGCCTGGGCCAGGAAGTGAGCGAGGCCGACATTGCCGCTGGCCACCTGCGCTTCACCCCTGCCGCCAACGAGTCCGGCAGCGATGCCTACGGCGGTACCGGCGTGGGCGACCAGCAGGGCGACTACGCCCGCTTCGAATACTCGCCCACCGATGGCACCCAGGTCGGCGATTCGGCCACCATGGTGGTGGACATCACCCCGGTGGCGGATGCGCCCACGTTGTCGGTCACCCTGGGTGCCGCCCAGGAAGTGACGGTGACGTCGGCCAGCACCTTCAGCGGCTCGGTCAATGCCTCCAACCTGCTGACCACCAGCGGCGTTACCGTAAGTGCCAAGAACTTCGTGCATAACTCGGATGGCACCTACACGCTGTCGGGCGCCTCTTCCAGCAATATCTACCTCGAAAACACCACCAGCACCGGCAAGATCGGCGTCGAAGGCAACCACCCGGGGGCGTCCAGCCAGACGGCCGCCACCGGCAACCAGATCGGTTACAGCTACACCACGCACGAGTCGGAAGAGCTGATCTTCACCTTCCAGAACACGGTCACGACGGCGACGGCATCCGTTTCCAACCTGTGGGTGAAGGACAACGGCAAGAACGCGACCGAGGTCGGCATCTACGAGCTGTACCGCGATGGCGTGCTGGTGGGCACCGGTACCTTCAACGGCACCTCCAGCGGCAACCTCACGGTGACCATGACCGCCAACGACGGTCTGGGCTTCGACACCGTGGTGTTCAAGGCGGCGAGCTCCTACTTGAACATGACGACCGCGCAGTCGGTCGCCACCGGCGACGGCAGTGATTACTACATCACCAACCTCACCTACCAGGGCACCACCGCGGCGGTGAAGGCATACACCTATGCGCTGGACATCCATGCCGCGCTGGTGGATACCGATGGTTCCGAGACCCTGTCCGGCGTCAGCATCAGCGGCATCCCCAGCGGTGCGGTGCTGAGCGATGGTTCCCACACCTACACCTTCACCGACAGCAGCCACAGCCTGCTGCTGGATGGCTGGAACCTGAATACCCTGGTGATCACCACGCCGGCGGGCAGCACCACCGACTTCACGCTGCAGGTGTCGGTGTCCTCCTCCGAACATGCCAACGGTGACAGCGCCACGACGACAACCGCGGTCACCGTGGTGGTGGGTACCGCGGATGCGGTTGTTCCGGCGGTGCATCTCACCGGCGGTTCCGGCGATGACCACATCACCGGCGGCAGTGGCGACGACGTCATCGCTGGCGGCGCGGGCAGCGATACCCTGCTTGGTGGCCTGGGTTCGGATACCTTCATCTGGTCCTTCGGCGACCAGGGCGCGGAGGGCAAGCCGGAGGTGGATCGGGTGCTGGACTTCAACACCAGTTCCGACAAGCTGGACCTGCACGACCTGCTGCAGGGCGAGAGTTCCAGCAGCGGCAACCTCGGCACCTACCTCTTCGTCGAGCAGCAGGGCAGCGACACCGTGATCCACGTCAGCTCCCAGGGCGGCTTCACCTCGGGCTACGATGCCGGCAAGGAAGACCAGACCATCGTGCTGCAAGGCGTAGATCTGGTCGGCGGCGCCAGCAGTCAGGCGCAGATCATCCAGAACCTGATCGATCAGGGCAAACTGATCACCGACTAAGCATCAAGGGCCGGTACGCCGGCCCTGTTCTTTTCGGCGGCCGGCGCGGCATGCTGTGGCAAGGAAATGGGAGCAAGAAACTGAGCGTCTATGTGAAGCGCGACGGCGAGGGGCGCATCCTCGCCATCAGCCGGCAGGCGGAAGCGGGCTTCGACGAGCGCCTGCCCGCGGACTCGCCGGAGATCGTCGGTTTCCTCGGCGGCCATGGCCGGGAGGCGCTCGCCTCCACCGACCTGCGCCTGGTGCGGGTGCTGGAGGACGTGATCGACCTGCTGATCGCCCGCGACCTCATCCGCTTCACCGATCTGCCACAGGAAGCGCAGGACAAACTGCTGCAACGTCGCAGCATGCGCGCCAATCTGGGCGGGCTGAACCTGCTGGACAGCGACGACGGGCTGATCTGAAGGCGCTGGTCGTATCCCCGCTTTCTCTCCGGTGATCTCTGCCGCCGGCTCGACAGGGCTGGATCAGCGGACCGAATTTCCATGACACACCGGCCGGTGTGTCATCCCTGAGCGCTCCTCAGCCCGGTTTTTCCTGGCTTTCGGCTGTTGGTTGCGGGGGCAGGATTTGAACCTGCGGCCTTTGCTCATCTGCCGGAAAGGCTGCAAGGCTGCTCCGTCGCGCTTCGGCGATGCAGGAGGAGCTTCGCGGCAGGAAAAGGGCCTGCCGCCCCGGCTGCTCCCCTAACTGCTCAGACCGCTGGCCAGACAATCGCCGGCCCCGTCATCCCATCTATGCCCAGCCCCGGCAGCGCGGCGCGTTCGGCTTCGCTGGCGACGCCGGAGGCGAGTACCGACAGGCCGATGGAGTGGGCCAGGGTGCACAGCCCGCGCAGGATGGCCTGGTTGCCCGGGTCGGACTCGATGCCGCGGACGATGCTGGCATCCACCTTCACATAGTCCAGCCCCATGTCGTGCAGCTCGGCGATGCGCTCGAAATCCGCGCCCACATGCTCTATGCCCAGCTTGCAGCCCAGTGGCCGCAGGGCGACGCACAGGGCGCGGAACTCGGCGGCGTGGCGCAGGGCGCCGTGGGCCGGCAGTTCCAGCCACAGGCGGCGGGCCTGCTCCGGCGCCTGTTGCAGCAGGCCATAAAGCTCGCTGCGGCGGGCGGCGTCGCCCAGGGTGTCGGGCGACAGGTTGATGCCCAGTTCCTCGCCGCCGGCGGCCAGCGCGGCCAGTGCGCTGCGCAGCACGGCGACGTCGATGGCGCCGATCATGTCCTGGCGCGCGGCCCAGGGCATGAAGTAGCCGGCGTTGCGCCACTCGCCGTCCAGGCGCAGCCGCACCGGTGCCTCCATGTGCAGCAGCGTGCCGCTGGCGGCCACCACCGGGTAGTGGCCCAGGCGCACGCCGTCTTCCGCCAGCGCCTGCACCAGCGCCGCACGCCATTCGCTCTGGGCCAGCCGGGCCGGCGCCACCGCGACGGTGCTGACTTCGCAGGCGCGCGGGCCGGCCTGTTCGGCGGCGGCCAGCGCGCCGTCGGCGCGGGCCAGCACGCTGCCGCGGGCTTCGCCGGCGGCATAGCTGCAGGCGCCCACCGGCAGGGCCTGCAGAGTGTGGGTGCTGTCGGCGTCCAGCCAGGCGTGCAGATCGAGGGCGATGCCGGCCGCCAGCGCCGGCGGTTGATCACCGGCGGGGGCGAGCAGGGCGAAGTCGGTGCCGTTGAGGCGGCCCACCGTCCAGTCCGCATGCTCGGCGGTGTGGCGGCGCAGGCGTTCGGCGAGTTCGGCGAGCAGGGCGTCAGCGCCGGCGCGGCCGAGACGGCGGTTGAGTTCCACCAGCTGGCCGACGCGGGCGATCAACAGCACGCCGCCGGCGCTGGCGTCCTCGCGCTCCAGCGCGGCGTCCAGGCGCTTGAGGAACTGTTCGCGGTTGAACACGCCGGTGAGCGGATCGAGCTGGGTCTGGCGGCGCAACTGTTCCAGCCGGGCGGATTCCTCCGCCATCATGGAACGCACCCGGTCGGACAAGGCGTTCATCGCCCGCACTACGCTGCGGAACTCGCGGGTGGCCGGTTCCGGCGTGGTGATGAAGCGGCGCCCGCCTATGGCCTCGGCCTGCGCCACCACCCGGTTCAGCGGCCGGGTGATGAGTTTGATCACCATGGTGCCGATCAGGCCGGTGAGCAGGCCGCCGACGGCGAACCACAGCAGCATCTGCAGCGTGCCGCGCCACAGGGTTTCATACGCATAGTGGCTGTGGCTTTCCAGCGTCAGCGTGCCGAACTGGCGCCAGCCGTCCTGCACCTGGGCGACGCCGGGGTGGGTGTCGATCGGGATGAGGCGCATGAACCAGGCCGGCACATCCGCCTCCCGGCCGTTGTATTCGCGGGCGGCGATCTCGGTGCCGTCCGGCGCGGTGAGCAGGATGCGGCGGTAGTGGCCGGCATCGAACTGGGCGGCGATCTGCATTTCCACCGCCACCGGGTCCTTGTCCATCTGCGACAGCGACAGCGCCAGCGAGGTGGCGTTGTCCAGGTTCTTCACCGTGAGCTGCTGCTCCAGGTAGCGCTTGGCTGCCAGCGTGCTCACCACCAGGCTGCCGCCGAGCGAGAACACCGCGACCAGGATGATGGCGATCCAGAGTTGCTTGATCAGTGACATGTAGACAGGTTTCCGTGCCAAAGACAAAAAGGAGTGCAGGCGCCGTGCAGCATCATTGCAGGCCCTCGCTGCGCATGCGCTCGAGTACGTCGCGCCAGCGTGACAGCCGGGCGGTGGGGTCGGCTGAGGAGGTGGCGGCGCCGCCTACCCACAGGCCTTCGCTGTTGAAACTGAAAACAGGCACCAGGTCGGTCCGGCGCGCGGCCGGGCGGACTTCGCCGATCAGGTTGTCCAGCACCAGCGGCTCGCCGCCGGGCGTGGCGAAGTAGCCCACCACCATGTGCGCCTGGCTGACGTTGCTCTGGGCGCCGCCGATGCGGGCGCGCACATAGATCAGGCGCAGCTTCTCCGCCGGAATGCCGAGCAGGCGTAGGCTCATGTACTTGGCGATGGCGAAGTCCTCGCAGTCGCCGGCGGCGCGGCCCATGGTTTCCAGCGGCGTCGCCCAGTAGTCCGGCTGCTTCCAGACGACGATGTCGTCCTCGAAGGCGATGCGGCGGTTGAAGAAGGCATTCACCCGCGACAGCCGCTCGACTTCGTCCACCTCCTGTGCCGCCGCCATCATCCGCCGCCAGTCCGCCACGGTTTCCTCGGCGGCGTTGCCATAGCGCTCCCGCGCCAGCTGCTGCATGCGATCCAGGTTGGGTTCAGCCGGTACGAAACCGGCCACGACCACCAGGCACAGCGCCAGCCCGCGCAGCGCGCGGCCGAGCGCTGCGGCCGAAAGCCGGGTCTCGGGCAGGGAGAGGCGCAGGGGCAGGGCAGGGGGCATCGGCGTTCGGATCGGAGGGCCGCGGCCATTATCCGTGATCGTGGTGGAATGGGCGCCTCGGCTTGCGCCGAATTAAGGATGTGACGATTTTGAGACGTTTTTGTGCTCTAGTTCGCATCCAGGGCAGCCGACATTTCATTATCATCGGCCCTCACCGCCGCACCGCGGGAAGAGCCCGCAGCATGGGCATCAACGAAAATACCCCCGGTGTCCGCCGCCCCAATTCCGTCTGGAGAGAACATGAAGAAGGTCTGCTTGCTGGTTTCCCTTGCCGTGCTCGGCTTCTCGAATGCCGCCACGGCGGCTGCACCGGAAGCCCTGCGCGAGGCCGCGCGCAAGGCGGTGGTGACGAACCCGGAAGTACAGGCCCGCTGGCACGCTTTCCAGGCTGCCGATGCCGAACGCGACGTCGCCCGCGGCGGCTACCTGCCGCGGCTGGACCTCACCGCCAGCGTCGGCCGCGAAAGCCAGGTGCGGCCGGATGTCAGCACGCAGAACTACACCCACCGCAACGCCACGCTGACGCTCACGCAGATGGTGTATGACGGCTTCTATACCAAGAACGAAGTCGCCCGCCTCGGCTACAGCAAGCTCGCCCGCTACTACGACCTGCTGGACGCCTCCGAGAGCGCCGCGCTGGAAGCGGTGCGCGCCTATGGCGACGTGCTGCGCTACCGCGAGCTGGTGCGCCTGGCCAAGGAAAACTACGTCCAGCACAAGCAGATCCACGACCAGATCGCGGAGCGCGCCGGTGCCGGCGTCGGCCGCCGGGTGGATCTGGAGCAGGCCACCGGCCGTCTGGCGCTGGCCGAATCCAACCTGCTGACCGAAGTCTCCAACCTGCACGATGTCAGCGCCCGCTACCTGCGCATCGTCGGCGAGCAGCCGGCTGATGGCCTGCCGCTGTTCGGCGACCGCAACGTCTTCGGCGCCCTGCCGCCGAACGCCAACGAAGCGCTGCGCACCGCCTTCAACACCAATCCGGCGCTGAACGCCGCGGTGGAAGGCGTGCGCGCCGGCCAGTCCGCAGTGGCGACACAGCGTGCGGCCAACCATCCGCGCGTCGATTTCCGCGCCATCCAGGCGCTGGACCACAACCTCGACGGCCTGGACGGCCACTCCCGCGACAGCGTCGTCGAGCTGGTGCTCACCTACAACCTGTTCCGCGGTGGCTCCGACCAGGCCCGTATCCGCCAGGCCGCCGAATCGCTGAACCAGTCCAAGGATCTGCGCGAGAAAGCCTGCCGCGACCTGCGCCAGACCCTGTCCATCGCCTACAACGATACCCAGCGCCTGCAGGAGCAGCTCGGCTACCTCGACCAGCACCAGCTCTCCATCGAGAAGGCGCGCGAGGCCTATCGCCGCCAGTTCGACATCGGCCAACGTACCCTGCTCGACCTGCTGGATACCGAGAACGAATACTTCCAGGCCCGCCGCGCCTACGTCACCGCGGTGTACGACCAGGTCATCGCCCAGGCCCGCACCCTGTCCGGCATCGGTCGCCTGATGCCGGCGCTGGATGTGACCCGCGACGATCTGCCGACCCCGGCCGACGCTGGCCAGGACCGTACCGGCATCGATCCGGAAAGCATCTGCCCGGCTGACGCGCCCAGCCCGCTGAAGATCGACAAGGACGCCCTGCTGGCGGAAACGCTGCGCGAAGCCGGCGCTGCGCCGCGCAAGTAAGGCCGCAGGAAATGCCGCTGGCCGTCAGGCTGGCGACAGCACGGAACGCCGGGTGAGCCGCAGGGCCACCCGGCGTTTTTACGTCCACCGCAGGGCACCAGCCACCAGGCCGATGCCGATGAGTGGATGCGAGAGACCGTTCCCCCCAAGCTTGTCGAAGGGCCGGCTCCAGGCTAACCGGCGCGCCTGATCCGGGCAGGCCAAAGAACCAGCCCGAACGGCAGTGGTGTATCCAGGCGCCGGTTTAATAGAATGCGGCGGGTAAGGCGGCCGGGCGCAAGGTGTGCCAGTGAAGGCATGGCCGGGCTTCCATCGCCGGCCCGCGCGGGCGGCATCCACCGCAGCCCGCCGCGCTCATGCCTACCGTCGTCCGTGTGCCCCGTTTTTCCACCCGCCGCTCCTGTCTTCCTCTTTTCGTTTGGCCATGACCCCGACTCCGCCTTCCGCTTCCGCCAGCCCGTCCGAGGGCGATGCCGTCCAGCGGGTGGTCAAGGTCAGGCGCGACTACAACACCTGGGTCGCCAACGAAACGCTGGAGGACTATGCGCTGCGCTTCACCCCGCGCAGCTTCCGCAAGTGGACCGAGTTCCGTGTCGGCAACACCGCCTTCGGCGCCGCCTCCTTCCTGGTGCTGGAAGCGGTGGGCGCCACCATGCTGGTGGCCTACGGCTTCGTGAACACCTTCTGGGCGGTGCTGGCCATCGGCCTCATCATCTTCCTCACCGGCCTGCCCATCAGCCTGTACGCCGCCCGCCACGGCGTGGACATGGACCTGCTGACGCGCGGCTCCGGCTTCGGCTACATCGGCTCCACCATCACCTCGCTGGTCTACGCCTCCTTCACCTTCATCCTGTTCGCGCTGGAGGCGGCGATCATGGCCTACGCGCTGGAGATGGCGCTGGGCATACCGCCGGCCTGGGGCTACCTCATCTGCGCGCTGGTGGTGATCCCGCTGGTTACCCACGGCATCACCGCCATCAGCAAGCTGCAGACGCTGACCCAGCCGCTGTGGCTGTTCCTGCTCGCGCTGCCCTTCGTCTTCCTGCTGCGGGAAGACCCGCAGGCGCTGGCCGGGCTGTGGCAGTTCGCCGGCGAGAAAGGGCAGGGCGGCACTTTCGACGTGCACCTCTTCGCCGGCGCGATGACGGTGGGCATCGCCCTCATCACCCAGATGGGCGAGCAGGCGGACTATCTGCGTTTCATGCCGGCGCGCACCGAGCAGAACCGCTGGCGCTGGCTGGCCGGCGTGGTGCTGGGCGGGCCGGGCTGGGTGCTGATCGGCGTGGTGAAGATGCTGGGCGGCGCGCTGCTGGCGTGGATGCTGCTGCGCGACGGCCTCAGCCCGGCCAAGGCGGTGGACCCCAACCAGATGTACCTGCTGGGTTTCTCACAGGTGTTCGACAGCGCCTTCTGGGCGGTGGCGGTGACGGCGCTGTTCGTCATCGTCTCCCAGCTCAAGATCAACGTCACCAACGCCTACGCCGGCTCGCTGGCCTGGTCCAACTTCTTCTCCCGCCTCACCCACAGCCATCCGGGGCGGGTGGTGTGGGTGGTGTTCAACATCCTCATCGGCCTGCTGCTGATGGAGATGGACGTGTTCCAGGCGCTGGGCCAGGTGCTGGGGCTGTACTCCAACATCGCCATCTCCTGGATGGTGGCGGTGGTGGCGGACCTGGTGATCAACAAGCCCATGGGCTGGTCGCCGCCGGGCATCGAGTTCAAGCGCAGCCACCTCTACGACATCAACCCGGTGGGCGTGGGGGCGATGCTGATCGCCTCGGTGCTGTCGGTGAGCACCTTCGTCGGCGTGTTCGGCGCGGACTGGCAGCCTTTCGCGCCCTTCGTCGCGCTGGCGGTGGCGCTGTTCGTGTCGCCGCTGATCGCCTGGGCCACCAAGGGCCGCTACTACCTCGCCCGCGAGCCGGAGCGCATCGCCACCGCCGGCCGCGCCTGGGTGCCGACGCGCAAGTGCTGCGTATGCGGCCAGGCCTTCGAGCCGGAGGACACCAGCCACTGCCCGGCCTACCAGGGCACCATCTGTTCCCTGTGCTGTTCGCTGGATGCCCGCTGCGGCGATCTGTGCAAGCCGCATGCGCGGCTGTCAGCGCAGTGGAGCGGCTTCCTGCAGCGGGTGCTGCCGCGGCGGGCAATGCCTTACGCGGACTCCGGCCTCGGCCACTACCTGCTGCTGATGCTGGGTGTCACCGGCTTCCTGGTGCTCTTCCTCGGCACCCTGTACTACCACGAGGTGCTGGCGCTGGGCCCGGCGGTGGCCGATGGTGTGCTGAAGGGCGTGCTGCTGAAGACCTTCGCTGCGCTCTTCCTGGTGAGCGGCATCGGCGCCTGGTGGATGGTGCTGACGCACAAGAGCCGGCGGGTGGCGCAGGAGGAATCCAACCGCCAGACGCGGCTGCTGATGCAGGAGATCGAATCCCACCGCCGCACCGACGAGCAGCTGCAGAACGCCCGCCGCGTCGCCGAGCAGGCCAACCAGGCCAAGAGCCGCTACGTCACCTCCATCAGCCACGAGCTGCGCACGCCGCTCAACAGCATCCTCGGCTACGCCCAGATTCTGGACGGCGACGAGGCCATTCCGCCGCACCGGCGCCAGGCGGTGAGCGTGATCAAGAAGAGCGGCGAGCACCTGCTGTCGCTGATCGAGGGCACGCTGGACATCGCCCGCATCGAGAGCGGCAAGTTCGCGCTGGACATGCGCGCGCTCGCCTTCCCCGGCTTCATCCGCCAGCTCGTCGGCATGTTCGAGCTGCAGGCGCGCAACAAGGGCCTGGCCTTCCGCTTCGACTGCACCGGCACGCTGCCGGAGGTGGTGCGGGCAGACGAGAAGCGGCTGCGCCAGATCCTGATCAACATCATCGGCAACGCCATCAAGTTCACCCCGCGTGGCAGCGTGCGCCTGCACCTCACCTACCGCCGCGAGATGGCGCTGTTCGAGGTGGAGGACAGCGGCCCCGGCATCGCCGCCGACGAAGTCGCCCATGTGTTCGAACCCTTCGCCCGCGGCAGCAGCGCCCGCGCCAACACCACCACCGGCACCGGCCTGGGCCTCACCATCAGCAAGATGCTCACCGACCTCATGGGCGGCGAGCTGACGGTGGAAAGCCGGCCGGGCGAGGGCAGCACCTTCCGCGTGCGCCTGTTCCTGCCGCAGCTGCACGACATCCAGGCCGCCGAGGCGCTGCCGCGCATCCAGCGCATCGGCTACAAGGGCGTGCGCCGCCGCATCCTCACGGTGGACAACGAGCGGGTGGACCGCGAGCTGCTCGTCAGCCTGCTGGAGCCGCTGGGCTTCGAGGTCGGCCAAGCCGGCTCCGGCGAAGACTGCCTGGAGATGCTGCCCGCCTTCCGCCCCCACCTGGTGTTCATGGACCTCGCCATGCCCGGCATAGACGGCTGGGAAACCATACGCCGGCTGCGCGCCGCCGGGCTGGACAGCATGCCGCTGGCGGTGATCTCCGCCAACGCCTTCGACAAGGGCCTGGACAACGACGCCGGCATCGCGCCGGAAGACTTCATCCTCAAACCGATCAAGGTCGAGGAGCTGCTGGACTGGATAGGCCGCAAGTTGGGCCTGGAGTGGGTATGGGCGGATGCACCGCAGACGCCGGCCGAGCCCGCGCCCGCCGCCGGCGCGCCCACGCTGGTGCTGCCGCCGGCCGAGGCGCTGCAGGGCCTGGACGAACTGATCGAGCTGGGCTACCTGCGCGGCATCCTCGCCCGGCTGGCCGACATAGAGCGCGCCGACCCCGCCCACGCCGAGTTCGTGCGGGTGCAGCGCGAGCTCGCCCGCCAGTTCCAGTTCGACGCCATGCGCGAGATACTCCGCCAGACTGAAACCCCGCCATCATGATGACGCCCACCGACCCCGCAGGCCTGCCCGCCGCCGCCGGCATCGTGTTGATCGTGGACGACGTGCCGGAGAACCTCTCCCTGCTGCACGACGCCCTGGACGAAGCCGGCTACACCGTGCTCGTCGCCACCAACGGCGAGAGCGCGCTCGCCCGCGCCCGCCAGAGCCTGCCCGACGTCATCCTGCTCGACGCGATGATGCCCGGCATGGACGGCTTCGAAGTCGCGCGCCGGCTCAAGGCCGAGTTCGCCACCCGCGCCATCCCGCTGATCTTCATGACCGGCCTCACCGAGACCGAACACGTGGTGGCCGCCTTCGCCGCCGGCGGCGCCGACTACGTCACCAAGCCGATACGCCCGGCCGAAGTGCTGGCGCGCATCGCCGCCCATGTGCACAACGCCCGCGAAGTGAAGCAGGCGCGCAGCGCGCTGGACGCCTTCGGCCAGGCCACCGTCGCCGTGCGCGCCGCCGACGGCAAGCTGGTGTGGCAGACGCCGCTGTCGCGCAAGCTCATCGCCGCCTGGTTTCCGCCCGTACCCGGCGAGCCGGAGGAACGTACCCCGCCGCGCCTGCTGGACTGGGTGCGCGCCGCCGTCGCCGCCCGCCGAGAGCGCCGCGAAGTGCCCGCCCTGGTCGCCAGCGAAGGCCCGCGCCGCCTGCTCGCCTCCTTCCACGACCAGACCGGCGAGGAGGAATGGCTGGTGGTGCTGCGCGAGGAAAACGACGCCAGCGCCGCCGAAGCCCTGATCACCGCCTTCCGCCTCACTGCCAAGGAGGCGGAGGTGCTGTACTGGGTCACCCGCGGCAAGACCAACCGCGACATCGGCGACATCCTCGGCTCCAGTCCGCGCACGGTGCACAAGCACCTGGAGCACGTGTTCGAGAAGCTGGGCGTGGAAACCCGCACCGCGGCGGCGTCGATGGCCATGGCCAAGCTGCGCGGAGCGGGCGAGGGGCCCACCTGAGGGGCTTCCGGATCTCCTTTCCGGAGCTGGCGGAAATCATGTTTATTTAATATTCTGCGGCGTTTCAATGACGTTGTCGTTATTGCGTAGTGGGTGTTGGTGTCTCGCTGCGTCCCGCGGAATGCCGCCTCCGAGGAGAGTCGATTGAACCTGCGATTAGAGTTGATTGAGCGTGCCCGTCGGCACGGGCTAGATGCTGAGGCCACGGCTCGGCTGTTGGCACTGGCGAACCCAGGTCCGGCGCCAGCAGCACTGGGCCGCATGCTGCCGCAGGCGGTGGCAGTCCTGGCTGCAGCGCTATGCGGCTTCGGCCTCATTCTGTGGGTGGCGGCCAACTGGGCGGCATCCGGACGCTTTGGGCGTTTTGGCCTGCTTGCTGCTGCGGTTGCGGTCATGGGAGCAGGTGCCGTCCTGCGCCCTGGGTTGCGAGTGCCCCTCGGCTTGCTCGCCTTTCTCGCGAGCGGAGGGCTGCTCGCCTATTTCGGTCAGACATACCAGACGGGGGCCGATTCCTGGCAACTCTTTGCGCTGTGGGCCGCGCTCGGCCTGCCGTTGGCACTCGGCGTGCGCAGTGACATGTTGTGGTTGCCGTGGGTGTTGGTGGCGGCGACAGCCCTGTCACTCGCCTCAAAGACCTGGCCGGGCGGTGGCGGACTGGAGGCGCCGTTGCTGGCCTGGCTGGGCTGGCTTGCGTTGGCCGTCGGGCTGGCGACGCCGCTGCAGCAGTGGAGCGGCGCTGGGCCGTGGTCTGCGCGTCTGGCGCTGACGCTGGCGACAGCGGCGGTCACCACGACTGCGCTGGCGACCCTGTTCGCTAACAAAACGCCGGAACACTACCTGCTGGCGCTGTGTCTGCTCGGCGCAGCCGCATGGCTGTTCGCAACCCGTGCCGCTTTCGACCTCTACGCCTTGAGCGTGCTTGGCCTTGGCCTCGACGTACTGCTGGTATGCGGGTTGGCGCGCTTGCTGTTCGAGGTGGGCAATGTCGGGGCCGATAGCCTGCTCCTGCTCGGTCTTGCGGCAGCTGGCTTGCTGGCGGGCACGGTGGCCGCCATCCTGGCGCTGGCTCGCCGGCGGGGTGCGGGAGGACAGGCATGAGCGCGACCCGTTTAGCGGACATCCTGCAGTACGCCCGGCAACAGGGCTTGCTGCCGGAAGAGTCGGAGGCTGCTATCGCCAGCGATGCCAGCCGGCCGTGGCCGGTGGTAGTGCTCACCGGTCTGGGCGCATGGCTGGCGGCAATTCCGCTGCTGCTCTTCGTCGTGTTCTTCAGCGGCTTCGTGACGGGCTTTGGCGGAGCCTTGCTGACCGGCTGCGTGATTGTGGCGGTGACGGCACGGGGGCTATGGGCGGGCACAGAGTCGCTATTCATCGAACAGTTGGCGATAGCCGGCCTCATCGTCGGTCTTGGGCTGTGCGGCGCCGGGCTGGCCGGGGCCTTGGGTGAGTCTGTGGCCGCCGCCCTGCTAGGCGTGCTCGTGCTCGGTATGGCGGTGGTGGTGCCGCAAGCTTGGCTGCGCGCGCTCCTTGGCGCGGCGGCATTGGCGATGTTGCTAGGAGCCGTGTATGGCATAGGCCTGTTCGACCATGGTGGCTTGTTGTTCATGCTGCCGCAGTGGGTGGTGCTGAATCTGCTCCTGGCGGTATGGGTGGTTGCGCTCGCGGCCCAGCACCGCTTGGCCGGTGGTGTGCGCGGTGCGGCCGTGATCGAGGCGGCCGGTGCCGGCTGGCTGGCGATGTTGCTCCTCGTCTGCGCTCAAATGGCGGGTAGCGGTTTCCTGGTTGGAGCCAATCCAGGCATGGTGGCGGCACAGGCGCTGGAAGAGCTGGCGGGCCCGAGACCGGTTGGGGCCTTGTGGCCGGGGCTGGTCCTGTCCTCGCTGCTTACGCTGGCGGCGGCCGGGTGGCTGGCGCGTGCCTGGGTGGTGCTGCGCAGGCCCTGGTGCGCGGGCACTGCACTGGTGCTTGCGGCGCTTGCGGCCTTCATGCCCACCTTGGGAGCGGTGTTGCTGGCGGGGGCCATCTGCGTGACCAGCGGGCGGCAGGTACTGGCTTGCGGGGCGGCAGTGGCGGCGACCTGGATCTTGGGCGCCTTCTATTACCAACTCGCCTGGCCTTTGGTGACCAAGGCTGGGGTGCTGGTTGCGGCCGGTGCGGTGCTGGGGGCCTTGGCGGTGTGGGGCATGGCTGCCGTGAGAGTGAAGCCCGCGGCGGCAAGCGCTGCCACTCGCTCCGCCGGGGGGGGCACTGGCGGGAGGGTGTCCTGGGCAATCGCACTGGGTACGGCGGCGGTGTTGTTGGTAGCCGGCGTCGGTGTCTGGCAAAAGGAACTGCTTATCGCCCACGGCCGGCAGGTGTTCGTGCCGCTGGCTCCGGTCGATCCGCGTTCGCTGATGCAGGGCGATTACATGGCACTCAATTTCGTGTTCGGTAATGAGCTTCCGCAAAACGGGCCGATGAAGCGGGGCTTCGAGGCGCCGCGCCTGATCCTGCAACTGGATGGCGACGGCGTGGCGGTGGCGCGGCGCCGGGACGACGGTTCTTCGCTGAGGACGGGCGAGATTGCCATCCGCCTGGTACCGCGTTACGACCGCTGGATGCTAGTGACTGATGCCTTCTACTTTCCGGAAGGTGAGGCCGAACGTTGGGCCGGGGCGCGCTTCGGCGAGTTCCGTGTTGATCAGGACGGCAGCGCGTTGCTGGTTGGCTTGCGCGGCGAAGGTTTGGCGCCGCTTTGAGCGGGAGGCGGCGAGCGTGTTTCGTCAGCAGCGATTCCCGTTCATCCGGGTGAAGCCCATGCCGCCGCCTTCGCTGGTGCCGGGGCGGATGCAGATGGTGATGCCCATGGAGCGGGCGGCGCGGTCTATGTCCGGCGGGAAGGGCAAGAAGGGCACGGAGCGTTCCACCACCGCCTTGATGAAGGCGATCTCGGCTGCCTGGTCGCCGGCGTTGAGGACGACGAAGCTCTGCAGCGAGCCGTCCGGGTTCAGCCGGAAGCGGATCGCGGCGGGCTGGATGCCGGGGTCGCCTTTTTCACGCTGGACGAAGCCGGCGCTCTGGTTGAGGCGGCGCAGCAGGCCGTTGAGATAGTTTTCCAGGCTGAAGGGGTGGATGGGCGGGGCGTTGGGGCGGGCTTCCAGCAGAGCTTCCTCGCTGGCGTCTTCCCGCGCCATCTGCCGGCCCTGCTCGCGTGCCATGGCGCGGGCGCGCTGGGCGAGGGTGGGCTGCGGCGCGCGGGCGAGCTCGTCGAGGAAGTTGTTCATGTCGGCTTTCTCGGCCTCGGTCCAGGTCGGCTCTTCCGCAGGGGCGGTGATGGCCTGGGGGCTGGGCTGGGTCAGCCGCGGCTGCGGCCGGGCAGTGCTGGGCGGCGTCGCCCGCCGGGGTTGCGAGCGGGCGGCCGGTGCGGCGGCCTTGGCAGGCGGCGGTGGGGTAACGGTTGGCGCTGGCGCGGCCTTCGCTGCCGGCGGCGGTAGCAGACGGGCCTGGATGGAGGGCGCGGCGGCGGAAGAGGCGGGCGGTTCGAGGACCGGGTCGGGGCTGGGCGCCAGGAACAGCAGGAGGTGCAGCGCGAGCGACAGCAGCAGCGCCAGGACGGAGGTGCGTTGTTGTCGGGTCAGGCGCGGTCTGAACATCGGCCGCATTCTAACCGCGCTGCACAATGGCCGCTTCGTGGCTCTGGCTGGGGCTGTAGGGTGGGGAGAGGTTGGTGGCGGAGCGAAGGCGTGGCGAGGGTGAGGGCGGGGTCGGGCGAGGAGGGGCAGGGTAGGGCGAGGCGGGAAGAGGAAGAGGAAGAGGAAGAGGAAGAGTGGGGCGCGGTTTGCTCCCTCCCCCCTTGCGGGGGAGCAACCGTGTTTGCCGTCAAGCCGTCGATGGGTTCCAGCGGGAGCTGTTCTTGATCATGGCGTTCATGATGGTCAGCAGCTTGCGCATGCAGGCCACGATGACGACCTTGGGGGGCTTG
>Ga0206116_1000236_pt1 | contig 76055 bp, 60 predicted proteins | sample 3A1Ametagenome_FD_178000 | JGI IMG/M metagenome (GOLD analysis project Ga0206116, IMG submission 178000) | Enriched microbial communities from leaf-cutter ant dump, University of Wisconsin, Madison, United States - 3A1A | ecosystem: Environmental > Terrestrial > Nest > Insects nest > Nest dump...
TTCAGCCAATCCTGGGCTGACTGCCTCCGGTCTGGTCAATGGCCAGGACGAATCGGTACTCACCGGCCTGGCCAACAGCTTCGGTATCGATAACACCAGCAACGCCGGCAGCCATGTGCTGACGGTCAGCGGAACGCTGAGCAACGGTAACTATGTCGTCACGCACACCAGCAACGGCACCTGGGTGGTCGATCCCAAGGCCATCACCGTCACGGCAACCAGCGGTAGCTCCACCTATGGCTCTACGGGCTCAAGCAATCCGGGGTTGACTGTTGCCGGGCTGGCCAATGGCGAGAGCGCAGCGGTATTGACGGGGTTGAGCAATAGCTTTGCGCTCGATAACAGCACCACCATCGGCAGTTATGTGCTGACGGTCACCGGTACGCTGAGCAATGGCAACTACCTCGTCACGCAAACTGCCAACGGCACCTGGGAGGTCAACCGTAAGGTGCTGACGGTGCAGGCCAATAGCGACCGCCGGACTGTCTCGCCAGGTGAGGTGTATAGCGGTGGCAATGGCGTGACCTATAGCGGTTTCGTCAATGGCGAGGACAGCAGCGTGCTGCTCGGCAGCCTGGCCTACGGTGGCACGGCGCAAGGCGCATCACGGGCCGGTACGTACAGCTTGAGCGTGTCGGGCCTGAGCGCTGACAACTATGCCATTCAGTATGTCGATGGCCGTTTGCTGCTGACGGCGCCGCTGACCACGCCAGGCGGTGGCGATCTGGCGCGCCCGGTACGCGACAGCCTGCGCAACCTGCCGTCCGGTTTGCCCCTGGCCTTGGCGAGCACTCAGCCGCTGTACCTGACCATCATGAACGACCCGATTGGTATGGCGGATTGATTGGCGGATTGCACGCTCTGTAGGAGCGGCTTTAGCCGCGAATTTCGCGGATAAATCCGCTCCTGCAAATGCTCGATTGCAGCGTTCAGCCGCGCCGGTAGCGCAGCGGCAGCCCCTGGCAATCGTCCTGTACCTGGCCGGCGTGCCAGGCCAGTTGCCCGGAGACGAAGGTGCTGCGCACGGCATGGCGGAAGGCGCGGCCCTGGAAGGGCGTCCAGCCGCAGTGGGCGAGGATCGGGTCGGCCGCCACCGGACGCGGCTCGGTCAGGCGTTCGACCAGGGTCAGGTCGGCCCAGTAGCCTTCGCGCAGGTAGCCACGCTGCTCGATGGTGAAGCGCTCGGCCACGGCGTGGCTGGTCTTTTCCACCAGCATGGGCAGCGGCAGCAGGCTGTCAGCCACCAGTTCCAGCAGCGACGGCAGGGCGTGCTGCACCAGCGGCAGGCCGGACGGCGCCTGCAGGTAGGGGCGCTGCTTTTCGTCCCAGGTGTGTGGCGCATGGTCGGTACCGATGATGTCCAGGCGCCCGCACAGCAGCGCCTGGCGCAGGGCGTTGCGGTCGGCGCGGCTCTTGATCGCCGGGTTGCACTTGATCAGGTGGCCGAGCGCGGCGTAGTCGCTGTCATCGAAGTACAGGTGATGGGCGCAAACCTCGGCGGTGATCGGCTTGCCGGCCAGCGCGCCGGGCTGAAACAGGCCCAGCTCGCGCGCACTGGTGATGTGCAGCACGTGCAGGCGCGTGCCGTAGCGGCGCGCCAGGCTCACCGCCAGGCTGGAGGACTGGTAGCAGGCCTCGGCGTCGCGGATCGCCGGGTGCTCGCTAGCGGGGATGGCGTCGCCGTAGCGCGCCTGCCACTGCGCCTCGCGTTCGCGGATGCGCGGGGTGTGCTCGCAATGCGTCAGCAGCACCGTCGGGCAGTCGCGGAACAGTCGCTCCAGCGCCGGCAGGTCGTCGACCAGCATGTTGCCGGTGCTGGCGCCCATGAACACCTTCACCGCCGCCACGCGACTGGGGTCGAGCGCGGCGACGGTGTCGAGGTTGTCGTGGCTGACGCCGAAGTGAAAGCCGTAGTTGACCCGCGAGCAACGGGCGGCGCGATTTTCCTTGGCCTCTAGCGCCTCCAGCGTGAGGGTCGGCGGGTGGGTGTTGGGCATGTCCATGACGCTGGTGATGCCGCCGGCCACCGCCGCCCGCGATTCCGTGGCGAAGCTGCCCTTGTGCGGCGCGCCGGGGTCGCGAAAGTGCACCTGGTCATCGATCATGCCAGGCAGCAGGTACTGCCCGGCGGCGTCGAGCAGGCCCTCGCCGGGCAGGTGCGCGAGGCTGTTGGCGATGGCGTCGATGCGGCCGTGGCGGATACGCAGGTCGGCCTCGAACACGCGGCCCTCGTTGACCAGGCGGGCGTTACGGATCAGCACGCTCAGAACTCGTTCTGCAGGGCTTTGTAACCCCGCACCAGGTCGATGTTGGTGCGCGCCACGTCTTCGGAGAACTCGCTGGCCGAGACGCTGACGCGCGGCAGGCTGGCCAGGTCGGTCTTCGGCCCGATGCGCTGGGTGGAGGTGACGTGGAAGCCCGCCGGCAGGTCGCAGCCGTCGACCACGGCGTTGTGCCGCACCACGCAACCATCGCCGACCGCGCAGTTGAACAGCACGCTGTTGAAGCCGATGAACACGCGATCACCGACGCTGCACGGGCCGTGGATGATCGAGCGGTGGGCGATGGAACTGTGCTCGCCGATGGTCACTGCCGCGCCGGATTTGGAGTGGATCACCACGCCGTCCTGGATGTTGGAGTTGGCACCGATGACGATGGGCTGCATGTCGCCGCTCGCGTCCACCTCGTCGGCGCGAATCACCGCGTAGGGGCCGACGAAGACGTTGTCGTGGATGATCACCTTGCCGCAGATGATGGCGGTCTTGTCGACGTAGGCGGACTCGGCGATGACCGGCAGGTGGCCGGACGGATTCTTGCGGATCATGGTCGCTCCTTGGGCGAGGGGGCGGGCACCGGGTCGTAGCCGCCCGGATGCCAGGGATGACAGCGCAGCAGCCGGCGCAGACTCAGCCACAGGCCGCGCGGCAGGCCATGCTTGTCCAGCGCCTCGACGGCGTAGTGCGAGCAACTGGGGTGAAAGCGGCAGCGCGGCCCGAGCAGCGGGCTGATCAGGTACTGGTAGACACGCACCAGGGCGATGGCCAGGCGCTTCATGCGGGGCGGCTCACGGCCACGCGCAACTGCTCGCCGTCGAGGTCGTTGTAGAAGCAGTTGGGCCGGCCGGTGTGGCAGGTCGGGCCGAGCTGCTCGACCTTGAGCAGCAGGGCGTCGCCGTCGCAATCGAGGTGCGCGCTGAGCAGGCGCTGGCGGTGGCCGCTGGTTTCGCCCTTGCGCCACAGTTGCTGGCGCGAACGCGACCAGTAGCAGACCTGACCGCTGGCCAGGGTTTCCTGCAACGCGCTGCGATTCATCCAGGCCAGCATCAGCACCTCGCCGCTGTCGTGGCGCTGGGCGATCACCGGGATCAGCCCGGCGTCGTTCCAGGCGATGGCGTCCAGCGCCTCGCTCAGCACCACGGCGTGGCCGGCTTCGGCGGATTCCAGCTGCAACCAGAAGGCGTCGGCAGTCATGGCTCAGCTCCAGTTCCAGCGGCTATGCGCCACCGCGTCGTGAGCGTGCAGGCTTTCTGCGTGTACGACCTTGAGCTGGAAGCCGCTGGCTTGCGGCAACTGGCGCAGGGCGCGGTGCAGGCGGCGTGCGGCGTCCTCGCAGAACATCAGGTTCTGTCCGTTGGCCAGGGCGAAGGCCTGTTCGTCGGCGCGCTTCACTGCCGTCTGCACCGGTGTACCGAGGGCCTGCTCGGCACTGTCGATCAGCGCCAGCACCGGCAGGTCGACGCAGCCTGGCGCCAGGCGCAGTCGCAGGCTCGCCGTGCTGCGCTGGCTGTGCGGTGTGGCGACGATGCCCTGGGTCGAACCGAGCCAGTCGAGCACCTCCAGATAACCCATGGGCTGCGTCGCGAAGGTTTCGGCGAAGCGCTGCTGGATCAGTTGCCGTGCCAGCGCCGCCGAGCAGGGGCAGGTGGACGAGTAGGCGACCTCGACCTGCAGCTCGATGTTCACGCCACGACCGTCCTGTCTGGCGTGCAGTTCGAAGGGGTAGGTCTTCCAGCCGTGCAGCGGGCTGACCAGCGCCGGACGTTTGAGCGGTACCTCGCCGCGCAGGCTCAGGGTGGCGCTGTCGGACAGCTCCTGGTGGCTGCTCAGACAGTCGTCCAGCACCTGCAGCATCGCCGGGATGTTCAATTCCTGATGCACCAGGCGCTGCGCTGCCAGGTACAGGCGCGACATGTGGATACCGCGTGCGCCGGCATCATCGAGGCTCACGCCGATGTCGGCAGTGGCTGTCACGGCGGCGTCCGCCAGGCGAATGGGCAGGGCGATGCCGGCCATGCCAACCCAGTCCAGCGGCAGGTCGTGATGGGTGGCTTGGGCGGCAATATCCGGCAGGGGCTGGTCGTTCATCGCAAATCCGTGGGTAGCTGTCAAAAATAAATGTTATGTTATAACAATTAAAACAAGCTAGCCGATTTGCCATGACCCTGACCGCGACCACCGAAGCCGAGCTGCTGGCCCAGCCAGCCGATGACTACATGAACGATGTCCAGCAGCAGTTCTTCCGTGAGCTGCTGCTGGCCCAGCGTGCCGAGTTGCAGGTGCGCATCGACGAGGAATTCACCGAGCTGCGCCAACCCGATACCAGCAGCGACGTGGCCGATATCGGCGCCGCCGAGGAACAGCGGCAATGGCAGCTACGCCTGCTGGAGCGGGAAAAGAAGCTGCTGGACAAGATCGACCAGGCGCTCGAACGCCTGGCGCGTGGCGAATACGGCTGGTGCGCCGAGACCGGCGAGCCCATCGGCCTCAAGCGCCTGCTGCTGCGCCCGACCGCGACCCTGTGCATCGAAGCCAAGGAGCGTCAGGAGCAGCGCGAAAAACATCAGCGTGACCGTGACTGAACGAGGAGCACCCCATGAACCCGCGTCTACCCGTTACCGTGCTGTCCGGCTTTCTCGGCGCCGGCAAGAGCACCCTGCTCAACCATGTGCTGAAGAACCGCGACGGCCTGAAGGTCGCGGTGATCGTCAACGACATGAGCGAAATCAACATCGACGGCAGCGAAGTGCAGCGCGACGTCAGCCTCAACCGTGCCGAAGAAAAGCTGGTGGAGATGAGTAACGGCTGCATCTGCTGCACCCTGCGCGAAGACCTGCTCGAAGAGGTCGCCCGTCTGGCCAGCGACGGGCGCTTCGACTACCTGCTGATCGAGTCCACCGGCATCAGCGAGCCGCTGCCGGTGGCCGAAACCTTCACCTTCCGCGACGAGCAGGGCCGCAGCCTGTCCGACCTGGCGCGGCTCGACACTATGGTCACGGTGGTCGATGGGGTGAATTTCCTGCGCGACTTCCACGCGGCGGAAAGCCTGGCCAGCCGTGGCGAAACCCTCGGTGAGGAGGACGAGCGCTCGATCACCGACCTGCTGATCGAACAGGTGGAGTTCGCCGACGTCATCCTCATCAGCAAGATCGACCTGATCAGCCAGGCCGAGCGCGAAGAGCTGATGGCCATCCTTCGTGGGCTCAACACCCATGCCGACATCCAGCCCATGAGCATGGGCCAGATCGCCCTGGAGAAGATCCTCGACACCGGCCGTTTCGACTTCGACCGCGCTTCGCAGGCGCCGGGCTGGCTCAAGGAACTGCGCGGCGAGCACGTGCCGGAAACCGAGGAGTACGGAATCGCCTCCAGCGCCTACCGCGCGCGCCGGCCGTTTCATCCGCAGCGTTTCTTCAATTTCCTCTCGCAGGAATGGCGCAACGGCCGCCTGCTGCGCTCTAAGGGCTTCTTCTGGCTGGCCAGCAAGTACCAGGAAGCCGGCAGCTGGTCGCAGGCTGGCGGTCTGATGCGCCACGGCCTGGCCGGACGCTGGTGGCGCTTCGTGCCCAAGCAGCACTGGCCGCAGGACGAAGAAGGTCTGCAGGCGATCATGAAACACTGGAGCGCCGAGGTCGGCGACTGCCGCCAGGAGCTGGTGTTCATCGGCCAGAACATTGATTTCGAGCGCCTCACCCGCGAGCTGGACGATTGCTTGTTGACCGACGTGGAAATGGCCGGCGGCCCGGAGGCCTGGCGCCTGCTGCCCGACCCGTTCGGCCCCTGGCAACAGGAGGCGGCCTGATGTTCGCCCTGCAGTTGCCGAAAGCGTCCCGGCAGGTGCTGGACGAAGATATCGGCGTGCTGGGCGAGGTGCTGCACGACGGCGTCAACCTGGCGGTCTGGCAGCGCCGTCTGCCAGCGCAGATCGCCGACTTCGCCGAGACGCTGCTGGCCCAGGGCGAGCCGCTGGCGCAATCCATGACCCTGGAGCTGGCGCAGCCAGACAACGAGCCGAACCTTGCCGGCCTGGTGGCGCAGTACGCCGACCTGCCGGGCCAGGCGGCCTTTCTCGCCGACGTGGCCTGGCTGGTGCGTGCCTATGCCTGCTTGCTCGATGCCCGGCGCATCGGCCTGCGCCTGCGCGCGTTGGACAAGGCCATGTGCCCGCGCTTTCACGTCGACCATGTGCCGTTGCGGCTGATTACCAGCTATGCCGGCGTTGGCAGCGACTGGCTGGAGGAGGGCGTCATGCCGCGCAGCCGGCTCGGCCAACCCGGGGCAGAGCCGCAGGATGAGGCGTTGATCCAGCGCCTGGAGGCCGGCCATGTGGCGTTGGCCAAGGGCGAGAAATGGCACGGCAACGAAGGGCGCGGGTTGATCCACCGCTCGCCGCAGCCGCCGGCCGGACAGCGACGCTTGCTGCTGACCCTGGATTGGTTGGCTTGAGCGAGAGTGTTGGCTGGTGGTTCTCCGTAGGGTGCGCTGTGCGCACCGCGAATACCGCGGTGTTTGTCGGTGCGCACAGCGCACCCTACGGATAGCGGCAAGCCCTTAAAAAATAGGCCGGAGCGACTGTCCCGGCCTTAAGCACCAACAGATCATGTCGAGTCGTGATTCGACATGCGGGTCATGTGAGGCACCCGAGATCATTAGGCGCTCGTTGGGTGACGTTTTGATGTCAGGGTCGCTGCGTTTCCTCGTAGGGCGGGTGCAACCCGCCATTCGCAGCTTGGCGGGTTGCACCCGCCCTACGATATTCAGACCTACGCCGCTCGATGTGCAGGGCTCAGGGTTTGATCCACATGCCCTGATACTGGCTGGTACAGGCCGGCTCCAGGTACAGCGCGTCGCTGGCCACGCCGTAGTAGTGGATGTCCTGCAGGTACAGGTCGCTGCCGGCCCTTGCGTTCTGGCAGACGCCGTAGGCGCCCTGCGGGCACTGCTCGACGAACTCCACCTCGACCGTCTGCCCTTGCAGCTGCGGCTGGCAGAAGCCGTCGCGGAACAGCGTGGCGGGGATGTTGCGATTCTCCTGGCAGACCTTCACGTCCAGGCGCTCGGCCTGGCTATGCACCACGCAGGCCTCGGCCAGGGCCAGGCCCGGTAGCAGGCCGAGCAGTAGTATGGGTAAACGCATGGTCGAACATCCAACTATCACGATGGCTCCTCTGGGGGGCAGTTCTATCGGACATAATGAAAAGTGAAGTGAAGGGTGTCCATTAGCGTGAAGTCCACTCTTCGTGGCGTTGGGGGTGCCCTAAGAGACAAAACCTATAGAGGTGCGCACGATTTCCTTGGTTTTGTCTTTTATGCATCAACCAACCAATAGCGCCGCCAACGCCGTTCACCTTCGTGGCGAACCTTTTTCTGATTGATCAACTCATCCAGTGCGCGCTTTACGGTGCGATCAGAAATCTCGACACCGATACGGGCATTGATTTCAGTGGAGGATGAGCCAGGGTAGAGTTGCAGGTCTTCCAGAATCAGCGCCCGTAGCCGATGGGGAGCAATACGGGTAAGCGTTGTTTTTCCTTCCAGGCCGCTGCCACGTAGCCACTCAGGGGCCACGAAGTAGCGGGTCGCCCTAGTACGTCCACTTTCACTCACTAAGTGCCAATCACGAAGGCGCCCGAGCCAGGGTTTCAGCTCATCGGTTGAATCGATTTCAAGGGCAGAGGCTAATTCGCCTGCCGTCATCCCGTCATGTTGGGCGAGAAGCCCAAGAGTGATTCGCTCGCGCCGAGTAGGTTGGAAGCGCTCATCCACGGTTTTCAGCAGGCTGATCATTTCCGGACGGACGATGCGGCGTCGGATGGTGATGCATACCGAGTCCGCGCCCTCGCGAGTTTCAGGCGCGGGACGCCCTTGAGATAACTGCACGTCGTACATCAGATCGAAGCCGGTGCCTTCTTTCTCCATCATTTTCAGGTCGTGGAAAAGTACTGCCATTCGATCATTACGGCGCCGGCTGGCGTGCAGGATATTGCCGGGAGTCACGCCAAAGGGGAGGCGACCGGGGTTCACAACCTCAAGCCGGTCAGGATGGAGGTTTAGATAAATGTCACCGCGTTGGCTGTAGGGGCGGTGTACCAGGGCATTGACTAGGAGTTCACGAACTACTCGTTCATCGAAGGCGGGAATATGCTGGCGATAGAGGCCGTCAGGTAGTTCGTAGCTTTCGCGGAAGTCCGGAATCTCCCGCCAGATTGCGTCCACCAGTTCAATGGGCGACAGCTGGTAGTCATCCCAGAGCCACTTGTTTACTTTTTCGCCATGCTCGTCGTATTTCAGCACCTGCACCATCGGCGCCGTACCGAGTCGGGCACGATCACGAGCGTTGCCCAAGATTAGTACACCGAGATTGGTCAGCCAATCACCATCAGCCATACCATAGTGATCGAGCAGTTCGGAGACACTCTTTTCCTTGGTATTGGCCTTGACCCGATCCGATGCGCGCAAGCGTCGAACCAGCTCCATTTGCTTGCTTGTATCTACGGCGAGGCGAGGTACCTGCAGATTGCTCAATGCTTCCCAAGGCACACCGGGGCGTTCGTTGAGCAGGCGCATTACATCGTCACCCAGCACCGGTTGGCAGCTATCGCCTACGCGTAGAAAGTAGCGGCCATCCGAGGTGGATGCCACGCCAAATGCCCTGGCTACGGTGAGTTCTACGTATTGGCCGCCGTTTTCGGCCGTCACTAGGCGTGGGGCAACAATGACGTTGACGGAAAGCTCCTGGATGCGGCGGCGTAGGGTATCCAGCAATTGCGGTTCTATTCGTTGTTGGGCGGGTGGTAGTTCGGCGCCGTCTTCGATGCCGATCAGTAGTTGTCCGCCTGAACTATTGGCGAAGCAGACGCAGTCAGCCGCTAATTCCTGCCAGTTAGCCGTTCTTCCGGTCACCTTACGCAGAGACTTGTAGTCGAGATGCTGGTTTTCCAAGGGCATATGGCTGGCTCGGATTACTGGGATAGTGTGGGACGCATCTTATTTGAATCTGCAAGGCTAGCGGTAAGCGCACTCACTGATCGGCCACATACTCAGGAGGAGAATCCGTTCTCATGCTCAATCAAATCCCCACCCACCTCATCGCTGGCCCGCTGGGTGCCGGCAAGACCAGCCTGATCCGCCACCTGCTGGCGCAGAAGCCGGCGGGCGAGCGCTGGGCGGTGCTGATCAACGAGTTCGGCCAGATCGGCCTGGACGCGGCCCTGCTCGAGCGGGGCGACGACGGTATCGCCATGGCCGAGGTGGCCGGCGGTTGCCTGTGCTGCGTCAACGGCGCGCCGTTTCAGGTTGGCCTCGGGCGCCTGCTGCGCAAGGCCCGGCCTGACCGCCTGCTGATCGAGCCGTCCGGCCTGGGGCATCCGGCGCAGTTGTTGGCGCAACTGCGTCAGCCGCCTTGGCTCGGCGTACTGGCCGTGCAGCCGGCGCTGGTGGTGCTGGATGCTGCCGCGCTGGCCAGCGGTCAGCCGCTGCCCGATGTGCAGCGTGAGGCGCTGGATGACGCCGGTCTGCTGCTGCTGAACAAGAGCGAAGGGCTGGACGATGCGAGCCGGGCACGGATTGCCGCGAACCTGCCGCCCGTGCCGCTGCATTGGAGTGAGCAGGGGCGACTCGACCTGGCGCTGTTGCCGGGCCTGGCGGCGCAGGCTTCGCCGGTCGACGTGAGCGCCGCGTTACCCACAGCCGCGCCCGATTTGGCGCAGATCTGGCGCAACGTCGCCGAGCCGATCTGCCTGGTGCAGGATCAAACCGAGGGTTGGAGCATTGGCTGGCGCTGGCACCCGAGCCAGCGTTTCGATCTTGTGCAGATCAGCCAGTGGCTGCAGCGCATGGATTGGCGCAGGGCCAAGGCCGTGCTGCATGGCGCCGAAGGCTGGCGCTCGCTGAATGCCTTGCAAGGGCAGGCGCTACAGGCCTGGAGCCCGAGCGAATGGCGCAAGGATTCAAGGCTGGAGCTGATCTTCGCCGAGGCGCAGGACGAAGCGGCCCTGCGCGCCGACATGGCGGCTTGTCGGCTGTAGGCGGGCGCCGGGGTGGCGCCCGCCAGCGCTCAGTCGGTGGTGATCCGCGAGTGGGTACGGGTGTCCTTCATGAACACGTAGACCAGCAGCGAGCAGGCGATACAGCCGGTCACGTACCAGTAGAAGCCGCTTTCCAGGCCGACGCTCTTGAACCACAGTGCCACGTACTCGGCAGTGCCGCCGAAGATCGACACGGTCAGCGCGTACGGCAGGCCGACGCCCAAGGCGCGGATTTCGGTGGGGAACAGTTCGGCCTTCACCACGGCGTTGATCGAGGTGTAGCCGCTGACGATGATCAGCGCCGCCATGATCAGGAAGAACGCGCCCCACCAGGTCTGCACGGTGTGCAGGGTGGTCAGGATCGGGTAGGTGAACAGCGTGCCCAGTACGCCGAAGGCGATCAGGATCGGGCGCCGGCCGATCTTGTCCGACAGAGCACCCACCAGCGGCTGCAGCAGCATGAACAGGAACAGCGTGGCGGCCGAGATCATGGTCGAGTCGTTCTTGCTCATGCCCACGGTGTTGACCAGGTACTTCTGCATGTAGGTGGTGTAGGTGTAGAAGGCCAGGGTACCGCCCATGGTCAGGCCGACCACGGTGAGCAGCTCCTTGGGATGGCGCAGCAGGGTGCGCATGATGTTTTCCTTCGGTGCCTCGGTCTTCTTGAACGAGTCGGTCTCCTCCATGCCGCGACGCAGGTACATGGCCACCACAGCGCACAGCGCACCGATCACGAAGGGCACACGCCAGCCCCAGGTTTCCAGCTGTTCGACGGTCAGGGTCTGCTGCAGGATGATCAGCACGGCCAGGGCGATGAGCTGGCCGGAGATCAGCGTCACGTACTGGAAGCTGGAGAAGAAACCGCGGTTCTCCTTGGTCGCCATCTCTGACAGGTAGGTGGCCGAGGTGCCGTACTCGCCGCCGACCGACAGGCCCTGCAGCAGGCGGGCGATCACCAGCAGGATGGGCGCGGCGACGCCGATGGTCTCGTAGCTGGGAGTCAGGGCGATGATCAGCGAGCCGAAGCACATCAGCAGCACCGAGGCCAGCAGGGCGGCCTTGCGCCCCTTGCGGTCGGCGTAGATGCCCATCAGCCAGCCGCCGATCGGGCGCATCAGAAAGCCCACGGCGAAGATCGCGGCGGTGTTCAGAAGCTGGGCGGTCAGGTCGCCTTGCGGGAAGAAGGCCTTGGCGAAGTACAGCGAGAAGGCGGCGTAGACATACCAGTCGTACCACTCGACCAGGTTGCCGACCGAGCCGCTGAAAATCGATTTGATGCGTTGGGACGTGGTGCGCGCAGGCGCGGAGGCAGGCAGCGTGCTGGTGCTTTCCATCAGGGGATCCTCGATCTCGTCATTGTTCTTGTACGCATGAACATGCGCTGGCAGGCCTCATTGCAGAAGCTGTGCCATGGATCGAGAGGCCCGTGCCACGGGCCTTGCAGCGAGATTCAGGGGAACGGATCTAGCGGATTTCTGCTAGCTGATGGTGTGGCCTAGCGGATTCTTGCCAGGCGGCGCGGGGTCAGGTCGGCGCGTTGTCGTCGAGGAAGTCGGTGCGTTGCAGGCCGTGGCGCTGCATCTTTTCGTTGAGGGTGCGGCGCGGCAGTTGCAGCAGCTCGGTGACCAGCTTCATATCGCCGTGGCAGCTGGCCAGAGCTTCGCGCAGGCACTGAGCCTCGTAAGCCTCCATGCGTGCGCTGAGCGAGTTGTCGGCCGTGGCACTGTCGCCACCGGCGCCGGGTAGCGCCAGCACATGGCGTTCGGCGGCGTTGACCAGCTCACGCACGTTGCCCGGCCAATCGTGGGCCAGCAGGTGAGCCAGCAGCGTGGGCGGGATTGGCGGCAGCGGACGGCCGAAGCGCTCGGCGATCTGCCGCGCGTGGTACTCGAACAGTGCCGGCACGTCCTCGCGTCGCTCGCGCAGCGCCGGCAGTTGCAGTTCGGCGACATGCAGGCGATACAGCAGATCCTGGCGGAAGGTGCCCTCGCGCACCCGCTCGTGCAGATCCGGTTTGGTCGCGGCGACCACCCGCAGATCCAGGTCGATCACCTGGTTGGAGCCGAGGCGCTCGAGCTGGCGCTCCTGCAGCACGCGCAGCAGCTTGACCTGCTGGCTCATGGGCATGCTCTCGATCTCGTCGAGAAACAGGGTGCCGCCGTTGGCGTGCTCGATCTTGCCGATGCGCTTGCCCTGAGCGCCGGTGAAGGCACCGCTCTCGTGGCCGAACAGCTCGCTCTCGAACAGGTGCTCGGGGATGGCGGCGCAATTGACTGCGACGAAGGCATTCTGCGCGCGCGGCCCGAAGTCGTGCAGGCAGCGGGCGACCAGCTCCTTGCCGCTGCCGGTCTCGCCACGCATCAGCACGTTGGCCGGCGTCTGTGCCAGCTCCAGCACCTGGCGGCGCAGTTGCACCATGCTGGCGGAAGAGCCGAGCAGGCGCCCGGCCAGTTCGTCCTTGTGCTCGACCTGCTGGCGCAGCTGGCGGTTCTCGCGGGTCAGCTGGCGCTTTTCCAGGGCCCGGCGCAGGCTGCCGAGCAGGCGCTCGGGGGTGAAGGGTTTCTCGATGAAGTCATAGGCGCCCAGGCGCATCGCTTCCACCGCCTGGGGCACGTCACCGTGGGCGGTCACCAGCAGGAAGGGCAGCTCGGGATCGCGCGCCAGTACCTCCTCCAGCAGGGCCATGCCATCCATGCCGGGCATACGCAGATCGCTGATCACCACGCCGGGGAAGTCTTCCGGCAGCAGCGCGAGGCATTCCTTGGCGCTCGCGCACAACTGCACGGCGAAGCCGGAGCGCTCCAGCCATTGGCGTACGGCCTCGCGGATCGGGGCCTCGTCATCGACGAAAATCACGCTGGGTTTCATGCGGGCTCCTCTGGGGCGTTAGTGGCAGGCAGGCGCAGGGTGAAACAGGCACCACCCTCGGCGCGGTTGGCAGCCTGCAGGTCGCCGTCCAGTTCACGGACGATGGCGTAGGACACCGCCAGGCCGAGGCCCAGGCCATCGCCCACCGGCTTGGTGGTGAAGAACGGGTCGAATAGCTGCGGCAGGGCTTCGGGCTCGATGCCGGTACCGCTGTCGGCGATGCTCAGCGACCAGTACCCATCGCGCAGGGTCAGGTCGATACGCAGCTGTGGCGAGGCGCAGCCTTGCATGGCATCCAGCGCGTTGCGCAGCAGGTTCACCAGCACCTGCTCCAGACGGATGGCGTCGCCACTGACCCAGGCGCCCTGCGCCGGATCGCGGTGTATCGACACCGGCACGTCGCGCAGACGCGGTTCCAGCAACTGCATGGCCTTGTCCAGCACCTCGCCCAGCTCCAGGGTCTCGCGCAGCCCGCCAGGGCTCTTGCGGGCGTAGGTCTTCAGGTGGCCGGCCAGGGCGGCCATGCGTTGCAGCAGTTCTTCATGGCGGGGCAGGGACTGGCGTGCTTCTTCCAGCTCGCCGTCGTCGAGGATCATGCGCAAGGTGGTCAGATGCACCTGCAGGGCCGTCAGCGGCTGGTTGATCTCGTGGGCCAGTGCCGCCGACATCTGGCCCAGCGCGGCCAGCTTGGCGGCCTGAACCAGGCTTTCCTGGGCGGTGCGCAGGTCAGCGGTACGCTGCTCGACCAGCGCTTGCAGCTCCTCGCGGGTACGCTGGCGCAGGCGGGCGATACGCCAGCGCTGTTGCAGCACCAGGCCCAGCAGGAATACCGCCACCCAGGCGCCGCCGGCGGCCAAGCTGGCCGCGTGGGTATTGTCGACGATGCTGCGGGTATCGCGCAGCAGGTGCAGCGTCCAGCCTTCGCTGGTCAGCTCACGGGTTTCCCACAGGTAGTCGCCGGCCAGTTCCGGGCTGTCCACGCGTACCAGGCGGCCACTGTCGGCCTGGGTCGGGCGCTGCTGGTAATGCAGGGGCATCAGCGGCTTCTTGTCGTATTGGCGAGTGCTGGCCAGCGTCTCGCGCACCTTGGCGCTGATCGGTTGCAGCTCGCGATAACGCCAGGCGCTGCGGTTGGCGATGAAGGTGATGCCGTGGCGATCACTGACCAGCAGCACGTGCGGGCTCTGGCTCCAGGCCTGCTCGATGCCGGGGAATTCCAGTTTCACCACCACCGCACCGAGAAAGCGACCGCTGCCATCACGCACCGCGTGCGACAGGAAATAGCCGGGAATGCCACTGGTCACGCCGACCGCGTAGAAGCGTCCGGTGTCCTGGCGCTGCGCTTCGAGGAAGTAGGGACGGAAGCTGTAATCATGACCGACGTAACTGGTTGGCAGCCGCCAGTTGCTGGCAGCGATGTCCAGGCCATCGGCGTTCATCAGCTGCAAGGTCGAGGAATGAGCAGAGGCGTTGATGGCCTCCAGCTTGAGGTTCAGGCGGTGTTGCAGGGCGGGCGTCAGCGGCTGCTGCAAGGCGGCTTCGAGTTCCGGGTCGAGCGCCAGCACGGCAGGCAGCGCGCGGTAGCGGTCGATCAGGGTCTGCAGGGTGCCGGCGTAGGCGGCCAGCTGCTCCTGTGCCTGCTGCCCCGCCTCTTGCAGGCGCAGGCGTTCTGCCTGCCGTTCGGCCAGGTACACCGACAGCGCCAGGCCGCAGAGCAGCAGGGCGATCAGTGCAAGGGGGCGCAGGAGGCGGGTGTGCATCGGTCGGCGGTCGCGTAATGATGTCAGGCCGCCGCCACAGGTGTGGGCAGTAGGGTGAGTAACATATTGCCGAGGGTCAGCATGACGACGGGCGCTCGCGACGTTGGGGTGACCAGCTTACCCGATCCGACGCTGCTGCCCATCTGCGGTTCGTCTCGGCCAACTGGTAAACTCGCCGCGCCCCTGTTGCTGTGGATAACCTTCATGCACCTGCTGCCCTGGTCTTATGACACCTCTGCTGGTTTCACCCTGCGCGGCTGGCACACGCCGCCGTCGGGCAAGCCGCTGCTGCATTTCCTGCACGGTAATGGCTATTGCGGACGCGTTTACACGCCGATGCTGGCCCTGCTGGCCGAGGACTTCGACCTGTGGCTGTGCGACGTGCAGGGCCATGGCGACAGCGATCATGGCGGCCGCTTCCATGGCTGGAACCGCAGCGCCGAGCTGGCGGTGGAGGCCTTTGACACCCAGCGTGGAGCGTTCGGCGAGGTGCCACGTTTTGCCCTCGGCCACAGCTTCGGCGGGGTGCTCACCAGCCTGATCCTGGCGCGTCATCCCGAACTGTTCCAGCGCGCGGTGCTGCTCGACCCGGTGCTGTTCAGCCCGGCGATGATCGGCGTGATGGCGCTGTCCGACGTGGTTGGCCTGGCGCAGCGCACCGGCATGGCGAAGAAGGCGCAGAAGCGCCGTCGGCAATGGTCGGATCGGGCCAGCGCACATGCCGCGCTGCATGGCCGTGGCATGTTCCGAGGCTGGGACGAGGCCGCTTTCGACGCCTATATCGAGCATGCGCTGAAGGATGTGGAGGGCGGCGTCGAACTCAAGTGCCGGCCGAGCCGTGAGGCCGAGATCTTCGGCTCCTTCCCGCGTCGCCTGTGGCCGTCGCTGGCCAGGGTGACGACGCCGACCGAGGTGATCCACGGTGCGCGCACTTACCCCTTCGTCGCCAAGTCCGTGGCGCGCTGGTGCGCGAGCAATGCGCATGTGCGTGGGCAGGTGGTGCCGGGTGGGCACTGCTTCATGCAGGAGCAGCCCGCCGATAGCGCCATGCGAGTGAGCGATTTTCTACTGCAGCGCGGCTGAGCGAGTAGGGCGGGTGAAACCCGCCACCATCGCGGGTCAGGCCTTGCGCCGCCAGTCTTCCAGGCGGATGACGTTACCTGAGCTTTGCACCGAAACCGGCTCGGGTTGCGGCTCCAGCACCGGATGTGGTTCCAGCTCGATATGCCCCAGATGCGGGCCGAACATGCTCAGATGGCCGCGCAGGCGCTGCTCGCCAGTGACGGTGAATTCGAAGTCGTAGAGCCGCGCTAGGCGTCGATAGCCCTTGCCGTCGCGCAGGATGGCCAGGCGCCGCAATGCTACGGCGCCGTCGAGCAGCTCGACATCGAACTTGGCACAGTGCTGTTTGGCGAATGCCAGCGCACGCTCGCGAATGCCATGGCCGCGCCACAGCCAGGCGCAGGCGGCGGCGAAGAGCATCAGCAGGAACACATCGAACAGGTTGATCATGGCGACTCCAGCTCCGGGAGACAGAGCTTAGCTTATCTGCCACGCGCTTCTCAGCACAGTAGCTTGCCCATGCGTCGGCTCTGCATTAGCGTTCGCCCACTTCACATGAAAAGGACGTCACCATGCATTGCCCCGCCTGCCGTACGACTCGCCTGCAACCGGCAAAACTCGAGGATGGCCTGCTTGCCCATGGCTGCCCGCAGTGCTCGGGCACCCTGGTCAGCCTGCTGCACTACCGCGACTGGGCCGAGCGTCAGCCGGCGCAGGAAACGCCAACGGAGCTGGCTGTGCAAGCCGAAGTAGGTGAAACCAGCCATGCCCTGAGCTGCCCCAAATGCGCCAAGCTGATGGGCAAGTTCCAGATCAGCGGCACTCGCGCCAACCGCCTGGATCTCTGCGGCACCTGCGACGAAGCCTGGCTGGACAACGGCGAATGGCAATTGCTCAAGGCCCTGGAGCTGAGCCAGCGCATGCCGGCGATCTTTACCGAGGCCTGGCAGCGTCAGGTGCGTCAGCAGGCCAGCGAAGAGGCGCGGCGCGAGCGCTTCAGCCGTATCGCTGGCGAAGAGGCCATCGCCCGTGCCGACGAAATCCGCGCCTGGCTCAAGGATCATCCGCAGCGGCGTGAGTTGCTGTTCTACATCGGCCACGATTGAGGGTATTTCACCCGCGTCGGCTCAGGTCGCCCGCATCAGACGATCACGGCCCGCGACCTTGGCGGCGTAAAGCGCTGTGTCGGCGCGTTGCTGCAACTGCTCCAGGGTTTCACCAGGGCGCCACTCGGCCAGGCCGATGCTGACACTGATCCGCAGCCCCTGCAGATTGCTCTCGGCCAGGCTCGTGCGCAGGCGCTCCAGGCCCTGGGCAGCAGCATCCAGATCGCTGTCTGGCAGGAGCAGGATGAATTCCTCACCGCCGACGCGGGCGAACAGGTCGGTGGCGCGCGCCTGCTGCCTGCAGAGCAGGCTGAACTCGCGCAGTACCGCGTCGCCGGTGGTGTGGCCGTGGCGGTCGTTGACCTGTTTGAAGTGATCCAGATCGAGCATTGCCAGGCACAGCGGCAGGTTCTGCCGTTGGCTACGTTGCAGTGCCTGGCCGGCACGCTCTTCGAATGCACGGCGGTTCAGTGCCTGAGTCAGCGGGTCGGTGGTGGCCAGGTGCAGCAGTTGTTGCTCGAGTGCCTTGCGCCGACTGACATCGCGAATCTCGGCGACCTGTCGGCCGTCCTCACGCAACTGGGCGATGCTGATTTCGGCAGCGAAGGGCACGGCGTCGCGCAGGGCTTCAAGGTCATGCGGCTGGCCGTCGGCCCGATCCAGCAGCTCTTCGACGCGCGTCTGCTCGGCGGGGGCGAACAGGCTGTGCAGATCCGCGCTGAGCAGATGCTCGCGAGGGCGGGCGAACAGCGTCTCGAGCATCGGGTTGGCGTCGACGATGTGGCCGCGCTCCAGCACCACCACGCCGGCCTGGGTGATGCGCATCAGCCTTTCGAAACGCTCGGCGCTGTCCTCGGCCTGCTCGGCGTGGCGGCGGCTGTCGGCGAGGATGCGGCGCATGGTCATCAGCGCCAGGCCGACCAGGCCGATCACCCACAGCGGGATGCCGAAGTTGTAGGGCAGCAGGTAGGGCACCGAACGGGTCACGTCGACGTGTTCGATGCCCTGCAGGCCATCGATCAGGCCGAGCAGGGCGCGCAGCAGGGTAATCAGGGCGAAACCGGCGAAGGCCAGTGCGACGAAACGGCGTACGCCACGCAGCTCCGGTTCCTCGCGGGCGACCCACAGGGCGCGGCACGCCTGGATCGGCAGCAGACCGCCGATCAGCGCATAGAAGGTGACGACGAATTCGGTGTTGATCGGTGCCACGAACCAGTGCCAGCTCATCACCAGGCTCATCGCACCGGCACTGGCCGGTACCGTCCACCACGGCGGCGGCAGCCCCAGGAAACGGAACACGCCGACCATCAGCAAGGCTTCGCCGGCCAGTTGCAGGCTGTTGCCGGCGATATTCAGCAGCGGGTTGCCGCTAGCCATGTAGCCGATGAACAGCCAGATGCCGAGGTTGAGCGTCCAGGCGCCGCTCATCCACACGCCCGGGCCGCAATAGGGGCGAGCGAAGTACCACAGGGCGGTGCTGGCGATAGCGCAGCCGAGCATCAGGTTGATGCCCAGCAACAGTGGGGAGAAGTAGAGCGTTTCCATGACCCAGGCCGACCGGCAGGACGATTGCGGCATTCTGCCAGTGTCCTGCGATGTCGTCGCGTCGGTCAGCTTTTTCCCGCTCGTCGGTCGGTTCCGGCGAAGGTTAGAAGGCCCGAACCACCTGTGCCCAGACGCGCGGCGTACGCGACACGTCGCTTTCGGCATCGGCATTGCCGAGCCGCCAGGCGGCGACGGCGCTGATCTGCCAGCCATTGGCGGCCCAGCGAGCGCCGACACCCGCGCCGGAGAGGCTGCGATGGTTATCCTCATCGGCCCAGGTGTCCTTGTTCAGGCGAACCTGGCCATGGTCGATGAAGGTGGACAGCTGCCAGGTCTCGTTCAGGGCGTAGCGCAGTTCGACGTTGGCCAGCCAGCCCTGGTCGCCCGAGGCTTCGCCTTGCGGGTAGGCACGTACGCCATAGGCGCCGCCGAGGTAGAGTTTTTCGGAGCTGTCCAGGTTGCCGTCGGCCCACTGCCCCTGAAGCTGGGTGTAGAGGCTGAAACGGTCGCTCAGACGCTGCAGCCGAACCAGGCTGGGGTTGAGTTTGTGGAACTGGCCTGCGGTACCGGCCGTGAAGTCATCGGCGCGCTGGGCGGCCGCGCCGTCGATATTCAGGCTGCCTTGGCTCCAGGCCAGGGCGAAGCTGTTGACGCCGCCGCCGAGCAGCGTGTCGCGGCTGTTGCCAGTGAGCGACACAATGGTCACGCGAGCACGCTTGTCGCTCTTCTGGTCGAACAGGTCAATGTCATCCTTGAGCCGCTTGTCGTCGAACTGCAGCTGACCGTAGAGGCTGAAATCCCGCGAGCGCATCAGCGGCTGGAGGGCGAAGACGCTGGTGATGCGCGCATTGCCATGTGCGTCGAGATCCTCGAAGTCCTTGCCCAACTGGTAGTCCATGTCCGAATAGGCGACGCCGAACTGGGTCGCCCAGGGGCCGAGCGGCAACTGGTAGGCGATGCGGCCATAACGCTGGTCTTCTTCGGAGCCCATGGCGCGCAGAGTCAGGCGGTCACCCAGGCCCAGGGGGTTGTTCAGGTTGAGCGTGCCGCCCAGGCGGTATTCGCCGACGAAGCGGTTGCCGTAGTTGTCGGCGTCCACCGAGCCGGAGATCAGTGGGGCGCTTTGCACATCCACCAGCAGGTCGGCGGTGCCGGTGCTGGCACCTGGACGCAGGGTTGATTTCACCTCGATGCCAGGCGTGTCCTGAAGCAGCAGCAGGCTGCGTTCCAGCGGCTTTCCCTGCACCGCGTCACCCGCCTGCAGAGGGGTTAGCGGAGCGAGGGCGCTGCCGCGCAGGCCGGCCTGATCATTGACCTGCACCTGGCCGAAGCGACCTTCGAGCACGGCGATCTTCACCATCCCGCCCTCGATTTCCTGGGCCGGCAGGTAGGCACGGGCCAGCGGGTAGCCCCGCTCGCGATAGAGGCGCGTGATGCGGTTGGCGGCGCCTTGCAGCTGGCCGACCGTCAGCTCGCGCCCGATGAGGTCGTCGAGTTGTGCGAGCAGCTCCGCGCTGGGCAGTGCCTGGTTGCCGTCGAGGACGAAGCCATTCACCTGCAGGCGCGAACCGGCTTCGGCGGCGGGGTCGGCTGGTGCATCGGGCAGATTGATTTCGAGGCGTTGCCGGTCGGGCAACTGCAGTGGCGCCTGGTCGATGCCCTGTTGTGCCTGGCCGGCGTCCGGTGCGGTGGCGCCAGTGGCGGAGAGGGTCATCAGGGAGGCGGCAAGGCCCGCCAGCATGGAGGTCGAACGCAACTTCAGATTCCTTCTGGGAGGCGGATGCCATTGTCGACGAGGTTCAGTTGAGGGCTGTAAGTCGCCGCATCGAACAATTTCGGGGTCGTCATCATCAGGGGGCGGAGGGGCTGGTCATCGGTCTGGCTGGCCGCCTGCCGAGCAGTTGCAAGGCGCGTATCGACGACGCTGGGCGAAAGGTTGCCGGTTACCGTCAGTACACCGTCCACGTAGGTGATGTCGTAGTTGCCCAGGCCGAGGCCCATGGCGTCACTGGCGACGATGGCGTAGTGACCGACTGCGGCACTCGCTGCGGCGCCACTGCTGACGAGGCTGACATCGCTGACCTGGTCGCCTGCCACCAGGCCCGAAGTGCTGAAGCCGCTGAGATTCGCCGCCTGGCCGGCGGTCTTGCTGGCGTTGTCGGCCGTGATGGTCAGGCTGGCCTTGTCGATGGTCAGGGTGCCGGCGAGCATTTCGATGTCGTAGCCGAACTGGCTGGAATACAGGCCACCAAGCTGCAGGTCGGCGCCGCTGTAAGTGCCCGCATTGGCGCTGCTGGCGGTGTACACGGCGCTGCCGCCGACCAGCGTCGAATCGTAGCCGATGGGGAACACCAGGGCGCCAGTGCTGCTGGTGGCGCTGCCGTCGTAGGTCTTGCTGACATTGCCGGCGCTGACGCTGAGGGCCGTCATGAAGGCGCGCAACAGCGGCGCGCTGTGTCCCTCGTACAATCTCCAGGTGGCGCCGGTGCCACCCGCGTCGTCGATGTTCCAGCCAGCCGCCACGAAGGGCGCCAGGCTGCTGAGCTGGGCGCTGGTCAGTCCCGACACGCCCGTGGCATTGCCGGCCCCGACGCCCTGTGCCAGGCCGCTGGTGGAGGTGTTCCAGAAGCTGCCGGTGACGGTGCCGGCATTGCTACCCACCAGGCCGCCGACCGCGCCGACGCTGGAGTTGGCCGTGCCCGTGGAATAGACACGCAGCAGGCTGCCGTCGTTGAACCCGACCAGGCCACCCGCCGTGGCGCTGCCCTGGGCGCTGCCAGTGGCGTAGCTGTCGCGGATGGTGCCGGTGCTGGCGTTGCTGCCGGCCAGGCCGCCGCCATTGAGGCCGCCGCTGGCGCCGCCTGTGGCCAGGGACTCGCTGAGCGTGCCGGCGTTGGTGCCGACCAGGGCGCCGACATTGCCCGTGCCACTGACATCGAGATCGCTGCTGACCCGCTCGACCACACCCGCCGAAGCGTTGTAGCCCACCAGGGCTCCGGCGTAGGTACCGCCAGCCACGCTGCCGCCCAGCAAGCTGAGGTTGCCGATGTAACCGGTGTTGTAGCCGAACAGGCCGCTGTAGGTGCTGCCGGGGCGGTTGATGGCCAGGCCGCTGATGCGATGCCCTTGCCCATCGAACCGGCCAGTGAAGGGGTTGGCCAGGCTGCCGATAGAGAGGAAGCCGCTGCCGTTGTTCCAAAGCGTGCTGCTGGAGGCGTCGATATCGTTTGCCAGAACGAAGCGGCTGCCTGCCAGGCTGGTGGAGGCCAGGCCCTGCAGGCCATAGACATCGGTGATGCGGTACGGCGTGGCGACGCTGCCGTCACCGCCCAGGGCGCGCACGAAGGTGGCACCGGGGCTGAGGCGGAAGTCGGTGACGCTGAAGCTGGGCAGGCTGGCCGCCACCTGGCTCCAGGTGCCGCCGGTGAGATTCAGCACGCCGAGGTTGACGCCACCGTTGCTGGTTGCGGTGCCGGCAGCAGAGAGGGTCAGGCTGCCGTTGGCGGCGTCGATGCCATCCCCCAGCAGGACGTTGCCGCCATTGCTGGTGCTGAGGGTCAGCCCGGCGTTGTCGCCCCAGGTCAGGCGGTCGGCCACGTTGAGGTTGCCGCCTGCCGACAGCTGGCGCGTGCCGCTGATGCCGAAGGTACCGCCGCTGTCGAGGTTGAGCAGGCCGCCGGAACCGAGGTTGGTGTCCAGGCTGTAGTTGGCGGCGCTGGCGGCCAGGTAGAGGCCATAGCCGCTGCTGGTGAGGGCTGAGAAGTCGCTGGACGAAAGGAAGACGAGGTCGCTGTCTGCATAACTGCCGCGCGCGGCCAGGTAGCGGCTGCGGGTCGCCGAGAGGCTGCCCTGCCCCGTGGTCAGGCGCGCGGCGGAGCTGTAGACGTCCAGCCCCTGGATGCCGTTGGTGCCGATCACGTCGCCGAAGCTGGCGCCGGTGTCGGCGTTGCCATCCAGGTAGGCGATGGCGCCGTTGGCATCCAGGCCGCTGGCATCGCTGAGGATGTAGTAGTAGCCGTCCGCCCCGCTGCTGCCGCTGCCGATGGCCACGCCGCCGGATACGGCGGTCAGCGTCGCGCCCGCCAGGGCGGCGCTGCCGCCATTGCTGAAGGCCTTGCCGCTGATGGCGATGGGCGTGGTGCTGTAGCGCCAGGTGAAGTAGGGGTAGAGGTTGGCGCCGGTGCCCCAGATGGACGAGGAGAAGCCGGACGGCAGCCCACCCTGGAGCTGCGCGGTGGTACGCGCGGTGATGCCGTTCATCAGGCCACCGGACGCGGCCTGCGACTGGCCACTGGTCTGGGTGTTCCAGTAGGCGTTGCTGATGGCGCCGTTGGTGCCGTTGTTGTAGCCGACGAAGCCACCCAGCTGGGTGCCGCCGGCGACGTAGCCGGTGGAGTAGCTGTTGCTGATGGTGCCGTTGATGAAATTGACCCCGGCGAAGCCGCCGATGTTGCTCGCAGAGCCCTGGCCGATCACCGCGCCGGTGGCGTAGGAGTCGGTGATGCTGCCTTCGTTGTGCCCGACGAAGCCGCCGACCGGCCCCGACGACGCCCTCACCGTGCCGGTGGCGTAGGACTGGCTGATGGAGCCGCCATCGCCGCTGTAGCCGTTGGCGCCCACCAGGCCACCGACATAGCCGAGGTTGGCGGTCGTGTTGGTGCCGGTGACATTACCGGTGGCATAGGAGCGGGTGATGCTGCCGCCGTTGACATTGAAGCCGACCAGGCCACCGACCTGGTAGCCGGCCCCGGTGACGTCGCCGGTGGCGGAGGCATCGGCGATGGCGCCGCTGTCGTTGGTGCCCACCAGCCCGCCGGTGTTGGCTTCGCTGGTGCTGGTGCCGCTGACCGTGGTGCTGGCCGATGCGTTGCCGAGGGTGCCGCCCTGCATGTAACCCACCAGGGCACCGACGTTGTCTCTGCCGGTGGCGTTGCCGCCCACCAGCTTGACGTTGGCCAGGGTCGCACCGGAGGTGTAGCCGAACAGGCCGACATAGTCGGTGGCCGCGCGGTTGATGGCCAGGCCGGTGATGCTGTGGTCCTGCCCGTCGAAGCTGCCGGTGAACTGCTGGGCGTTGTTGCCGATCGGGCGCAGGCCCGAGGCGCCCCACACCTCGCCGTAGTAGCCGCCGCTGGCAGCCATGGCGCTGGCCAGGCTCAGGTCGGTGCCCAGGCGGTAGTTGGCTGACAAATCCAGCCCCATCAGTTGCAGGGCGTGGGGGGTGAAGATGGTCGTGGAGTATTCGTTGCGTAGCATCGGCCGGGTATCGCCTTCGAACATCACCCACATGTTGGTGAAGTCGAAGCCGGTGTAGGCCGACTGGTTGCGCACGGCGCTGGTCAGGCCGGTACCGCCACCCAGGGAGCTGGACTGGCCGGTGCTGTTGATGTCCCAGTAGCTGGTGTTGACGGTGATGGTGGGCAGGTAGCCGCCACCGATCAGGCCGCCCGTGGTGGTGTAGCCGGTGACCTTGCCGCTGGCGTAGGTGTTGGTCAGCGTCGCGCTGGAGATCACCTCGCCTAGCAGCCCGCCCGCAAACGCACTGGTGTTGCTGACCGTGGCGGTGACCGAGCCGGTGGCATAGGAGTCGGCCATGGCAATGCTCTGCACGCTGCCCGCCAGCCCGCCCACCACGGTCAGGCCGGTCACGTCGGCGGCAGAGGACGAGTAGCGGATGATGCCGTTGTTCACCGTGCCGGCCAGGCCGCCGACGAAGGCCCCGGAGCCGGACACGCTGCCGGTCATGTGGACGTTGCTGAGGGTGCCGCCGAGGGTGGCGGCGATACCGCCGACGTTCATCTGGCCGGTGATGCGGGCATTCGACAGGGTTAGGTCACGGACGTTGCCGCTCACGGTGCGGAACAGCCCGACGTCGCTCTCCGACCCGCGGTTGATGGTCAGCTTGTCGATGCTGTGGCCAAGGCCGGCGAAGTTGGTGCTCGCCCCATCCAGCGGGTTGAAGCCGGCGCCACCGTTCCAGCCCGCGGTGGCGCTGGCGTCGATGTCGTTGCCCAGGGCGTAGAAGCCCGTGCTGGTGATGTTCTGCAACGCGCCGATGTCATGGATCAGGACGTAGCCGGTGCCCGCCAGGCTGAGGCTGGCATTGCTGCCGGACAGGGTCACGCGGGCGCCCTTGTTCAGGCTGTAGCTGCCGCTGTAGGACATGGACAGCCCGGCGTTGTTGCCGGTGGCGGTGATGTCCTTGTTGATGATGATGCTGCCGGCGGCGTTGAGTGCCAGCACCGTGTTGGCGCTCCAGCTGATGGGCGCGTCCACGGTGATGTTGCCGGCCTGGCTGCCGCCGACGCCGGTGGTCACCGTCACCCCGGTGCTGGCCAGGGCATTGGTGAGGGTGGTGACGTTGAGCACGCTGTCGTTGGCGTTACCGTTGAAGCCGCCCATGCCCGAGCTGGTGGCATTGGTGATGGTCACGTTGTAGGGATCGATGAGCCACTCGCCGGTTTTGCCCTTGGGCGCCAGAGTGGTGACCTTGACGTCGTCGGCGATCTTCACGTGCGCGCCGCTGGTGTCGATGAAGCCACCGTCGCCGCCAGTCGGCGCGCTGGCATCGAGGGTGCCGGCGACATTCACCACACCACCGTCGAAGTCACCCAACAGCAGAATCTTGCCGTCCTTCTCGCCCAGGGTGCGTGCTTCGATCACGCCGGTGTTGTTGACCACCGTCTTGAGCAGGGCATCGCCAGCATTGGCGGTTAGCACCACCTGGCCGCCATCGGCCTTGATCAACTGGTGGTTCTCCACCAGGGCATCCACGGCCGCTTCGTCCACCTGCACGTTGAGCAGGCCGTCGCCAGCGAAGTCCAGGGTCATCGCATTACCGGCCGCCAGGGTGGCCGAACCGCGGTTGGCGACGATCACGCCCTGGTTGCTGACAGTACCGCCGAGCAGCGCCACGGCGCCGCCATCGGCGCGGATGCTGCCCTGGTTGACCACCGCAGCCGGGCTACCGTCACCCTTGAAATGGTACTGACCCTTGTCGAAGTCCTCGATCGACAGATCCAGGGTCGAAGCCACCAAACCGCCGACATTGACGCTGGCTCCGTTGCCGAACAGCACCCCATTTGGGTTGACCAGGAAGACGCGGCCGTTGGCATCGAGTTGGCCCATGATCTTCGAGCCATCGCTGCCCACCACCCGGTTGAGGGCAATGGAGTCGCGGCCTGGCTGATTGAAGGTCACCTTGTTGCCGGCGCCAATGTCGAAGCTCTGCCAGTCGATGGCCAACTTGTTGCTGGCCTGATCGATGACCATTTGCTGGGTATTGGGCTGGCTGATGCTGCCGCTGCCTGACACTACTTGGCCACCCGTGGGCAGGTCGGCGGCCATGGTCGAACCGGCCAGCAACAGGCTTGCCGCCAGCACTGCACTTGAACCCTTGCCGCGCCTGCGGGCATGTTCGTCGGCGACGCTCCAGGCGCCGTTGTTCGGATTCCAGACGAGGGCGTAGGCACGGTTCATGACAGCCTTCCTGTTATTGGCGATTGTTATTCAAACAAGCGTTCCCGCTCTTCGCGCCTCGGTAGGGTAAGCGCGTGACGTAGCCGTCAGGAGCGGGGAAACTCGCAGAATCTAAACTGATGGCAAAATGGGCGCTTGATAGAACTTGCGCCGCGCCTAGCTTATAGGAAGAAAAAATGGACGGGGATTTTCCTGATGGCGATTTGACACCCGCTGTTCGGTCGGCCATTGATTGGAAGCTGGCACAGATTGTCCAGCCACCTCCTGCCGCTCCGCTGACGCCGGCCCCGCGCCGGCCGCCGCCGCGGTATTTGGATGATCCTCGCATTGCCCGTGCGGTACGCCTGCTCGACGGTGTTCCGGCAGCGCCTCTTGGCCTGGATGCCGTGGCCGAGCATGTCGGCCTTAGCCCGTTTCATTTCCAGCGCTATTTCCAGGAGGTGATGGGCGAGTCGCCCAGTGCCTACCTGCGTCGCACCCGGCTGGATCGTGCCGCGATGGGGCTGCTGATGGGCGCGGAGTCGGTAATGCAGGTCGCCCTGGATGCCGGGTACGCCAGCCACGAAGCGTTCATCCGGGCCTTCCAGCGTCGTTTCGGCAGGGTGCCCAGCCAGTATCGTCAGTTCGCGCAGTGCAACCGTCCCTTGCCAACCCCGCAGCAATACGAACAGGCCGCGCAGGTTCGGGTGCAGCTGTTCAAGCCGCTGCCTCTGCTCGCCATGCGCTTTCACGGCTCATACGGCGACCGTGAGGAACACTGGCGAGTCTTCGCGGACTACCTGCGCAGGATCGGTTTCCCTCTGGAAAAGGCACAGGCGCTGGGCGTCTCCCTGGACGGTTCCCTGGTGACGCCGGCCGAACAGATACGCTACGACTGCGCGGTGATTGATCCGGGCTTCGACGCCACGGACACGGCGCTGACCCGGCACAGCTTGTCGGCGGGTCGCTACGCGACGCTGCGTTTCGATGGCGCCTACCTGCCAGGCATCGTCAACACCCTGAGCAGCGTCGCGATCGCCTGGTTGCCCGCGTCAGGCGAGAAGCTGAAACCGGTCAACGATGGTGGCTTCGAGCTGTTCCACACACCGCCCTGGGCACAGAGCGGCGGCCAGCAATCCGTCACCGTGGCGTTGCCGTTGGCCTGAGCCGTCAGGCGTTCTTCTCTTCGCTCAGCGCCTGGTAGCGCTGCTGCAGCTCTTCGCGAATCTGCCGGCGCTGCTTGGCCTGGCGCTGGCGACGCAGGCCGTCGGGGGTGTCCGGCTGCAATTCCGGAATCGGCGCCGGACGGCCATTGGCATCGACCGCGACCATGGTGAAGAAGCAGCTGTTGGTGTGGCGCACCGAACGCTCGCGGATGTTCTCGGTGATCACTTTGATGCCGATCTCCATCGAAGTACGCCCGGTGTGGTTGACCGAGGCGAGGAAGGTGACCAGCTCGCCGACGTGTACCGGCTCGCGAAACATCACCTGATCCACCGACAGGGTCACCACGTAGCAACCGGCATAGCGGCTGGCGCAGGCGTAGGCGACTTCGTCGAGGTACTTGAGCAGGGTGCCGCCGTGGACATTGCCGGAGAAATTGGCCATATCCGGTGTCATCAGTACGGTCATCGTCAGTTGCGCAGTTCCGGCTTCCATGGTGACTCCGAATGGGGGCTGTGCGCTGCAGCGCTGGCTGCAGCCCGGCTAAGATGGGCTTTTGCTTTCCTAGGATGCCAGATGATGCCTATGCGCCACATTCCGCTTCTGCTATTGAGCCTGCTTGCCCTGCCGGTGCTGGCCGAGGAGCAATGCGCCAGCGCGGCGCAATGCAACCAGGTCGGTACGGCAGCTTATCAGGCGGGCCGTTTCGACCAGGCCATCGAGGCCTTCGAGCGGCAGTTGCGCCGTGTCGAGCGCGACGATGCCGTCGGGCTCGAACTGGCCGTGAACAACCTGATGCTGGCCAACCTGCGCGCGGGCGATGCCGGCATGGCGCGGGCCTGGCTGCAACTGGCGCTGGACAGCAACCTGGCCGGCTCGGCGACTCGCCACAACCTGGCCAAGGTCTCGCAGGCGCTGGATTATTCGGCGCTGAGTGCCAGCCCGGTGGGCCGCTACCTTCGTTATGGCGGCCAGGCCGTGTGGAGCGAATTGCAGATCAGCGAAGATGGCAGCGGCGGTTATCTCGCCAATTTCGCCCCTCTGCGCGCTGGCGCCCGGGTCGAGGAATATGGCCCGGCCGCGATCGGCGGGCTGGAGGGGAAACTGCTGGGCGATGCCGTGCAGATGCGCCTGGAGGACGCCGGTGGCAGTGATTGTGCGGTGCAACTGCTGCGCGAAGGCATCCATATGCAGGTGCTGGAGGTGTTCGCCGACGGTTGCCAGGACTATGGCGGCATGGGCATCAGCGTGGGGGGAAGCTACATCAAGGTACGCCCCTGAGGATCACAGCCCATAGTGGGCCTTGAGCTGCTGCACGCTGTCCTGCTCCTCCAGCAGGAAGGCATCGAAGCGTTCGATCAGGTCAGGGCGTCGGGCGCTGCTGAGGTGGAAGCTGGTGTAGATCAGCGGCAGTTGCTGATCCAACTGCAGGTAGTCGCCGGCCAGGCCCAGTTGGCCGAGCTGGTAGCGCACCACCTGCGGATTGGCGTAGAGCGCATCGATACGCCCGCGCGCGACCATGCGGATCAGGCTGTGGATATCCTGGGTTTCCACCAGGCTTACGTCGCCCTTGTCGAGCAGAGGTTGCCAGGCCTGGGCGGTGAAACCTCGCACCGTGCCCAGGTGGTGAATGTTGTTCAGGCCCTGGCCGCGACGGCTGGCCAGCACCAGGGTGCCGTCGACGATCTGAATCGCCGCCTCGCTGTAGTACAGCGGGTGATCGATCTTGGCCTGGCGCGCCCAGGTGGGATTGTCGGGGAACAGCAGGTCGAGGCTCTGCTCGTCGAGCATGTTGCGATACAGCCGGTTGAGCGGCTGCGGCAGCAGCTCCAGCGTCAGCCCCTCGTGCTTGGCGAAGGCTTCCAGCAAGTCCAGGCAATAGCCTTCGGGCGGGCTGTCGGGGGTGATGCGGTAATAGGGATAGTAATCGTGCTGCTCGATGCCGACGCGCAAGGTTTCGCCTTGCGCCAGAGCGGCTGCCATCAGCAGGGCCAGCAGTAGCCAGCGTTTCATGCGTCGTTCTCCGCCTCCTCGCTGGCTACAGATTAGCCCAGAGGGCGATCAGGCGTGACTGAGATACCAGCGCCAGTCCTGTTCGCCCACCTCGCCCATGAACTGACGGTACTCGGCCCATTTGATCGCCAGGAACACCTTGAGGAACTCCTCACCCAATGCCTCGCGCGCCCAGCTCGAACCTTCCAGATTGCGCAGGGCAGTGAGCCAGTCGGTAGGCAAGGTTTCGCGGGCCTGCTCGTAGCCATTGCCGACGATGGCCTCGCCTGGATCGATCTGCTCGCGGATACCTTTGTGGATACCGGCGAGGATCGCCGCTGCGGCCAGGTAGGGATTGGCGTCGGCGCCGCAGATACGGTGCTCGACGTGACGGCTGTTGGCCGGCCCGCCCGGTACGCGGAACGACACGGTGCGGTTGTTCACCCCCCAGCTCTTGGCCAGTGGCGCGTAGCTGTTGGCCTGGAAGCGGCGGAAGGAGTTGGCGTTGGGGCAGAAGATCGCCATGGCATCGCCCAGCGTGGCCATCATGCCGCCGATGGCGTGGCGCAGCAGTGGCGTGCCTTGTGGGTCTTCGCTGGCCATCAGATTGTTGCCGTCAGCGTCGGCCAGCGACACGTGCATGTGCAGGCCGCTGCCGGCCTGATCGCCGAATGGCTTGGCCATGAAGCAGGCCTGTAGTCCGTGCTTGTTGGCCACGCCCTTGACCAGGCGCTTGTAGCGTACGCCTTCGTCCACTGACTGCAGGGCATCGAAGCGGTGCTCCAGGGTCAGTTCGAGCTGGCCGGGTGCGTATTCGGAAATCGCCGTGCGTACCGGCAGGCCCTGAACCTCGCAGGCGGCGTAGAGATCGTCGAGGAATGGCTGTACTTGCTCCAGCTCATAGACGCCGTAGACCTGCGGTGCCTGCGGGCGCACGCCGTTCATCTGCACGGCGGGCTGCGGGCGGCCATTGGCGTCGCGTTGCTTGTCCAGCAGGTAGAACTCCAGCTCCACCGCCATCACCGGGTGATAGCCGTCGGCCTTCAGCGCCTCGATGGCGCGCACCAGCACGTGGCGGGGGTCACCCGGAGTGGCCGGCAGACCCTGGGTCGGGTGCATGCTCACCTGCAACTGGCCGGTGGGCACCGCGCGCCAGGGTTGCAGGGTCAGGCTGCCGGGCAGTGGGTAGGTCCAGCAGTCGGCATCGGCCACTTCCCAGACCAGGCCACTTTCCTCGACGTCCTCGCCCTGGATGGTCAGCGACAGGATCGAGCTGGGCAGCGGCCGGCCGTTCTCGTAGATCGCCAGCAGTTCGTCGCGGTGCAGCAGCTTGCCGCGCGGGATGCCGTTGGCGTCGATCAGCATCAGCTCGATGCTGCGCACCTCGGGGTGGCGTTCGAGGAAATCGCGGGCTTCCTGGGGGTTGGCGAATTGCATGGTGATCTCTCACGTAGGGTGCGCCTTGCGCACCAGAAAGGTAACGGTGCGCGCGGCCTGGTCGGCTCCGCGGCACCCTACAGTTGTTGCGGACTACTCACGGGCGCCAGGGATGGCCAGCAGCTCGGTGAGGGCCGTATCGAGCATGGCGATCAGCTTGTCCACATCCTCGGCCGTGGTGCTCGGGCAGCACAGGGTCATGTTGTGGAACGGGGTGATCAGGATGCCGCGGTTGATCAGGTACAGGTGCAGGGCCATCTGCAGCTCGTCATGGAAGGCAGCCTCGGCCTCGGCGCCGGTGCGCGGCGGTTGAGCGCAGAACTGGAATTCGCAGCGTGCACCCAGTTCGGTCACCGACCACTTCAGGCCGTGCTTGTCGATCAGGTGGCGGAAGCCCTCGGCCAGGCGTGCGGCCAACGGCAGCATGTGGTCGTAGGCGGCCTGAGTCATCACCTGTTCCAGGTTGGCGCGCATGCAGTGCATGGCCAGAGCGTTGGCCGACAGGGTGGTACCCATGCCGCTGTGACCGTGGCCATGGCTGCCTTCGCTGGCGCGTTGGCGGGCCTGGGTCATGGCGTCGGCCATCGCCGCGCTGCAACCGAAGATGCCGCAGGGCACGCCGCCGGCGATCGGCTTGCCGACCACGAAGAAGTCCGGGTCGAGCCCCCACAGCCGTGTACAGCCGCCGATATCGGTGGAGATGGTGTGGGTTTCGTCGATGATCAGCAGGCTGCCGTACTTGCGTGTGAGTTCGCGGCACTTCTGCATGAAGCCCGGATCGGGCAATACCATGCCGATGTTGGTCATCGCCGGCTCGTAGAGCAGGGCGCAGACGTCGCCTTGCGCCAGCGCGGCTTCCAGTGCATCGACATCGTTGAAGGGGATGGCGCGGCTGTGCTCGGTCAGGTCGTAAGCCTGGCCAATCAGACCCGAGCGGTGCACGGTCTCGCCGTCGCGATGGCGCACCATTACGTCGTCGACGGTGCCGTGGTAGCAGCCATCGAATACCAGCAGGGTCTTGCGCTGGGTGATGGCGCGCGCCCAGCGCAGCACGTAGCGGTTGGAGTCGGTGGCGGTGGCGGTCACCTGCCAGTAGGGAAGGCCGAAACGTTGGGCCAGCAGTTCGCCGCAGACCACGGCGTCCTCGCCTGGGAGCATGGTGGTCAGGCCATTGTTTGCCTGCTCGGCGAGGGCGCGCGCCACCGGGTCGGGGGAGTGGCCGAACATGGTGCCGGTGTCACCCAGGCAGAAATCGACGTATTCATGACCGTCGACGTCGAAGAAGCGCGCACCCTTGGCACGCTCGACGAACAGCGGCACCGGTGTCGACCAGTCCGCCATCCAGTGCATCGGTACGCCGCCATACAAGGAATGGCGGGCACGCTCGGCCAGGGCCACCGACTTCGGGTTGCGTTCGAGGAAGCGGGCGCGCTCACGGGCAGCGAAGGTTTCCACGGCGGTTGGGGCGATACCACTGGCAGTCATCTTGAACACCTCGTTCGGATTTCCAAACATGGTATTTTGTGATCACAGAAATTACAAGTTATCCATATATATGCAGAGTTAGTTAGAATTATCGACATTCTGTGATCACATAATATCGATGTGCTCGGATGGAGATCACCGACAACCATCACTCGACATCCACTGGAGAACGCCATGCGCGACTGCCTGCTCACCCTGTCCCAACTGCCTGCACCGCCACAAGGACGTTAAAACCATGAGCGACAATCTGCAGGAACAGCTGTACCAACGTATTCGTGAGGGCCTGCTGGCGGGCCGTTTTCAGCCGGGGCAGGCCTTGAAGATTCGTGACCTTGCCGCGCAGTGGGGCACCAGCCCGATGCCGGTGCGGGCCGCGTTGCAGCGCCTGGTGGCCGAAGGCGCGTTGGAGGGCGAGCAGCAGCGCTCGGTACGCGTCCCCTCGATGACCCGTGAACGTTACGAAAACATTTTCCAGGTTCGCCTGGCGTTGGAAGGGCTGGCGGTCGAACTGGCCACGCCACGCCTGAGCAGCGATGACCGGGCGCTGCTGCGTGATTGCGTGCGGCGTATGGATGTGGCCATCGAGCAACGCCAGGTGCAGGACTACCTCAACGCCAACAGCCAGTTCCACCTGCATCTGTACGGTGCCTGCGGCAACCCGGTGTTGCTGCGTTCGATCGAGTCGTTATGGTTGCAGATTGGCCCGTTCTTCAACCGCCTGTTCACCGGTGCCGACCTGTCGCTGCGGCTCAACGACTTTCATGAGGATGCCTTCGCTGCCATCGAGGCTGGCGATGCCAAGGGCGCACGCCAGGCCATGGAACAGGATCTGCTGTATTTCGCGCGGTTCCTGCTCAATCTGCTGGCCCTGGAGCAGGGCGAGGTGTGAAGGCCGTAGGGCGTACCGGGCGGCGATCCGTTCGCGAAGCAGTACGCCGTACGGCCTCAGGGAATACATGGAGCGCGAGTCTTGCCCATATGGCGGACTGTTCGCTGACGCTCCTGAGTCCGCCCTACAGCGGTCGACGTTCCGATCCGTTCTACGTCTGTGGCTGGGGTGTCGGTTTTGTAGGGCGTACTCGCGAAGCAGTACGCCGTTGCGGTCTCATGGAATACATGGAGTGCGAGTCTCGCTCTATCTGGCGGACTGTTCGCTGCGCTACGAGCGGTCGGCGTCCCGATCCGTCCAACGTCTGTGGCTGAGGTGTCGGTCTGCTCAGCTTTCCAGCCAGACGTCCCGGCACCAGTGCCAGACCGAGTCCCAGCTCTCGTCGGTCAGTTCGCCTTCATCGCCGTCCCACAGCCAGACCTGGCCTTCGACATCCACCGCGTAATAGTCGCGGCCGTCCTGGCACAGCGGCACCAGGTCGCGGGGTAGGCCGAGATCCCAGGCTACGGAGGCAACTTCCGGCAGGTAGGTGTGCGAGTGTGGGTCGCTCGCGGTTACCGGCTCCAGGCGGCCGTAGACCACGTCGCTGACCTTGAGCAGAAACTCACGCAGTTCGAAAGGCAGGTGGATGAGGATCTGCTCCTGAATCTCCACCAGGGTTTCCTCGTCCGGCAGCTCCAGCGGCACCGGTACCGGCTCGTTGAGTTCGCGCAGCTGTTCGATGACTTCTTCCACGGCGTTGGCTCCTCATGGCATGGGATCGGCTTTATACAGTAGCTGGCCGGCAGAATGAAAACATGTTGCCGCCCCCGCATACTGATGCTTTTGCGGAGTGCTCTCATGTCTATCGTCTGGCACTGCCTGCATCACCGCCAACTGGATACCGCCACGCTGTATGAGCTGCTGGCGCTGCGTACCCAGGTGTTCGTGGTGGAGCAGAATTGCCCTTATCTGGAAACCGACGGGCAGGATCTTCTCGGTGATACCCATCATTTGCTGGCGCATGACGAGCGTCGCCTGGTGGCCTACTTGCGCCTGCTCGACCCGCAGCGCATGGGCGGCGAGGTGGTGATCGGCCGCGTGCTGGTCGCCGAGGTGGCCCGGAGTACTGGTCTGGGTCACCAGTTGATGGAGCGTGCGTTGGCCGAGTGCCGTCAGCGCTGGCCGGGTGTGCCGGTCTACCTGTCGGCGCAGGCGCACCTGCAGGGCTACTACGAGCGCCATGACTTCGCCGCAGTGACCGGGGTCTACCTGGAGGACGATATCGCGCGTGTCGGCATGCGCCGTGTGGCCGAGCGCATCACCTGATGGTTGATCGGCAGAAATGAAAAACCCCGGGCAAGCCCGGGGTTTTCGTTGATGCGCGGTGCGATCAGTTCTGGCGAATACCCGCGATCAGCCAAGGCTGGTTGTCGCCCTGGGCACGCTCCAGTCGCCAGCTTTCGCTGAACGGCTCGCCCTGGTCGAAGCGCGAGGTCTTCGATATGCCGCTGAAGGTCAGAGTGGCGATGGTCTTCTCGGCGTTGTCGTCGACACCATCCAGTTGCACGTCGAGGTCATCGACGTAGGTGGACTGGAAGCCATCACCCAGTTCGGCGCGCTCGCGCTTGAGGAATTCCAGCAGTTGCGGGGTGACGAATTCGGCGATCTTGTCCATCTCGTTCGCGTCCCAGTGTTGCTGCAGGTTCATGAAGTGCTCACGGCCAGCGGCCAGGAAGCTCTGCTCGTTGAACCAGGCCGGCGCGTTGATCACCGGAGCGGCCGAAGCCAGGCGACCACCAAAGATATTGCTGCCAGCTGCCGGAGCGTTGGTCGCGCTCGGCATTTCGCGCTGGTAGGGAGCAACAGTGGTGGCGGTTTGTGGTTGCTGCTGGGCACGACGGGCGGCGAGGAAGCGGAACAGCAGGAAGGCGATCAGGCCGAAGATCAGGAAGTCCATGATCTGCAGGCCTTCGAAGCCGTCACCCATGAACATGGAGGCCAGCAGACCACCGGCAGCCAGGCCAGCCAGTGGGCCGAGCCAGCGCGAAGCACCGCTGGCGGCAGCGGCAGGTTGACGACCAGGAGCCTGAGCAGCCGATTGCGCCGGCGGAGTGGCCTGGCGGGTCTGGTGGCTGGGGGCGGAACCGAAGGATTTGCCACCGCCAAAACGTTTGGCGTGGGCTTCGAAACTGAAGGTCAGTGCCAGGCACAGCACCATGGCGATACTGAGGAAACGCTGCATCACGGTTTTCTCTCTTGTGGAAAAGCTTGGTCGGCATCTTGCCCGTCATGGGCAGGCATGACCAGTGACAGAATGTTTCCAGCTTTTGCCCGCGGTGCACCCGATCAGTAAACGTAGCCCGGATGTAATCCGGGAAAGCCGTTGCCCATATTCCCGGATTGCATCCGGGCTACGGGCGTTGCAGCAGCAGGGGCAGCGGGCCGCAGCGCAGCTGGCGGCGCAGGTAGGCACGGAAGTCGGCATGCGCTTCTTCGGGATGGCGCAGCCAGTGTACGAAGCTGCGCAGATAGGCGCTGGTCAGCAAGGTTTCTTCGGCGATGCGCCGCAGGTGCAGGGATTGCCTTCCGGCGGCTTCGCGCCACCACTGCACGGTGCGGCTGACGCGCATCAGGCCGAGTATCTGCAGGTGGATATGACCAGGCTCGAGTTTGTACAGCAGCATCTGCCCGGTGACGGCGCGATGCGTTGCGAGGCTGTCGAGCCAGGCCAGCAGGCAGCTTTCCAGGCGTTGCTCGGCGTTCAGGGCTTTCAGCTCGGGGTTTCTGGCATGGCTGAGCATGGCCAGGTCGGCACGGTCGAACCAGGCCTCGACGAGGTCATCCTTGTCGCGGTAGTGGCGGGCGATATCGTCGAGGCCGGTTTCCAGGGTAGCGGCCACGTCGAACAGGTGAAGACGCTCCCAGCCGCAGATGTCGGCCAGGTGCAGGGCGGTATCGAGGATGCGGGCGGGGTCTGCCGTGTTCTTCTTCATGCTTCGAGTATGGCTGCTATGACGGGTAGCGGCTCCTCGAACGACAAACGGAGCTTGAGGCTCCTTGGCTCTGCGTAGGGTGCGCCGTGCGCACCAGCGGTTTGGTGTGCCGCTAGCGGTGCGCACGGCGCACCCTACCTTTTCATCGGCTTCATCAGCGCCAGTCGTACAGCTCTTTCTCGGACAAGGCGTGCATCGAGGTGGCGAGCGCCTGGAAGGCTTTCATCGAGGCCCAGATGCGGCCGTTCAATTCGCTCTGCGCGGCCAGGTCGCCCAGTACCTGATCGGTTTCGCGCTGCATGGCCTGCAGCACTTCGTCGGGGAAGCGCTTGAGCAGCGTGCCGCTCTTCTTCAGCTCGTCCAGTGCCAGGGCGTTGTGGAAGACATAGTCATCCATCATGTCGAGGGTGGCCGCGCGCGCCGCTTCGGTGACGATGGCCTGCAGATCCGCTGGCAAGGCGTCGAAGGCCTTCTGGTTGATCAGCAGTTCCAGCACCGACTGCGGCTCCTGCCAGCCGGGGTAGTAGTAATACTTGGCTGCCTTGTGCAGGCCGAAGGCCAGGTCGTTGTAGGGGCTGACCCAGTCGGTGGCGTCGATGGCGCCGCTTTGCAACGAGGTGAAGATTTCGCCGCCCGGCAGCACCACGGTGGTGGCGCCAAGCCGGCTCCAGACTTCGCCGCCCAGGCCCGGCATGCGGATCTTCAAGCCCTTGATGTCATCCAGGCTGTTGATTTCCTTGTTGAACCAGCCGCCCATCTGCATGGTGCTGTTGCCGGCGGTCAGCGGCTTGAGGCCGAAGGGCGCGTAGGCCTCGTCCCACAGGGCCTGACCACCGCCGTGGCTGAGCCAGGCGTTCATTTCCAGGGTGGACAGGCCGAAGGGCACGGCGCCGAAGAACTGCGCGGCGGGCACTTTGCCTTTCCAGTAATAGGGGGTGCCGTGGCCGAGCTCGGCGGTGCCGCGCGATACCGCATCGAACACTTCGAGGGCCGGTACCAGTTCGCCAGCAGCGTAGATCTTCACGGTCAGGCGACCAGCGCTCATGGCGTTGATGCGCTCGGCCAGCCGCTCGGCGGCCATACCGGTACCCGGCGCGTTCTTCGGCCAGGTGGTAACCATTTTCCAGTGGAAGCTCTGCGCAGGCGCGGCGGCCGCCGTGGCAGGTTTCGCGTCATCCTTGCAGCCGATCAGGCCGAAGGCGAGCAGGGGCAGAAGCAGCAGGGAGGCAAGGCGCATGGGCAGTATTTCCACAAAGAAAAATGGGGCCATGCAGGCTGTGTGAAAACTACTGCGCTCGGTCATGCTGCGTTAAAAACAGGCTCAGAATGCTCATTTACAACTCGTAAACTGCGCTTCTTCGCCTGTTTTTGCCTTGCCTGACCTTCGCTCGCTACGTTTTCACACGGCCTGCAAAAAGGCCCCGTAGCAAGGCGATCAACGCCAGTTGTACAGCTCTTTCTCGGAGAGCTCGTGCATGGCGCTGGCTTCCTTCAGGAAGGCCCGTTGCGAGGCCAGGATGCGCGCGTTGAGGTCGTTCTCGGCTGCCAGGGCATCGAGCACCTCTTCGGACTGCTGACGCATGGCCTGCAGCACTTCGTCAGGGAAGCGCTTGAACTGCACGCCGTGATCCTTGAGGTTCTGCAGCGCCTTGGCATTGTTGAAGACGTAGTCGTCCATCATGTCTAGAGTCGAGGCACGGGCGGCTTCGACGACAATGGCCTGCAGGTCAGCTGGCAGGGCGTCGAAGGCCTTCTGATTGACCATGGATTCGACCACTGCCTGCGGCTCCTGCCAGCCCGGGAAGTAGTAGTATTTGGCCGCCTGGTGCAGGCCAAAGGCCAGGTCGTTGTAGGGGCTGACCCAGTCGGTGGCGTCGATGGCACCGGTCTGCAGCGAGGTGAAGATTTCACCGCCGGGCAGGTTGACGGTGATCGCACCCAGCTTGCTCCAGACTTCGCCGCCGAGGCCCGGCATGCGGATCTTCAGGCCCTGGATATCGGCCAGGGTGTTGATTTCCTTGTTGAACCAGCCACCCATCTGCATGGTGGTGTTGCCGGCCGACAGCGGCTTCACGCCGAACGGCGCGTAGGTTTCGTCCCACAGGGCCTGGCCGCCGCCGTGGCTGAGCCAGGCGTTCATTTCCAGGGTGGAGAGGCCGAACGGCACGCTGCTGAAGAATTGCGCGGCCGGTACCTTGCCCTTCCAGTAGTAGGGGGTGCCATGGCCCATCTCGGCGGTGCCGCGGGAGACCGCGTCGAACACTTCGAGGGCGGGAACCAGTTCACCGGCGGCATAGACCTTGACGGTCAGGCGCCCGGCGCTCATGGCGTTGATACGGTCGGCCAGGCGTTCGGCTGCGGTGCCGAGGCCCGGGTAGTTCTTCGGCCAGGCGGTGACCATTTTCCAGTGGAAAGTCTGCGCCGGGGCTGCGCTGGCGGCGGCTGGTTCACTGCCTGCCTTGTCGTCCTTGCAGCCGACCAGGCCAATGGCGGCCATCAGGGCCAGGGCAGCGCCGAACAGGTTGCGGCGATTCATCAATATTCTCCAGATGCGGTCGTGTCGTTACTTGGAATGGGCCCTACAGGGCTTGCAGCTTGGCATATGCCAGCATCAGCCATTTACTGCCTTCGCTTTCGAAATTCACCTGCACCCTTGCCTGTGCGCCGGCACCCTCGAAATTGAGAATGGTGCCTTCGCCGAACAGGCTGTGCGAGACGCGTTGGCCCAGGCTGAAGGGTGTCTCTGGCACGGCACTGCCGGCGAACAGGCTGCTGCCACTCATCGAGCTGTTGCTCATGGGGCGGCTGACGCTGTTGGAGAGACGCACTTCCTGAATCAGCGGCGTGGGAATTTCGCGGACAAAGCGCGAGACCTTGTTGTAGGTCTCGCTACCGTAGAGACGCCGGGTCTCGGCGTAACTGATCACCAGCTTCTGCATGGCACGGGTAATGCCGACATAGGCCAGGCGGCGTTCTTCTTCCAGTCGGCCCGGTTCTTCCAGGCTCATCTTGTGCGGGAACAGACCCTCTTCCATGCCGACCAGGAACACCAGTGGGAACTCCAGGCCTTTGGCGCTGTGCAGGGTCATCAGTTGAATGCTGTCCTCGTTCTCGGCGGCCTGGGTATCCCCGGCCTCCAGCGAGGCGTGGGTGAGGAAGGCCTGCAGCGGGGTCAGCTCGTCGTCTTCATCGTTCTCGAAGGTACGCGCGGCGCTGACCAGTTCCTCAAGGTTCTCTACCCGGGCCTGGCCCTTCTCGCCCTTTTCCGCTTCGTGATAGGCGAGCAGGCCGCTTTTCTCGATGACTACCTGGGTCATCTGGTGCAGCGGCATGGCCAACACCTGCTCGGCCAGGTTCTCGATCAGCTCGATGAAGCCGGCCAGTGCGCCGGACGCCCGACCCGGCAGGGCCTTGACCGCCAGCATCAGGCGAATCGCCTCCCACATGTGCACATCATGGGCGCGGGCGTACTCGCGGATAGTTTCGATGGTCTTCTCGCCAATCCCGCGTGTTGGCACGTTGATGATGCGCTCCAGCGCCGCATCGTTGCCGCGGCCGTCGAGCAGGCGCAGGTAGGCCATGGCGTTCTTGATCTCGGCGCGCTCGAAGAAGCGCTGGCCGCCGTAGATGCGGTAGGGAATCTTCTCGCGCAGCAGCGCCTCTTCCAGCACCCGCGACTGGGCGTTGGAGCGATACAGAATGGCGATTTCGCTACGCTTGAGGCCGTCCTTGCGCAGGGCGTCCTCGATCGTCTCGACCACGTAGCGCGCTTCATCGTGTTCGTTGAAGGCGGAATACAGGCTCAACAGCTCGCCATCGCCTACGTCGGTACGCAGCTCCTTGCCGAGACGCCCCTGGTTGTTGGCGATCAGGGCGTTGGCGGCATTGAGGATATTGGCCGTGGAGCGGTAGTTCTGCTCCAGGCGGATGATCTCGGCATCGGCGAAATCGCTGTCGAACTGCTGGATGTTCTCGATCTTCGCGCCGCGCCAACCGTAGATCGACTGGTCGTCATCGCCCACCACCATCAGGCTCTCGCCGCCCTTGGCGAGAAAGCGCAGCCAGGCGTACTGCACGGCGTTGGTATCCTGGAATTCGTCGACCAGGATATGCCGGAAGCGCTTCTGATAATGCGCCAGCAGGCCGGCATTGTCGCGCCACAGGTCGAGCGCGCGCAGCAGCAGCTCGGCGAAGTCGATCACCCCGGTGCGTGCGCAGGCCGCCTCGTAGGCTTCATAAATGCTGCGCATGGTGGCCAGGAACAGGTCGCCGCTGGCCTGGATGCCTTGCGGACGGATGCCTTCGTCCTTCTGCTCGTTGATGAACCACTGCGCCTGCTTGGCTGGCCAGCGTTGCTCGTCCAGGCCCAGCTCGCGGATCACCCGCTTGATCAGGCGTTGCTGGTCATCAGAGTCGAGAATCTGGAAGTTCTCGGCCAGCTTCGCCTCCTGCCAGTGCGCGCGCAGCAGGCGGTGGGCCAGGCCGTGGAACGTACCGACCCACATGCCGGCCGGGTTCTGCCCGAGCATGTCCTCGATGCGATGGCGCATCTCGGCGGCGGCCTTGTTGGTGAAGGTCACCGACAGAATGCTGTGCGGCGAGACATTCAGGCTCTGGATCAGGAAGGCGATGCGGTGCACCAGCACGCGGGTCTTGCCCGAGCCGGCACCGGCCAGCACCAGTTGATGACCCGGCGGTGTGGTGACCGCGTGGTACTGGGCTGGATTGAGAGTCTTGAGTTTCTGTTCGAGGTCGTTTTGCATCGCGGCATTTTAGGGTCTGTTGACGTTTCATCGCTACCGCGCCGGAGCCTGTTTTTGCGCGAGGCAAGGCGCGAGATGCGAAGTTTGGTCGCCCAAATGAGCCATCGAGCAACGCCGCATCGCGCAAAAACAGGCCCGGCCCTTCGGGTTGCGCGCAAAATCTCGCCATGCGTTGTTGGAGGACTTGGCAAGGGGGCACCATTACCTGCGTCCTCCGCCTAGCCTGGCGAGATTTTTCGCAGCAACGCGGCTTGCGCTGAAACGTCAACAGACCCTATGGGACAGGGGAGGGCAAACCGCGTCGACGAGGCGGTTTGCCGGGGCCTGTGCGCGGGGTAGACTGCGCCCTTCAATGGATTTGAGAGAGCCGCACAGTCGATGTCGACCGCTACCCTCGCCACGCACAGCCCGCTGCTGGGCATTGACCTGGGCACCACCAACAGCCTGATCGCCGTCTGGCGTGAGGGCCGCGCCGAACTCATCCCCAACGCCCTTGGCGATGTGCTCACGCCCTCGGCCGTGAGCCTGGATGAGGATGGCAGCATTCTCGTCGGCGCTGCCGCTCGAGCGCGCCTGACCACCCACCCGCTGCGCAGCGTGGCTGCCTTCAAGCGCTTCATGGGCAGTGACAAGCGCTTCACCCTGGGTGATCGCCAGTTCACCCCGGAAGAGCTCTCGGCGCTGGTGCTGGGTTCGCTCAAGGCCGATGCCGAGGCGTATCTCGGTGTGCCGGTGACGACTGCGGTGATCTCGGTTCCGGCCTATTTCAGCGACGAGCAGCGCAAACGCACGGTATTCGCCGCCGAGCTGGCTGGGCTCAGTGTCGAGCGCCTGATCAACGAACCGACTGCCGCCGCCATGGCCTACGGCCTGCACGAGCAGCCGCTGCAGCGCTCGCTGATCTTCGACCTGGGCGGCGGCACCTTCGATGTGACCGTGCTGGAATACGCCCTGCCGCTGATCGAGGTGCACGCCTCCACCGGGGACAACTTCCTCGGCGGCGAGGACTTCACCGAAGCCCTGCTCAAGGCCTGCCTGAGCGACTGGGGGTTGTCGCGTAGCGAGCTGGAAGGCCAGGAGCTGGCCAGTCTTGAAGATGCTCTGGAGCAGCTCAAGCGGCGTCTCGCCGAAGGGCCGCAGACCCTCGACTGGAACGGGCGCCAGTGGCAACTGGATGACGCCCGCGCGCAGCAGATCTGGACGCCGCTGCTGACTCGCCTGCGCCAGCCGATCGAGCAGGCCTTGCGTGACGCCCGGCTCAACCCGCGCGATCTCGACAGCCTGGTGCTGGTCGGCGGCGCCACGCGGATGAGTGCGGTGCAGCAGCTGGTTGCTACCCTGTTCGGCCGTCTGCCTTACCGCCACCTCGACCCGGACACCATCGTCGCCCTCGGCGCTGCCGCGCAGGCTGCCTGCAAGGCGCGTGACCAGGCCATCGAGGAGCTCATTCTCACCGACGTCTGCCCCTACACGCTGGGCATTTCCTCGCGGCGCAGCGACGAGCAGCCTGGCGCCTTCTCGCCGATCATCGAGCGCAATACAGTGATCCCGGCGTCGCGCGTGCAGCGCTACTACACCACCCATGCGCAGCAGGAATACATCCGCATCGAGGTCTACCAGGGCGAGCGTCCGTGGGTGCGTGACAACATCTTCGTCGATGCTTTCGAAGTGAAGTTGACGCAGACCGGCCAGACCCAGGCGCTGGACGTGCGTTTCAGCTACGACATCAACGGCCTGCTGGAAGTGGACGTGACCCTGGAGAGTGGCCAGCGTCATGGTCATGTCATCGACCGCAGCCCCACCGGCCTGAGCGCCGAGGCGCGTGCCGCCAGTCAGGCGCGCCTGGCCGGGCTGAAGATCCACCCGCGCGATACCTTGCCCAACCGCACCCTGCTGGCGCGTCTGGAGCGTGCCTGGATGCAGACCCTGGGCGCGGAGCGCGAGCAGATCGGCCTGTGGCTGGACGAGTTCCAGAGCGTGCTCGGTGCCCAGCAGGAGCAACCGATCGCCGCCGCGCGTCAGCGCCTGGAGCAACAACTGGACGCGCTGCGCTTCTGACGCGAGCGGGTAGGGTGCGCCGCGCGCACCGCGGAACCAGCGCGCACGGCCTGGGTATCAGTCCCGAACCCCGTTCAGGCGGCGCAAGCTTGCCTGCAAGCCCTGCGCGCCGGTCTTCGCCTTGCCGCCGGCCGGGCCGTAACGATTGGGCAGCGGGTCGCCTGGCCAGAAGAACAGGATCAGCAACATGTAGGGCAGCAGGAAACTGCCCAGCAGCAACATCAGCAGGGTGCCGATGCCCCGGCTCATGTCATGCAGGCGGCGCAGCAGGCAGGTGACCAGGACGAGGAAGGCGCCGCCGAGCACCGCCAGTGCCAGGTTGCTGCTCAGTTTGTCCGCGAGCAAGGTCAGAGGCAGCGCCGCCCCCACCACGGCAACCGTCTGCAGGCTGAAGTTGATCCGGTTCAACCGGCCGCCCAGGCGCCAGAACTGCCACTGCGACCGCCTGCTCGTCGGCGCGTGCTCGGGCAGCAGGCGCTCGCAGCGCGACAGCAGCAGGGTGATGGCCAGGCGCACTGCCGGCGGTGTGGCGCTGGAGTCCTTGGCCTTCTGCAACTTGCGCAGCAGGCTGGTCGCGGGCAAATGCGGCTTGGTGTTGCCAAGCAGGTCGCGCATGCCATCGAAGATCGCCTGCATGGTGGCGAACACCAGGCCGTTGTCCGTGCAGATCGATTGCGCCAGGTTCTGCGGCCGCCCCTTGACCAGTCCCTCGCGAAACGGTTCGAACCAGGTGCCTGGGCAGGTGAATGCCAGTAGCCGTTGCAAGGCCTGGCTGCGCTGTTCCTGCGGCAGATCCGGATCGTGATGAAGCAGGGCGTCTAGCAGCATCTGGCCGAACGGGTCGCTGGTCAGCTCGTCACTGTATTGCTGGGCGCAGGCCTCGATACGGGCAACCGATGGCAGGCGTGGGCTGTCGAGGAGAATATCCGGGCTGACCTGCCCAGCCGCGATCAGGCCTTGCAGCGGATCGCCTTCATCGAGATTCAGCAGCCAGCGACGTGGCGTGGTGGCCGCTGCCAGCAATTGGGCCTTGGCCGCATGTGCCGGGTGCTCGGTATCGGTCGGCAGCTCGGCGAGGGTTGTCTCCAGTTGTTCCAGCCATTGCTCAGGCTGCTCCAGCAGGCCCAGCAGCAACAGCGTCTGGCGCTGCCAGTGCCAGCGGGCAGCGGCATCGTCGGGAATCGCTGGCAGGCTGCGGCCGCTACGCTGCAGGGTCAGTTGCAACTGCAGGCAGGACGGCAGCAGCCAACCGGGCAGCGGCGCGAGCAGCTCGCCCAGGCGTTGCAGCGTCGCTTGGTCATACCGGCGCAAGCGTCTGAGCCCACGCAACATCTGCGCGCGGGCCACGGTGTTGTCGCGCAGCGCTTCTGGCAACACGGCGCCCGGCGTGCTCAGGGCCTGCTGCAGTGCCTGCAAGGCGGGCGATTCGCGTAGCCACTGGCGCTGTTGCCGGGCGTGGTGCTGCAGTCCGTGCACCAGTACGGCATCGAGTGGATGTTCGCCAGCTTGCAGGTTCAACAGCGGCTCGAGATCGGCGTCGTCACCCCGTTGCAGTAGCCACGCCTGGCGATAGAGGCGGGTGAGCGGTTCGTCCGCTGCACCGAGCAGTTCGGCGAGAAAGGGCCATTCACTGTCGCCCAGTTGCCAGGCGACGAAGGTGCGCGCCAGTGGCGGCAGCTCGGTGTTGGCTGCGCGTTGCCAGCGTGCCAGGGTCTGCGGATTCTGCGCCGGTTCGCCATCGGCCAGATGATAGGCCTCGAGCGGGTGCTGATGACCGAGCGCGCTCTGGCTGCGGTTGAATGCCAGGATCAACAGCGGCAGGCGCTCAGGCGAGTGGTGCGCGCACCAGGCCAACAACCAGGCGGCGGCCTCGGGCATTTCGCGTTCCTGCCACAGGCGACTCCACAGGTCGAGGGCATCCTGGTCATGGTGCTGCTTCTGCAACGCCAGCAGGTACTGCGTATCGAGATCGTTCGGGGTGGCGTCATGCTGGGCCTGGTAGTGATCCAGCGCATCGCCGAGTGCCACGCCGGCCAGGGTGCACTGGCGATACAGGCGCGGATAGTAGGCCGGGTCGGCAGGCATCGGCAGGCACAGATGCAGCGAGCACCAGCCGCGAAATTCCTGCAGCGGCCGATTGTTGAACAGGTGCTCCAGGGTGCGGACGTACCAGAGGTTTTCCACCTGGGCGACGCCCGGCCACTCGGACAGCGTGGCGAGGTCGAACGGGTCGGGTTCGGCGATGCGCTGGAGAAACTGGTCGAGCGCCTCGGCCTCCTCGAAAGGCAGTTGCATCAGGCGATTGGCCCAGGCCATGCGCTCGGTGAGCAGGGTCACGCAGCGGTGCGACAGGGGGCCGTTGCTCAGCAGCAGGCCGCGCAGCGGGCCGTCGATGCTTTCCAGCACGTCCAGCGGCAACTGGTCGAGCATCCGGCAATAGTCCTGCCAGGCTTCGGGGCGAAAGCGTCGGGCGGCATCCTGCAGCAATTCGACGAGCTGTTGGACGGCCTGTTCGTTGGCGCTGGGCAGGGTGGCCTGCTCATGGCTGGCGGATGTTTCACCGCGGGCCTGGCGCAGGGCGTCTTCATAGGCACTGCGTAGCGCCTGGAAACCCTCGGGGTCGCGCTCCGGGTGCACGTCGGGCAGGCGTGCGCGGTAGGCGCTGCGGATGGTGTTCTGATCGTCGGTCGGCTCTATGCCGAGGCGTTCCCAGCAACTCATGACCAGTCGAACGCCTCCAGCGATGCCGGTTTTTCCGGCAGATCCAGTTCCATGTCCCAAGGCAGTTCATCGAAGCCTGCGGCTGGGTTCAGTGTCAGTTCGCGCACCAGGGCGCGGTGCGTCGGGTCGCTGCCCTGGCGGCTGATGCACAGCGCCTGCTCGCCTGGTTGCTCGTGGCCCAGGCAGTTCCAGTAGCAGCGGCCGATGAGAAAACCGGCCAGGTAGCTGTGCCAGCCCTGGTAGTAGTAGCGGGCGCGCAGGCTCAGGCGGCTGTGCAGCCAGAGGTTTTCCTCGAGGCTCAGCCAGCCGTTGAGCTGGCCGATGCGCGCGAGAAAGCTCATGCGTCCCAGATCCCAGGCGCGGATGCCGCCCGAGCCGCAGACCAGGATGGTGTCGGCGACGTAGCGATAAGCCACCTGCTGGCTTTCGTCCAGGCTGTCGACCAGCGCCTGCCATTCACTTGGCAGCAGGCGCGCGTTGTCCCAGTAGGCACCGCTAAGGTCGCGCGCATGGCCGTCGTCGGTCATGCGCTGGATCATCGCCAGCAGTGCGGGGCGGTCAGCGATATCCCAGGACTCGCTGAGATCGATGAACTCGCTGTCCGGATAGAAATGAGGTAGCGCGTATTGCGCGCCCGAGTTGGCGTTGATCGCCACCATCGGTGCGGAGAGGGCCAAAAGCCAGCGTTGTTGCAGATCGTCCATGGAGGGTGGGCCGTTCGTCCCGAATGCGAAAGGTGCCCATCCTAGGAGCTGTTGCCGGGGTGCCGCAAGCGTCTCGCAGGCCGTGCGGATGACGCCTGTAAAAGTGCTGGCGAGCAGCCGACGACCGGCAGGTCAGGCCGCAGATGGCGGCTGCAGGCAGGCGAAAGGCCATCATTGCGCCAAAAGTTAGGCGTCAACCCGTGAAATTGGTCACATGCTGGTTGGGCACCGCGTCTGTCTCGGGTATTCTCCGGCCACGTCAGGGCTGTGACCGCTGCCAAAACGTGGCGCAGACCCTCAGGCAACCATTACAAGAACATCGCCTATGACCGCCACTCCTAGCGCCGTAGTACAAGAGGTGACGCTGGATCCGCAGCTGGCCGAGCGTCAGTTCGCCACGGATATTGCCGCCGAGCGTACCCGTCTGCTCTATCAGGGTTCGCGTCTGCCGACCATGCTGATGCTGCTGGTCGGACTGGCGGGCACCTTGTTGCTCTGGGGTCAGCAGAGTCCGCCGTTGCTGGCCGGATGGCTGGGCTGGGTGGTGCTGCTGGTGTTGCTGCGTCTGACCCAGGTGAACGCGTTCAGCGAGGCCTTGCCCAGCCGTCAGGCCGAATCCTACTGGCGGCGCATCTTTTTGTTCGGCGCTGGAGCCTCTGGCTTGACCCTGGCCTTCGCGGTGATCGCCCTGGTGCCCGCCGATGTGTTCTACCAGCAGGCGCTGGTCTACGGCCTGATCGCCGCGGCGATCCTCTCCGCCAGCGTGGCCTACGCCGTCAGCCTCTCGGCCTTTCTCACCTTCGCCCTGCCATGCCTGGTGCCATCGGCGGCCTTCCTGCTGCTGAGCGATAACAGCCTGCAACGCGGCTGGGGCTTGCTCAGCGTCATCCTCTTTCTCGCGCTGTTGGTGGTGGCCTGGCAGGTCAATCGCCTGGTGCAGCGCAGCCTGGTGCGACGTTTCCACAATCTGGCGCTGATCGCCCATCTGCAGCAGGCCAAGCAGCAGGCCGAAGGCCTCAACGAAGAGCTGGCCCGCGAGGTGGAGCAGCGTCGCCGTGCCGAGCGCGAGCTGCGTGGCGCCCATGGTGAACTGGAGATGCGTGTCGCCGAGCGCACCCTGGAACTGGATGAGGCGACCCACGCCCTGGGCAAGAGCCAGGCGCGCCTGGCTCTTGCCATGGAGGCCAGCGAACTGGGCCTGTGGGACTGGGATCTGCAGAGCGATCAGGTGCACCACTCGCACCTGCGCGAGCTGTTTGGTCTGGAGCCCGAGCAGGTACAGGTGATGCTGCGCGACCTCACTCCGCGCCTGCACCCGGACGATCTGCCGGCACTGCGCCGGGCGTTGGTGGCGCACATGAAGGGGCGCAGCGAGGATTACCACATCGAGTACCGCGTGCGGCATGCCGATGGCCACTGGGTGTGGATAGAAGACCGCGGCCGCGCAGTCGAGCGTGACGCCAATGGCCGGGTGTTGCGAATGCTCGGTACGCGACGCGACATCAGCGTGCGCCGCCAGCAGGAGGAACAGCAGCGCCTGGCGGCGACGGTATTCGAAGCCGCCAGCGAGGGTATCTGCATCCTCGATCCGGACTACCGCCTGCTCGCCGTGAACCGAGCGTTCAGCGCAGTGACCGGCTACAGCCGCGAAGACGTGCTCGGGCGCCGGGTCACCAGCCTGATCGGCAGCCGTGAGATGCGTCAGCAGTACCAGATGATCCGCCAGGAACTGGACAGCAGTGGCACCTGGCAGGGCGAACTGATCGAGACACGCAAGAGTGGCGAACTCTACCCGCAGTGGCTGCAGCTCAACCTGGTGCGCGATGCAGCCGGCCGGCCCAGTCATATCGTCGGCTTCTTCGCCGACCTGACCGCGCGGCGCGAGGCTGAAGAGCGCCTGCGCTACCTGTCGCACTACGACGAACTGACCGGCCTGGCCAACCGCAGCCTGTTCAAGGAACGCCTGCACGAGGCCAGTCAGCGCGCACGGCAGAGCGGTCGCAGCATTGCCCTGGTGCATATCGACCTGGATCGCTTCAAGCTGCTCAATGACAGCCTCGGCCATGAAATTGCCGACCAGTTGCTGCGGCAGATGAGTCGCCGCCTGACCCAGGCCGTGCCGGAAGCGGACTGCATCGCGCGGCTGTCCGGCGATGAGTTCGCCATCATCCTCGACGCCTACGGCAGCCTGTCCAGCCTGGCGCGGGTAGCCAGTCGGCTGCTGGCCAAACTGCGTGTGCCGATGACTGTCGGCGGCCACGAACTGGTGGTCAGCGCCTCGCTGGGTATCAGCCTGTTACCGGATTACGCCCGTGAGATCAGCGCCCTGATCAGCCAGGCCAACATGGCCGTGCAACACGCCAAGCACCTGGGCGGCAACACCTTTCAGTTCTTCACCGACAACCTGCAGGCCTGCACCCTGGAGCGCCTGCAACTGGAGAACCGCCTGCGCAAGGCCATCGACGATGGCCAACTGGAGGTGTTCTACCAGCCCAAGCTGGATCTGCGTGATGACAGTCTCAGTGCCGCCGAGGCGCTGGTGCGCTGGCGCCATCCCGAGCAGGGGCTGATCGCGCCGGGCGAGTTCATCGGCCTGGCCGAGGAAACCGGGTTGATCGTGCCCATCGGCGAGTTCGTCCTGCGCCAGGCTTGCTACCAGGCCTGCGAATGGCAGCGCCAGGGGCTGGCGAATATCCGTGTTTCGGTCAACCTGTCGGTGCATCAGCTACGCCAGGGTAACCTCGCCAGCCTGGTGCGCCAGGTGCTCGACGAGACCGGCCTGGCACCGTACTGGCTGGAGCTGGAACTGACCGAGAGCCAGATGCTCGACAACGTTGAGAGCGTGATCGCCACCTTCCAGCAACTGCGCAACCTCGGGGTGAAACTGGCCATCGACGACTTTGGTACCGGTTACAGCTCGCTCAGCTACCTCAAGCGTTTCCCGGTGGACTACGTGAAGATCGATCAGACCTTCATTCGTGACTTGTCGCCAGGTGGTGAGGATGCCGCCATCACCCGCGCGATCATCGCCATGGCCCACAGCCTGGAACTCAAGGTGGTGGCCGAGGGTGTCGAGACCCAGGCGCAGATGGATTTCCTCAAGAGCCAGGCCTGCGACGAGATCCAGGGTTTTTTGATCAGCCGGCCGATCGAGGCCTGCGCCTTTGCCGAGCTGCTGCGCGCGCAGATCGACCGCCCGCTGGCGTGACGGCGTTTCCTCTCTACCCAGCCCGTGACGCGCGCGTGGTGCTGACCGGAGCAAAGATGGCTGCGTTGTTCTGATGCGCTGCGGGATGCTGCGCGTCCCCTGTCGTGAAGGAGCACCCCGATGGCCAAGGCCCCCTCCCTGAGCATGGCGCAGCGTCTGTTGCTGGCCTCGCAGAGCATGGCGCCGGTGGCGGTGAAAGCGGCGCTGGTGCAGAAACTCGGCCCGGTACAGGCCGCGCAGTTGTCGCCACATATGCCGGCAGAGCAGTTGCGCGAGCTGATTCTTGAGCTGCCCATCGAGTTTCTCGCCCAGGTCACCACTCACCTCGACCCACGCTTGATTCTCGACGCCTACCTTGCCCTGCCGGACGAAGTGCATCTGCAGGTGGCTCGCCAGCTCTGTGTGATCAGCGCCTTCGCCACGGCAGCGCGCTACGCCGAGTGCCTGTCGGCCAAACAGGTGAAGGTGCTGATCTACGGCATCAACGATGCTGCCCATGTGCTGCAGATCGCCCGGCATATCGTCGACATCGACCTGATCGTGCAGAGCCTGCGCAGCTTTTCCACCGGGTATCTGTGCAGGTTGACCGAAGCCGCCGCCGCCGATGACAACGTGGCTATCTCGGCGCAGGTGCTCAGTGGGCTGCCGCTGCCACGCCAGGCCGATGTTTGCGCCCACCTCAAGCCTGCGGTGTTGCGCGCGCTGTTGCCGTTGCTGCTTGAGGCCAACGACGAACTGCGCGAGCTGTTGCCCGAGCGCGTGCAGGAAACGGCCGCGCTCTAGGGGCGTGGTTCACTTGGCGAACAGCTGACCAATGTCCTTGAAGGCCTTGAACTCCAGGGCATTGCCGCACGGGTCGAGGAGGAACATGGTGGCCTGCTCGCCGACCTGGCCCTTGAAGCGCACGTAGGGCTCGATGACGAACTTCGTCTCGCGGCTGCGCAGGCGCTCGGCCAGGGCCTCCCAGTCATTCCAGCCGAGCACCACGCCGAAGTGCGGCACCGGTACGTCGTGGCCGTCCACCGGATTGCTGACGGCGGATTCCTGATAGGCCATCTTCGGCGCTTCATGAATCACCAACTGGTGGCCGAAGAAATCGAAGTCCACCCAGTGCTCGCTGCTGCGGCCTTCGGCGCAACCGAACACCTCACCATAGAAAAAACGCGCCGCAGCCAGGTCGTAGACGGGAATCGCCAGGTGAAAGGGAGCAAGGGACATCACGGTATACCTCTGTTGATTTTTCGCACCAGCCTAACAACAGCAGAATTGATTGAAAGCGAATATCCTTGCTCGTAAGCTCAAATATTTTTGATCAATTGAGGCATCGATGCTGCGCGAGCTGAAAACCTTCGTCACCGTCGCCCGCCTGGGTACTTTCGCCGCCGCCGGCCAGCAGGTTGGCCTGACCCAGTCTGCAGTCAGTGCGCAGATGCGCGTGCTGGAGCAGCATCTCGGCGTGCGCCTGTTCGACCGCAGCGGCCGGGCCGCCGTGCTCAATGCGGCGGGTCGGCATGCGCTGCCGCTGGCCGAGCAGATGCTTGCCTTGTACGCACAGATGGCACTGCCGCAAGCGGCCGATCAGTGGCAGGGGGAGTTGCGTGTCGGTGCCATCGCCACCTTGCAAACCGGGCTGTTGGCCGAGGCACTGCCGCGTTTTCGCCAGCTGGCTCCGCTCGTGGAGTTGAAACTGGTGCCGGGCGTGTCGTTGCAGCTGTTCAGCCAACTGGATGCCGGCGAGCTGGATCTGGCCCTGCTGATCAAGCCGCCTTTCGCCTTGCCCAAGGAACTGCTGGAAGTGCCGCTGGCGCGCGAGCCTTTCGTACTGATCGCGCCGCTGGAGGTGGTCGGCGACGACCCGCTGCGCCTGCTCGCCGAACAGCCCTTTGTGCGCTATGACCGTGCCTCGTTCGGTGGGCGTCAGGTCAGCCGCTTTCTCCGCGAGCAGCGCCTGAACGTGCGTGAAGCGCTGGAGCTCGATGAAGTCGAAGCCATCGTGCGCCTGGTGGAAAACGGCATGGGCGTCTCCCTGGTGCCGCGCGCCGGGCTGTGGTTGCAAAGGCCAAGCAAACTTCGGGTGATCGAGTTGGGCGAGCTGACCTTCCATCGCGAGTTGGTCGCCTTGCTACGCCGGGCCCAGCGGCAGCCAGCGTTGGATTGTCTGTTGAGCTGTCTTGAAGCATAGAATTGAAAATGGTTCTCAATAAAAATAAGATGCCGCTTTCCTCTCGCCAAGACCAGGGATGCACGATTGTCGGACTTGGATCTCAAAGGCCTGTTCCAGAAGCACGCCAAGGCCTTGCACAGTTTCCTGCTGCGCAAGAGCCGCGACCCGCAACTGGCCGCTGATCTCACCCAGGAAAGTTTCCTGCGCCTGGCCGAGCAGCGTGGTGGTGAGCGTATCGACAATTCGCCGGCCTACCTCTACCGCACGGCCAGTAACCTGCTGATCGACCATCAGCGTCAGCAGATTCGACGCAAGACCGATCTGGTTGCCGATGACGCCTTGTTCGAGATCGAGGCTGGCGGCAGTTCGATGGACGAGATCATTGCGGCCCGCCAGGGCGTGGAGCGTCTTCAGCACGCTATTGCCGAACTGCCGCTGCGCACCCAGGAAATCTTCCGTCTCAACCGTATCGAAGGCCTGACCCATGCGCAGGTGGCGCGTCAGCTAGGCATTTCCGACAGCTCGGTGCAGAAGCACTTGGCGCGGGCGTTGGCGCATGTGATGGAGCGTCTGGTCGAGGCGGGCGAGCAGGCATGAGCAAGCATTACGGTAAAATCCGCCGTCGCGCGTCATTACTTGAGACGGGCACGAGCCGCCCGGCCCGCAACAACCTATAACGAGAATCGAGAGTGAGCGTGATTAGCCAAGATCCGCAGCAGCGGAGCATCCGCGAGGCGGCCGCCGAGTGGGCGGTATTGCTTGCCGACGATGCACTCGATGACGCCCGGCGCCAGGCACTGCAGCAGTGGTTGCAGGCTGACGCCCGGCATGCCGAGGCGTTGGCGTTCGCCCAGCGTACCTGGGGGGCGTTGGGCAGCCTGCCGGCCGATAAACCGTCACCACGCCGGGCCGTGCCCGGCGCTTCTAGCGTATCTCGTTATTCTCGACGTCATCCCCGTCTGCGCCGCTGGGGGGCTGCGGCCTGTCTGGCATTGCTGCTCGGTGGCCTTGGCCTGAACCAGGGTGAGCACCTGCTTCTGCCATTGCTGGCTGACCATCGCACGGCCAGTGGTGAGGTGCGCAGCCTGACTCTGTCCGATGGCAGCCAGGTGACTCTGGACAGCGCCAGTGCCATCCGTCTGGATTACTCCGCGGGCCAGCGCCGTGTGGAGTTGCTCGCCGGTGCGGCAATCTTCCAGGTTGCGCCGCAGGCCGACCGCCCCTTCGTCGTCGTGGCGTCGGGCGGTTCTGCCCAGGCTCTGGGTACGCGCTTCCTGGTTCAGCATGAGGCGGGCGAGCGCACGCTGGTCGGTGTTCTCGAGCATGCCGTGCAAGTCAATGCCGCGCAGCAGCAGCGACGTCTGGAGGAAGGCGACAGCGTGCGTTATGACGCTGCTGGCATTCATGACGCGAGGCTCGATCTGCAGCGCGCTGCCAGTTGGCAGCGTGGCTTGCTGATATTCGACCGGCAGCCACTGGGCCAGGTGATCGAGCAACTCAACCGCTACCGGCCGGGTTACATCCTCATCGGTCGTGATGCGTTGGCGCAGCGTGAGGTCAGTGGCGTATTCCGCCTCGATGCTCTGGACGACGTACTGGCCACTCTGACCCATGAGATGCAGCTGCAGCACCGAGAACTACTGGGTATCAGCCTGATCTACTGAGCCTTTTCGCGATCTGCGAAAAAAGTTTTCCCATTGCGTTACTGACTTTTCGTCTGTCGGGCGTCTTTGTTGTTAGTGATTTTCATTACCAACAAAAACAGCCTGGAGTCAGTCGTGAGTCATCGTCGTTCCGCAGTACCGCCCACTTTCCGTCGTCGTGGCCCTGCGCCGCTGCTCGGCAGTGTTGCATTGGGCGTGGCCATGGCCCTGAGCAGCACCGCCGTTGCTGCTGCGTCGGCAGGCGACAGGGCGCTCGCGCAGCGTCAGGTGGTGGAGTTCGATATCGCTGCCCAGCCACTGGATCGCGCCGCCCTGGCATTCGCCGAGCAGGCCGGTGTGCAGGTGTTCTTCGACAGCGCACGGCTGCAGGATTTCGCCAGCACCGCCGTGAAAGGCCGTTATTCCCTCGATGAAGGCCTGCGCCGCCTGCTCGGCAGCGCGCCGGTGGACTATCGCTTCGATGGCGTTCAGCAAGTCACCCTGACCCGGCGTGCCTTCAGCGATGAGCAGGTGCTGCAACTGCAATCCACCACCGTACAGGGGCAACTGCTCAGCGAGCGCCAGGAAGCCTACCTCAAGCCGCGTTCGGTGGCAGTGATCGACCGGGAGCAGATCGATCGCAACCCGCCGCGCCATGCCGCTGACATGCTGGAAGAGACTGCTGGCGTGTACACCGCGGTGAGTCAGCAGGACCCTGGGCTGTCGGTGAATATCCGCGGTATTCAGGATTATGGCCGGGTCAACATGTCGGTCGATGGCATGCGCCAGAACTACCAGCAGAGCGGCCACCAGCAACGCAACGGCACCATGTACATCGATCCAGAGTTGCTGGGTGGAGTGGTTGTGGAGAAGGGGGCCACCTCCGGCATGGGAGGGGCTGGGGTGATCGGTGGCGTCGCAGATTTCCGCACGCTTGAAGCACGCGATTTCATCCGCGAAGGCAAGGAGTTTGGCGGTCGCGTTCGCGCCACCAGTGGCCTGGGCGGCTATGCCAACGGTACCCATTTCATCGGCAGTGGTGTCTTCGCCCTGGGCAACGAGGTTGGCGATATCCTGCTGGCCGCCAGCGAGCGGCATCTGGGCGATTTCGATCCTGGCACCCATGGCAGTATCGGTGAGCTGCGTACGGGCTCTCGGGGCAACCCAGGTATCGAGGATCGGATCAAGAGTTCGGCGGTCGCCTATTCCGGTTCCACCATGCGCTCCCGACTGGCCAAGCTGGGTCTGAACCTTCCGCATGACCAGCGGATGCAGTTCAGTTACCTGCGTACCCAGGTGTCCTACGACGACGCCAACATGATGGATGTCGCCGACGAGGAACTCTGGGAAAAACTGGGCAGCAGCAATGTTGTCTCGCAGAACTTCGCGCTGGATTACAGCTATGCACCGGACGATCCGCTGATCGACTTCAAGGTCAAGCTCTACCACGTCGATACCCGCAACGATCAGAGCACGCTGGCGCGCGGTACCTCTCAGGCCTACTCCACCACCTACCAGACCGATACCTACGGTCTGCAGGTAGAGAACACTTCGTTTTTCGCCTTGAGCCAGGCCTCCAGTCTGCAGGCCAACTACGGCCTGGAGGTCTTCCATGACAAGGTCAGGCCTGAATCGGATCAGGCGGTAACGGCGAGTTCGGCGGTGGACTACCCCTTCGCAGAAGGCATGACGCCTGAAGGAACACGGGTTATGGGCAGCCTGTTCACCCGACTGGATTACGAGTACGACGGCTGGCTCAACCTGAACGCCGGCCTGCGCTACGACCGTTACCGCCTGCGTGGCGACACTGGGATGAATATCCCGACTGTCATTATCGGTACTACCAGGCCAACTACTGAGCCCTTGTACTTCGATGTTGATCGTGAGGAGGGGCGTTTCTCGCCCACCTTCGGTATCGCTGTGAGGCCGGGCCTCGACTGGCTGCAACTATTCGCCAGCTATGGTAAAGGCTGGCGTCCGCCGGCGGTCACCGAGAGCCTGATCACCGGCCGCCCTCACGGTGGTGGTGCGGAAACCATGTACCCCAATCCCTTCCTCGAGCCGGAGCGTTCCAGTACTTGGGAAGTGGGCTTCAACATCTTCCGGGAAAACCTGCTCACCGTAGAGGATCGTCTGGGCATCAAAGTCGCCTATTTCGACACCACGATCGATGACTTCATGTTCATGGGATATGGGCTAAGGCGGCCAGGCTATGACCCGATCAATAACATCGGCACGGTTGCCTACGTCAACAATCTGGAGACCACCCGTTTCCGCGGTGTGGAGTACAGCTTCGACTACGACGCGGGCAACTACTACGGCAGCCTAAGTTACACCCACATGATCGGTACCAACGACTACTGCAAATATGTCACCTGGCTGGGTGGGTCAGTGGAGACGGTGAACGCTGGCCCTCGGCAGCCGGTCACCGGGTTTGTACCGAACGAGTTCAACAATCAGCAGATTGGGTGCGGCGGCATCATGGGCACCGCCGAGCATATGCCCATGGATCGCGGCAGCCTGACCCTGGGCACCCGCCTGCTGGATCGCAAGTTGGACCTCGGCGTTCGTGCCCGTTACAGCGAAGGCTATTCGCTGACGCACGACGATGAAGAGTCGCGCGAAATGACCTACCCCGCCGACTGGAAGCCCTACACCGTCTATGACCTGTTCGGCAGCTATAAGGCCACTGACGCGCTGACCCTGCGCCTGGCAGTGGAGAACGTGACCGACAAGGCCTATCTGGTGCCGCTCGGTGATGTATTGGCCTTTACCCTGGGGCGTGGCCGTACCGTGCAAGGCACCCTGGAATACACCTTTTGAGCGAATGAGTGATTTGCCCATTTCGGGCAAGCCGCCGTGCACGCATGAGACAGCACGACGGATAGATGCAGAACCTGAATCGGAGAAACGCTATGAGCCTTTCCATCAGTTACAGCAGCACATACGCCTCTTGGACCGTCAGTGACTACCTGGTCGACTGGGCCAGTTACTTTGGTGACTCAAGTAATGGTGGCAATACTGGAGGATTTTATCCGGGAGCCTATAGCGGCACCCAGTATGCGATGGCTAGTTGGAATACTGATGCTGGTTTTATTGTGGAAGGCGACTTGGTCTATGGCCTGTTCCAGGCGCCAATGCACAGTCTTTATGGGCATCTGGATGAGGTTTCCCTTGGCTCTCAAGTAATTGAGACTAGTTCTGGTTTCGATTTCACTCCGGGCTATCATGAAGTTAGTTTTAGCGGCCTTGATCTCTACAGCACTCTGAGCGAGGGCCATTCCGGTGTCGTACACCAACTGGTCTACGGCCTGATGTCCGGCAATGCCACGGTACTAGAAGGCGTGCTCAACGACCTACTAGGCGACTATGGCGTTTCCACCGACGACACCTTCGACGTGGTCGCCGTCGCCCTGGCTGCCAGCCCGCTAAGTATCGGCTCGGCCGAACTGCTTGGCGTGCCGGAGCCGATCGACAGCCTGGCGCTAGCGGCCTGATTGAGCGGTGATGTGCAGGCTTTATCTTGGGGCGTGGCCGCACCGTGCAGGACTCCCCGAATACACCTTCTGAACAAATGAACGGTTTGCCCATTCCGGGCAAAGCCGTCGTGCTGTCTCATGTGTGCACGACGGATAGATGCGAAACCTGAATCGGAGAAACGCTATGAGCCTTTCCATCAGTTACAGCAGCACTTACGCCTCCTGGACCGTCAGTGACTACCTGGCCGACTGGGCCGGTTATTTCGGTGATGCCGATCACCGCGCGGGGACGGTCGAAGATGGCGTCAACACCGGCGGCTTCTACCCTGGCAGCCTAAGCGGCACCCAGTATGCCCTTAGCAGCCCGAACAGCGATGCCGGTTTCGTCGCCGAAGGCGACCTGACGTACACATTGTTCAATAGTCCAGCGCATACGCTGTACGGCAGCCTGGACGAGGTATCCCTGGGTAGCAAACTGATCGCGACCAGTTCTGGCTTCGACTTCACTCCTGGTTATGAAGAGGTCAGCTTCAGCGGCCTGGGCCTCTTCACGGATGTCGCTGACCTGACCACCAGCGACCGTGGCATCGTTCACGATGTGATCTACGGTCTGATGTCCGGCAATGCCACGGCACTGGAAGGTGTGCTCAACGACCTGCTGGGTGACTACGGTGTCTCCACCACCGACACCTTCGACGTGGTCGCCGCAGCCCTGAGCGCTGGCCCGCTGAGCACTGGTTCGGCCGAGCTGATCGGTGTACCGGAGCTGGCCGACGATCTGGCCCTGGCGGCCTGACCGAGCGGTGATGAAAAAGGCGGCGGGGAGATCACTCTCCCGGCCGCCGGCAACGACCGCCGTGGTGCTGGCCTGAACAACTCGCGCCACGGTGGCCGACGAATTCTCGACATGCGCGGCCTGCTGCGTCAATCCGGCAGGCGGCGTTTCTGGGGCCCGAAGGCATGAAACCCTCCAATGAAATCCTCGCCGCCCTGGCAATCTGTCGGCGTGGCTTCCTCAGCGTCGGCGCGTTCAGCGCAGTGATCAACCTGCTGATGCTGGCTCCAGCGCTGTACATGCTGCAGGTCTACGACCGTGTGCTGGCCTCGGGCAACCAGATGACCCTGGCCATGCTGACCCTGATGGTGCTCGGCCTGTATGTCTTCATGGGTGGGCTGGAGTGGGTACGCAGCCTGGTGGTGATTCGCCTTGGCGCGCAGATCGACCAGCGTCTGGGCGCACGCGTCTACGATGCCACCTTCGATGCCAGCCTGCGCGTGGGGCGTGGCAGCAGTGCACAGCCGCTTAACGACCTGACCAGCCTGCGCCAGTTCGCCACCGGCAATGCCTTGTTCGCCCTGTTCGATGCGCCCTGGTTTCCGCTCTACCTGGCGGTGCTGTTCCTCTTTCATCCCTGGCTCGGCTGGTTGGCATTGGGGGGCGCGGTACTGCTGCTGGCGCTGACCTGGGGCAATCAGTGGCTGACTCGTGCGGCCCTGGCCGAGGCCGGGCAACTGGCGATCCAGTCGACCCAGGCGGCCAGTGCGCACTTGCGCAATGCCGAGGCGACCGAAGCCATGGGCATGCTGGCGCGTTTGCGCCAGCGCTGGCAGGCCGAGCACGGCCGTTTCCTGCACCTGCAGAACCGTGCCAGCGAGCAGGGCGCCGGTTTCGCGGCAGCCTCCAAGGGCGTACGCCTGGCGTTGCAGTCGCTGATGCTCGGCCTCGGCGCACTGCTCGCCGTGGAGGGTCAGATCACCCCCGGCATGATGATCGCCGGTTCCATTCTCGCCGGCCGTGTGCTCAGCCCACTGGATCAGTTGATCGGTGCCTGGAAGCAGTGGAGCGGCGCGCAGCAGGCCTATCAGCGCCTGCGCGACCTGCTGCGTGCGCAACCGCCGCGCGCCAGCGGCATGTGCCTGCCGGCACCGCGTGGCGAACTGCGTGTGGAACAGTTGTCGGCCTGTGCGCCGGGTTCGCGCACACCGGTGCTGGCAGGGGTCAGCTTCGCCCTGGAACCGGGCCAGCGTCTGGTGGTTCTGGGGCCATCCGGTTGCGGCAAGTCCAGCCTGGCGCGCTTGCTGGTAGCGGCGCAGGCGCCGTTGTCCGGCAAGGTACGCCTGGATGGTGCCGACCTGCAGCAGTGGGACAAGAGCGTGCTCGGCCCGCATCTCGGCTACCTGCCGCAGGACGTGCAACTGTTCGCTGGCAGCATCGCCGAGAACATCGCCCGTTTCGCCGAAGTCGAGGCGGACAAGGTCGTCGCGGCGGCGCAGATGGCTGGGGTGCACGAGCTGATCCTGCGCTTGCCGCAGGGTTACGACACGCGTCTGGGCGAGGGCGGTGCCGGGCTGTCCGGCGGGCAGAAGCAACGCATCGGCCTGGCCCGGGCAGTCTACGGCTTGCCGGCGCTGATCGTGCTCGACGAACCCGACGCCAACCTCGACGAAGCGGGCGAGCAGGCACTGCTGGCCGCGCTCGACCGTCTGCGCGAGCAGGGGCGTACGCTGGTGCTGGTCAGCCACCGCCCGGCGCTGCTCAAGGGCGCTGACCAACTGCTGGTGCTGCGTGGCGGGCAGATGCAGGCCTTCGGCCCGGCCGCCCGGGTGCTGCAGGATCTGCAGCAGGCCGCACGTCCGACGTCGCAGAGCGCACCGGTGCGGCGTGTCGCGCCGACCCTGAGCATGAGCTACGGTGCCGTGCCGGGAGGCCAGCAATGAGCGCGCCAGCGACGCTTCAGTCCCTGCATGTCGTCGATGCCCGCGCACCGACGCGGCTCGGCTGGTGGCTGCTGCTCGCCGGTTTCGGTGGTTTCCTGGCCTGGGCCGCGCTGGCACCATTGGACAAGGGCGTACCGGTAAGTGGAACGGTAATGGTCAGCGGCAATCGGCAGGCGCTGCAGCACCCCACTGGTGGCACCGTACGCCGCATCCTGGCTCGCGATGGCGATGCGGTTCAGGCCGGCCAGCCGTTGTTGGAGCTGGATGACCAGGCGCTGCTGGCGCAAGCCGAGGCACTGCGGGCGCAACTGATAGGCAGCCGGGCCAGCGCCGCGCGTTTGGCGGCCGAGCGCGATGGCGCCGACAGCATCGACTTCGACCCCTGGTTGCTGGCGCAGCCGGACGACCTCCTGGTGGCCGCCAGCCTGGAGCTGCAGCGCCAGTTGTTCGCCAGCCGCCGCCAGGCCCTGGCCTTGGAGCTCGACGGCCTGGCGCAGAATCTGGCCGGCAGCGAGGCGCAACTCGGTGGCCTGCGTGCGCTGCGCAGCAGCAAGCAAGCTCAACTGCACGTGCTCGACGAGCAACTGTTGGGCCTGCGTGAGCTGGCTGCTGAACAGTACATCCCACGTAACCGCCTGCTCGATGTCGAACGCCAGCGTGCCGAGCTGAGCGGCCTGCTGGCCGATGACATTGGGCGCATCGCCCAACTGCAGCGGCAGATCGCCGAATTAGGTCTGCGTGGCGCGCAGCGCCGTGAGCAGTTCCAGGAACAGGTGCGTAGCCAACTGGCCGAGACGCAGATTCGCAGCGAAGAATTGCACCACCGCCTCGCCGGAATCGAGGCCGAGCGGCAACGCACCCTGCTGCGTGCCCCGGCCAGCGGCCTGGTGGTCGGGCTCAGCGTCTTCACCGAGGGTGGTGTGGTCGCACCTGGGCAGGCGTTGATGGAGATCGTCCCACAGGATCAGCCGCTGCTGGTCGAAGGCCGCCTGAGCCCGGCCCTGGTGGACAAGGTGCACCCCGGTCTGCCGGTGGAGTTGCTGTTCACCGCCTTCGAGCAACGCACCACACCCCGTGTCGCCGGTACGGTGGAGCTGGTTTCCGCTGATCGACTGCAGGATGAGCGCAGCGGCGAGCCGTACTACGCCATTCGCATCCGTGTCGACGAATCGGCTATGCAGCAACTGGACGGGCTGCGCGTCCGCCCTGGGATGCCGGTGGAGGCGTTCATCAGCACCGGCGAGCGTTCGCTGCTCAACTACCTGTTCAAGCCGCTGCTCGACCGTACCCACCTGGCCATGGCGGAGGAATGAGCGTGCGTCTGCTCTGCTTGTGCCTGCTGTTGTGTTGTGTCTTGCCGGCGCATGCCCTCGGCCTGCTCGATGCCTATGCCCTGGCGCTGCGCCATGACCCGACCTTCCAGGCTGCCATCGCCGAGCGTGATGCGGGCCTGGAGAGTCAGGCCATCGGCCGTGCCGGACTGTTGCCACGGCTATCGTGGAGCTACAGCAACCAGCGCAACGACTCCGAAGTGACGGCAGGGGAACAGCGCGTCGACCGTGACTACCGCAGCTATGCCTCGGTGCTCAGCCTGCAGCAACCGTTGTTCGACTACGCTGCCTGGGCCGACTACCGCCAGGGTGTGGCGCGTACCCTGTTGGCCGACGAGCGCTTTCGCGGGCGCAGCCAGGAGCTGGCGGTGCGTCTGTTCGAGGCCTACAGCCAGGCGCTGCTGAGTGACGAGCGCATCGCCCTGGCACGAGCCCAGCGCCGTGCCCTGGCCGAGCGCCTGCGCCTCAATCAGCACCTGCTGCAGGCCGGTGAGGGCACGCGCACCGACGCGTTGGAAACCGAGGCGCGCCTGGCCCTGGCCGAGGCCGAGCTGATCCAGGCACAGGACGACCTGGACGTGGCCCTGCGTGCGCTGGAAGCCATCGTCGGCGAGCCGTTGGCGCACAGCGACCTGCAACCGTTGCTCGATGACTTCCCGACCCAGCCGCCGCAGCCGTCTCGTTTCGAGGCCTGGCGCGACCTGGCCGTGGCCGGCAACGCCGACCTGGCGGCGCAGCGCCGTGCTGTCGACGTGGCTGCACAGAGCATCGAAAAACAGCGCGCCGGCCATCTGCCGACGCTCAGCCTGGTGGCCAGCAGCCGCCTGACCCGCTCCGATTCGGAGAGCAGCTACAACCAGCAGTACGACACCGACAGCATCGGCATCCAGCTCAGCGTGCCCTTGTTCGCCGGTGGCGGGGTGAGCGCGGCGACCCGTCAGGCCACGGCCGCCCATGTCCAGGCCGGCTTCGAGCTGGATGCGCAGACCGCCGAGGTGCTTACCCGCCTGCGTCAGCAGTTCAACCTGTGCAACAGCGCCGCCGCGCGCGTGCGCGCCTACCGCCTGGCGGTAAGCGCCGCGCAGACACTGGTGGAGGCGACGCGCAGGAGCGTGGCCGGCGGCGAGCGGGTCAACCTCGACGTACTCGACGCCGAACAGCAACTGCACAGTGCCCGACGCGACCTGGCCGAGGCGCGTCACGGCTACCTGCGGGCCTGGTTGCAGCTGCGTTATCTGGCGGGAATATTTGATGAACAGGATCTGCTCAGTCTGGCGGGGTATTTCGTTGCGGAGCGGGGGTAGGGGGCGCCATGCGCACCAATTCTGGCGGCGAACGGCCGGTGCGCGTGGCGCACCCTACGGAAGGCGGCGCGCCCTGGCGTGCGGATGATTCACGCAAGGGCGGCCGGAGGGGGCTTAGATATCCCAGACCAGGTTGATCGCGAAGTTGCGACCAGGTTGGCTCAGGCGGTCGAGGTTGGCTGGAGCGGTAACACCTGCCTCCCCATTGCCGTCGTAACCGCGTACGTCGTCCCACAGCCAGTACTGTTTGTCGGTCAGGTTGTACAGGCCGGCGTTGATGGTCAGATCGTCGGTCAGCTTGTAGTAACCGGTCAGGTCGAGGATGCCGTAGCCGGGCGTGGCGAACTGGCTGCCGTCGCCGGTCGGGGAGTTGAATCCACTGTTGTCGATACGGCTCTTGCGCTTGACCAGCGTCCAGTTCAGCAAGCCACCGAAGCGCTCCTGCTCGTAGCCCAGACCGAATACGCCGGTCAGCGGGTTGGCGCTGTTCAGCGGCTCGCCGCTTTCTTCGTCACGACCGCGGGCATAGGCGATCGAACCCTGGGTGTAGAGACCTGGCAGCGCGCCGAAGCTGTCCAGATTCAAACGTCCCTTGGCCTCGGCTCCGCGGATGGTGGCGCGGCTGATGTTGCGGCTTTGGAATATGGTCTGGCCGCCATTGGCACCTACGGCATCTTCATCGATGAAGTCGCGATAACGGTTGTAGAACACTGCCAGGCTGAAGTTACCGCCTTCGAAGTTACCGCGCAGGCCGGCTTCCAGGCTGCGACTGGTTTCCGGGTCGAGGTTCGGGTTGGGTTCCACGATGTAGGACGGATTGTTGTTCTGGAAGCGACCATACATCTCCTTGGCCGTAGGCGTACGGAAGCCTTCTGCGTACTGGGCGAAGCCGGTGTATTGCTCATCGAAGGCATAGGTCACGCCGAGTTTGGGCGAGACGCGCTGCCAGGTCTTGCTTGCCTCGGTGGGCTCGAAGGTGCTGGTGGGCGGGGCGCTGGCAAGGTACTCGTCGGTCAGGTCGGGCTTGAGTTTGGTGCGGTCGTAACGCAGACCCGGTAGGAAGGTCCACTGATTCCAGCGGATTTCGTCCTGCAGAAACACGCCGTAGACATCGACGGTTGGGTCTGGGAAATCGCTCTGGGTGGTGAGGGTATCGCCCGTGTTGTTGCTGATCGCACCGACGCTGGGGCAGTTGGCGCCCAGTGCCTGCAGGCATACACCATAACCGCTGCGTTGACCGGTTACATCCTGGTGCTTGAGGTTGAAGCCGTAAGTCAGCAGGTGATCCGTTTCACCCAGGGCGAAGGCTTTGTCCAACTGTGCGTTGAGCACCCACTGGCGATCCTTGTAGTCGGTGCTGCGATAGCGCATCACGTCGCGGGTGATGGCCTGCGTAAAGAAGTTCCTGGCGGTGTAGTGCTCCTGGGTTCTCTGGTCGGTCTTGGCGATTTGGTAGTTCAGGCTCCATTTCAGGCTGTCGGCCAGCAGGCTGTCCAGGGCCAGGCTGTGCTCCAGGCCGAAGCGCTCACGGGTGATGGTGTCGTTGCCGCTGCGGCCCGCGTAGTAGTTCTGCCCCACACCAATGGTCGGGGCATTGAACGGCCCGCCGACGGCGCTGAGTTGATTGCTGTCGCGGTCGTCTTTGTACTTCTCGTAGGTCAGTTGCAGGCGGTCGCTGTCGTTGTAGTTCCAGCCCAGCTTGGCCAGAACGTTGGTGGTGCGTACGTCCTCGGGGTTGGCCTCGGTGCGGCCCAGACCGGTGCCGCCGTGGTTGCCGTACGATTCGGTCTCGTGGCCGTTACGCTGAGACAGATGCAGCAGGGCATCGAAGTCCTGATAGCGGCCTGCGACGGTCGCCGAATTCAACCAGCTTTCGTCTGCGGAGCTGTAGCCGCTTTTCAGCCGAGCACCGACATCGCGGCCTTCCTTGATGATGTCGCTCGCGTCGAGTGTGAAATAGCTGACCGCCCCGCCAATGGCATTGCTGCCATACAGAGCCGAGGCCGGGCCGCGGAGGATTTCCACCCGCTTGATGATTTCCGGATCGACATAGTTGCGCTGGGTATTGGCATAGGGGCCGTAGTAGAAGCTGGCAGGGATTTCGACACCGTCGACCTGAGTCAGCACCCGGTTACCATCGATACCGCGGATGTTGTAGCCGGTGAGGCCGGAGCGCTGACCTGTTCCGCCTACGGAGACGCCTGGTTCGTCGCGTACCAACTGCTTGATGGTGTTGATGTTGTTGCGATCCAGAACGGTTCGATCACGCACGCTGACCGTGCTGGGAACGGCGTTTACATCTTGCTCGTGAAGCGTGGCGGTGACCGTCATCGCTTGCAGGGCGAGCGATTGGGACGGGTTCTTCACCAGCACCACGCTGCGCTCACCAATGCTGCGGTAGCTCAGGCCGGTGCCTTCGAGCAGGCGCGCGAGGGCCAGCTCTGGCGACAGTCGACCATTGGTACCGGGCGATTCGATGCCGTCGGCCAGTTGTGCCGGCAGGCCAATCTGCCAACCCGTGACTTCGCTGAATGCGTTCAGCGCGGCAACCAGGGGCTGGCGCTCGATGGCGAAGCGGTAACCGCTCTGACTCTGCTGTTCTGCAGCGGGTGAACCATCGGCGGCTTGAGCCAGCAGTGGCAGGCTGGCGCAGGAAATGGAGAGTGCCAGCAACGACAGGCTGGCGCTGGACAGCCGCAGGGAACGCTGGCGTCGGGTGTGAAGGGACATGGGTAAGCTCTCTGTGTGCATCGGTCAGTTAATGCGAATTGTTTGCATTGTTCTGACGAGACGAACGACTCCTGCGAGAGCGTAAAAAATTATTCTTCTCAGTTGAGAATCAGTAGCGACGGGTATTCGTGAAGCTGGGCCGAGGTCACTTGTGCCAGCGAGCGCATGATGTCGGTGGGTTCGCTCAGGCGATAGTTTCCGGTGATGCGCAGGTCATCCAGGCGGGAATTGCCGTTGATGATCCAGCCGGGGTAGTAGCGGCGCAGCTCGTCCAGCACTTCGTGCAGAGGGCGATCATCGAAGATCAGGCGGCCCTGAACCCAGGCGAGCTGGCTGGCCGTGGCGCCGTGGGTGCGATTGCCGATACCGTCCGGGCCGACCCGAATGCTGTCGCCGCTGGCCAGGTAGATGCGGCTGTCGTTGCCTCGTGTGTGCACCTCGATCTCGCCGCGTTCGACGCTGACTTCGGCCTCGTCGCCGAGATAGCGGACGGAGAATGCGGTGCCGCGTACCGAGATCAGAATGGGCCCGGCGGCAACCTGGAAAGGGCGGCTGCTGTCCTTGGCAACGTCGAAGTAGGCCTCGCCACGCAGCAGTTGCGTGACGCGCTGGCGCTCGTCGATCTGGCTGGAGAAGGCACTGCCGGTGTTGAGCAGTACGCGCGAGCCGTCGGCCAGATCCAGGCTTTGCCGCTGGCCGATGGCCGTGACATGGTCGGCCCGCAAACGCAGTAGCAGGTCGCTTTGCAGGGTGATACCGACTACCAGCAGCAGTGAGGCGGCAATCGCCAGGGTTCTGCCGATGCGCCGCGAACGCTTGGGTGCTGTCTGTCTGCTGCGCTCCAGGCGAGCGGCGGCGGTCACCAGTGTGGGCGCTTGCCAGCAGCGTTGGGCACGTTCGAACGCTTCGGCATTGGCCGGGGAGGCGGCCTGCCACTCGGCGAATCGCGCCCGGCAATCGTCGTCGGCATTTTCCAGCAGGAGCAGCCAGTCCAGCGCCTGGCTCAACGGCGTGTCGCTGTCGGTGGGTGATCCCTGCTGCTGATGCATCGGGCTGTTCTCGAAACCGGGGGGCAATATTCTGGCCGAAGGTGTGAGTGAGCGATAGTCGCTCATGTCGGCGGGCTCAGGCGGTCGAGCAGGGTCATGCACAAGGCCATGATCAATTTGAGCTCCTTTTGCACCGTGCTGGGTGAAACACCCAGCTCGGCGGCGATCTCGGCATAGCCCTGGCCATGCAGGCGGCTGAGGATGAAGATGCGCTGCTGGCGCTCGCTCAATTGCTCCAGTGCACTGCCCAGGCGCTGCAGGAGGCGCTCGGCATGCAGGCTGTCTTCGCTGGATGAGCCGGGTGCCGGGACGGCCTGCATGATGGCGTCCGGCACGTCATCGAGCATGGTGCGTGACTGCATGCGTTCGCGGCGCAGGTGGTCGAGCGCCAGGTTGCGCCCCGTCTGGAACAGAAAGGGTTCGAGATGATCGACCGGTTTTTCGCGCAGGCTACGGGCCACCCGTAGGTAGGTTTCCTGCACCAGCTCCTCGGCGATGCTGGCGTTCTTCACGATTTTCACCAGGGTACGCAGCAGCGGGGTGCGCTGGCTGATGAATACGCTGTCTAGGTTGGAAATGGTCACTGGCAAGCCCGGTTCGCCGACTACAAAATAAATAATAATCATTTTTAATAAGGTCGACTAGCGAGCGGGCCACTGGTGCGTCGTATCGGGCGATACCTCGCTGTATTTCACCGTTATTTTTACGGAGGTTGGCAGGTTCGTTCGTCTTTATAAGGCAGTGGTGGTCGAACGCCTTGCGCATCTCGCGCAGCTGTTCAGGGCGTCAGATCGGTCTAACTTCATGCCAGTCATCAGCGAGCTTTTCATGAACGCCTCTTCGCAACTTTCCCATCCGCTGCGTTCGCAGCGCCTGAACCAGATCACTCACGAGCCGCATAGCAAGCTCGACAATCTGGTTAAGAGCCATGATCCGTTCGGCAGCCCGGAGCGGTTCTCCCACTTCGTGGCGGCCCAGTATCTGTTCCAGCGTGATCTGGAAAAACTCTACAACGATCCCGAGCTGATCAAGCTGGTGCCGGATCTGCCGCAGCGTTGCCGTGTCGAACAGGCCAGGCTGGATCTGGCCGATCTGAACCGCGTACTGCCCGAGGGCGATGACAGTATCCGCAACAAGACCATGGGCACCGGTGAGGCCTTGACCTGGCTGTTCGTGTCCGAAGGTTCCAAGTTGGGCGCGGCTTTCCTGCTCAAGCGCATGCCGGCGCTGGGTTTGAGCGAGACCTTCGGCGCGCGTCATCTCGGTGAGCCGGAAGGTGGTCGTGCGCAAGGCTGGAAAGCGTTCACGGCGGTGCTCGATAGCGTCGAGCTGGATGCCGAGCAGGAGCGTCTGGCCGAGGCGGCGGCGATTGCCGCTTTCGAGCGTTTCACCGTGCACCTGGAACGTTGTTTTGCCTGAAGCCACGCTGGCGCGTTCGGCCTGGCAGCGCTGGTTGTGGTTGCTGGTGGCCTACCTGAGCATCGGCATGGCCATGCTCGGCGTGATACTGCCGGGGCTGCCCACTACCGAGTTCGTTCTGCTTGCAGCCTGGGCGGCTTCACGCAGCTCACCTCGGTTGGCCGCCTGGCTGGAGAACCATCGTATCTTCGGCCCGCTGCTACGTGACTGGAAGAACGGCGGCCTGATCGCCCGACGCACCAAATGGGTGGCCAGCCTGAGCATGCTGGTGGCTTTGGCCATCCTGTTGCTGACGGTCGATCACCTGCCGTCGGTGCTGTTCGCCGCGGCGGGCATGAGTTGCGGTGCGCTGTTCATCTGGACGCGGCCGGAGAAACCGAAGGCCGGGTAGGGGGGCAAGATCCCGTAGCCCGGATGCAATCCGGGATGGTCAGCGGCAATGCCCCGGATTGCAGCCGGGCTACAGGGCTGTGGCTCCGTAGGGTGCGCCGTGCGCACCGGCGATCTCGTGGTGCGCACGGCGCACCCTACCCAAAGGCGCTCCAGAGGAGCGCCTTTTCCCTTCAGAACAAGGTCTGCGGCAGTTGCTGTGCACGCGCCCGGCGCAGTTGCAGCCAGCCCATCAGGCCGAGCAGGAGAACCGCTGGAATCCACATGATTTCCTTGGGAGGACGGTGGGTTTCCATCTGCAGTTCGAGAATTTCCTGATCGAACTGCAGGCCGGCGCGTTCGGCTGCCGATCTGAAGCTCACCGCGTCGATCAGGGTGCGCTCGCCCTCTTCATACAGCGTCAGACCCAGGGCCTCCAGGCGTTCCTCGGGCACGCTGTCCGGCACCTTGAACATCACCGTCAGGTCACGGGTGCTGCCGTCCACTTCCTCCTGGCGCACCACCAGGCGTAGATCGTCGCCGGGTTCGGCCTGCTCCAGCGCTTCGGCGAAACGTGCCGGTGGCTCGCTGTGGTAGGGCGGGGTGATGCGATCCAGCCAGAAGTCCGGGCGGAACAGGGTGAAGGAAATCAGCAGCAGCAACGGCAGTTCGAACCAGCGGTTGCGGGTGATGAACCAGCCTTGGGTGGCCGAGGCGAACACCAGCATCGCCAGCGTGGCGCTGAAGAAGGTGATGATGCCCTGGGTGACGGTCACGTCGATCAGCAACAGGTCGGTGTTGAAGATGAACATGAACGGCCAGACGATGCTGCGCGCATCGTAGATGAAGGCCTGGATACCGGTCTTGATCGGGTCGTCCTTGGCGATTGCCGCCGCCGCGAACGAGGCCAGCCCCACCGGTGGTGTGGAGTCGGCCAGCAGGCCGAAGTAGAAGACGAACATGTGCACCGCGATCAGCGGCACCACCAGACCGTGCTGCTGGCCGAGGGAGACGATCACCGGCGCCATCAGCGACGACACCACGATGTAGTTGGCCGTGGTCGGCAGGCCGAGGCCGAGCACCACACAGAACACCCCGGTGAGCACCAGCATCAGCAGCAGGTTGCCCATCGACAGGGTTTCCACCAGGTCGGCGAGGACGATACCGACGCCGGTCTGCGAGATGGCGCCGACCACGATGCCGGCGGTGGCGGTGGCCACGCCGATACCGATCATGCCGCGGGCACCAGCCTGCAGCGCAGCGTACAGGTCATGCAGGCCATTGCGCAGGGTGCCGGCCCGGCGCAGCGGGTCGCGGCGCATCAGGTTGAGCAGCGGGCGCTGGGTGATGAGGATGACGATCAAAGACAGCACGCCCCAGAAGGCCGACAGGCCGGGGGACAGGCGCTCGACCATCAGGCACCAGACCAGGATCACCATCGGCAGCAGGAAGTGCAGGCCGGAGAGGAACACCTTGCGGGTGTCCGGTAACTGGGTCAGGGCGGTTTCCGGGTCTTCCGCCGCGAGCTGTTCGACCCCGGCGGAAATGCGGATCAGCACCAGGTAGGCAATGGCGATCAGTCCGGCGATCACCCAGCTGGCATTGCTGCCGAACAGCGGCTTGAGCCAGCCGAGGCCGTAGTACACGGCCAGGGCCAGGGCGCTGACCAGGGCGATGCCGAAGCTCAGCGTCATCAGCCGCAGCAGAATGGGTTTCGGCGTTGGTCGCGGCAGGCCGGCCATGCCCAGCTTGACCGCTTCCAGGTGCACCAGCCAGAGCAGGGTGATGTAGGAAATGGTCGCCGGCAACAGGGCGTGCTTGAGTACCTCGACATAGGGAATGCCGACGTACTCGATCATCAGAAAGGCTGCAGCGCCCATTACCGGCGGCATCATCTGGCCGTTGGTCGAGGCGGCCACTTCGATGGCGGCGGCCTTGGTGCCGGGGTAGCCGACCTTCTTCATCATCGGAATGGTGAAGGGGCCGGTGGTGACCACGTTGGCGATGGACGAGCCGGACATCAGGCTGGTCAGCATCGAGCCGATCACCGAGGCCTTGGCCGGGCCGCCACGCATGTGCCCGAGCATGGAGAACGCCAGCTGGATGAAGTAATGGCCGGCGCCGGCGCGGTCGAGCATGGCGCCGAACAGCACGAAGAGAAAGACGAAGGCCGTGGACACGCCCAGCGCCACGCCGAATACACCTTCGCTGCTCAACCACTGGTGGTTGGCCAGCGCCTCCCAGGACACGCCACGGTGCGACAGCATGCCGGGCATCCACGGGCCGGCGACGGAGTAGACGAGAAACACCAGGGCGATCACCGCCAGCGCCGGGCCAAGGCTGCGGCGCGTGGCTTCCAGCAACAGCGGGATGCCGATCAGCGCGGTGAGCAGGTCGAGGCTGGTCGGTGTGCCTGGCCGGCTGGAGAGTTCGCGGTAGAAGATGAACAGGTAGAGCACCGCCGCGCCAGCCAGCAGGGCGAACAGCAGGTCGTGCCAGGGCACGTGGCTGCGCGGTGAACGACTGAAGGCGGGGTAGACCAGAAAGGCCAGGGTCAGGGCGAAGGCCAGGTGGATGGCCCTGGCTTCGGCATCATTGAAAATGCCAAAACTGAACATGAACGGCAGGGGTGAAACCAGCCACAACTGGAACAGCGACCAGCTCAGGGCCAGGGTGGCGATCAGCCCGGCCATCACCCCGCTCGGGGAACGAGCACCGGTTTCCTGGGCAGCGAGTTCGGCAGCGCTCTGTTGATTCATGGGTTCAGCTCCAAATCAAACGGCCGATCCTGAAGGATCGGCCGGTAATCTCGGTGACGCGAGCACCACTCGCGGCTGTGCGCGAGTGGTCTCTCCGCTTGCCCGGCTCAGGCCGCAACAGGCGGGGTGGCGACTCTGTCAGAGCCAGCCACGCTCCTTGTAGTAACGCTCGGCACCTTCATGCAGCGGGGCGCTCAGACCGGCGGAGATCATCTCCTTCTCTTCCAGATTGGCGAAGGCCGGGTGCAGGCGCTTGAAGCGGTCGAAATTCTCGAAGATCGATTTGACCACCAGGTAGACCAGTTCCGGATCGGTCTTGCTGCTGGTCGCCAGCAGCGCCTTGCCGCCCAGCGACGGTACTGGCTGGTCGACACCCGGATAGAGGCCGCCAGGTACTTCGGTCTTGATGTAGTAGGTTTTCTCTTCGAGGAACTTGTCGATGTCCGGACCTTCCACCGGGATCAGTTTGCCGGAGACCACGCTCAGGCCTTCCTGGATCGCGCCGTTGGGATGGCCGACCACGTAGGTCATCACGTCCAGGCGGTTGTCGGCCATGGCCGAGGCCATCTCGGCAGGGCGCAGTTCAGCGGCCAGGGCGAAGTTGGAGCGTGTCCAGCCCTTGGCTTCCATGACTTCTTCGAAGGTGTCGCGGCTACCCGAGCCCGGTACGCCGATGTTGACCCGCTTGCCGGCCAGGTCATCGAAGCTTTCCACACCGGAGGCGACGCTGGCGAGGATGGTCAGCACCTCGGTCTGCATCGACAGCACGCTGCGCATCTCTTCCATCGGGCCTTGTTTGTCGAACGGCGCCAGGCCGTTCATGGCCTTGTACTGGTGGTCGGACTGGATGAAACCGAAGTTGAATTCACCGGTGCGCAGGGCGTTGATGTTGTACACGCTGGCGGCGGTGGACGGTGCGTTGCAACGTACGCCCTGGTCGGTGCCCAGGCGGTTGACGAAACGGCAGATGGACTGCCCGGCAACGTAGTAGACGCCGGTCTGGCCGCCGGTGCCGATGGTGACGAAGCGCTCCTGCGCATGACTGAGCGAGCTGGTGGCGGACAGGGCCAATGCCGCTGCCACGGAGGTGAATACACCGGAAATCGCGAATTTCTTCATGGGATGCTTCCTGTTGTTCTAGTCGATTGTTGTGCTTGGCCCAAGCCGCAGGCCTTGCCTATCCAATGGCTATCACCGCGCCACTTAACCCTGTTCAAGGCTCGCTACGCTTCGGCACTGCTGCATCAGAAGCAGGCTTCGGCTCGCGAAATTCTGAACAGTCTCAGGCTCACTCCGGGAGGGCGGCGGTCAGCATGATTTCCACCAGTACATCCTCGGATGCCAGCGGAGCCTGAAGGGTGGCGCGGGCAGGTGCGCTATTTTGCGGCAACCAGGCAGCCCATACCTCGTTCATGGCCGAAAAGTCTGTCGCAATATCTTTCAGCCAGATCTGCGCGCTGAGCAGACGAGTCTTGTCGGTGCCGGCGCGGGCCAGCAGATCGTCGATCTTGGCCAGGACTTCGCGGGTCTGTCCTGCGCAGTCCAGGCTGCGGTCGGTTGGCACCTGGCCGGATAGGTAGACCAGCCCGCCGTGGATCACCGCGCCGCTGAGGCGAGGATTGCTGTCGATACGCTGGATGCTCATGGTGTTCTCCTAATGGTGCGCAAGGTTCAACCGGCACGCAGGCCGGTCAGGTCGATGGGGCTGGCTGCGCCGCCGATCAGTTCGGCGAGAATCTGTCCGCTGGCGCAGGCCAGGGTGAAACCGAGGCTGCCGTGGCCGACGTTGAGCCAGAAATTGTCGTAAGGCGTGGCGCCCAGTAGTGGCGTACCGGTGGCGGTGGACGGGCGCTGGCCGGCCCACTCGCGCGCTTCGGCGTAACGGCCGGCGCGGGGAAAGGTTTCTTCGCAATTGGCGCGTAGTGCCTGCATGCGCCGTGGGTCGACTTGATTGTCATGAGCTCCAATGTCGACCATGGCGGCCACTCGAAGCTGGCCGCCGAGGCGGGCGTAGACCGTCTTGCGGTCGAAATCGGTGACGCTGATCTGCGGGCAGCCATCGCCGTTGGCGGCAGGCAGCGACAGGCTGTAGCCCTTGAGCGGATAGAGTCCCAGCTTGATGCCCAGCGGGGCGGCGATGGCCTGGCTGCCGTTACCGGCGGCGAGGATGAACTCGTCCGCTTCCAGCTCCGAGCCGTTGGCCAGCGTCAGAACCTTGATGCGAGAGCCTTCGTGGCGGGTGCCGGTTACCTGATCGCGCAGGCGCCAGTAACGGCCGCTGGCTTGCAGGCGCTGCTCCAGTGCCTGGCAGAACAGGAAACAGTCGGCAGCTTCGTCGGATGCGCTGAAGATGCCGCCCGCCAGCTTGTCGGCCACATCGGCCAGCGCGGGCTCCAGCGCCAGACACTCGCCGACCGAAAGCGCTCGCTGTTCATCGCCTTCGGCAATCTTGCCGGCTGCAGCAGCGAAGGTTGCTTGCGAGCGATAGACCACCAGCTTGCCGTTGCGCTTCCAGGCGAAGCCGTCGAGGCCATCCTGCTCGCGCCACTGTTGCAGTACCGCCTGGCTGTAAAGGGCAAGGCGCAGCAGATGACCGCCGTTGCGCTGGTTCACCGAGCGGCGGCAGGCAGCGAGGAAATTCAGGCACCACTGCCACTGTTCGGTCGACAGGCGCGGGCGGAACTGCAAGGGCGCGCTGGCGCCCTGCAGCATCCAGGCGATGGCTTTCAGCGGCACGCCGGCATCCGGCAGCGGCGACACGTAGCGGTAGCTGAGCTGGCCGCCGTTGGCGAAGCTGGTCTCCAGGCCAGGCTGGGTCTGCGCCTCGATCAGGGTTACCTGATGCCCGGCGCGCACCAGTGCATAGGCACTGGCCATCCCGATGACGCCACCGCCAATGATGGCAACCTGCTTGGACATGTCACAGCCTCGAACGATGGAACATGCCCGGACTGTAACGGCGCCTCATTGACTGGAACCAATGAATAGATGGCTCTAGAGTATTACCTTTGGTTATGTTCTTGAGGGTTGCGCCGTGCGCCTGCGCCATATCGAAATCTTCCAGGCGATCCTGCAGACCGGTTCGGTGACCGGTGCCGCCAGCCTGCTCAATGTCTCTCAGCCGGCGGCGAGCAAAGCGCTACAGCACGCCGAGGCGCAGCTGGGTTTCACCCTGTTCAAGCGGGTGCGTGGTCAACTATTGCCGACCCCTGAGGCGCGCATCCTGGAACAGTCCACTGCGCGGGTATTCGAGGAGCTGCAGCGCGCCCGGCGTCTTGCCGGTGGGCTGCGTCAGCAGAGCGCGCGCAGCTTGCGGGTGGTGGCCACGCCGAGCCTGGCACAATCACTATTACCCAAGGTTATTCCGCGCTGGATGAAGCGTTTTCCGGGCGTGCCCTACGAGCTGGCGACTCACCACACCCCGGAACTGGTGGAGAATCTGCTGCTGCACGAGAGTGATCTGGCGCTGACGTTGCAGGATCCCAAGCATGCCGGCCTGAGCATGCGCACTCTGGCGCAGGGGCAGATGGTGGTGATCGCGCCGCCCGGGCATTGGCCAGTGTCCAGCCTGGACGAGCCGCTGGATATCCAGGAGCTGGGTGGCGAGCCGTTGTTGGCGCTGGATACCCGTGATGCACTGGGCAGCCTGCTCGATCACCATCTGGGTGAAACGCCGCAGCCGCCACGGGTGGTCGCGCGCGTGCAGACCTGGCTGCTGGCGCGCTCGCTGGTCGCCGAAGGGCTGGGACTGGCGGTGGTCGATCCGCTGACCGGTTATGGCCCGGGGGCGCCGATTCAGGTGCGGGCGTTGCGGCCGATGTTGCCGGTCAAGTTCTATGCGCTGACGCGCCCGGACGAAGGGGGCAGTGATGCGTTGGAGGGGTTGCTGGAGGAGCTGGGCAAGGAAGCCGCGGTATTGATGAGCTAGGGCGTGCCGGCCACCTGGGCATATGCGGTGTCTGCAAGGTGCGCACGGCGCACCCTACGGACGACACTGCCGAATGTCGCCTCTCTCGGCGCCCCAGGCCGTTCGCCCGATGTTTGGCTTATGCTCTGAGCCCTTGCGAACCGAGAAGGGGATGACGATGAACAAGGATATCGGTGAGATCAACGGCGCCTGCCATTGCGGTGGTGTGCGTTTTCACGTGACCTTGAGCGATGGCCTGCACAGTGCGCGGCGTTGCAACTGTTCCTACTGCCGGATGCGGGGGGCGGTGGTGGTATCGGCCGATCTGGCCGGCTTTCGTATCCTGCAGGGTGAAGACCTGCTGACCACCTATCGTTTCAACACCATGAGCGCCGAGCACTTCTTCTGCTCGCGCTGCGGCATCTACACCCACCATCAGCGCCGCTCCAATCCCCATCAGTACGGCGTCAATGTCGCCTGCCTGGAGGGTATCAGCCCGTTCGACTTCGCTGAGGTGCCGGTCAGCGATGGCATCGCCCACCCCAGTGACGACCCTAGCGGCGGTGGGCCGCGGCAAGCCGGCGTGCTGCGTTATATCCCGTCGTGAGCGCCCTGTTCATCACGCAGACATGAAAATGCCGCGCGGCTTTGCAGCGGCGCGGCATCGGGCACAACTCGTAGGGCGGACTCAGGGAGCGCCAGCGAACAGTCCGCCGGGCCATACCAAGTTAGGCATCACGACGTCCCATCGGCGCGCCGGTGGCGTACTGCTTCGCGACGACTGCATGGATGCAGGAGGTAGAGCGACGCAGGATGCCAAAGCCGAGTACGCCCTACGATGCCGGCGATCAGAACGCCGGTACGACGGCGCCTTGGTACTTCTCTTCGATGAACTGCTTCACCTCGGCACTGTGCAGGGCCTTGACCAGCTTCTGCACGGCGTCGCTGTCCTTGTTGTCGGCGCGGGTCACCAGGATGTTCACGTACGGCGAGTCGCTGCCTTCGATGGCCAGGGCGTCCTTGGTCGGGTTCAGCTTGGCTTCCAGGGCGTAGTTGGTGTTGATCAGGGCGAGGTCGACCTGGCTCAGCACGCGCGGCAGGGTGGCCGCTTCCAGCTCACGCACCTTGATCGCTTTCGGGTTCTCGACGATGTCCTTCGGCGTGGCGAGGATGCCGGCTTCCGGCTTGAGTTTGATCACGCCGGCTTTCTGCAGCAGCAGCAGGGCGCGGCCGCCGTTGGTGGCATCGTTGGGGATGGCCACGGTGGCGCCTTGCGGCAGCTCGCTCAGGTTCTTGATCTTGCTGGAGTAGGCGCCGAAGGGCTCGACATGCACGCCGGCAACGCTGACCAGATCGGTCTTGCGGCTGGCATTGAACTCGTCCAGGTACGGCTGGTGCTGGAAGAAGTTGGCGTCCAGGTTGCCCTGCTGCACCTGCAGGTTGGGCTGCACGTAGTCGGTGAACACGCGCACCTTCAGCTCCACACCTTCTTTGGCCAGGGCCGGTTTGACGAACTCGAGGATCTCCGCGTGCGGCACCGGGGTGGCGGCGACGTTGAGGGTTTCGGCCTGGGCCGAGAAGGCCGCGCAGGCGGCGATGACAGTCAGCAGTTTCTTCATATCAAGGTTCCTTTTGGGAAGGTTGGTGCGGGTCTCGCGGGTGGCGAGTCGCCGCTTTTCATCATC
>Ga0206116_1000237_pt1 | contig 76030 bp, 62 predicted proteins | sample 3A1Ametagenome_FD_178000 | JGI IMG/M metagenome (GOLD analysis project Ga0206116, IMG submission 178000) | Enriched microbial communities from leaf-cutter ant dump, University of Wisconsin, Madison, United States - 3A1A | ecosystem: Environmental > Terrestrial > Nest > Insects nest > Nest dump...
GAAGTTGCAGAGAGGAATTACTGAACCCGTACATCTTTGATTCTCTCCAACAGGTAGAACTCAAAGCAACACAATGGCAATGGGAGTACAATCATCAAAGACCTCATAAATCACTCGGATATAAATCACCTAAACAATTTAAATTAATGAACAACAATAATTAAAATACTTATATTTACAATGGTAACAAAAATGGGAAGCTTACAGATCCAGTCGTTGAAAATAACGAATAACTTATTACATAAATGAAGGATGGTAGACAATAAAAATCATTGGAGATGAAGGGTAAATGGATAAATTGTGAATTAGTCAAAATAAAATAGCTGATTGAACATAAAAATAGAAAGTATGTTTTCAGGTTTAGAACAATATCAACAAGGACATTTCTTCTTTGAAAAAGGAGATAATTTAAGGGCAGTTAGTAAATCCGTTCCTGATTTACCAGGTGTTTATTATATTTTACGATTGGCTAAAGGGAAAGTTGAAATTGTTTATATCGGAAAATCAGGGACTATTCTTCAAACAGGAAGTTTTAAAGGACAAACTTTAAGAAACCGAATCAACAACAAACAAGAAAACATGAAACGACAAGACTATTTTAATCAAAAGATAGAAAATGAACAAATAGATGCTTTGGACATTTATTGGTTCGTAACGATTGATGAAAATAATAATGACTTACCCAGTTACGTAGAAGGATTTTTGATACAACAGTATTTTAAAATCTATGGTAGATTGCCAGAGTGGAATAAAGAGTATTAACTTTGTTATAAGTTTCATTATGCATGTACACAAAAAAATAGACGTTCCTGTTATTGACTCGTTTGTCAAGAAGTTTGCGGAGATGTACCTCAAGCAACGATCGCAGACACAATTTGATTATCAAAGAGTCAATCAACAGGCTTTGTTTAATAATCTCGGATTTGGTACGGATGTATTGAAGCAAATTATTACTCAAAATTCCGTTCCTATTGATATGAAAAGAGAGCAAGGATTACAGCCGGCAATTCTCAACGATATTTATCGCAGTGATTTAGGGGAATTGTTGATGACCTATTATTTTGAAGAGAAGTTGCCTGATGGTGAGCGGTTTGTCATACCGCTAAAAAATATAACATTCAGAGAACGTGCCGAATTACCGGGAAGAGGACTTGATGCTATCGGTTATAAGAAGATTTCTGATGAAAAAGTAGAAATACTTCTGGGAGAGGCAAAAGTATCAGCAGACAAAAAGACACCTCCTCCAGTTGTGCACACAACAGAGGATTCTATTTTTAAAACACATACAAAACATAAAAATGAAGTACCCTTAGTCATTAAACGATTATCTGATTATTGCCGTAGGTTGAATGCAAAAGATGCCGAGATTTTGGGGTTTGCAATTATATGTTTACATCATCAATTAAATGATAATATCGGCATTACGTACGGTTGTACCTTAATTCGAGATCATAACTGTGTTAACGAAGCTACAGATTTTGGGAAAATGAAATCGAACGAAACAGATTTTGAGCCGGGGAAAGTACATTTTTCAATTCTGTCATTTAGTAATAAAAGTATTGACGAGACGGTTGACTTGTTTTATAAAAAAGTTCAAGAACTCATAGCGGATTAAAATGAGCAATATGATTAATACCATATTAGAACAAGATACTATAACCTCTCTTCTCAATGAGAACGAGAAAGGCTATGTATTAGCTCAATTGAAGCTTCCGTATGAATCTGATTTGAACAGCAATGAACTTTTAAGACTTGCATTTTTTATTATCAATTCAGTTTTCACTAATGAGCAGAACGTACCGTTATATGCAAAAACCACAGCGTATAAACTCCTGAAATCAATTGATATAAATTCTGATAAAGATATTCAGTGTTTCTCTGATATTTTTGGGGTAGATGGAATAGATTCATCAGCACTATACTATTTCTACTTAGCAAATATTGCATTTAAGGCAGAAAAGGAAATCAGTATTCGAATAGATTTAAAAGACTTTAGTACAGTAAGAAAAGAAACGAGCAATTGGAAACACAGAATACTTAATAAAACTTTAGAAGCATATATACTTTTAGTCCGAAAACAGAATGGTTTCTCGGACGTAGAAAAGGCTCTTTTAATAATTGAGGAGTTAAAAAAAGAACAGCAACAGTACGAAGAAACTTATTTAAAGCAATTTTCAACAGGCAGAGAAGTCAGCGAAGCCTATATTCTACTGTCTATCTATCACCTTTCAAAAGCATTGGTGGAAACTGCTAATTATCTGAGGCAGGGATATGAATACAAAGAGCGTTTCGTTATCCGACAACATTTGGATATGGCTAAGAAATTAGCTCAAAACGAACCAAGATTGGTCAGTATATTTCACCTTTTTGAATTCGGTTTGAACACAATGTATAAAAATGCGATATGGAATCAAACAAAATTCAATGATAAAATTAAACTGCTTTGTAAAAAGAAAGCTGAATCTGGCATGTTAGAACTTTTGCCTTCGCAGAGAAAAGCTTTATCAGATAATTTACTGGATGTAGCTTCTAATGTTACAGTATTACAAATGCCTACAAGTGCAGGAAAAACACTTTTGGCAGAGTTTAATATTATTGTTACCAAAGCATTAAGAGCAGACGCAAAGATTGTTTATATTGTCCCTTCGAGGGCATTAGTAAATCAGGTATATTTTGATTTAAAATCAGATTTGGATTCTCTTGGCTTTGCCATAGAGAAAACATCCTCTGCAATAGAGATCGACCCGACAGAAGACTCCTTTTTAAATGGTGATGAAAAAATAGATGTTCTTGTTTCGACACCTGAAAAATTAGATTTATTAATCAGAAGAAAGCATCCATCCGTAGAAGATGTTTCGATGTTTATTCTTGATGAAGCCCATACTATACAAAATGGTGAACGTGGAGCGAAGCTGGAACTATTATTGGCAATTTTACGACGGGAGAGACCTAATGCCAAATATATGTTGTTGTCTCCCTTTATAAAAGGAGCAGATGAAACAATCACAGAATGGCTTGGTGGAGGAAATTCTATTGCGGTGGATTGGAAGCCTTCTGAAAAGTTGATTTTGGGAGTAAATACCAAAATAACTCCAAAAAGAACCAAAAACGAAATACATATTGAGGTTTTACCATCTCCTTATGAGTCTATACAGCCTATAGGAAAAACAATTGTCTCTAATCCTTATGCCATAGAAAGCACAGGGGATAAAGATAAAATACTCGAGTTTTCTATCAAGCATTTTTCGGAAGAAGGAAAGGCTATGTTGGTTTTATGTTATGGAAAAGGCACTGCAAATAATAGAGCCGAATTTATCTATAATAAAATCAATCATTACACCATTAACGATGATGTAAAACTGGTCAAGAAATTTATAGAAGATGAAGTAGGTAGGCAAACAACCTTATCTAAAGTAATTGAAAAAGGAATCGTTACGCATCATTCTGGTATGTCAGATGAAACTAAGTTATTGGTTGAGCATTTGATAAGAGAAAGGCAAATAAACTTTGTTTGTGCAACAACTACAATAGCAGAAGGAGTAAACTTTCCTGTTTCAAGTGTGTTCTTTGATGATTACAGACGAGGACAACACGGAAAACTTGATACGAATGATTTTTGGAATATAACAGGAAGAGCCGGAAGAACTTTAGTTGATAATTATGGCAAGATAATTCTACCATTTAATAGTAAGACAAATATTCAAAATGCAAGAAATTTAATAAGTAATAGTGCCAATGAACTAACAAGTGTTTTAGCAGAATTATTTGAAAATGCAGATATCATAGAGCGAAAATTAACAGAAAACAATGGTTTTAATGAACTGTTTAGGGACTATTCCAACTCTTTATCTCCGCTTATTCAGTATTTTGTACACCTTCTTACGGTTGGAGAAAACCAATATTATGTTTCAGAGATAGAGGACTTGTTCAAAGATTCGTTGGAATATTATTTACTTGATACAGCAGAAAAAAGAGAAAAGTTTATTTCTATCTGCAAGTCTATTTATGTACATACTCAGTCAAGGTTTCAAGACAAAGGAGCTTTAGCATTTGCAGATAAAACAGGCTTTTCAGTTCCTTCTGTTTTAAGGGTAATGGGAGCTGCATCTCAAAATCCTGATATTAAAGATTTAAGTAGTTGGTCAAAAGAAGAACTGTTTAATGCTGGCAATCCAGCAAACCTTGCTGACAAGATTAGTATAATTGCAAAACTGCGAGAGACGAAATTGGGGGTAGATGATAGTACAGTTCCTTTTAATCCAGAACTGTATGCGAGAATAATCATTGATTGGGTAAAAGGAGATAAATTATCAAATATTGCTAATCAGCATCCTTCTTTTAATATTCAAAACCGCGATGCGCGAGAAACAGAAAAGCGAATTACAGATTTTGTGAAAAAGATGAATGACATACGGTTTAAAGCATCTTGGGGTTTAAGTGCGTTAGAAGGAATTGTTCGAGGAAATGAAGATATAAAAGACTCTCACATTCCATCATTAGTTTACTTTGGAGTGGATAATGAAAAGTCGTTAGCTTTAAGAATGATTGGGGTTCCAAGAGCCTTATCTCTTTCATTACAAGACATATTAGATGACAATTTGAATCAATACTCCTACAAAGACTTGAGAAATAAGATGAAGGGATTAAGCAATTCTGACTGGGATGGATTAAAACCTTCCAATTCCTCATTGAGCGGAATGGAATGGAAAAGAATATCGGAAATATTAGTGAAATAATGGCAGCAAGTATCACCGAAAACGACACCATCCCACCAAGTGTGTAAGTTAAAAGTTATGGCTTGGATTGTTAGTCTTTACCTGTTGTATATCTCCAAACAAATTTAGACAAATTTTTTAAAGACCTCAGCCAGCATCAGCAACCGTTCCGCCCCGGCGCGCGATGTACAACTCCGATCTTCAGAGACTAACAAAAAAACTGCCTACTACGAGATATGGGTTTTTAGTATATTTTTTGGAGGGATATCTGCAAACAACTGTACAAAGCCAACATTTCTACAATTTTCTTTAATATTGTTTTTTTTTCTTTATCTTTAACCGTCTGAAAAAGAATTGGTTTTGCTTTGTGAAGATTGAAACCTTCGGTTTTTTTTTGCTTGTCATTGCCAATGCTTTTTCTGTTGGGCTATATACCATGAAAAACTATGACCTTGAAAATGCAACGCTATTTGAAGTTGTTGACAAAATGAAGAAAATAAAAAGCAATTGATGAAATTTTTAGAATCACAAATGAAGTGATTCTAAAAGATGGATATGGATTTACAGATAAGGAAATAAAATTGGCTGACAGTATTTGGAAAAAATTGTCGGCAAGGAGGTTAAATAGGGGAAATAAAAATACATTATCATGTGGGCAGATAATGAAACATCAGAAGACCTATTAGGATTTAAAGTACACGCAGATTTGTTGGTTGATATAATCAATGACGAATCTGTTTTGCCGATTACAATAGGAGTTTTTGGTGATTGGGGAAGTGGGAAATCCAGTATCTTAAAAATTGTTGAGGAGAAATTAACAGGAGGTGAAGAAGATTGCTATAAAGATGGAACACTTGTATTATATTTTAATGGTTGGGTATTTGAAGGGTATGATGATGCAAAAGCAGCATTATTAGAATCCATCATTGAAAAGTTTGACAAGCATAAAACAATTAGAAACAAAGTAAAAGATAGCACCGTAAAACTGCTCAAATCTGTTAAATGGATGCGTTTATTGGGCTTAAGTTTTAAAAAAGTAATTGTTCCTGGTGCCGCAGCTTACTTAACTGGTGGAGCTTCCTTGTTACCATCTTTAGTAAATGAATTTTCACAACTCAAAGCGGAAGAATTAGGAGAAAAATTGAAAGGAGATGGGGCAGAAGAATTTTTGAAGGATATTATAAAGAAAAATGAAGATGAAGAAATAACAATAGTTCGTGAATTTCGTGATGATTTCAAAGAAATGATAGACAAGTCTGAAATTAAGAAACTTGTTGTAATCATTGATGATTTGGACAGATGTACACCTGACAGACTTATTGAAAACCTTGAAGCAATAAAATTGTTTCTAAATGTTGATAAAACAGCATTTGTAATTGGAGCTGACCCAAGAATAGTGAGACATGCGATTGAACATCGTTATAAAACTGATAGTATTGAAAATGCTGATGACCTCGACAGCAGAAATAAACGTATTGTAAGTGATTATTTGGAAAAACTTATTCAAATACCTTACTATTTACCTAAGCTAACAGATAATGAAGTTGAAACGTATCTAACCTTACTTTTTTGTAAAAAGGTAATGGGAAACGACTTCTCAAAAGTAATAGACGCTTTCAATACGAACAGAGAGAATTATAGATACGATGTTTTTGGATTAGGGGATATTCAAGATTTAACCACAGAAGAACAAAGGAAAGAGCTAACAGAAAGTGTTTCGCTCATAGCTTCATTATCGCCAATCATTACGGAGGGGTTAAAAGGTAATCCCCGACAAATCAAAAGATTTTTAAACACTTTTACCCTAAGAAACAGGCTTGTAAAGGTTGCTAAATTATCAGATTTTAAAATAGATATTCTGGCTAAGTTGATGGTGTTGGAATATGCTTCGACAAATCTATTTAGGGAAATATACAATTGGCAGTCTTTGCAAAAAGGAGAACCTAAACAAATTATTGAGCTTGAAGAATTAGCAGGAGAAGAAAATACTGAAGAAATAAAAAAACAATTTTCAACTGAATGGGCTTCTGAAAAAGTAATGAAGTGGCTCAATGCTGAACCAAAACTAGCAAACGTTGATTTAAGAGATTATTACTGGATTTCAAGGGATCAACTTTCTACCACAATCAGTGGGGCATCATTAATACCTCCACACATTCGCAGCTTAACTAAAAAACTAATTAATCACGGTTCAGGAAGTATTTTGACCAATACTATTACACAGGAAGTAAATGGAAAACTAAACGAAACAGAAAGTGAAATACTGTTGTCGTTACTTGAAAAAGAATTAATTAAATTTCCGGGAAATGACAGCATTCATAAAGTTTTCATTGAAATGATGTCTCAAAATGTATCAGGGGTTATCGAATCTTATGGCAGAGCTATAGTAAAAGCAGATAACAGTAAAATACCGTTCAGTTTACGAAGTGAATTTACATTGGCTGAAGGAAAAAATGAGAATGTTAGATCTTTATATAGCAAGTTCGAAAAATCATCTCAAATTTACAAAGCATTAAATTCTAAAAAATAATGGGAACAACACAACGAATGACACCAGGTGTTTCGGGTGAGCCAAATTGGGGGGATTTGAACAAATCCATTACTTATATATCTAAAACCGTCGAAAAAGAGAAAGAACTGAATGATAATGAAGATGTTACCCCCAAAGGTAAAGCTAAGCAATTCAAACGAATTTCTGACAGGCGGTCAGCTCATCTAAAAGCTGCATTTAATAATCTTGTAAAAACAGGCGGGGGCAGGTCAAAAATCAGTAGTGGAAAATCATCTTCTATTGGTAAAGCGGGTAGAAAGTCAGCTGGAAGGATAATAAGTCTCTTTACTGGGGTTGGAAGTAATGGCTTGCAGCAAACTTTAGCTGATATTGGATTTGGTTCATTGCAAGGTAAAACCTTTCAAGAGGTTCTTGATTATTTACTTGTGTTTTGTTCAGATTCTAATGAGGGGATGGATGAAACCGCTGCTAACAATGCTTCTTGTGAAATTATGAAAGAGCTTGCAGCGTTGGCAGGAAATGACTTAGAAAAGTTTGAGCAACTTGTTAAAGAATATGTTGAAGGAAAAGGACTGGGAGACTTACTTTGTAAATTCTGGGGCTTATATATTTTCGAGCATCTATCTCAAAGGTTTGAGGAAAAAGTAAAACAGCAGAAGGGAGTAGAAATCGGAAAAGAAACTTTTGAAATAATCAAAGCAGATATCCTTGGTCAAGTAAAAGTTTTAAATACTCAAAGACCTGTTGCTAAAATTGACTGGAAAGGGGATACTGGAAAAAAGGAGATAGAAAAAATTTTTGACTCTGTAATTAAAATCATTTGCGATGAAAACGATTAATGTTAGTAAAATTTCCTACGATAACCCGTCTGGTACAGGTACAATAAATATTGTCGATTCCTCAGATGGAAGTTCTACACTTAATATTGATTTGAGGACTATTCTGCCGTTTGCTAATCTTGTCAATAAAGATGTTTTAGATTTCTTTACGTTGAGTGCTGCTGTATATGGAATTGATAGATTTGTAGAAAGAAAGCAAAATTCTGTAGATGGATGGTCAAGAGAACTTAAAGTGACCTTTCCTGTTCACAATCCTTCAAAATGGAATGCTTGTAAGGTAGAACTAAATGGACTATTATCTTTCTTAACCGGAGACTATTGGGATGTTGAATTTAGGAAAGAAACATTTGATGTACCTAAAGTAACCCTTGACAAAGAATATTTAGTCCCATTTGAACAAGTTAATTTGTTATCGGGCGGATTGGATTCACTAATTGGGGCATTAGATTTTCTTAAACAGAATCCTAAACAGAATATTCTATTTGTTTCACACTATGATCCACAAATGCACGGTCCCATGAGCGACCAGAAAGATTTAATTTCAGAGATTCAAAAAGTGTACCCAGGACAATTCGCATACATTCCTTCACTTAGGGTGTCATTGGAACGTACAAATGTAAAAAGGGAAACAACACTTAGGAGCAGATCACTTTTGTTCTTAGGAATAGCGTTAGTGGCTTCACAAGCAACAAATACTCAAAGTATAATCGTTCCTGAAAATGGCACAGTATCACTAAATTTTCCACTTAGTGCATCAAGGAGAAGTTCCTGTAGTACAAGAACAACTCATCCTTTTGTGTTAGAAAATGTTCTGTCAATTTGGAAAATTTTATCCATCACAACCGACATTCGAAACCCTTATGAATTTCAAACAAAGGGAGAAATGGTAAACGGTTGTAAAGACCAACCTAACCTTTCTAAATTAGTTAAGATGTCCAATTCTTGTGGGAAGCGAGGGCATAGAGCTCATTGGGAGAAACCCAGAGCATCTCATTGTGGAGTATGTATGCCTTGCATTTATAGGCAGGCATCATTAATGAAAATAACAGATGAAACTACTTACGGAAATACAATTAATTCCTTAGCCCCATTTCTCAGTAAAAAATCTCAAGATGTTGGAGCATGTTTGGACTTTTTAAATTACTCTGTATCCAAAGAGGAAATTAAACAGGAATTAATTGTAAATGGGGTAAAGAACTTGTCCAAGCTCAATCAATATGTTGAGGTTGTTTGGCGGACAAGAGAAGAATTAAAACTATGGATAAAGAAAGTTGGTAACTCAACAGTAAAAACAAAAGCAGGTATATAAATGTTAGATACACACTGCCATATTGATTTATATCCCAATCCGGAGTTGATTCTTAATGAATGTGATAAGAAAGATTTCCCCATTCTTTCAATGACTAATTTGCCCAGTCACTTTGAAAGAGGCTTCCCGTTTTTTCAGAAGCGAAAAAAAGTAAGGCAGGCTTTAGGTATGCATCCACTTTACGCCCAACATCACGAAAAGGAATTCCCCAAATTTTTAAATAACCTTTCTAAAACATCCTACATAGGAGAAGTCGGATTAGACTTTTCTAAAGAAGGTATCTCTACAAAAGATATTCAGATAGACACTTTTTCTAAAATACTCAAGGTTGTTTCAGGACAAAAAAAAATATTGAGTATTCATTCCCGAAAAGCAGAGAAAGAAGTTTTAGATCTCTTAATAGAAAATAATATACAATCTGCAATTTTTCATTGGTATTCAGGAGGATTAAATTTGATTGATTTTATTGCAGAAGCAGGATATTACTTTTCTGTTAATCCGGCAATGGTGAAATCTATGTCAGGCAGAAAGATAATTTCTAAAATTCCAAGACATCTTCTTTTAACAGAAACAGATGGACCTTTTATTGATGAAAAAAATCAGCCAATTAAACCGGGGCAAATTCAGACCATTGTTTCTTTTTTTTCCAACGAATGGAAAATGAGCGAAGAGGATGTAAAAAAAGTAATTTGGTCTAATTTCCAAAATATTATTAGTCGTTTGAAATAAAAAAGACATCCGTGTTTATTCACGGAAACAGAGAACTGATAGAACAAGGTATTGACGAAAACGGACGAAAGTATTATAAAATCTATTACGAAGAGGAAACCTAACTCAACGCTGACAGGCAGACGAGAAAAAGAATAGCGGAAAAGCCTGCCATATAACGAGGGTTTATCACAATAGCAAGTTGATGCTTTATACTCCGAGACTCGCCAAAATGAATATCATTCGTTTTTTTCTTAAATTTACTTCATATTATGGCTCGGCGCAAAATCGATCCGCCGCGGCGGATCGATTTTGCCGTTTTCGATAATACCTAAAACGTTAATGCCAATAACATTAAAGATTCCTTAAAAAACAAACCAAAATGAATACAGCCGATTTTGACAAATTTGACAACGAAGAATACAAGCAATTTATAAATCCTTCAATAGTTGAAAAAGATTTACAAACTTTAGTTGGAATTATAAAGGGAATAAAGAGTGATAAAAAAATCACAGAAATTGAAAAAAAAGGAGTTCAGAAATGGATAAATGAAACTAAAATTTATGAAGAAAGAAATCCGTATAAAGGAATTATTAATCTACTGCGTGAAAGTTTAACTGATGAAATTCTCACGGAAGAAGAATGTGAAAATATAATCTGGTTTTGCAATCAATATCTTGATAAGAGCGGTCATTACTCCGCAATTACCGCAGGAATCCAAAGATTGATTGGCATCCTAATGGGTATTTCCATTGACAATGAAATTAATTATGATGAAATCCGTTATTTAAAAGATTGGTTAGACGAAAATGAATACCTAAAAAACACATATCCATATGATGAAATTTATAATCTTACATTAAATGTGATATTAGATAAAAAAATTACCGAAGAAGAACATAAAGCCGTTTTAGACTTTTGTAAAAGTATTGTAGGAAATTCTGATGATAGCACTAACAATGATTTAATACAATCACTCAAGACCGGATTTTATCAAATAGATCCCGACATAATTGTCCAAGAAAAAACATTTTGCATTACAGGGGTTTCACGGATTTTAAAAAGAAGAGAAATTGCAGAAAAAATAGAATTATATGGTGGTTTCGTTGTTAATTCTGTGAGCTCGAAACTAAATTACCTTATAGTTTGCGACGAGAAAAACTCTTGTTGGGCCTTTACTTGTTATGGAAAGAAAATAGAACAAGCAATGGCACATAGAAAGCAAGGTTCAAATCTTGTTATAGTACATGAATTTGACTTGTACGACGCTTTGGAAAACCTTTAAAAAAGCCAAAGCCTATAAATCCCATTGGCGCATAGCGGGTAAAGTACTAACATTACAATATCGTTCAACAGATGGATAAAACAGGGGACTTGCCCTAACCAAAAGAGCTGTTTTTCGCCGATGCTCCGCGAAAAAAAACATATCATTTTTCAACATAAAAACATATTATTTAATCATAATTAAATGTATCTTTGTGCTGTTGTATCAAACTAAAAGAACTTTGTGTTAATGAACCGAATAAAAGAAGTTTTAAAAGAACAAGGTAGAACCCAGACTTGGCTTGCCGAAAAAATTGGAAAGAGTTATGTTGTGGTTACGAATTATTGTAATAACAACACGCAACCAAGTATTCAGGTTTTAACAGAGATTTCTCAGGTTTTAGATGTTGATGTACGAGAATTATTAGTTCCCACTAAAAACGATTTGCAAAATGGATAAAGTTGACATATTTGAAAATGGAGCAGTTTGGCTTCGGGCTGATTTCCATTTACATACCAAAGCAGACAAAGAATTTGCATACACAGGCAACGAAAATGATTTTTGCCGTTTGTATGTTGAGCAACTGAAATCGCAAAATATCAATGTTGGTATAATTACCAATCACAATAAATTTGACAAAAACGAATTTGTTGCATTACGAAAAAAAGCACTCAAAGAGGGAATTGGTTTGTTTGCAGGTGTTGAGTTTTCTTTGAAAGAGGGTATTCATATCCTTATTGCATTTGACGACAAATGGTATCAAGGAGAAACTGATAACATCAGCAAATTTTTGGATAATGCTTTTTATGGCATACAAAATTATGACAAGCCCCCTTATCCAAATTCAAACTTCAATCTGAAAGAAACCGTTGAGGCATTGGATAAAATCGGACATGATTATTTTATTGTATTGGCTCACATTGATGACACAAACGGTTTGTTTACTGAATTAAGAGGAAGAACACAAGAAGACTTTGTAAAACAAGAAGCGTTCGACAGGGTTTTAGCTGTTCAAAAAAGTGCTAATCTTGAAAACTATAATAAACTTTGTCAATGGCTAAACAGAAAAAGTAAAATTGCTTGTGTTGAAGGTTCAGACAATGCCCACGGTGGTATTGATGCAATCGGTAAAGGAAAAGTTACTTACCTGAAAATTGGCGACTTCAATTTTGAAGCATTGACTTATGCGTTGTCTGATAGCGAATATAGAGTTTCGCCAAAAGATAAACCCGAAATAAAAAATTCCTACATCAAATCCATCACTTTTGAGGGCGGTTTATTGGACGAAACAAAAATTGATTTTTCGCCCGAACTTAACACACTTATAGGAATTAGAGGGAGCGGAAAATCATCTGTTTTAGAAATTTTGCGTTACACATTGGGCATTCCCTTGTCCCCTATTGCCGTTGACCCAAGATACAAAGACGGTTTGATTGAAAACGTTTTGAGAAGTGGCGGGAAATCAATCGTAACGATTGTAAACAAGCGAAAAGAAGAATACCGTATCGAAAAAATTTACGGACAGAAAGAAGATATTTATAAAGGAGATGTTTTGCAACCAAGCATTTCAGTAAGTGCTGTGTTTGACCACCCTGTTTATTTCGGACAAAAAGATTTATCAAACAAAGATGCAGACTTTGAAGCCGATTTAATTCAACGCTTGGTTGGAACCCGTTTAAAAGATATTCAATCAGAGATTGAACAAAAGAAAGGAGAGGTTGGAAATATTGTTGCGGAGATAAAAAAACTTCGTAACCTGAACGAATTAAAAAAGGAAACTGAAACAGTCATCAAAAATGCTGAACATCAACTTCAATTCTTTAAAGAAAAAGGCGTTGAAGACAAATTAAAGCAACAAACGCTTTTTGATTCTGATGTTTCAAAATTGTCGCAATCGGAAAGTTCGGTAAGAAGTTATTTGAATGAATTACAATCGTTAATTTCTAATCACGATTACTTTTTCCAACAAGAAGTTTTGGGTTCAGAAGTAAACCAAGAGTTCTTTGACGAGGCAAAAAACCTGTTGAAAGAATTAAAATCAGAATTTGAAAAACTAAAAATCATTCAAAAAAATTCTGTTCAACTGCAAGAAAAATACAAAGAACTCATTGGGAAAATCAATGTAAAAAAGGACGGATTGAAAGAGGAATTTGCCAAAATCAAGAGAGAAATTGGAACTGACACTATCAACCCCGATAATTTTCTGACACTAAACAGGCAAATAGATACATCAAGATTGAAATTGTTGGAAATTGATAAATCGGAGAAGAAAAGAAAAGAATGGCAAGATGATTTATTGAAGAAGTTGGCAGACCTTGACAACCTTTGGGTAGAAGAATATCAACTTTTGGAAAAAGAAGTAAACCGAATAAACGAAGCAGAAAGCAAACTTTCTATTACAGTAGAGTTCAAAGGGAGAAAAGATAAATATTTTGATAAATTAAAACAGATTTTCAAAGGAACAAATATTCGTGATACGGCATATCAGGAAATTACTACAACTTATAATGACTTCATTCAGATATACAAAGACAGTAGTAAACTCAACACTATCTTGAATGAAAATCAAGTTGTGGATTTCAAAAGAAGATTTACTGAAAATTTAGAGGATTTGCTGACCTTTAAAGTAGATAATAAAATTGTAATTCAATACAACGGAAAGTCATTAGACAAACATTCTTTGGGGCAACGAGCTTCGGCTTTGATACTGTTTTTGTTGGCACAAAAAGAAAATGATGTTTTGATAATTGACCAACCCGAAGATGATTTGGATAACCAAACTATCTATGATGAAGTCATCAAAGAATTAAAAAAAATAAAAGGCAATATGCAGTTTATTTTTGCAACGCATAACGCAAACATTCCTGTACTTGGCGACAGTGAAAAAGTAGTAGCTTGCAGTTATGACGAAAAGAAAATAACGGTTCATTCAGGCTCAATCGACAATCATCAAACGCAACGATTTATCGTTGATATTATGGAGGGTGGAGATGAAGCATTTAGCCGTAGAAAAAACATTTACAGTATTTGGAATATTGAAAAACTGAAAGCAAAATGAACGCAATAGAACTATTAGATATCATTAGTACAGGCGAAACAAGCAAAGTTCAATTTAAGAAAGAAATTGATAATGACGATTCGATTGCGGCTGAATTGATTGCTTTTTCCAACTCAAAAGGAGGAATAATTTTGTTTGGAATTGAAGACAAAAAAGGAACTGTATTAGGTTTGGATTATCAGAAACTGCAATCGTACAACAATAGAATTGCAACAATAGCCAATGACAAGGTAAAACCTCAAATTTTTCTTTATACAGAAGTCGTATCAATTCCTTCGGAAACTGACGAAAAGAAAATTTTAGTTGTAGAAGTTTCAGAAGGAATTGCAAAGCCATACAAAGATAAAAACGGTGCAATTTGGATAAAGCAAGGTTCTGATAAAAGAAGATTAACCGACAATAATGAGCAAGTAAGATTATTTCAGCAAAGCGGTATTTTGTATTTAGATGAAATGATTATCCCGCAAACTTCTATTAATGACATCAACTTTTCAAAAGTAGAAGAATACGTTAAAGCAATTCATAAAAGAGAAACAGATGAAAAAATCGAAATTTCAGAAACCTTATTAAAGAACCTAAATATTTTAAAAGACGGTCGCCTGACATTAGGCGGACTTTTGTTTTTTGTAAATAATCCACAAAAATACAGACCTGCATTTTGTGTAAAAGCAATATCGTTTTTTGGAAACAGTATTGGAGGAACGGACTACCGCAGTAATAAAGAAATTGTCGGTACAATTCCTGAGATTTTTGAAGAAACAATGAGCTTCTTTAATGCTAATTTACAACATATACAAGACGGACAAAATTTCAACAAGACAGGAATATTAGAAGTTTCTCAAACGGCATTAGAGGAACTACTTCAGAATGCTTTAGTACACAGAGATTATTCTAAAAATTCACCTGTACGTGTAATGATTTTTGATGACCGAATTGAAATTGTAAGTCCGGGTTCATTACCAAATAGTCTTACTATTGAGAACGTAAAAATGGGAAATGCGGTTGTAAGAAATAATCTTTTAGTTTCTTATTGTTCCAAATTGATGAATTATCGCGGCTTTGGTTCGGGAATCACACGTGCATTAGAAGCCCAACCCAACATTGAGTTAATCAATGATTCAGAGGGCGAACAATTTCGTGTTATCATTCCAAGACCCGAAAAGAATTGAAAAACAGAATATAGATATTATGAAATTAGAGGACACCATCCCACCAAGTGTGTAAGTTAAAAAGTTATGGCTTGGATTGTTAGTCTTTACCTGTATATCTCTAAACAAATTCAGACAATTTTTTTAATGACTTCAGCCAATATCAGCAAGCCCTCCGCCCCAGCGGACTGTCTTGTGGCGGGTATCCCACCATCTGTTCATGGGCCGGTTCGGGCAGCCGCCGGGATCTGCAGATCTTGCCGGTGGGGAACACCGACCAAGGAAAATCGGCTGATCATGTACTGCGGGTTATAATAATATCTATAAGGTGGATGTTTAAAAAATTGAATAGAAGTGCATAATTTTGTTTAGTTTTGAGTTGTTGGAAGAGGGGGCGGCTTACAGGAGGACCACCCAAGAACAAGTCAAAGTTTTTCCTATCTTTGTTTGTTGGCTATCAAATGGAAAAGGTAAAAGATATAAATGTTGATTTTCAAGAGGTTATAGCGAAACTTGGCTTTGCTATAGAAGATGATTGTCTATATTTAACTGAGAATAAGAAAGAACTTTCCGACCCTCAAATTCAGTTTCACATTGAAAAAGCAAAAGAATTAAATGCTTCTGCTGTCTATTTACGTAGACAACTAAATGGGAGTTACAAACCACAAGTATATTTATTTGATTTTACAAAGAGAAGTTTTAATGAAGCAAACGAAGATGAACTTGCAGATATTCAAACCAATATTTGGAGCAGTGGGGAGGCTCCATTAGCTTGTGTTTTTCATAATACATCAATACAAATAATTGATTGTACGAAACATATAACAAAAAATTACAAGCCCGAATATTTAGTAAAGGATTTAAAATTGGTTGGTAAAGTTTCTGATTTATACAATGATCAGTTTGCTGTCAAAATAAAAAGCGGTATTTTTTGGGAACAAGAGGAGTTAAAAAACAAATTTAAGTTTCAAAACTCTGCTTATGATAAACTGATAGATAACATTCGATTTGTAGCCAATAAGTTGACAAAAGAATTCAAAAATGTATCTATTGAAATTGTCAATAAGATTATTGTCCAAGCTATTTTAATCAAGTATTTAGAAGAACGCATTGACGACAATGGTAATAAGTTATTATCAAACAAGTATTTTCAAAAATATAATAAAGCATCTTCTTTTAATGATGTTTTAAAACAACAAGGTAAGTTTGTAGAACTTCTTTCAGACTTAAATAAAGATTTTAACGGTAACGTATTTAAGTGGGAAACGGCAGAACAAAACCAATTAAAAACATTAGATTTATCCATTGTTGCCGATTTATTAGCAACGGACAAAACCAGTTTGAATTCTGAACAACTTGAATTAGGCTTTCATGATTGGAGATATTTTGAGTTTAAATTAATTCCTGTTGAGCTGATTAGCCGTTTATATGAGGAGTTTTTGGGCGAAAATAAACAAGAAAAAGGTTTGTATTATACACCATCACATTTGGCTAAATTGTTGGTTGACGAGTGTATTCCGTTGAAGAAATTTAAAGATTTTGATTTAAAAAATTTTACAATATTAGACCCAGCTTGTGGTTCGGGTATTTTTTTGGTTGTAGCTTTTAAACGATTGGTTCAGATTTGGAGACTTCAAAATAATATGAAAACTCCTGACATTAACGATCTAAAATCATTACTAAAAAATATTTACGGAGTAGATAAAGAAGAACAAGCCGTAAGATTAGCTTCTTTCAGTTTAAGTTTAGCATTATGTAATGAATTAAATCCAGTAAAAATTCTTAACCAATTACGATTTGACGATTTAACTGAAAATAATTTAATTCATTCTGATTTTTTTGAATGCACATCTCTCGAAAATAAAAAATTTGATTTGGTAATTGGTAATCCGCCTTTTGTTAGAGGCAAACTTCCAAAAGGATTAGATTTTTGGGAAATCAACAATAAAAAGATTGACATACCTCAAAAGCAAATTGCATTAAAATTCCTATCAGATTCTTTCAAATATCTTAAATACAATGGATTATCTTGCTTGATTATTAAATCATCAGGATTATTATACAATAGTAGTTCAGCTAATTATAAAAAAACTTTATTCTCAAATTATAATGCAGTTCAAGTTTTAGATTTTACAGCCTTGGCTGAAGGGAAATCACTTTGGGATAATGGAGCAAGAGTTGGATCAGCAGCAATATTTGTTAGAAATGAAAAGCCTGATTTTAGCAAAAATATTTTACACCTTACATTTAGACGAACAAAAGCAACCAAAGACAGAATTGTTTTTGAAATAGATGATTATGATTTACATTTTGTAAACCGTCGAACCGCTATAAATAATGATTTCATTTGGAAAATAAATATTTTGGGTGGTGGTAGAATAAAAAATATAATGGAAAAATTAGATGATTTCCCATTATTAAAACCCCATTTAATTTCAAAAGGATATACTATTCAGGAAGGGCACGGAACATTAAAAAATAATTCCAAAAACCCCACACCTATAAACAAAAGATTGCTTTCCTTAAAAGGGATTGTCAATAAGAAAATTGATACAAATAGAATTGAAACTATTTCACAAACAGAGATGGTTAAAATAAATGATATTTCCCCTTATCATATTCCCAGTCTAATTATTAGTGAAACAATTGACATTGATTCAGCAATTATTAATTTGGCGATTAATAATGATGAAGATTTAATTTTCAAAAATAGATATGTAGGTGTTTCTCCACCTAATAAAGATTTGAAATCTTTAGAGATGGTTTTTGACAATATAGTTACTAATGAGAAGCTTTATATTTTGCAATTCATAATCAAAAGTGCTCAATTATTGGGGAATAGAAATACTGCTATTCTTGCTTATGATTTTTATAACCTAAGATATATATCTGATAATTCTCTTTCAGATTTTGACAACAATATAATAGATGATGTTTTAAATTATTTTCAAAAATATTTGAGGATTGGAGAAAAAGCAAAAGCTGTAAATCCAATTCGTGGAGATAAAAATATTAAATCGATTATATCAAAATACGGAATGGAATTTTCCAGAGCATTAAATACAATTTACGAGGAAAACAATTGTAAATTCAGATTGTCTGATGTTGTTCAATTTGAAAATTCATTAATTGCAACAGTGTTTAAGTATGATAATGAAAATACAGAACCTAAATTTAGCAAAGATTTATCCGAGTTAAATATTGGCGGACTTACAACGAATGAAATTTCTGCTCACTTGTCTGTGAATAGGATAATCAAGTTATATCCTCAAAAAGACACAATTGTTTTTGTAAAACCAAATCAATACAGATATTGGCTTTCGTTAACAGCTTACCGTGATGCGGATAAATGTTTCTCTGACTTTTCAAATCAAAACGGAAGATGATAGCAGAGGAAAATTTTTCAAATACTGAGCAACCTAAAATTAGTATCTCAAAAACTAATGTTATTTCGTTGATTATTGAATCAATGAAACAAAATGTTCCCCATTTCAAAGCATACATTGCATCAGGGCATCACAAAAAGAAAAAATTAAGCGAAGACGATTTAACTCAAATTTACATTGAGCAGGCACAAATTTTAATTAGAAAGCAAGATTATCCTTTTAACATTAATAGCCAGTATAGAGATATTTACAGCCTTAGCAAAGGTTTTTCTGACTTTTATTTCTATCCAAACGAACAAGGTATTTCAAATGCTTCTATTTTTTCCGTAGAGTGTAAGCGGTTGCCTGCCCCTGATGTAACAAGAGAAAAAGAATATGTAATTGGAACTAAGAACAACGGAGGAATTGAAAGATACAAAACAGAGAAACACGGTAAAGGTTTATCCGAATGTGGTTTACTTGGTTTTGTAGAAGACAAAGACTTTAGCCATTGGCACACAACCATAAATGGTTGGATTGATGATTTGTCCAAACTTCCTGAAACAATGTGGAAATCAGATGAAGTGCTGTCAAAAATTGATAGCAATACAACTTATTGTACTCTTCAGTCTATAGCTTATAGAATATCTGACGATATAAAACTTACTCATTTATGGGTTTTAGTAAATTGATATATTGTGATTAAGAATTGTAAGACTTCTTCAAAAAACTATTGAGAGAATATTTTTCGTGCCTTTGCCTTGAGCGAACGGAAACATGTTGAAAAGCAAAGCAATAAACATCGTTACCAAATCGTTACCTGACTTTTTTTAGACACCATCCCGCCAAGTGTGTAAGTTAAAAAGTTATGGCTTGGATTGTTAGTCTTTACCTGTATATCTCTAAACAAATTCAGACAATTTTTTTAATGACTTCAGCCAATATCAGCAACCACTTGCCCCGGCGGACGCGATGTACAATTCCTATCTTCAGAGACTAACAAAAAAACCGTTTTCTTCCACTTTTTTTATTAACTTGGTTGCAGAAAAACGGTTTTGCTGCGTTCGGGTTTTATCGAAGTTTCGGCTTCCCTATTCCCGTGAAACACAAAGCCACAACCGTTGTGTGCGATTTTACAACCAAACTAATTAAACAATTATGACAGTAGAAGAATTAAAAGAAAAATCAAAACCAGAAGTTTTGAACTATATTAGAGAAAGGCTAGCTTTTGATCAGGGGACATTAAACTCTCTTAGACAATTAAATAACGAGCAAAAAGGCAACGAGCACAAAAGATTTGAAATGTCTGGTTACGAATCTAAAACAGGGCAATGTACACTTTGGAATACTTCTGTATTAAATACTTTTGCTGATTTAGGAATTTATGATTATACATCATATTTGTTTTTAGATTTTTATAAAGGAATACCAACTTTATATCTTAAATATTTTTACGAAAATGAAAATATAGAAATTGACGATTTGAGTGGTTGTGGAACAACTGAAATTATATATAAAATATTTGAATTAACTATCTTTTCAAATAAGGGTAAACGAAGAAGAATTTAAAAAAAAACTGCCGACAACAAGGGTAACCGCCCCCCCCCAGCGGACTGTCTTGTGGCGGGTATCCCACCATCTGTTCATAGGCCGGTTCGGGCAGCCGCCGGGATCTGCAGATCTTGCCGGTGGGGAACACCGACCAGGGAAAATCGGCTGATCATGTACTGCGGTATATAGGTCAACCGGAGATTGGTGGAATGAGGCTTGAAGAAATCCAATTAGGGAAAGATTACTATGTCAAAATTTTAGAAACTATTTTTTTGAAATAGAATTTCCATTTTGTTCTTTTATATGTTTCATCAATTAAATTAAGTATAAGATTGTAATCTTTTTCGATTATTGCTGAAGTCTTTTTGCTGTTTCCTAAATCGTAATTGATTTCGAAGTAAACTGGGTCATTCAGTTCTTTGGTAATCAGTTCTTTAAGCGAGTTTTTGCTGATTTTGCTCAAAAGTCTCAAGTTGAGAAAATGTGAGTAAAAACAGTTTATTAATTCGTGTTTTATGTATGCTAAGGCTTTGCTATAATTATATTTTTCCAGTTGATTCTTTTTGAACTTATATTGCTCTTTAATATCTTCCAAAAAAGTAGGATTGCCTGTTACCGTCATTCCGCCAAAGCGATAAAAATATACCACCTCAGGCACAAATGAAATCTTTTCCAAGTGTGGATGCAGTTTTAAATTAAAAATAAGGTCCTCACCCATTTTCTTGTGAGACGGATGTATATCTGACTTTAATATAGTCTTTTTGTTATACAGTTTTCCACACATTGAAACAAGAAGCTTGTTAACGCCAAAATAAGAAATATAATAATCTTCAAACAAAGAAGGATTTGAAATAACACCTGATTTTATCGCGCCGTAATAATTTTGAGGTTGCTTTTTAAAAATTCCATATTTATCCAAGACACGGGTAAAGCTTCCATACACCACATCGGACTTTGTTTCCTCAATATTATCGTATAGTATTTGCAAAGAATTCGGGGGAAGCCAATCATCAGCATCAAGGAAAAAAATATAATCACCATTCGAATTTTCAAGTCCGGTAAACCTTGCCTGATCCACACCATAATTTTCTTTATGATTAATTACTCTAATTCGCCCATCCCTATTTTTCCAAGAGTTTATAATTTTACTGCTTCCGTCTGTACTGCAGTCATTTATCAATATCAATTCCCAATCTTCTAATGATTGAGAGATAACAGTTCTGATTGTTTTGCTCAAATATTTTTGTTTATTAAAAACCGGGCAAATTATTGAAATCATTTTGACAAATTATAATATTTATTGGCCTTTTCAAAAATATCCATACTAAGTTCAAAAGGAAATGATTTTAACAGTGGGATTGGATCATATTTAAAATTATAATCATGAAGTCCGTGTATTAGTTCCTCTTTAATTTCATTTGCCTGAATATATTTTTCATCAAATCGTCCTACACTTTCAAAATAATCAAAAAACTTAAAATCATCAACACCGACCTGTTTCGAAAATTTTATCCAGTATGTATATCTCTAAACAAATTTATACAAATTTTTTAAGACCTCAGCCAACATCAGCCCCCCGGCGGGGACTGTCTTGTGGCGGGTATCCCACCATCTGTTCATAGGCGGTTCGGGCAGCCGCCGGGATCTGCAGATCTTGCCGGTGGGGATACCGACCAGGGAAAATCGGTTGATCATGTACTGCGGGTTATAATAATATTTATAAGGTGGATGTTTAATGCGTTGTGTGATAATGCATAGCGGGTATTTCATTCGGTACGCATTTTCTGAAATTTCAACCTCCAATCAAACGTCTGTACAATTCAATATATTCTTTGACCATTTTATGAATATCATATTCTTCAGCTCTTTTCAGGCATTCATCCGCCACTTCTTTTTGTTTTTCAGGATGATGCATTAATTCTGAGATGATAGCTGAAAATTCCTTTTCATTTCCTTTTGAAAATAAAAGTCCGGCGCCATTTACAACCTTGCCCAATCCCGGTACATCTGATGCCACAAAGGGTTTTCCTGATGCCATTCCCTCAATCGACGCCAAAGAAAGACCTTCATAGTTTGATGACAAAACCACAACATCAACTGTTTTTAACAATCGCGGAATATCAGTTCTCGGCCCCAAAAATATAATTCTGTCCTCAAGCCCCATCGTAGCGGCCAATCCTCTTAATTCTTCTTCTCTGTTTCCGCTGCCTGCCAAAACCAGCTTCACATGCCCGGGCAATAAACTCAGTGATCTGATGATGGTGTCCTGATCTTTTGGCGGTCTGAAACCCGATGCCTGAAACAAAAGAAAATCATCATTCTTAAGTTTTGATGAAATCTCAGTTTTCATATAGGCTGCGGCATCATGTATTTTATCAAGATCGACTCCATTCCGGATTACAACGCTTTTTTTTGCCAGTCCCAGATAATTCTGATAAATATTTTTGACTTCCTCAGTGATGCATACCAAACAATTGTATTGGGCATAAACCCATTTTTCAATCATTTTATATCTCGGATTACTGATTCTTTTATTTGAAGTACTGTGTTCTGTAAAAATAATTTTTTTGTTTAATCCTATATTTGCCAATGCGGTATAATAGGAGGCAGGAAAAAGATGTACATGGATGAGATCATAATTTTTGATTATTTTTCGAATCTTTGGAATATGACTCAAACTGTAGATGTCCCTGATGCGATTTGATTTTTTCAGGACATAAATCTTACAGCAATCCGTTGATTTAAGTTCAATGTAAAAAGGGAACTCATTGTCCCAAAGCAGCAGTACATCAGTTTCTATTCCCGCATTCCGAAATAACGGAATGCTTTCGGAAACCAGTTTTTCGGCACCTCCCGTCCCAAGTGAGTTAATGACCTGAAGAATTCTCATGATTTGGCTTTTAAGCGGATATAAAGATTCAACAAAATACCGAATGGCACGGCCGCCAGCATTAAGAATGTTTGATTTGTCTTAAATAACAAACCCCAATCTTTTGCAAAAATTGCAGATGAAACCAAATGAACCGAGTTTTTAAATTTTTCAGTCAACGAAGACCCATAATTGATTTTTAAGATTCTTGCATAAGCAAATCCCTTTGGTGATTGTCTGTATTGTCTGAAAATTGTATTTGAAGAACCGTCGGGCTGATAGTCAACAATACAATAAATTTCATTTGAATAAATAAAATCATAATCACGACCGATCATCAGATACAAGATTCCCAAAGGCACTAATTTTTCACCCGGATATTCGGGATAGGGCGGATACTTCCTTACAATATCCGTTCTGAGAATCAGTTTTTTATCTCCTTTTACTTTGTGCTTTTGATACAGCTCCACAAGATTTCCAAACTTCAAATCCGCCGGAATTGCTGTTCCAATCAGTTTTCCGTTTTCATCGGCATCCAGACCGATAATCCCTGCGATTTTTGTTTTATCGCCAATGCTGTTCCATTTTTTTAAAATATTTTCAACCGCATCATCCGGCATCCAATCATCCGAATCAATACAGACATTCAGTTCGGTTTCTATCATTGAATAGGCTGTATTGTGGGCGCTATGCATACCGCCGTTTGCTTTGTACGCATAGCGGATTTCAATACGGTTTTCATTTTGCCATTTTTTTGCCAGCTCTTTTGTTCCGTCCGTCGAACCGTCATCGATGATCAGCCACAAAAAATCATCCGAAGTCTGACGGCACAAACTTTCATACAGCCTGGGTAAAAGTCCGACACGATTGTAAGCAGGTGTAAATACGGTGACTTTTTTCATCTCAGTATCATTAACATAAGATAGGTGAAAAGGTAATATAAGAGTATGATGCTCCCAATTGTCCGATACTGGTTTTTGATTATCTCATATTTGCAGAGCGGATAAATAATGACAGGCGCCATCATAAACCAGGACAAATAGGCAAAACGATTTGAAAATGCCGCGCGGATGACCAAAATCCAAAATGCATTTGCCACTGCATAAGTGCCAAATAACTGAGTATAAAATTTATCCTTCAGCTTTCGGTCGATGATAAAATACCAGCCGGCAAAGATGGCTATGCCGCTGTATAACAAAAAATCCCATCGAAAACCGGTGGCGGAGAACTGTTCCAATGTCTTTTCATCGCCGGTCAGATAGCCCTCGGTTCTTTCACCAAAAAAACCCAGACTTTCAAAGAAGCTGTTCCAAAAACTGCCGCTGACCAATGAAACCGGAATGGCAGCCAGCCAGCCGCCCAGAATTAGTTTGGGTTTGTCTTTCAAAAAATGTGCTATCGCAAAAGCAGCGATGGCAATGATTAACGATTTGTGCATCATAAAACCGAGCAGAAAGAAAGCATACATCAGCCATTTGTTGTCTTTGAAATACACCAATCCCCAAAGAAAAAACGAAGTGGCAAGACCGTTTCTCAAACCATTGGTCCCATATCCCCAGAATGAAAATGAAGCCATCAGCATAAAAAAACAAAAGAACCAGTATCGTCTGAAATGTTTTTTTGAAAACAGATACATGGGGACGACATACAATATATCAACCAAAATAAAAAAGTTTCTTGGAGTCATGACTTTGGCACAAATCCACATAAATCGGTAAAAGAGCCAGTCTCCGGTTTGTCTGTATGGCTCACCACTTTGATAATCAAGATATATTCGGTTATAGGTGCTCATATCTCCAAAAACCCAGCCGCTGACCGGTCTGAAGCCCATGTACAGGATTACAAATATCATCAGTATAATCCCAAAGACACCCAGTTCGGCAAGTCTTTTTTTGTTTCGGATGTCAAATGACAATGAGTGAAAGGCAACCACTATGGTCAGTACCAGCATGGTGTTGTAAAACTTACCGGTATATTCTTCCAAAGGAATCCATTCAAACATGCCGTAAATTTAAAAATTGCTGCCATTGTTCCATTACCCTTGCTGCCGAAAAACGCTGTACATTTTGTTTTCCGTTTCTGCCCATTTCTTTTCTCAATTCCGAATCTGCCATCAGCCGGCTCAGTGCAGCTGCAAACTCCTGCTGATTTCTTCCGCCAATCAGAAAACCGTCTTTTTTGTGGGTAACTATATTTCCCGGTCCCGTCGGGCAATCATAGGAAACCACCGGCACACCCACTGACAGAGATTCCAGCAGCACCATTGAAAAACATTCGGTTACCGAAGTCAAAGCATAAATGCTGTATTCTTTCATGGTTTCGGTGAGTTTGGGAACACTGTCTTTTAAAATGACCGAATGCTGCAAACCCAATGAATCGATCAGCTGCTGAAGTTTCATACGGGTGTCCAAATAGTCATCGCCGTAGATATGAAGCTGCCAGTCCGGGAACTGATCGGCGATCAGTTTCCAGATTTGAATCAGTTCGTCAAATGCTTTGACCGGCGCTAATCTGCCCGCCGCCATTACTTTTTTTGAATTGAGATCGGATGAGAAATTTGGTATGCCGATCGGATTGGGAATCACCACTGCATTTGCTGACTGTACATATTTTTTTTCATCCGGATTCAGCACCACAATTTGGTCATATTTTGAATCAATCCAATCATTCAGCTTCCATCTCAATTTTCCTAAAATCCCGGCTGATTTTCTTTTTTCGGGGTCTGCATAACGCGAACCGTGTCTTTCTTTGATCAGTCTTGACTTTCCTTTGATGAAGGGCAGCCAGTAATGGTCAAAATTGAAATTGGGCGAAATAATGATATCGGGCTTGAGTTCTTTCAGTATCTTTCTCTGCCGTCTGAAATGAAGGATTGATTTTTTCAGATTTTCAAATGAAAAATAGGAGATCGAACGGTTGTAATCAACCCCCATATCGATTTGTTTGATTTTTGAATCCAAAGGATAACAGGGCGGCTGATTTTTTTGTCCGGTGGTCAGTATGATTACTTCATGCTGATAATAACGAACAAAACAGTTTGCCTTTTCGGTCAGCACTTTCTCAATTCCGCCATGCAGATAAATCTGATCTGTATTGAAAACGATTTTCATGATTCTAAATGCAAAGATGCATAAAAAACAGCTGTCTAATCCGGCTTTTTAAGTTGAAGGAACAATTCGTTCCATTGGCTGACGATCTGATTGGGAAGATACCTTTTAACATTTTCTTTTCCGGCTCTGCCCATTTGTTTTCTCAATTCAAAATCCCGAATCAGTAATTTTAATTTTTCTGAAAACAGTTCAATATTTTCATTTTCGATCAAAAATCCGTCTTCAGCGTTTCTGATGATATCGGCAGGACCGTTCGGACAGTCAAAACTGACCACCGGCAAGCCGCATGCCATTGCCTCGGTTAGCACCATTCCAAAGCCTTCCGATCTGGAAGGAAGCACAAAAACTGAAGCTCCAAGATACTTTTCTTCAATATTTGAAACAGGCGGATGAAAATTTATCTGTCTCAATTTTAATTCCTTTGCCAGACTTTCATATTTCCCGTTTGCCGATTTGCCGTAAATTTCCAATGTCCAATCCGGGAAATCTATTTCAATCTTTTTCCAAATCTCAAGCAGTCGGTCATATCCTTTGTTGTAGGAATGACTGCCGACTGCAATCACTTTTTTGTTTTTCAGTTCAGAAGATTTCTCAGGATAAAATGACAACGGATTTGGAATCACCATTGTATTTTTTACAGTCCATTCTTTCAAATTGCCCTGTGTGAGAAGGATTACATTGGAAAACCGGCTTCCCAAAATCTGCTTGAACCTGTGCTGAATCTTTTTATTGAGCGATATTCCTCTGCCCCGATTTGCAATCAGCTGTGAGGCATGGCTTTCGTATATAACAGGAATCTGTTTGCCGATAAACTTTGGAATCAAAAAACCTTTCAGACCGTCATCGCAAACCGAAATGACATCGGGCTGTACTTCTTTTACCAGCTGTTTGATTGATTTTCTGTATTGCAGCAAATAATTCAAAGGATTTCCTTTGGCATAGAAAGTTTTGAATTCCACTTTGGGACTGAACGGATAAAACGGCCGGTGATTCTCCTCATTCAGAGTGGCAATGCTTACCCGGTAATCGTAATCATCTGCCAAAACAGATGCTTTAACGGACAGTACTCTTTCAAGTCCGCCCGAACCGTTGATCCCATTGGTGATATAGAGGAGTTTCATACTGCCGGTTTAAATTTTCAGAAACAATGTTCTGATTGTTTCCAAAGTTTCTCTTTTCCGATCTTCGGTTTGTTGGATAATATCAGTTGACAGTTTCTCTCTCAACTGTTTATCCTGAATCAATCTTTGTATTTGTTTTGACAATGAGACCGGATTCATTTCTGCAATCAGTCCGTTTATATTTTCTTTCAGAATTTCGGATGCAGTCGGGAAATTAGTGGAAACAACAGCTTTTCCCAATACTTTTGCTTCTACCAGTGTCAGTCCCCAACCTTCATGACGCGACGGCTGAACATAGATATCACATGCTTTCATGTACGGATATGGATTTTCTTTTCGCCCCAAAAAACTGATTTCATTTTCCAGTTTCATTTGACCCGCCATGGTCTCCAACTCCTTCCTTTGGCTGCCGTCACCAAGAAAATACCAATGAAATGATACCGAACTCTGTTTCAGCAATCGGGCTGTTTCAATTGCGATGTCATAACCCTTTACAGCTTCCATTCGCCCTGCTGTCAGCAGATTGATTGTATTTGTTTTACTGATTTCGGTTTGATGAAAATTGCTTTTTTCCAGTATGGCACCAACATCTGTGATGTCATAAACCACTTTTGCCTTTTCTTTCAATTCAGCCGAATCAAATGTACTGTTAAATTTTTTTTTGGAATGTTCGGAAACCAAAGCGACATAATCAAACTTCCGATAGAAACGGCCGTCAAAAGATGGTTTGTATCCGACTTCGGTAAAATCTACATTGTTCCAGGCGATTTTCTTTTTTGAATTGAATTTCTCTGCAACATAATAGGTCGAAAATCCCTGACTGTATGCAATTGCCACATCAAAAGTATTATCCGTTACAGTGAAATTATTTGACATAATTGTCCAGAAAATTTGAGCATGATGCATTTTTTTGAAATTCGCCTTTCTTGCAATTAAAAAACGCAGTCTTTGGTAAAATGAAGGCTCTTTTCTTTTGATTTCATTGATTTTCACAAAATCAGGCAATTTTCCAATCAGCTTTCCGTCTGTATGAATCAAAAAGAGATGCACTTCATCGGAGCCGAAGTTGTAATTTTTGAGAAGGCTCAACAGACTTTGTTCGGCTCCGCCTATTCCCATCGACTCGATTACAAATGCAATTTTCATAATTTCAGTTTGGTTTTTAAAAATTCCTTTGAAAACTCTATTTGTTTATCCAGTTTCAGTTTCACTTCATTCAAATGACTTTCAGTTGTAACATGATTTGAAACTTCGGTCAATCTGTCTTCCAATCCTGCAAGTTCCAAAAGATCTTCAAGCCGGGTGTTGATGGCTTCATTCCTGCGGAATACCCTGAAATCTTTGCGAAAAATCAATGAAAAAGCCAAGGCATGAAATGAATTGGTAAAAACCATGCGTGAGTGATACACCAATGAAATAAATTTTTGAGGTCCCTCTTTCCAGAAATTTTGATCCGCATAATCAATATTTTGGTTGGTGGTATATATTTTCCATCCATTTTGAAGCGCTGTTTCCTTTGCGATCGCTTTAAGCTCCTGATTTGAATCAAAATCACAGACAAATATAAAATCGCCTTCTACATTTGAAACCATTTCATTTTTCCAAAAAGAAGCAGGATGCAAAAATACCGGATCCATCACCTGAACAGCATCAGTCACATCTAAATTTCCCAAAAGCTTAACCGCCGAAGTTTCACGTACCGAGACCGCATCCAGTTTGGAAACCATTTTTTTTACAAACGGCTGCAGGTTTTCGGGGATTTCAGCTGTGGCAAAACTCGCCGCATACGAAATTTTCTTTTTTCCTTTTGGCACAAAGTCGAGATAAAAAGCCGGGTCTTTTCCGTTTTCGAAGAGCGGATTCCAAATCTGATCGCTGCCGCAGATATAGGCATCCGCTGTGGGCGGGTCATTTTTCAATTCCTCATTTGAAGTATATTTTTTTGAGGTCGATTTGATATATTTTTTGTGAAACGCATCATAATTTCTTTTCTTTTTGAGTGCCAGAATTCTGCCGGGAAGTTTTGCCAGCAGGTAAAGCTGACGCAATACAGGCCGGTCAAGTTTTGGATTGCTGACTGCCCACATATTGAAATGCCGGGAAAGATACGGTGGTTTATACCGGATTGCTTCCGCCTCAAAACCCTGCTGCCGAAGAAAAGCAAGCAGTGCATATTCCTGCAGGCTTGCGCCCGGATTGTAAACCTGATGACAGGTGATGGTTTTGATTTTCATAGAGTGGTAAAGGTATTTAATTTTCGGCTTTTTGACAAGTATTTCAAAGCCGCTAAAACTTTGGTTTCCTCAATATCAGCTCTTTTCCAATTGTGCAATTGACTGATAAAATTCATCCCATTGTTTCATTATTTTTTCAAAATCAAAACGATCGATATCATCATGACAATGATTTGAAAACTCCTGCAGCTTTTCCGGGTTTGAAGTTAGTTCCAGTATCTTTTCAGCCAGCTGCTCCACACTGAAATCAATCAGATAGCCGTTTACTCTGTCTTTGATGATTTCTTTTGGACCGCATTTGCAGTTGTATGCGATTACCGGTACTTTATAAGTTAAGGCTTCAATCAAATTCATTGGTAAACCTTCATTCAAAGAAGTGCTGACTAATATTTTTGAATTGTTGTAAACAGAAGGCATATCATTACTGAAACCTTTTAATACGATTTGATCTTCAAGAGAATATTCATTTATTTTTAACTGAATCGGTTCTGAATTAAACTTTGTGCCATAAATATGAACTTTCCAGTTTTTGATTTGATCCTTAATCAGATTAATTGCTTCGACCAAATCAATAAAATTTTTGTCGGGTACAATTCTGCCGACCGCAATTATTTGATTTTCTCTTTCTGAAAAATTCTGAATTTTATTCACAAAAGGAGCGGGATTATATATCTGAGTAACTGGAATTTTGAGGTATGAACGATCTTGTAAATTTTCCTTTGTTAATACTGTTGCAAGATCATAAAGATTGTGTAATTTCGTTTCAGGGATTCTAAAAAGATTGCTCGGGTGGATTTTTGATTTCAGATTAGTTGATTTTCTTTTTCTGGACTTAGACTCTGACAATTTGAAAGTGCCATGAAATTCAATAATTTTTTTTGCGTTAGTTCTGACAAAAGGTATCAGTTCTTTGTAAAAACTCTCAAGATTGATTCCTATTATAATGTTGGGATTAATTTCATCAAATTTTTCTTGATATAGCTTTTTAATTTTTTGTTTTAAATAGAAATAACCAATTATAGGAATTTGTTTTTTTAAAAGAAGGTTTGAAATATTTAATGTGATGACAGTTACACTTTTATTTAATTCCCTTATTAAATCTTCATTATTGTTATATTCTGATATTACGAAAATCTCATAATTTCCGGTTTTTATCAATTGATTGATTCGGTTCACCAAAAGAAAGCTAATAGCTTCTTTATTAAGTCCAAGGACAACAAATAAAAGTTTTATTTTTTTTTTCATAGGGAAGGAACAAATTATTTAGCTATTAAACTTTCAATTTTTTCTGATGATTTTAATTTTGGTTTTTTAATAAATCGTTCAAATTTTTCTCTTCTTGCCTTATTTGTAATCAATTCCCTGACTCCTGAATAAATACCGTCTATGCTAATTGCGATAATTAAACCATCTCCTTGGTTTTCAATTAGATTGGGAGCTGAAAGCACAGCGGTGGTTACCACCGGTTTTTTGAAAATCTTTGCTTCGTGTATGGTCAGACAGTATCCTTCATGCAGAGAAGTTTGTACATACAAATCGCAATCCTTTAAATAAGGATACGGATTGATTTTTAATCCCAAAAGAATCAATTCATTTTCTATTCCAAGCTTTTTAATTTGTTCTTCCAAATTGGCTCTCAATTTTCCTTCCCCAATCAGATACCACCGAAAATCAAGACCTTCATCTTTTAATCTTTTTACCACAGCAGGTATCATCCGCTGACCTTTTTCTTCTGAAAGTCTGCCCAAAGTAAGTATTCTGATTCCCTTAAAGTCATCTGTAAAGCTTTCGCCGGTTTCAGCCTGTTGTCTGATTAAATTCTCAGAAACTATATTCTCAAAAACTTCTGTTTTGGATTCAAATTGAGGGAAGGTCTTTACAAAAGTATCTCTTGCATTTTTTGAAACACAAAAAATCTTATCAAAATAAGGATAAAAGCGATTGCCAAATTTTGTGTTGCTAATCATTTTGGTGATATCAAAATGTATCCATTGAAATTTCTTTTTGGCATCCACATTATTCAAAATTATATATGAAATAAAATCGGACGGTCCGGCATAAGCAACAGCAATATCAGTTTTATATCGAATCGGATAATGTTTTAATGCTTCAATATAATTGTAATGCCAGGAGTTTCCGGTTTTAACTTTTGTATATCTGATTAAGGTTTTTACTGCGTTTAAGACATTTCCTTTCCTGAAATCATTTAAAGCATAAGAACGCGGCGAATTAAAAATAATCGGTCTCATCTTTTCAAATCCCTTTAATGCTTCTACTGTAACTCCATGCGGAATCTGATCAAGCAGTTCTCCTTTTTGTTCAAGCAATAATATGGTGACTTCATTGTTTGTCAAATCTAATTCATTCAATAATGCCAGCAGTGCCTTCTCAGTGCCGCCCAGATTCATAGAATGGATGCAAAAGAGAATTTTCATTTAGTCTTTTATAAAAGCTTTAATATTATGACGAGGGATTCTTTCTTTCTCAGGTGGAAGTTTTAAATAATCTCCATAGATACATGTTAGATAGGTTTTAAAATCTTTTGGCGATTTATATTTTCGATTTTCAAATAAAACCTCAGTTGTTTCTGTGAAAACACCGGTCGGACAAACTTCTTTGATTCCATAGCCCCAAACTGCAATACCAGACCGATTCTCTGTTCCAAAACTGTATTTACAGGCTATCTTATTTATCTTTTTTGAAACTTTTCGATTTGAGTAAAAATTTGTCGAGAATCTTTTGATAAAATATGAAATCTTAGAGATTAAACTTTTCCACCATATCGGATGACCTTGCTTTGAATAATTTAAATTCTTATATATTATTTTATTAATTAATTTATTCAATATTTTTAAATGTTTTTCTAGTTTCATTTCATCATCAGGAAAGCCGTCAATTGGAAAAATGTCAATATAAATCCCCATATATAGTTTATTTGCGGCCTGTTCCCTTAATACAGTCCCATCTTTTTGAATCTTAATAAATGGCAGATTATAATTCTGGTCTTTTGTATTATAATCAATTAAACTGAATCCTTTAATTGAAAATATTTTTTTGAGTTTTTCATAATCCGGTCTTGGCATCATCAAATCTATATCGTCATCCCAGGGGATATAACCCTGGTGTCTGACTGCGCCCAAAAGAGTACCTCCGCAAAGAAAATAATTCAGATTGTTGTTTTCACAAAAATCTGTTGTTTTCTTAAGAATTTCCAATTGGATTTCTCTTATTTCATTTTTATTAAGTGATTTCAAACTTTTTTGATTCTGTTTTGTAGCTAATAATTATCGTAATTTCGATTTAAAGTTTTTCAGATTTCAAAATTAATCAAAATAGATGGAAGTGAAGACTTATGCCTTCGTAGAATCTTACCGGATTGAAACTTTCGCTGTCGGACTGAATGATGATTGATTTTGAAATCAGAAAACCTGAGATTACAAAAAAATATCCACGCCCAGAAATCCGCCGGGCAGCAGACTGTTGTCCAAATGGAAAAGAATAACTGAGATGACAGCAAGTGATCTAAGTCCCTGTGTGTCGTTTCTGAATTTCAAAAGATAGTTTTTGATTTTGCAAATATTGTTGTTTTTTTAGGTTTCAGCTATTTTTTGAGCCCTTCAAAGGTTTGGAACCCCTGAAGGGTTTTTTAATCTCCTTCCCAAACAAACATTCAGCCAGCCTTTGGGCACTTTTTGTATCCCTGTCTTTGAAATACAGTTTGCAGATTCTTTCTCTTTTTTCTTCAAAAGGGTCAAGGCCGGATTCCAATATGCTTCGAATGTATTCAAAAAATTCGTCGGGTGTAAACAATAATTTGGACGGCATCCAGTCTTCCACATTTTCAAAATAAAAGCCGTGTCTGGCTTTGTATTCCTCAAAGTTGGGTGCAAACAGCAATACCGGTTTTTTGAGCAGGGTATAATCGGTCATCACCGACGAATAATCGGTGATCAGCAGATCGGTACAGCCCAGCAGCTGATAAAGTGTCATGCCCGATTTGAAGATTTGTTCATCATCGATGATACGGATATTGTCATACCTGCCTGAATCAAAATGATCAATATTGTAGATCGGATGCGGTTTCAGCAGACAAACCGCATTGTGCTTTTTGAGCAGGCTGTCAAATTTGGCTGTATCAAAATCGGGCAGATGAAAAAAATCTCCAAAATCAATCGGATTCATTCCGTATCTGTATATCATGTCTTCTGTCCTTTGAAAAGTCGGCATCCAGATGATGACTTTGTCATAAGCACTCAGCTTGGGATGGAATTTTTTCTTCAGTGCTTCTTTCTGCTTTTGCGCCCTGAGCATCAGATCATTTCTGGGGTAACCGGTGATGATCAGACTTTCTTCGGGTATATGCATCAAATCCGCAAACATGGTTTTTACCATTTCTGAAGTGGCAACCGTAATATCTGATTTCAATGGATATTCTTTGATGCCTTTGGATTTGTGGCCTACTCCGTGCCAGAGATTGATAAAGATTTGATTTTTTGGCAGGGGCCTCAAATGAGAAGTATGGGTTCCCATCAGCCATTTGCTCCTCAATCGTTTGATTTTCAATTCAAAACTGTTTTCTTTTATTCTGTGTACTTTTTTTGAAAGAATTGAATCCGCATAGGGTTCAAAGAAATCATTGACTGTAAAATAAACCGGGAATTCATAATGTTCGCTGATGTAATTGGCGGCTTCGACTGCATTTGAATCGGCGCGGTCTCCGCCGCTGATGATCAGCTGCTTCTTTTTTGGGGTCAGCCGGTTCAGCAGAAAATAAATTTTAATATTCAATTCTGTCCGCCAACTCATTTCAAATCATTTTTTACATCGATTACCTGGCCCGAAAATTCGGAAAACAATGCATTCAGACTTGCCGCCGCCACCCTTTCGGGGCTCAGCAGACTGTCTTTGGCTTCGTTGCCAAAGTTCTTTGTCCGCATCGGCGTTCGGGTGCGCTCGGGATTGATACAGTTGACCCGCACATCCTCCCATTCTTCTGACAATGCCTGAACCAGATTGACAATTGCCGCTTTGGTGGATGAATAAATGCTGTACATACTCCTTCCGCGGGTGTAGGAACTCGAAGTGAAAAGCAGCAGTCCGCCTTTTGTTTTTTTCAGATAGGGCAGGGCTTCCTTTGCCACATAGACCGAACCGAGATAGTTGACTGCAACGCTCTTCTGTATGGTGTCATAAGCCATATTTTCAAGACTCTGCTTTTCGAGTATGCCCGAAGTATTGATTACAAAATCAATTTTTCCTTCTTTTTCAAAAACCGATTTCAGTGCATTTTTTACCGCTTCAGGATCGGATACATCGGTTGCATTCTCACTGCGGCTGAATGAATAGGTTTTTGCCCCTTTTGCCTCAGCCATTTTTACGATATGACTGCCGATGCCGTAGCTTCCGCCGATCACGGCAATTACTTTGTCCCTGAGTCCCGATTTTGTTCTTTCGGTCAGCAGTTCTCCACTGCCTTCAAGCGCCCTGAGCTGAAAGAGTTTGTCCAACAGAAAGATATCTTCCCTATGGGTCAGTTTCATATTGTAAGCTTCTCCTTCGACCACAAAAATCTTTTCGTCAGGCAGATATTTTCTGACCACACCGCAGTCATCGGTCGCCTTGAAGGCGGGATCTTTTGATGCGATTTCATAGGCTTTTGCAATGGTTTCAATTTTAAATGCCTGTGGTGTCTGACCGTTGTTGAGGCGGTTTCGGTCGGGTATGTTTCGGATCAGCCGGTCTTCAACTTCGATGATCGTATCAGTGGTGGGGATGGCTACATCCACCGCATTGTAGGTTTTGAGTGCGCGGATACAGTCGCTGATGATACGGGGACTGATCAGAGGGCGCACCGCATCATGAAAGATCAGCTGACAGTCCTGCCCCTGATAGGCACGGATGGCGGCAAGGCTGGAGTCATATCTTTCGGCTCCGCCTGCCAGTACTTTCTTGACTTTTGTATATTGATTTTGAATCAGCAGATTTTCAATGTCTCTGATGTACTCCATATTTGAAACCACAGCAATCTCATCGATTTCGGGATGGTTCTCAAATACATCAAGTGTATGTTCGATTACCTTTTTGCCCGCAATACGGATGAGCTGCTTGGGCAGTTCCGATTTGAGTCGGATACCTTTTCCGCCGGCTAAAATAATGGCTGTGTTTTTGGGCATATTCTATTCAGTTGTATAATGATTGTTTGTCTTTAAATATAAATTCTGAAATTCTTTCCGCGCTTTTGTCATCCTTGTACTGATAATACAAATCACAAATCTTTCTCCGTTTCTCTGCAAATTTATCATCTCCATCCTCCAAAAACAATCTGACAGCCTCAAAAAGTTCATTTTGAGAAAGAAATAATTTTGAAGGCACCCAGTTTTCGTAATCTTCAAAATAAAGCCCCTGGGATTTTTTATAATCTTCAATATCTTCTGCAATTACAAAAATCGGCTGATCAAGCAGTGAATAATCGGTCATTACCGAAGAATAATCCGTAATCAGCGCAGCTGTTTTTGACAGCAGTTCATACAGCAAAATCCCGTGTTCGTACAGCCAATTGTCATTGATAAAAAGAAAATTTGACAATTCCTGCTGCTTTTTGTATTCATCCACATAATAATGGCTTTTGACCACACAAAGCGAATTGTGCTGCTTCAGCATTTGATTGAAGCGCTCTGTATCAAAACTGTCAATTCCAAAAATATTGTCGGTTTCCGAAATTACAGTCTGACCGGCTGTGCTTTCACTGACTTTCCTTCTGAAAGTCGGCATCCAGATGATGATTCGGTCATAGCCGTTCAGACCGGTCTTTTGATCAAAATTGAATTCCGAATCTTTTGTTCTTAGCATCAGATCATTTCTGGGCATACCGCCGATAAAAACGGTTTCAATCGGATTTGCAAACAAATCAGCAAACATCTTTTGGGTCATTTTGGAAGTTGCAATCGTATAATCTGCAGGCACTCCCTGTTTGTAACCTCTTGCCGTATTTATCTTTTTGTGTCCCACACCGTGCCACAGATTGACCGTGATCTGATTCTTCAAATAGCGGTCAAACGGATAGAGCAATTGGGTGAAAAGGATATATTTTGAACCAAACAGCTGTCGAAATGATTCGGGTCGAAATGGCTTCAATCCGGGAAAACAATAAAACGAAACAGTCGGATGAATTTTGTGTTTAAGGTTTTTAACTGACTTCAAATCTTTGTCAGAAAGCATCAGTCCGATTTTGAAGTCATAATTCTCCGCCAGATAATTTGCCATTTCAACCGCATTGTCCTCAATCTTTGAATGACTGACAATCAGCACCCGATCCCGGATCGGTGTCACCATCCTGAAAAACCGGCAAACGGCTTTGAAAAGAAAATCGATGAATTTTGATTTGAGGGTTGATAAGGACATATTTATTTTGTTGGCTTCGATTTTATTCAATCGAATCAAGTTCAACAGTTGTCAAAGATAAAACATTGAAGGGACTTTTCTTTTTGATACAAAGATCATCTCAAATGAAGTCTTTTAAAAATCAATCCGATTCTTAATACCCATCTGAGCATTTTCAGATCCAGGGTGATTATGGCAGGCCATCTCTGAATCGGAATTGACCAAAAGTTTTTGAGCTGAAAAATCAATATTGAAACCAAAATATCGGAAAGTGTTTTTCGGGTATCTTTTATTCGAATTGAAATCCGATCTTCTGCAGAATGGCGAATCCAGTGGAATAAAACTCTGTCAACATAAGACATTTTTTTTGTAACCATTAAAAGCTTCAGAAAATAATCCTTGTCCTGAAGTTTGGTGATTTTCTCATTCCAAATCAGCTGTTTCTGTTTGAAGAAACTTTTGTCGGTTAACGGGCCAATTGTGTGAACCGCCATAAAGTTTCTGATAAAATCATCAATAGAATAATTCTTTGACAGGTCGGCCAAAATTTTACCGTTTTCATCCAAATGTTTATAATCACAAATACAAATCGGTGTATTTTCGGTTTTCATTTTCTCAAACTGCCATGCCAATTTTTCGGGCAGCAGTTCATCATCAGAATCCAAAAACTGAAGATATCTTCCTGTTGAATTTCTGATTCCGTTGTTTCGTGCCGCCGGCGCCCCTGAATTTTTTTGAAAAATATATTTGATGATGAAGTCTTCTGATTCGTTTTCTGACTTCCAATTCTGAATGACTTCTTTTGTGCGGTCGGTAGAACCGTCATCCACAACAAGCAGTTCAATCGGCCGGTATGTCTGATTGTAAACGCTGTTGAGCGGTTTGAGAATCATATCCGCCCGATTGAAAGTCGGTACGATTACCGATATAAGTTGCTGAGGATTATGATTTTGAGAGTTTTTCACGAAAGCTTCTTTTTCTGCCAAAATGAAAATGCGGTTTAAAATTACATATTGGTTTTCACAAAAATATTCCTGATTTTAAACAGGCCTGTCGAAATCAGTGATCCGTATTTTTCAAGAAACATAAAATGAATTGCCGGATAGCTCTGACTTTTTAGGATGAGAGGGTTTTTGATAATTTCTTTCAGAAAAGTCCGGAAATTTAATTTTGGACTCATTGCCAGACGGAAGTAATCCCGTTTGCCGTTGATGTAGCCAAGGAGATCGGTATCAAGCCCTGTCTGTTCTCCCCATTGCAGCAATGAATCCCAAAGTTTGAACCGATTGAGGGATTTTTCTGTTCTATGTTTTTGAAAATTGCGGGTAATTCTGTTTTCATCATGTACTCCTCTCATGGCAGTCGGCCGACTGATTTCTGAAGGATAAAGTTTGCAGTGCCAAGCCAGTTTGATGATAAAATCTGTGTCCTGATGCAGTCTCAGATTTTCATTCATCTTCAGCTTTGAATTCAGCAGACTTTCTCTTTTTATGGTCAGACAATCCAAAGAAAAATATCCGTAATCTTTTATTTTGCCGATTAGTCCAGGAAACAGATTTTCAGGTGTGGGTTTGGATGCCTGCCAAACGCTTGTCATCTCTTTGTTCTTTGAAAAATGTTTTTCAAAAACAGATTTTGACTCCCGGGAATAAAAATATACTCCCAGAGCGTTGTAACAGCCGTCTGCATCAGGAAAGGCGTCAAATATTTTCCTGTCTTTTTCAAATCTGTTTGGAAGATAAAAATCGTCTGCATCAAGAAATGCAATGAATTCACAAGTGGCATTCTCGATACCCAGATTTCTTGAAGCGCCTGCGCCATGATTCTTTTTGTCAGCATGGGTCAGTAGACGGATTCTCGGTTCTTTCCCGGCATAAGATTTTACTATTTCTGCCGCACCGTCGGGAGAAGCGTCATCAACCACAATGATTTCTTTGACTTCCGATAACTGCAGACAGCTGTCGAGCGCCTTGCCAATGTACTTCTCAGCATTGTATAAAGGGATGATGACGGAAATATTGTTTTGGATCATTTAGAGTTAGTGATTAATTATTTCATTCATTTTCAATCAGAAAAGAGGCGTTAATTTGATGCAATATTAGTTTATACTTGATATGTCAAAATTTATAAGTTCTTCAAATTTATCTTTTCTAATATAAAACAAACTGTTTTACTGTATAAGACATAACCTTTTTCTTATAGAGATTTGTATATTACTGCTTGATACAATGTCTGTACTGCCATCATCTACAATGATGCATTCCCAATTCAAATAATCCTGATCAATAAAACTTTGTAAGGTTTCGGCAATCGGGTTTTCGCGATTGCAGTTGGGGATGATGATTGAGATAAGGGGGCTATTCATTTTTCTTTATTAAAAAACTCAATAACTATAATTCCAATGCTTTTTCGATTAATTTAATATGGATGTCCATATTATAATTTTGTTGAATATATTCTTTTCCAGCTGCACCCATTTTTTTTGCCAATGTTGGGTTTTCAATAATATCTATAATCTTTTCACTCATCTTTACCACATCCTTTTCATCTACTAAAAACCCTGTTACACCGTCAACAATCACATCATTTATACCTGAATGTTTGGTGGAAATTACCGGGACTCCTGCAAGTGATGCTTCCAGTACAGTTACCGGTGTTCCCTCTGAATCACCGTTGAGACTGGTGACAGAATGCTGGATATATCCACTGACTTTTTTCAAATAATTTATAAATTCATCTCTGTTTATTACTCCTAAAAATTTAATATTATTTTCAAGCTTTAAAACTTCAACCAAATTAAAGCATGTTTCATACAGCATGCCGTCACCGCCAAAATATAATATGGCATCAGGGTATTTTTCAACTACTTTTTTAAATGCGAGAATTGTCAGGTAGGGAGCTTTTTTATTTACGAAGCGTCCAATAGCAATAAAGCTCTTTGGCTCACTGAAGTTTGGGGCTATTTTATAAAATTCGGGATTTGGTGCACAGGGGGTATAAATGATTTTATTTTCAGGGCACCCCAAAGAAATAAGTTTGCTCTGCATTTTTTTTGAAACGCAAACCACGTTTAATGATTTTATGAAAATTTCCTTATAACTCTCCAGATTTCTGTCAACGATTGAATCAGTGAAAATATCATAACCGTGAAAGATTACAACGAACGGAATGTTTAATTTTTCAAAAGTCTTATATACGTTGGCTGCATTTGTACCATACTCAATCAGGGCTCTATCAATCCTGTGTTTTTTTAATGACCTTTCGAAATTGTATTGATATGCAGAAATTCCAATAAATCTCAGTAGAATATTTTTTATTTTGTTTCTCAGGTTAATTCTGCATAATTGCCCATAACCTTCTACGCATTGCGGAGGTGAGCCCTGGTAATAATAGAATATCTTACCGTTGATATTGTCCTTATGCGCTTGAATAAAGGTCTCCGAATAAGCGTTTTGGTTGGGCGATAAAAGAGCGATGTTTTTCACTTGCTTATTTTATTTTTTTTTTTAAAAATTTAGCAATTCTAATTTTTAACGATAAAACTTTCCAACTTATAAAGTTATGATAAAGTAAGCTGTATGGAACGATATTAATATGCATATTTTTATATCCTCCAATGATCTGTGACTTTTTATAATAAAATCTCATTGACTTTAAAAACCTCCTGGAATCTTTTGTCTTTTCGCCACAAATCTCATAATACAAATCAAAATATAACGGGTTCAGTTCCATATATTCTTTAGTAATCTGTGGGTTGTGAATTTCATTACTTTTCATAATGAAAGTATGACTTCTTTTCTTAAATCGATTCTTTTTTAATTTACTATCGGTCTTCGCCAACATTGCTGTTAACTTGTTATAAACTCTTCGGTATTCATTTCTTACATTTACAGATTCAGAAATTCCATTTTCTAATACTAAATTTCTTAAAGCATCATTTTTTTTCATTTCGTCTGAATCTCCATTAATAAACCCCTCAATAAAATATAGCGATCGTTGCAAATTTTTTAAAGCCAATAGAACAGTTCTTAAATTAATTATATCGATATTTTTATAAATATGATGCGAACTGTCAAAGAAGGTAAATGACCAAACTTTATTTAAAAATGTTTTATATGATTCGTCCTTAACATAAGTAATCTTAGAATCATTTTGATTGTGTGTTATAACTAAATTATCCATTGTATGAAGTTCTCCAATAGTTTGTAATAAAGACTCCGGAACAAACAAAGGAGAGTGAGCAAACATATAACTTTGAATAGAGCTGTTTTCAATATAATTTATAATTTGTTGGCAACCCATTTTATAATCTCCATCTTTAAAGCTAATAAAAACATCTAAATCTGAAATGCCCGGATGTTCAATTTTACCAAATTTCCCAACAATTATTGCTTTGTTTTTAATTGCTTCTTTTTCTATTTCCTTATAGGAAATTTCATAATGAGATTCAGGAATGCTTTTAAAAAGTTGGCTATCCACATAAACCATGATTTCCGATATAAAATCTGAAACTATTTCTTTGGTAAGGTTTGCGCCAAATAAAAATGAGTATTCAAGAACTGGAGAGTTATTTTCTGCAAAATTCCTCCAATTTTGAGCTTCCTTATAATTATTAATTTCTTTGGAAAAGGTTTTATACTTTTCGTTTTCAATGATTACACTCCAATTGTTTCTTAGGTCTGACGCCCAATCTAATAAGATTCTGCCTTTATCAGATAGGATTTCATCTGCTCTGTTTATAGCTTCTCTTTTGCCGATAAACTGATCTTTTAATTGAAATGCTAAAGGAAATACAAGCGCAATTGAACTTACAAAACGTTTTAGATTATATACATTTAAAGTTTGTTCAAAATATTCATTGGAAAAGAATTTAATGTTTCTTAAAGTGGCTTGAAGTCTTTTGAGATTATCCTTTTTAAATTTGACGAGATTTGAATTATAAAAAAGTTCCCCATCTCCGTTTAGTCTTATGGAATCTTCCAGAATAAACAATGGGAAGTAAGAATAGTCATAATCATCAAGTTGGCTTTTTCTAATCAGCCAATGTCCATGATGTTGTAAAGGGTCCCTCTTTTGCATTTTTAATTCTGCCTCGTTTAGAAATGGTAGAACCACATTATAGTAATCATCATCAACAATAATAAAATCATCTAAATCTGAGAATTCAGTCAATGTGTCATCGGCAAAACTCCCATGAACAAAAACGCTGAGCTTCTTAGGGTTATAATCCTCTAATCCGTGAAAGATAAAATTTAAATCTTCTTCAATTTTTTTAGAAGGAAAATTTTCATACCCAAACACTTTACTTTTATTTATCAATGCCATTCTGACTCAACTTTGATTAACCCCCAGGCATTATTATGCTCAACATCATTTTTATCACTATAATCAAGAATTTCAAAATGAACAGCTTTTACTACTTGATCATAGAAAACTTTTCCTTTTCTGGCTGACAGGGTTATATAATATTCACCCGGCGTTAAATAGAATTCATTAAAACTAACTTCAACATATTGATCGTTATTTTCATCTTTAATATCAAAATATCTTTTTGAATCGGAACTTAGGCAGCTGGCAATATAGATGTCAGATCCTGTTTCAAATCGCACTCCCAACTGTATGTTTTGAACTTCTCTATATATTGCTTTTAGATATAATCTTAGTTTAAAAGGTTCTGCAAATTTTAATGTTTTAGTTTCCGTGTTATTACTGTCTAAGATTTTCGCATCAATAAATTTTACTTCCAATCCAAGATCTTTTCTTGGTCTTTTAATTTCTGATATTTTTTGTGAACTTTCATTTATAAACTTTAATCCAAGCTCTTCATATCTTTTTATCATTAAGTCAGTTGATCCTTGATCATAAATTTGTCCATTATCCAACAAAAGCCCACTGTCACATAATGATTTTATACTCGCCATATTATGACTGACAAATAAAACAGTTCTACCATCGCCTTTACTGACATCTCCCATTTTGCCGATACATTTTCTTTGGAACTCGGCATCGCCTACTGCTAACACTTCGTCAACTACAAGTATTTCTGCCTCTAAAAATGCGGCTACAGCAAACCCCAGTCTTACAGTCATACCCGAAGAATAGCGTTTGACCGGTGTGTCAATATAGCGTTCAACGCCTGCAAAATCCACGATCTCATCAAACTTGCGGCTGATCTCGCTGCGGGTCATTCCCAGTATGGCGCCGTTGAGATAGACATTTTCGCGGCCGGTCATCTCGGGATGAAAACCAGTGCCCACTTCGAGCAGAGATGCGATTCTTCCCTTGTATTTAATGGTTCCGGTCGTTGGTTTGGTCACACGGGAAAGCAGTTTGAGCAAAGTGGATTTGCCCGCTCCGTTTCTGCCGATGATGCCGACTGCCTGTCCCTGTTCCACCTGAAAGTTGATGTCGCGTAATGCCCATACATAATCAGATTCACCCTTTTGGGTGCGGTCATTGGTTTCACCAATTTTTAGGAAAGGATCTTCTTTGCCGCGTACCGAAAACCACCAGCGCTTGAGGTCGTTGGACAGTGTGCCGGTGCCCACTTCGCCCAGCCGGTATTGTTTTGAAACGTTTTCTATGTCGAGTACGATATTGCTCATTGTTTTCTTGGGATTAAACAGTGTCCATAAAGCTTTTTTCAACTTTGTTGAAGATCAGTGTGCCCGCCATCAGTATCACCGCAATGACTGCAGCAGAATAGCCGAGCATACCGATGCTGAAATCACCTACGCCCAGAAATGCATATTTGAATGCTTCAAAAATTCCGGTCAGCGGATTGAGTTCAATCAGCCATTTGATTTTGTCCGGAAATGCGGATATCGGCATGATGATGGGTGTGGCATACATATAAAGCGATATGCCGAATGTCAGCAGATTTGCCATGTCCCGGTATTTGGTGGTCAGCGACGAAAAAATCATTCCGGCGCCGAGTGCAAATGCAGCCATCATGACCAGAAACAATGGTGTGGCAAGTACCCAGAGATTGGGTTGGACGCTTCCGTCAGACAGCATATAGTAGATGATCACTGCTACAAAGAGTGCAAACTGCACCCCAAAACGCATCAGATTGGATATGACAATGGCAAGCGGCATCACCAGTCTCGGAAAATAGACTTTTCCAAAGATGTTGGCATTGCCCCGAAATACATTTGAGGTTTCGTTCAGGCAGGACTGAAAATAGTTCCAAAGGGTAACTCCTGCCAGATAAAAAGCAAGCTGGGGAGCACCGTCGGTGGACAGTCCGGCTACATTTCCAAAGATGAAAGTATAGACAATGGTGGTAAATATCGGGTTGATAAAAAACCAGACCGGCCCGAGTACGGTTTGTTTGAATGAGGTGACAAAATCCCTTTTGACCAGCATATAAACCAGATCACGGTATCGCCAGACCTCCTTCAGATTGAGTGAAAACAGCGGATATTTGGATTCAATGACTTCTGTCCACTGTTCATTTTGTATCGAGTTTGTGATTGTCTGCTTCATTTCAGTATATCCGGCCTGTCAAAGCTGTTTTCATCAAAACTGCATCATCCGGTTCTTGACCAAATTTTTAACGGGTTTTTGATTGTTTTTATTGCCGGTGGCAAAGATAATGAATTTGTTTTTGCTTTGAGGCTTTCAGCCGGATGAAAGTATGCCGGAAGGGCTGCTGACTATGCGGCACAGTCATCCCGAAGCTGAAAAGGGAAGTTTTGAGCCTGGTTGGTAAAAATGCAGCTTCTCTTTTGTTGCTTCCGGATTTGCCCAAAGCATTATTTGCCCAGAAATTCTATGATGAAATCAAAAAAATCTTTCGGGTTTTCCGCATGCACCCAATGCCCCGAATTGGGTATGGTTCTGATCTCAGCATTGGGAAATCTGTCGTAAATCAAATCAAAATCGCTGTCCAGTATATAAGCTGAGTTTTCGCCCCTCAAAAACAAAGTCGGTTTCTCAAAGCTGCCGTCGGTCATTTCGTGTTCAATCATTTCGTTGTACCAGCGGTTCAGTATCTTCAGATTGAACCTGAAACCGTATTTGCCGCTTGCTGTCATATATACATTTTTCAGCAGAAACTGCCGAACCGGATATTCGGGTATGTATTTTTTTAGTACCTCATCCACATCTGTTCTTTTTTGAACTTTGTCAAAATCCACCGAGTTCAGTCCTTTGAATATTCCCTGATGATGCGGCGGATATGCTTTTGGCGCTATGTCGGCTACAATCAGTTTTTCAAGTCTCTCCGGATACAGATACGAAAATTCAATCACCGCCCTTCCGCCCAGCGAATGCCCGAGCAGATAGCACTGCTGAATCTGCCGCTCATCCAGATAATTGAGCAAATCGCCCGCCATCGACTGTAAACTCATGTCATCCGAATGAAAACTCCGCCCGTGATTCCTCAAATCAATGGCATGTACCGTATAATATTCTCCAAATTGCTTCGCAAGCGTCCCAAAATTATCGGACTGACCAAAAAGTCCGTGCAGTATTAAAAAATGTTTGGGGTGATTTCCGGTGATTTTGCTGTATAAAATTTCTGACATCTGATGGCTGTTTTTCGCTTTCTGTTCCTAATCTGTTCCCTTAAGTCTTCAAAGATAAAGCAAATAATCCGTCCCAAATTTTCTGCCGATGAATTTTGCAGGAATTTATACCTGCCTCACAAAGTTCAGCCGGAATGCTGTCAATCTTCGAAATTAAAGCATAAGTCTCATTGTTGAGCCGCCCTTTCAATCCTTTTCAGATAAGCCTGAATTGTGTTTTCAAATCCCATACAGATGGCATCGGAAATCAGTGCGTGCCCGATTGAAACCTCAGCAATTTCCGGAATCTGCTCAATGAAATAAGTCAGATTGTCAAGATTCAGATCATGCCCTGCATTCAGTCCCAGTCCTGCTTTGAGCGCTTCATCGGCTGTTTCCCTGTAAGCTTTTACCGCGCCGGGATTTCCTTTTGAATATGCTGATGCAAATGCTTCTGTGTACAGCTCAATCCGGTCGGTTCCGGTTTGGGCGGCAGATTCAATCAGTTTCGGGTCCGGATCCAAAAAGATCGATGTCCTGATGCCCTGCTTTTTAAATTCGGTAATCACTCCGGTCAGAAAGGACAGATGATTTATGGTGTCCCAGCCTGCATTTGAGGTGATTGCATCAGCCGAATCGGGTACCAGAGTTACCTGATCGGGTTTCACATCAAGTACCAGCTCAATAAATTTTGGGGTTGGATTTCCTTCAATATTGAACTCCGTGGTGATGATCGGTTTGATTTCATAAACATCGCTGTAACGGATGTGTCTCTCATCCGGCCTCGGATGAACCGTAATCCCCTGTGCGCCAAATTCCTGTGCTTTGATTGCAGCCTCCTTTACATTGGGCGTATCGCCTCCTCTTGCATTCCTCAGGGTGGCGATTTTATTGATGTTTACACTTAGTTTAGTCATTGTTCTGAGTCATTGTTCTGATGGATTACAAATGGTTGTGAGACTTCAAGCCCGAATTCTCTGCTGGCGGTAATCAGATGATCAAATACATCCGACTGTATCCTTTCGTAAACGGCAAATTTTGAATCCTTTGCAAAGCAGTAGATCTCAAGCGGCATACCGGCCGAGGTCTGCTGCAGCTGCCTCACAACAATGGTGTCGTCTTTTGAAATATCCTCTCTGCTTTCCAAATATTTTTGGGCATAAATTCTGAAAGTCCCCATATTGGTCAGCTGCCTTCCGTTGATGATGAGCCCGGGATTCTGCACATTCTGATTGATGAGCCTGATTTCTTCTTCTTTCTGACGGATGTATTCGCTGATCAAATCGATTTTTTCAAATTTTTTAAGCATCTCCTGATCGCAGAATTTGAATGAATTCACATTGAACACAATTGCCCTCTTGATTCTTCTTGTATTGCTGTCCGACATCCACGAATGGTTGATTACTTCTGATGAAACCAAATCATAAGTCGGTATGGTAGATATTGTTTTGTCAAATTTCTCAACCTTTGTTACCGTCAGATTGATTTCTTTTACAATTCCTTCCAGATTGTATTTTGAAACCGAAATCCAGTCATTGATTTTAATTGTTTTTGATGACGAAATCTGAACACCCGAAATAAATCCGAGAATCGAATCCCGAAAAATCAGCAGCACCACCGCCGTGAGCGCACCGAGTACTGTGAAAATCTTACTGAGCTCAACATCGATCAGCGTTGCCACAAAAGCAAGTACACCGAAGAAAACCACAAATACCTTGGTCAGTTGAGCAAAGGTTCTGACGCCAATCTTTGAATAAGTCTTTTCCTGATCGTCATCATTGATGGCTATGATTGCATCAATCAGCCTGAATATAAACATGATGAACAGTATGATGATCAGCAGGCCGATTGATTTGTCGGTGATTTTATCGATTCCCGCATATTTCTGAAAGACATGCGGATTGACCGAAATCAGCAGGCTGATGGTAAAAAAATGGACAAGTGCCCTGAAGACTTTGTGTTTGTAAAACATCCCCGTCCATTTGAGTTTTGAATTTTTGAGCAGTATCCCCAAAACAAAACCTGAGATTTTTTGAAGTAAAAAATCAAAACCAAAAAGAATCAGCAGCCAGAATCCGATTTCCAATACCGGCAGCAGAAACGAAAAGGAGGTATCCGACAATATCTCGCCCAGCCGGCTTCGAACCGAAGCAGCGCTTTCTTCCAGAAACTCTTTCGTATATTGGTTTGTGCCTCTTTCGAACAACTGTATTTATTTTTTTGCAAAGTTAGGATTTATATACAGTTGTTTTGCATGATTCACTTCAATTCATAAAGATTAAACAAAATAATTTTCCGGGCCGGAAAGGACAAAAAAGATTAATTTTACACCTATGGACGAAACCCTGATGAAGTTTCTTTTTGGAATCGGTATGCTGTTCGGCATTGCGGGTACCGTACTCCCGGTGATTCCGGGTACACCTCTTGTATTTGGAATCTTGCTCCTTGCCAAGATTTCGGGTTATTCGCAAATTGGCTGGTGGCTGGTGGCAATCTTCGGAATCCTCACCGGAATCGGAATGCTGTTTGATTATCTGATTCCCGCAGCTGTGGCTAAAAAGTTGGGCGGAAGCCGATACGGACTGTTGGGTCTGACAATCGGATTTCTGGTCGGAATCATCTTTTCGCCTTTTGGCTATTTCAGCCTGATTGTCGCTCCTTTTTTTGGGGCACTGATTGGTGAGCTGATTTACGACCGGAAAAACCGGAACCGGGCAGTCAGAGCTGCAGCCGGTTCGCTGATCGGTTATTTCCTGACCCTTGTTTATGGTCTGCTCGTTTCCTTTGCAATGTTCGGCGCGTTTCTGCTCATTGATGTTTTCTGAAGACAACTGTCAAATGCTTAACCCAAATTACCGATAGCAATTTTTCGCTCTATGTCAATGGGAGAATCCCAAAGTCCTGCGAATCGTTTTCGGCGTTTTTCGGCAAGTGCAATTTTGAGTTTCAAAGTTTGGAAGATATTTAAAAAAAATAGCACCAAAGTATCTTTTATCAGAAAAAAGCTTATTACCTTTAGAATCAAAATACTAAAACATTTAAAACATGAAAATACTTATATCTCTTTTCAGTATTGTTCTTTGTCTTTCTTATGGAAAAGCCCAGTGGGTAGAGCTTGACACAGGTATGGAAAACCCACCTGTTTTCAATGATGTTTATGCTATAACCTCAGACATTGTGGTAGTTGTAGGAGCCAACGGCACCATTCTCAAAACCACAGACGGTGGAGAAACCTGGCAGCAGAAAGATTCGGGAACTACTGAAAATTTAAGAAAAGTACAATTTCCAATTCAGGACATTGGTTATGTAGTGGGAGATTCCGGAATTGTATTAAAAACTACAGATAGTGGTGAAACCTGGGTTAATATTGATACCGGCCAGTCTTCAAACTTTGAGGGTTTATCTGTGGTTGATGAAGATTTAGTCGTTATATCATATTATAATAATTTAATTAAAAGTGAGGATGGTGGAAATTCTTGGGTTAATTACTCAATGAATTCATTTTATTATAATTATATCCAGTTTTTTAACAGCCTCATTGGTTATTCTGCAAAAGAGTCCGGGATTCTGGCGAAGACAATTGATGGAGGACAAACCTGGCATGAACTATCGGGTTTTGTTCCCTTTTATTTCCTCAACGAAAACATTGGTTTCTATCATGAAGGTGGCCTTTTAAAAACAATTGATGGAGGAGATACTTTCGAATATGTTGGCAGTGGAATTTCCGAGTTGTTTTCCAACATCACAGCAGTAGGTGAAAACACCATTTGGGGCATATTTGCCGGTTTTTTAAATGGAGACGGATCTTCTCGTGGTCTTATGAAAATTACTTACTCAGAAACCGAACCCTATACTGAGGATATTTGGTATGATGATGATCCGGGAATTGATATGTTTTCTATCCATTTTGCTGAGAATACAGGGTATATTGTCGGTTACAAGGGGAATCCGGTTATCTGGAAAAACGGCACAGGAATCAATACCATGAGTACTACAGATGAAACCCTGAAAGATGAAATCAAGATTTATCCTAACCCTGTTTCAAATGAAATTAATATAGAAGTTGAAAAAGGTAATTTACAGGATTATATGGTTTCACTTACAGATATGGCAGGAAAGCAGATTTATTCCAAATCATTTAAAGAAAAGAAAATTAAGATAAACACTTCCCATTTTCAAAAAGGGATATATATTCTCTCTATTGAGACGAAAGATAAAAAACATTCGCAAAAACTCATTATAAACTAAAATTTATTATTATGAAAACACTTATATCTCTTTTCAGCATTGTTCTTTGTCTTTTTTATGGAAAAGCACAATGGGTAGAACTTGATCCGGGCGTGGATGATGCGCTTTTTGATATTTATGCCATAACTCCCGATATTGTGGTGGCAGTTGGCGCAAACGGCACCATCATTAAAACCACAGACGGTGGGGAAACCTGGCAGCAGAAAGATTCGGGAACTACTGAAAATTTAAGAAAAGTACAATTTCCAATTCAGGACATTGGTTATATAGTGGGAGATTCCGGAATTGTATTAAAAACTACAGATAGTGGTGAAACCTGGGCGATACTTAATACAGGACAAACCTCCGATTTTTACGGATTATCTTGTTTGGATGAGAGCACAATTTTTATTTCTAATAACGATACATTGTTAAAAAGCGAAGACGGTGGCAGTACATGGTTGAGTATTGGAATATTTCCGGGGGGCGGAGTACAATTTCTGAGTGAAGAAATTGGGTTTTCACAAGGATTTTCAAACAGTTTTTATAAAACCTTAAATGGCGGACTGAATTGGTTGGAATTAGATTGGTGGTCTCCTTTTCATTTTTTAGATGAGAACATTGGATTTATTTATAGCAGCGGCCTTATTAAAACAATTGATGGCGGAATTAACTTTGAATGGGTTACTGGTGAAGGAGGTGGAGAGTTGAGAGATATTTATGCAATCGATGAAAATAATGTTTGGGGAATTATAGATGGAACTTTAGGTGGAGATGGATCCAGCCAGGGAGTAACAAAAATAACTTCATCAGATTCTGAAAATTATGTTGAAATCATTGCTTGGGATGATGAAACACAGGATATGTGGGCAGTTCATTTTGCAGATGAGTTTACAGGCTATATTGTTGGCTATAAATATGGTGAGGCAACTATCTGGAAAAACGGCACAGGAATCAATACCATGAGTACTACAGATGAAACTCTGAAAGATGAAATCAAGATTTATCCCAACCCTGTTTCAAATGAAATTAATATAGAAATTGAAAAAGGTAATTTACAGGATTATATGGTTTCACTTACAGATATGGCAGGAAAGCAGATTTATTCCAAATCATTTAAAGAAAAGAAAATTAAGATAAACACTTCCCATTTTCAAAAAGGGATATATATTCTCTCTATTGAGACGAAAAATAAAAAACATTCGCAAAAACTCATTGTAAACTAAAATTTATTATTATGAAAACACTTATCTCTCTTTTCAGTATTGTTCTTTGTCTTTTTTATGGAAAAGCCCAGTGGGTAGAGCTTGACACAGGTATGGAAAACCCACCTGTTTTCAATGATGTTTATGCCATAACCCCAGACATTGTGGTAGTTGTAGGAGCCAACGGCACCATTCTCAAAACCACAGACGGTGGTGAAACATGGGTGCAGAAAGAGTCAGGGACGACCGCTATTTTAAATAAAATACAATTCCCTACGCCTGATATTGGATATATAACGGCGGGTGGTGACTCGCTTCTTAAAACTACAGATGGCGGCGAAACTTGGAATGTGATTGATACAGAAAGTGGCTTCAGTCTTTCTGGATTGTCTTGTGTTAGTGAAAATGTGATTTTTGTTTCTACAAATAACAATGCAATATTAAAAACGGAAGACGGAGGAGAAAACTGGGAAATTGTAGAAGTAACTTTACCTTTTTTGTCTCAAATATTATTTATAAATAGTGATGCCGGTTTTCTATGGGAACAGTATAGTTTTGACTTGTTTAAAACAGAAAATGGAGGAGAAATGTGGGGTGAAATAAACGGGGCATCCCCGGTTCATTTCTTGAATCAGGAAGTCGGTTTTTATTATAACTACGGGCTTTATAAAACTATAGATGGAGGAAATAATTTTCTCAATTTAGGATTTGGGGAGTGGGGATATTTAACGGATATTTTTGCTCCAAGTGAAAATAATGTCTGGGGTATTCTTGTTGGATTATTGAATGGAGATCCTTCTTCCCACGGAATTGTTAAAGTTTCGCCGGTAGAGCCGTACTCAGAAACTATTGCTTGGGATGATGACCCAAATATCGATATGCTCGCTATTCATTTTTCTGATGAGAGCACAGGTTACATTGCGGGATTTAAGCAGGGAAAAGGAGCCATCTGGAAAAACGGAACGGGAATTAATACAATGGGGACAGATGAGTCAACAGCAACCAATGAAATCAAGATTTATCCCAACCCTGTTTCAAATGAACTGAATGTTGTTCTGGAAAATCCGGAAAAAGCAGAAGTTGTACTAACGGATATGACGGGTAAACTAATTTTCAACAAAAGCTTTGAAAATAAAAACAAGATAACAATCAATACATCAGAATTCCCTAAAGGAGCCTACATACTCTCAATAAAAACCCAAAATCAAAACTTTACCAAAAAAATCATTATCAACTAAAATTTTATGAATTAAATATGGTACTTTCTTTATTTTTCACTCCTGATGTATCCCCTAAGTATTCAAATTGAAAGCAAAAATCCATCCAAATCTCGTATAAGAATTAGCCCAAAAAAGATTAAACAGCTGCTGTAATTTAAAAAAATGATTCTAAAAATCATCAATTCAAATATTTATTGTAAATTTGCAACGCTTTTAGGGAAAAAATAAAAGAGAGCCTTTTTAGCTCTCTTTTTTATTAGACGTATGAACAGAGAAAAAGTTGAACAACTGGTGGAAGAGGCGATTGCTGAGAATCCTTCACTTTTTTTGGTCGGATTGAAACTTTCTGCAGACAATTCGATTGAGGTTTTGGTTGACGGAGACCAGGGGCTTCCGCTCGATGAAATCATCAGAATCAGCCGTCATGTGGAACACAATCTGGACAGGGAACAGGAAGATTTTTCGCTCAATGTTTCTTCGCCGGGTGTCGGAAATCCGCTGACGCTGCCTCGGCAGTACAAAAAGAATATCGGCCGTACACTGAAAGTCAGCTGTGAGGACGGTTCCGAGACAGAAGGAAAACTCGACTCGGCAGACGATGAGGGAATACGGCTGAAATGGTCGGCAAGAGAACCTAAACCGACCGGAAAAGGAAAACATACCGTAGAAAAAGAACAGAGAATAAATTATAACGACATAAAAAAAGCAATTGTAAAAATTACCTTTTAAAAAGCAACAAAAATGGACAACATTGCACTGATTGAATCATTCGCTGATTTCAAGGACGAAAAAAACATAGACAGAATCACACTGATGGCAATTCTTGAAGAAGCACTTCAGGGGATACTGAGAAGAAAATACGGCTCTGACGACAACTTTGACATCATCGTGAATCCGGACAAGGGCGACCTTGAAATCTGGCACAACCGTATTGTGGTTGCCGATGGTGAAGTTGAAGATCCGAGTGCCCAGATTGAATTGTCGGCAGCAAGAAGAATCGAACCCGATTTTGAGATTGATGAAGAAGTTTCCGAACCGGTGAAACTTGAAGATTTGGGACGTCGTGCGATACTGTCGCTCCGTCAGAATCTTGCCGCAAAAATTCAGGAACATGACAATGCCAATCTGTATGAACGCTTCAAAGAAATGGAAGGCGAAATTGTTTCGGGCGAAGTTCACCACATCCGTCAGAAACATGTCATCATCATGGACGACGATCAGAACGAAATGATTCTTCCCAAAGAAAACCAAATTCCCTCAGATTTCTTCAGAAAAGGAGAATCTGTAAGAGCGGTGGTTGACGAAGTAAAACTGAAAGGAATCAGACCCCAGATTGTACTGTCAAGGACTTCACCAAAATTCCTTGAAAAATTATTTGAAAGCGAAATTCCCGAAATCTTTGACGGACTGATCACCATCAAAGGAGTGGCAAGAATACCCGGCGAAAAAGCAAAGGTTGCCGTCGAATCTTACGATGACCGCATCGACCCGGTGGGTGCCTGTGTGGGAATGAAGGGGTCAAGAATCCATTCCATCGTCCGTGAACTGAGAAACGAAAACATTGACGTAATCAATTATACCAATAATCTGCAGCTTTACGTTTCCAGAGCACTGTCGCCCGCAAGGATTTCAAGAATGGAAATCGATGAAGATGATAAAAGAGTTGCGGTTTACGTAAAACCCGAAGAGGTCTCAAAGGCAATCGGAAAAGGAGGCCACAATGTCCGTCTTGCCGGTAAACTGATTGGCATGGAAATCGATGTGTTCAGAGATATTCCTCAGGACGAGGATGTTGAGCTGACAGAATTCAAAGATGAAATCGAAGACTGGGTCATCAACAGTTTCAAAAATATCGGACTGGATACAGCAAGAAGCGTCCTGGAACAGGATGTGGACGATCTGATCAACCGAACCGACCTTGAAGAAGAAACCGTGCTTGAAGTAATCAGAATTCTTAAGGAAGAGCTTGAAGATTAAGAAATAAAATAAAACCGCTAAGTATAGAATCACTACATTTGCAAATCAAAAAAATTAAATCAATATATGCCGGGAGCAAAAAGACTAAGTAAGGTATTAAAAGAATTGAACATCTCAATGGATCGTGCACTCGATTTTTTGAGCGAGAAAGGAATCCAGCTGGATCGTTCTCCCAATACAAAGATCGACCCGGAAACCTATACCCTTCTGGAAATGCAGTTTCAGTCCGATGCCCAGCAAAAGGCTGCATCTGAAGAGGTGGTGATCAATAAAATGTCTGAAAAGAAGTCTGAGGAAACTAAAAAGGAAACCGAGCTGAAAAAGACAGAACCCGCAAAAGAACCCAAAGAAGAGCCGAAAGTTGAAGCTGAAAAGGAAAAGGCGGTTGAGCCGGAGGTGATTGAAATCGAAAGACCCGAAATTGAAAAGCCGAAGGTGCTGGGTAAAATTGATTTGAAAGATGAAACTGTTTCAAGACTCAAAAAGAAAAAACAGGAAACGCCTGTAGAAAGCCCAAAAGAAGAAAAGACCGAAAAAGTCAAAGAAACAGAAGCGGTGCTGAAAGATGAGCCGAAAGAGAAAGAAGTAAAACAGGAAGAAAAAAAGGCTGAACCGAAAGTTGAGGTCGAAGAACCCCAAAAAATAGAAACGGTTTATAAAGAACTGAAAGGCCCCAAATTTACGGGGACGACCATCGACCTTTCCGAATTTGACAAGGACAAAAAACTGGCAGAGGAAAAGAAGGAAAAACAAAAACAGGAAAAGGAAAACCGTAAAAAGAGAAAGAGAATCAGAAAAGGGGTGAAACCCGAATCTGCAACGGCGCAAAACGGAAGTAATGACAACAAGGCTGCGGCAAAAGATACAAGAGGCGGAAAAGCACGCCCCCACAGAAGACAGGTTACCGAACTGACCGAAGAGGAAGTTTCAAAACAAATCAAGGAAACCTACGAAAAACTCACCGGTAAAGGAAACCGCTCAAAAGGAGCAAGACACAGAAGAGACAAAAGAAAGGAGCGCCGGGAAATGGAAGCCATGGAAATGGAAGCCATGGAAAAAGACAAAACGCTGAGAGTTACCGAATTCGTAACTGTAAACGAGCTCGCAATTCTGATGGATGTTGCTGTGACCGATGTGATTTCAGCCTGTATGTCGCTCGGAATCATGGTAACCATGAACCAGAGACTTGAGGCGGATACCATACAGCTGGTCGCAGATGACTTTGGTTTTAATGTCGAATTCAGCAATGCCGAGGAAGAACTCGATATAGAAGAGACAATCGAAGACCTGCCGGAAGATCTGGAACCGCGCGCACCGATTGTTACCGTCATGGGACACGTGGACCACGGTAAGACATCGCTCTTGGACTACATCAGAAAGACAAATGTAATCGCCGGTGAATCGGGCGGAATTACCCAGCACATCGGTGCATACAATGTGAAATTGGAAAACGGTCAGAAAATCACTTTCCTGGATACTCCGGGACACGAAGCCTTTACTGCAATGCGTGCCAGAGGAGCTCAGGTGACCGATATCGCAATCATAGTGATCGCAGCAGATGACCAGGTGATGCCTCAGACCAGAGAAGCAATCAGCCATGCGCAGGCAGCCGAAGTACCGATTGTTTTTGCAATCAATAAAATTGATAAACCAACTGCAAATGCAGACAAGGTGAAAGAACAGCTTGCAGCTATGAATCTGCTGGTCGAAGACTGGGGCGGAAACATACAGTCCGAAGATATTTCGGCAAAATCAGGCCTCAATGTGGGTGAATTGCTCGAAAAAGTATTGCTGCAGGCAGAAATGCTTGAATTGAAAGCCAATCCGAAGAGACTCGCTGTGGGAACTGTGATTGAAGCTTCACTCGACAAGGGGAGAGGATATGTTACCACACTGATTGTTCAGAACGGTACCCTCAGAGTGGGTGATTATCTGGTGGCCGGAAGTCATCACGGAAATGTACGGGCCATGCTGGACGAAAGAGGAAAACGAATCAAAGAGGCGGGACCATCAACTCCGGTTACCATACTCGGTCTGAACGGGGCACCGACAGCAGGAGACAAATTCAGGGTTTATGAAGATGAACACGAAGCCAAGCAGATTGCCAACAAAAGAGAGCAGCTGCAACGGGAATTGACCATCAGAACCCAAAAGCATATTACACTGGACGAGATCGGCAGACGAATCGCGCTCGGAGATTTCAAAGAATTGAACATTATATTGAAAGGTGATGTGGACGGATCGGTAGAAGCTTTGACGGATTCTCTCCAAAAACTTTCGACCGAGGAAATCCATATCAACATATTATATAAAGGTGTCGGTCAGATTACGGAATCGGATGTGCTCCTTGCAAGCGCATCGGATGCGGTGATCATCGGATTCAATGTGAGACCGGGTGCATCTGCAAAAGAAATTGCAGACAGAGAGGAAATCGAAATCAGAAATTACTCAATCATCTATGATGCAATCAACGATGTGAAGGAAGCGATGGAAGGAATGCTGTCTCCCGAAATGAAGGAACAGGTGACCGGAAATGTTGAAGTAAGAGAAACCTTTAAAGTATCCAAGGTGGGAACCATTGCAGGCTGTATGGTACTCGACGGAAAAATCACACGAAACTCAAGTGTGAGACTGATTCGTGACGGCGTGGTCATCTACGATGGTGAACTCGCAAGCCTGAAACGCTTCAAAGACGATGTGAAAGAAGTCGTCAAAGGCTATGAATGCGGTCTGAACATTCAGAATTACAACGATGTACAGATTGGAGACATCATAGAAGCCTATGAAACAGTTGAAGTCAAAAAGAAACTGAAATAAAACTTTCAGATTTGAAAGAAATTCAAAAAAAGCCGCTCCGATTACACGGAGCGGCTTTTTTGCAACCACTGAACAGATAAGGAAGGGAATGGAGTTAAAGTTTAAAAAAATTTGGATATCTTAATAAAATGTTACAATTTTGCCACGATAATGTTATAAAAAAATAAGTATGAGGACAAAATTTGCATTTTTATGTGCACTTTTCCTGCTCTTCGCGGGGCAGGTAGTTTTTGCTCAGGTTACAGGTACGGTTCAGGATGACTTCGGACCTGTAGTTGATGCAGAAGTGACAGTGATGGGAACAGAGATTTCCACCAATACCAATGAAGATGGTACTTTTACCATTGACGCCAAGGTAGGTGATGTGTTGGTTGTTACTGATATAATGGGGACATCTCAGGACTTTAAAGTTAACAGACCCAATATGGGAGTATTGGAATTTGGTGTGGTCTCTTTATCTGAAGTAAAGATTGTTAGCGGATATGACATCACCAGAACTAAGAAGGAAGAGATGGGTGCTGCAACCACCATATCTGAAGAGGTCTTTGAAAACAGAGCGACAAGTTCGTTTTTAAATTCCATTCAGGGGCATACGCCGGGTGTTGTGATTCAGTCAAATTCGGGTTCACCCGGATCTGCACAAATTGATGTCCTGATTCGTGGATATGGCTCGATTAATGCTTCAACCGATCCGCTGATTGTTGTGGATGGAGTTGTAATCGGTTCTGCCCAATTCAGGAATCTGAATCAGCAGGATTTTGAATCAGTAACAGTTTTGAGAGATGCTCATGCAACTGCAATTTATGGAAATAGAGGAGCAAACGGAGTGATCGTGGTTACGACCAAAAAAGGAAAATCGGGAGTTCCGCTTTCAATGGAGTTTAGTTCCATGTACGGAATCTTTACCCTGCCAAAAGAACACTACAAAATGGCAAATGCTAAGGAAATACTTACCATTCAAAATAGACTGGGAAGAGGATTCGGAGCGACTTTAACAGAAGAGGAAATTGAAAATTGGGACGGTCCTGATTCAAGCTGGAGAGATGTATTCTTTAAACAGGGAATTATTCAAAATTATAATTTTGCAATCAGACAGGGAAGTGACAAATTCAGATCATATTACTCTCTCGGGTATGATAAAGTGGAAGGATTGATTCCGACTACGGATTTCCAAAGATTTAATGTGCGAACCAATATTGCAGGTAATTCGGACAACAAAAGATTCAACTATGAGGGAATCATGAGTGTGGCTTACTCAAAAAGACACGAATTGGACAGTGAAACCAATGGAGCTATCTCCAACAACGTTATTCAGAACCCGCTCTTTGGAGCCGTTTTGGGATTCCCATACCTGGATCCGTATTTGTACAATAATGGAAAAGAATTATGGGATGCAATTGGGCAAAACATTGATAACGGAAATTACCCGTATGTGCTGAAAGATGTAATGACTCCGGGACAGATGCCTAACCGCAGAATGGAAACCAGTATTCTTGGTAGTTTCATGGCGAGTTATGAATTAACAGACGGATTAACGCTGAGAAATAAAATAGGAATCGATTACAAACATTCTCAAAGATTGTTTGCAAGAGCTCCCTGGTCATTCCTGGCACTTGCCGTTGCTAACCCGCCTAATGCAACCCCGCTGGAGTTTCCGGGATTTGAGGATCATCTGAATTCTCAGGATTTGACCCTCTCAGATGTCTTGAGTTTAACTTACGACAAAGTCTTTGGACTGCACAGAATCCAATTGGGTGCTTATACTGAATATGTAAAAGCACATTACCGTTCTTCTACCCAAAGACAGACCGGGTTGAAAGAAGCAACCTGGGTATTCGGTTCGGGATCCGGATGGGTGCCAAGAGACGGAAATCTTTATGTTCCGCAGGTACTTGCTTCAAAAATAGATGCCGGTACGTTCTCTTATTTCGGTACTTTGGATTACGAATATGACCAGCGTTATGGAGTTGGAGCCACCATCAGAAGAGATGCGACCAACAAATTCCTCGACAAAAAGAAATGGGGTACTTTTTGGTCAGCTGCTGCCAGATGGGTAATCAGTGAAGAAGAATTCCTTAAAGGTTCACAAAGTGTAAACTTGTTGAAACTGAGAGGATCTTACGGGGTTACCGGAAATCAGATCTTGTCACAGCCAGCCTACGGTTCCAATCCATTGTTCTTGGATAGTGCTGTCGCATGGAATGCCTATACCTCTGCTTCGGGATATCAAAATACAATCGGATATTATCCCTACATAGGTAATTATGATATTGGATGGGAAGAAACTCATCAGGCCAACATCGGATTGGATTTTATTTTATTTGACAACAGATTTGAGGGAAATATCGATGTTTATAAAAAGAACACAAAGAATCTGTTCACAGGCCTTCATTTATCAGCAGCTACAGGAGAATATGAAGTAAGCGGGAATAATGGAGAATTGGAAAATAAAGGGATTGAAGTTGCTTTGAGATATAAATTAATCAGACAAAAAGATTTTAATTTGTCACTATGGGCAAATACTTCATACAACCAGAACAAAATAATTGAAATGCCCGATGAAAGTATCAACCCGGGAGGTGCTTCCCTGGCCGAAGGACACATGGCTTATGAAATGTATATGATTCCTTTTGTTGGTGTTGATCGCGAAACTGGAGAGTGGTTGTACAAAGACATTAACGACAACATCGTTGACTGGCATGACATTGATCCGGAAAGAGATTCAAGATGGACAGGCAAATCATTCCTGCCTAAATGGAACGGAGGTTTTGGACTGAATATCGATTACAAAGGATGGTATCTGGATGCAAACTTCTCTTATCAGGCAGGATTCTATAAATTTGATAATTTATATGCCTGGTTGAATGATCCTACAGGGGTTAAGGATATGAATGTGGTATCGGATTTTATGGATGCCTGGACACCTGAAAATCCGGATGCTTCAATGGCTTCACTGACCGCTAATTACGTTTATGACTGGAGCTCAGACCGACTGCTGGTAGATGCATCATTTATAAGATTCAGAAGCGCTACCTTGGGCTATAATGTTCCTAAAAGATGGTTGGAAAGAACACCTCTAAATGGTTTGAACATTTTCATTCAGGCGGAAAATCTTGCCATCTGGACCAAGTGGAAAGGTTATGATCCTGAAGGGATTAAAATAAACTCTTTGGGCCAGTATCCCAACCCAAGATCATTTTCATTTGGTGTAAATGTTGAATTTTAAAAAGAAATATTATGAAAAATATTAAATATATAGTTTTATCAATCGGAATGGCATTTGGGATTACTGCCTGTCAGGATGCTTATGAAATAGACCCGGTAGGACTCGTAGATGAAGAGGCTGCTTTCTATACTCTGAACGAAGCTCAGACTGTATTGGACGGAACTTATTCGCAAATGAATAACATGAATCAGATTGCGTTTACAGCAATCTTTACCGATGAACTTGCTCCGTCTGTTCAATGGAATGGCTCAAACCGGGATGTTCACCAAATGATTCTTAACTCGACAAGCGGTTTTCCGGCGGCAATATGGCTTGACGGACATGCCGGCGTAAACAGAGCCAACCGGATACTCAACGGATTGGCTGAGTTTGAACCTGCTGATGGAGCTGAAGAAACCAGATTGAATGATATGCGTGCACAGGCTCGTTTTATCAGAGCATATTCCTATCTGACTTTACTAAGCTATTTCTCACCCAATATGGAGGATAATGATGCACTTGGAGCAATTTTATTTGAAGATGTGGCTACCTATGGTACTCCCGTCAAACCAAGAGCAACCAATGGGGAAATTTATCAGTTGATGGAAGAGGATTTGAATTTTGCGGTCGAGCATTTAAAAGGTGATAATTTTATTTATCCGACCAAAGCTGCCGCAGAAGCTATTATGGCAAGAATGTATGCTTACAGAGGTATGTACCAGCAGGCTGCAGTTTATGCAAATCATGTAATTAATAATTATGGATTGAGTTTAACTGTTGCCACACCTTTTACACATAACAGTGCATTCTATTCTACAGCATCTCCTACTCCATACAAACAAATGTGGTTAGATTATATTAGGGATACTTCAAATCCGAATGGCAACGTCACCATTCCTGCTAGTCAGCTGGAGCAAATATTGACATTAAGAAGCCAGCCGGGGGAGGGGACACCTTCTTTCCAGGTTGCTGCGATATTTTTTCAGAATGGAACAGCTTGTTCAGGTAGTCCTTTGTGGTCAATGAGTTATAGATTGCATGAAATGTATTCAAGCAATCCAAATGATGTCAGACTTTATGCATTCGTTGACCCGACCACTTGGAGTGGAGCAGGCTGTAATGGCGGAGAGGTTATGATTGACAAATACCCTGGAATTGGCTCTGCAAATCCATTGGTAAATAATCTTAAATTGATCAGACTTTCGGAAATGTATATGATTTTGGCGGAAGCAGCTGCTTCAAATGGAGACCTGACTGGAGCTGCCAATTATATATATCAGGTTGAAGTTGCCAGATCAACAACAGGATCAGCTACTATGCCTTCTTTCTCCAGCACTACCGATGCATGGGCCGGAATTTTGGAAGAACGTAGAAAAGAGTTCTTTGCAGAAGGCTACAGATATGTGGATCTAAAAAGACTTGGAGCAAAAGCCAATGTAAGTATTGATCGTGATCAGAGAGATAACGAAAATCCTGGTGAGCCGTTGACAATACCGATCGATGACCACAGATTTACTCTTCCGATTCCGTTTAATGAGATAAGTGTAAATCCGGATATAGTACAGAACCCCGGATATTAATAACATTGTTAAAAATAATAGTTTATTAAAAAAAGCCGTCATTAGACGGCTTTTTTTATAGAAACGGGAGAAAGAAAAATATCTTCACTCCTTTTATAAAGGTTTTACACTTACACTTTATTTTAGCTTTTTTGGATCGAAAGCCAATGTGACAACTTGTATAACTTCTGTTATTTTAGCTTTTGAGGCTTGTATGAGCCAATTATAGATATTGGGCATGAGTTGTTAAATGATTTGTAGAGATACCGCTAAGTTAAACTTGAGTTTGACTATTATGAAATGATCATGGTAGATTTACAGGATTGTTTCTGTGAGATTATTTTTAAGTCTCATAACATTCTCCAATCAGTCTTCAAAATTACAGCAGGTCTTTTTATTTTTCTCAGCAGAGAAGCCTTCAGCGTTTTGAATCAATAGTTTATAGCAGGTGGAATCCGGCTGTTTGCCAGACTTTTCAGGAATGCCTCTCAGCATAGCATATTATCTTCGATGCCTTAATCATTAACGTATATTAATCAGATTGTTGAAGAATGATGTATTCCTACTGTCGGCGTCGGTTTAATTATATGTTTGGGAAGATTGGATACAAAAAAAATAGCTGTCTCAAGACAGCTATTTTTATGAGTTTAAAAAAGATATTCTGTTTATTTAACAACAACTTTTTTGGTGGTTGTTTGATTTCCTGATTGGATTTTCAGAATATATACGCCCGCATTCAATGAAGAAATGTTGATTTGAGTAGAGCTTGAATTAGGTCTTAATTTCATTACTTCCTGACCGTTAAGGTTATAAACGCTAAGACTGTTGATTGCAGATTTAGAAGAAACGTTGATAACATTGCTGCTTACTGTCGGATAAACAGATATCTCGCTAACTTCTATGTCGTTTAATCCCATAAACGGACCGCCGTAAAAATTAATCTCATCAATGTACATTGAAGTACTTACATCAGCTGAGAAGAAGTCAAAACCATTCAACATACCCAGAAAAGGTGAACCTTCATCTCCCAATGGGATTTCGATTAAATTTCCATCTGCGTCAACCCACTGCATCTCTGTTCCGTCCACAAACATTCTCATAGTTTGGTTATCCAGATTATACTCTACACCCATATTGAACCATTGCTCTTCCGGATAGGGGAAAGAATAAGCTACACCACGGGTTGCCATATAAAAGGTTCCCGGATCCTGAGGGGTTCCCTCCTGAGTAGGGTCCAATCCGATGTATGCCTGACAAAGCCAGTTCCCGGTTGCTCCCAAAGCACTTAAATCTCCCTGCGCATTGAAATAGCCTGAGGCAAAGAAATCAATATATAGATCCATAGACATTGACCAAATACCTCCGTTTTTCATACCTACATCCAAGATAGCATCCTGAATACCGCCACCTCCGATATAGCCAGACTTGGTCCCTTGAGAAGCATTGCCATCAGAAACAATTATATGCTCATCAGTCGTACTTGGATTATTAGACCAGTTGGACCAGTGTCCGCCATAGTATGGCCCGATCGGATAGTCTTCAAACCCGTCTGTCAGTTGCGCATTGGCTGTGAGTCCGAATGTCAGGGCAACAGCCAAAAAATAAATTTTCTTCATAACTTAATAATTTTTTTAAATTCTTCACAAAGATAATTAATTTTTCCAAACTGTGATAAAATTAACAGTTATTCAAAAAATCGTTTCTATCTTTGTATGGTTAATGCAAAAAACAAAGTAATGAAAACGATATTTGTATGTATATTAATCATTATTGGTTCCGGATCTTATGCACAGCTGGTAGGTGACAGAATAAGCGTTGGCGGAGGCTCGATTGAAGTGATGGGAGGTGACGAAGGAAACGTCAGAACGGTGGGATCCCCTTACATCAATGAAACTTATTCTCCGGCTGTTGTCGAGGGGTATGACAAGCCAATCGAATTACGATACAATGCCTATACTGATGAAATGGAATTTGATGTTGATGGAACCCTGTATGCTTTGGCTAAAAATAAATACCCAAAGGTTGTATTGGGATGGAAAAAACAAACACCTTACATATATACAACTTATCAGGATGGGACGGATACAGTGTCCGGATTTCTTCGTATTGTAAATGAAAAAGACAAATATCCTCTTTATGTGAAAGAGACCGTTAGTTTCTCTCCTTCAAGAAAAGCAGCAAGCGGATACGAAGCCGATAAACCCGAAGTTTACAAAAGAGAAAAAGACAGGTACTTCACTATGATAGAGAATCAAATCGTAGAGGTGCCTTTGCATAAAAAAAATATCCTCAAACGTTTCCCCGAATTTCAGAAAGAAATACAGGATTTTCTGAAAAATGAGAAAATCAAATTAAACAGCGAGGAAGATATGATCAGGGTATTTGATTATTTAAATTCTTTATAATATTTCTTATGTCATGCGGAATAATTTATTTTATAAAGTTTATTTGTCTTTATGAAAAGGATTCTGTGTGTCTTATTTTTTATCAATCTCCTTAATCAGGGAAATGCACAAATCATTCCTGAACTGGAAGCTGAAAATTCCGTTCAGGATTCTCTTCAGGATCTGAGAATACGGGAACCCGCCAACGACAGCCTCAAGGTACACAAACCGGTGATTACAGATTATATTTATTGGAGGGAAAATGATATCAGACCCACTGTAATAGATACAACCATGACCATCAAAGGTTTTTATCGCCAGAATTATACCCAAAAGGATATGTTCGGCAATATGAGCTTTCCAAACTTTGGACAAACCTTCAACCCACTGGAATTTGCAGAAAAAAAATTCAGACTTCAACTGCTGCCCACCGGTAAATCATTCAATTATCTCTCTCCCGATGACATACGGTATTATGATGTGAAAACCCCAATGACCGAATTTGTATATGAAAACGGTTGGAGAGAAGGACAGTATCTGTCCACCACATTCTCACAAAACCTGAACCCGAGACTCAATTATTCGGTTCGCTACCGAGGATTGCGTTCTGTGGGCAGATACAAGAACAGTCTGGCCGCAAACAATGCATTTATAGCAACTGTCAGCTATCATTCAAAAAATGAAAGATTCAGGCTGTGGACGCATTATGCGTCACAAAATATTGACAATCAGGAAAACGGAGGTATCAGTAATCTGAATGAATTTGTTCACGATGACAGCCTCAGAACCACCAACCGACAGAATATTGCTGTCAATCTCAATACCGCACATACCGAATTTGATTCAAGAAGATTTCATCTGGCTGCAAGCTACGGCCTGTTCGGAAAATCAAAATCAGATTCCACTGCGCTGAGTGCACCGCTGATCCTCAAAAATGTTCTTACCTATGAAAAACAAAAATATTTCTACCGAGAAAAACAGGATGAAAATTATTATCAAAGCCCTGTCTTCGACGATTTGGAAAGAAGAAGCCTGAAAAGTTTTGAAACATTTCAAAATACTTCGACCGCAGAATTCAAATGGGGCGAAAAACTGCTCATCGAAGCAGGCGTCAGACTCGAAAACCTGAAACTCTATGGAGAATATCCAATCAATCAGGGACTGATCAATATACCGAAAAGCATTGATGACAATCTCCTGGGTGCTGTCGGTAAACTGTATTTTGACTGGAATGACAAACTGAAACTGACCGCTGACGGCGAATTCAAATCGGGCGAAATATTTAAAAGTCAGTATCATCTGAATTCAGAAATAGATATTCAGCCTTTGGGCGGATATCACCTGATTGCCGGCGGTATGATCGAATCTTCGTTTCCGTCTTTGAATTTATTCTACAACCAAAGCTTTTACAAAGACTTTAATTATTACAATTACAGTTTCAAAAATACCAATATCCAAAAAGTATATGCAAAACTTGATTTTGAAAAATTCAATACCCGATTCTCGGGCAGTCTGTACAACATCGACAATTATGTTTATGTCGATTCGGATTTCAGAACCAAGCAGCTCAATGGAGGTATTTCGCTGTTTCAGTTAAAAGGCGAGCTGCTGATTCCCTATCGGAATTTTAATTTGAGTGCAAGCGTTCAATACCAGAAAGTTACACAAAATTCGGATTATCTCCCTTTGCCCGATCTCATCGCAAGAGCAAGCGCCTACTGGCAGGGAATGGCGTTTGACAATAAGGCGGAACTCCAAGTCGGATTCAATGCAAATTATTTTACCGAATTTGAATCAAGAGAATTTTTTCCTGTGACCAATGAATTTATGCTACAGCGTACAAATCCCGAATTCGGTATTCAGAAGATCGGAGGCTACCCGCTGATCGACTTCTTTTTCAATATCAAGGTTCAGCGGATGAGGATTTATCTGAGAGCTGACCATTTCAACGCTCTTTGGGGCAAAAACAATTATTACAGCGCCCCCTTTGTACCGTACAGAGATTTCAAAATCCAGCTTGGAATCAAATGGTATTTGTTTACCTGATTCATGAATTTCATGTTCAAAAACACTACTGCCTTTTAAATACTTGTTCCTTGTTGTAATTCAGTGTTCTGGAAATGCAGTTGTTTTATAAAACTGCCCAGAATCTGACTGCTTTGAGCTTAAGACAGGATTTGATTGACTGCACCAATGAAACAGAAAAACCAAACGAACAGAAATCTTTCGATCGCCGTTTTATGAAAAAGCCGTAATTTTGCAAAAATTTTCAGGGATGATATTACCGATTCGGGCTTATGGAGATCCGGTCTTGAGACAGAAAGGAGCTGAAATCAGCAAAGATTATAAAAATCTGGACCAGTTGATTAAAAATATGTTTGACACCATGCATGATGCAAACGGCATCGGCCTGGCAGCACCTCAGATTGGTTTGCCAATCCGTCTGTTTGTGATCGATCTGACGCCGTTTGCAGATGATGAGGATTATGAGGAAATCAGCAAAGAACTTTCAGACTGCAAAAAGGTGTTTATCAATGCCAAAATCACCCAAAGAAAAGGTGAAGAACACAAATTCAATGAAGGCTGTCTGAGTATTCCGGGCATACGCGAAGATGTGGAAAGACCCGAAACCATTGAAATTGAATATTTTGATGAAAACTGGAACCACCACAAAGAAGAATTTTCGGACATTCGGGCACGGGTGATTCAGCACGAATATGACCACATTGAAGGCATACTGTTTACAGATTATCTGTCGCCCTTCAAAAAAAGACTGGTACAGAACAAATTAAGAAATATATCAAAAGGAAAAGTGAAAACCGATTATCAGATGAAGTTTCCGCTTTAATTAATAAGAATAAACGAATATGGATTTAACAAAAATTATTTCAATTTCGGGCAAACCCGGACTTTTTAAACTGCTTGCTCAAACCAAAGGTGGATTTATTGTTGAAGATTTGGACAAAGGAAAAAAGACTTCGATTTCGGCTCAAAACAATGTGAGCCTGCTCGAAAATGTGGCAATCTACGGTGTTTCCGAAGAATTTCCGCTCAAAGATGTGTTCACAAAAATTTTTGAAAAAGAAAATGGCGGACCCGCCATCAGCCACAAAGAATCGGGTGCAAAACTGAGAGCATACATTGAGGAAGTACTGCCCGAATACGATGAGGACAGGGTTTATGATTCGGATTTGAAAAAACTTTTTCAGTGGTACAATGTCCTTCAGTCAAAAGGTTTGCTGAGTATAGAAGAAGAAAAAACGGAAGAAGCAGCCGCAGAGGAAAAATAATTTCAGTCAATTGAAAAAAATGATAAAAACGCTTTGCCCCGGTGAAGCGTTTTTTTTGTTTCCGGTTTTTCGGGACAGCCCCAAAAGCGGTCAGCACCAATCAACAGAAGCTTCATTTCCCTTCGCCTCAGCGCCTGAAATTTTAACAATTCGTATTCATTTTTTTTGATTAATTTTCTCTGATGCTAATTCGAAGATTTTTCAAATTGATTTTGCTGATCTCTGTTTCCGCCTTTGGACAGGAAACGCTGATCGATGACGGAAAAAATAAATTCAACCTGGATTTCAAATATGCTTCGGGTTTCATCATCATTCCGGTTTCGGTCAACGGTTCTCAACCTTTGGATTTCCTGCTCGATACAGGCTCGCCCTACACCATTATCACCAATCTGGATGCATTCAAATATCTGCAGCTCAAGAAAGGTAACCCGATCAACATCTGGGGCCTGGGCAAAGACCGTAAAAAACTCGAAGCTTATCTCTCAAAAGACAATACCATCGGATTTGGAAAAGCACTCATCAATCCTGCAAATGTGATACTGCTGTATGAGAATGTCGATTTGGGCAGCCGTTTCGGCATTCCGGTTTTTGGGGTTATCGGCTATGATGTGTTCAAAGACCTGGTGGTCAAAGTCAATTACAGCCGCAGGAAAATCACTTTCTACCGGCATGAAACTTTTTACAAAAAAATCAATTCATCGGGATTCAGCGAACTCAATATGGAAGTTTCGGGCAATAAACCTTATCTGAAATTGAATTCCACCATCAATGATCAGCCTGCTCAGCTCAGACTGCTCATTGATTCGGCAGGAACCGATGGACTCTGGCTGTTTGAAAAAATCGAACACCAAATCTATCCCGAACCGCCTTTTATTGAAGATTATCTCGGATTTGGTCTCAACGGCGAGATTTACGGCAAAAGAGCAAGAATCCAAAATCTTGAATTGGGCAGTTACCACATCAAAAACCCCACGGTCTCTTTTCCCGACAGCCTGTCGGTTTCCTTTGTGACCCGGACGGACAGAAGCGGTTCGGTAGGTGTTGAAGTACTGAGAAGATTTACAACGATTTATGATTACAGAAATTCAAAACTGTTTGTGAAAAAAAACAAATATTTCAAAGATGAATTTCATTACAATCTGGCAGGACTTGAACTCTATCAGCCCTATCCCGAGCTGCCCTATCTCGAAGTTTCGTATGTGAGGAAAGATTCGCCCGCCGAAAAATCAGGCTTGAAAAAAGGTGATGCCGTCAGATTTATCAACGAAAAAAAAATCGGTCTGTTTGGCAACACCAAAACAAAAGGAGAACCGTCTGCAGCGAAAACCGATAAAATCAATTTTAACACCCGGGAAAGAGAAATGATTTCGCTGGTTGAAATCAATGAGATTTTCAGAAAACATCCCGGAACAAAGATTGTAATTGTCTATACAAGAGGCGACAGCCAGTTTCAGAGAACGGCTGAATTCACACTCGAATCTGCATTTTAAAAACCTGAAATATTTCATTTCTGATAATTATTCTTTTTCTAACTTGCAATCCATGGACAAAAAGCAATTAAAGTACGACAAAGCCTATCTGAAAATGGCACGGGAATGGGGGCAGCTGTCTCATTGCAATCGAAAAAAAGTAGGGGCACTCATCGTCAAAGACAGGATGATTATCTCTGACGGCTACAACGGAACACCCGGCGGTTTTGAAAATCCCTGCGAAGATGAAGAAGGTCTGACCAAATGGTATGTGCTTCATGCAGAGGCAAATGCAATATTGAAAGTCGCTTCTTCCACCCAAAGTTGTCAGGGGGCAACCCTCTACCTGACACTGTCGCCCTGTCGCGAATGCAGCAAACTGATTCATCAGGCAGGCATCATTCGGCTGGTTTATCTCAAAGATTACAAAGACGGCACGGGGATTGATTTCCTCAAAAAAGCAAATGTTGAAATCGTTCACATACCCGAAGAAGAATTATAATTGATCATGCGCCTGTTTTTTAAAATTCTGAACATCGTTCTTATCGTACTGATCCTGCTGCTTGTCGGTTTTATGCTTGGCAGAAAATACGATATCGCCCTGGACGAAGACGACAATCTGGTCGGTTTGAAATACAGCGCTAACGAACAAAAAGTCAGAAGACTGCTTTCGCTGATCGACAGTCAGTATATGGAAAATGTGAATACCGACAGCCTGGTGGACAATGTAATCAATCAGGTGGTCGGACAGCTTGATCCGCACAGCACTTATCTGAACAAAGCAATGCTCGAACAGTCAGAACGTGAGATGAGCGGCAGTTTCAGAGGTTACGGCATTTATGTCAGGAAAATCAACGATACACTGACGATTACCGGTTTGGCGGCAAAAAGTCCGAATAAGGGAAAACTTTTTACAGGCGACCGGATTTTGAAAATCGATACCCTCAATATGATCGGTATGGATACTGAAAACCTGACAACAATACTGAGAGATGAGAATCGGCGCGAAATGAAGTTTAGATTGAAAAGGGACAATTACACAGTCGATGTGGATGCAATAAAAGGCGATCTTCCGCTGCCGAGCGTGAATGCATATTTTAAAATCAATCCCGAACTCGGATACATCAAACTGATTCGTTTTGCAGAAACTTCTGCGGATGAAGTTCACTCGGCATTGCTCGATCTCAAAAATCAGGGAATGAAAACTTTGATTCTCGATCTGAGAGGAAACCCGGGCGGAATCATGCGGATTGCCGAAATGATTGCTGATGAATTCCTGAAAAAAGGAGAACTGATCGTTTATACCCAGGACAGAGACGAAAAACGAAAATACATTTATGCAACCTCAAAAGGAAGCTGGGAAGAACAAAAGGTGTATGTGCTGATTGATGAAGGCTCTGCTTCTGCAAGCGAAATCGTGGTGGGTGCACTTCAGGAATACGGCCGTGCAACCATCGTCGGACGAAGGTCTTACGGAAAAGGTCTCGTACAGCGTGAAATCAGTCTGGGGGACGGAACCCGTGTGCGGCTGACAGTTGCGCATTATTACACACCCTCGGGTCGATCGATTCAAAGACCGTACAACAACGGAAAAAAAGATTATTCTGACGAACTTCTCAGACGAATTCACAACGGAGAACTGTACTATCAGGACAGCATCAAGGTGGACAAATCACTTGCATACAAAACACCTTCGGGCAAAATCGTCTATGGAGGCGGAGGAATCGTTCCCGATGAATTTGTTGCGGTCGATACTTCGGATTTGAAAGCATGGATTTTCCAAAATTTCTATTCGGATGACAACCTCGACTTCTTTTTCAAAAAAATAATGGAAAACCGATACAATCCGTTTTGGTGGAATGAAAATCTGTTTTTGAATTATTACGACATCACTCCGGATTATGAAGATTTCCTCGATGTGCTGGGTGTGAAACCCGAAAGAGTGAATGAAGAGGAAACAATCATGCTCAAAAATTACATCAGAGCCGGAATTGCCGAACAGCTTTTTGGCATCAATTCGATGTACAAAGCCTGGTGGCCGGAGGACAATATGATCAGAAAAGTACTCGAACTCGAATATCCCGACTGATGGACTGGGATGAAGCCATATCTGAATTCAAATCTTATCTGAAACTTGAAAAAAGTCTTTCGGAAAATACTGTGAATTCGTATCTGAGCGATCTTTCTAAACTGACCCGATACACAAAAACGCCGCCGGTGCAAATCAGCAGAGAAGAGGTGGAATCGTTTGTTTATGAGTATTCAAAAAAGGGATTTTCGGAACGTTCGCAGTCAAGACTGATTTCATCGCTGAAAAGCTTCTTTAATTTTCTGAGATGGGACGGCAGGAGGGAAGACAGTCCGGTCGAACTGCTCGAATCGCCGCGACTGCAAATGAAACTGCCCGATACTTTGTCTGAAAATGAAATCAATACACTGATCGGTGCCATCGATCTGAGCCTGCCGCAGGGAGAAAGGAACCGCTCAATACTCGAGACTCTGTACGGCTGCGGTCTGAGGGTCTCTGAACTGACCGAACTGAAATTGTCAGATTTGTTTTTTAAAGAGAATTTCATCAAAGTGACCGGCAAAGGAAACAAACAGAGACTGGTACCGATTTCTGATTATACCATTAAAATCATTAATTTTTACAAAAACGAAGTCAGAGTGCATACTGAAATTCAAAAAGGATTCGAAGATTATCTGTTTCTGAACAGAAGAGGAAGAAAACTGAGCCGTGTGATGATTTTTACCATCATAAAAGACCTGGCCGAAACTGCCGGCATCAAAAAACGAATCAGCCCGCATACATTCAGACATTCGTTTGCCACCCATCTGCTGAGAAACGGCGCAGACCTCCGTTCCATCCAGCTGATGTTGGGACATGAAAGTATTACCACCACCGAGATTTATACCCATCTCGACGACAATCTGCTCAGAGATACCGTGCTGAAATTTCATCCGAGAAACAGCAGATAAATCAGTACCAGCCGCGTCTCAAATGATTGATGAGACTGCTGAAATTCAGACTCAGAGTAAAGCGGATTCGCTGTGCATATTTTCCTTTCGCAGGTTCAAATCCGTGTGTTGACTGAATCGGAAAATACAATTCAAGAAAATCGGGAATAAATTTTAGCCGTATGCCGGTGTCATAGATGAAACGGCCGCCGATTCCGTTGTTTTTATAAACCGCCGCATCTGCATAAATATCAATCATCCGCCAAACCGGCAATTCAAGGTTCATCGAAGTCACCCATCGGTTGACGGTCGATTCAAAATGAGATTTGAAACCCGCCTCGGACATGATGAACTGCTGGCTGAGTACACCCGAACTCTCCGAGCGCCCAAGCAGATTCAGATTGAAAGAATAATCAGAAACACGGCTCAGACCAAAATTGAAATAATCTGAATTTGAACGGTTGTTCAGAAATATACCCGCAAAAACTCTGACTCCCAACTGTCTGCCGGGGGCAAACCGCCAACGGTAATGAATTTCTCCAAAAATCTTTTGAAATACTTCTGTCGTCTGAAAGGTCGCCGAACTTCTGAATTCGTGGATATAATCCGGTTGTGAATAATAATAAGTCAGATTGAAAAGTTCGTATTTGTCCTCGTCCGTCTTTTTTATTCCGGCAGCCACTTCCTTGTCCAAATGATCATAACTGACGATAAATCCCTGATTCAGACTGCTTCTGTAATCTTTTTTAAGTTCGCTGATCGAAAAAAGAGACAGTTTGAAATAACTCAAATCCTTTGCATAATGCTCATATTGTCCGACCGCACCAATCCGGATCGACTGAAAAATTCCGGTCCGCGGAAGAAAAGTGTTCTGAATCAAACCGTTACCGGTCAGGCTGTTCTGTCCGGTTGACCATTTGGGGGTAAGCGACCATTTGAAAGGTCTTCTGATCAATGACTGATTTTGAAATCTGATGCCGACCAGAAATTTGTCATAATTGTTCCATTTGAGCTTCGGATTGACAAAAACCTGTGAATATTTGGGGTCTTCAACATCGGGATACAGCCTGAACTGCAGTCTTTTCATGTTTTTGAACAAACCGCCTGTGCGCATATAATTGTCGCGTTCCACTATTTCGGGAAACAAAAAATCGGAATTGAGCTCCAGCTGATCATAATCAGCAGCAGGAAAATCAATTTCAAATTTTTTGTTTGAATTCCGGAACCATTCGGTTTTGACCGGCAAACCGTCTTTTATACCCGTCAGTTGAAAAGGCCCCCTGAAACCGGTTTTGTTTTTAATCTTCACCTTGAGCTTTCCGCCCGATTCTTCTGCACTCAAAAGTTTGAAATTGATTCTGTCTTTTTTGTCGATATAATCATCAAAAAACCATGACAAGTCCTGACCGGAATGTTCGATCAGATAATTCCTGAAATCGAGCTGGCTGACCTGATGACCGTGATATTTCAGACTGAAATCTTTGATCATACTGTAAAATTCACCCGTTTCCAGGAATTTGTCGATATAATAAAATGTAAAACCGGTCTTGAATCCGCTGACCACAATCTGGTTCAGCTGGCTGAGCCGGTCAAAAGGCGTGTTGATCGGCTGGTCAAACGACTGGAGCGCTACGTACAGAAACAGCAGTTTGTAACGGTCGTTCAGTTTCAGTTTTGCTGCATCAAAAAAATTAAAGGGGCGCATGCCGAGCAGCCTGAAATTATCGGACAGATGACCGACCAGTTTGAGGTCGGGAAAATAACGGTCGGTGTATTTCATCATCAGATAATACTGAAGCCCGTTTTTCAGCCAGTGGTCTTTTGTCCGGTCGGTGATAAAAAGCCGGTCGGTGTATTCATAACTCAGCTGCTGAAAGAGTTTGAGCGCATTTCTTTCGGCAGCTGTAAACGGTTTGAGCCTGCCAATCCAAATGTCGATTTCATCCGCACCAAAGAAGTTCTGCTCCCTTTTGGTTTTGGAGGAGACAAATAATTTATCGGTCGGCAGTTTTCCGAGATGCTCTTCCAAAAATCCGATTTGTGATGGAATCAGTGAGTCTGTAATCGCTTTGTCCTCCGGATTGAACTGATAGCCGAAGTCGATTTGCAAACCCGACTGACGGTCAAAAAAACTGTGCGCCCTGTCCGGATTTTTGCTCAGATAAAATCTGTAAAAATCGGTGCTGCTGCCCGACCAGTTGTTGCCGGAACCATCGAGATCAGAATAGATGCTGTAGTTTTCAGGATATTCAAAATTGATTTGATAATCGGTCGGATAGCCGATTGGCTCTTCAAAATCTTTGTAATGATGCAGCACCCAATTTCCGCTTTCATCGGTTACGGCAGGCTGAAGAAAGAAGTATTTCAGCAGATAATCACCGTCGCTGCTCCTGCCGTATTTTGTAACTTCGTCAAACGGAATTTTAATCCCGTAAAATGCTTCAAAAGAAATGGTGTCACCTCTTTTCCAGGGACTGTCCAATTCAATTTTAATAAATTCTCTTTCCTCAAAATGGAACTGCATCGGCTGTTTTTTTGAATCCTGAAAAAACGGATTGTCGATGGCGCCCCTTTGCGACCGATCCGAAAAATACAGAGAACCTTTTCTTGCTTCGAGTTTGACCCGGTTGAGTTCGGTCAGCCGGCCCGTGTATGCATTCACCCATGCATTGAGATAAATATGGGTCAGTGTTTTTGGAGAATGATTGACCAATTTGAATTTTTGTGCCACCTCCAGTTTGTTTGCAAGCGTGTCCAATCTGACCTCAATAGAAATACTGTCCCCCCTTTGTCCGAAACAGAGCAGTGAACTGAAAAAGAACAATAGAAAAAACGGACAACGATAAGACATAAATTTTGAAGCCTGTGTAAATTTGTTTTAATATTTTTGGATATACAAACTTTTGCGGTTGTTTCTGAATTGGGAATGAGTTTTTTGTGTTTTTGCTTAAATTCGATAGACAGATTCTTATTCAATTTAAAAATGGAATAACTTTATCAAGTTGGGGTAATTTTTTAAGGAAAGATATAAAATTTGAAAATAAATTAAAGTGAAAAAGATTTTTATATTATTGTTGATATTGGAGTTGCTTTTTTCGTGTAATACACAAATTAAGCGAGAATATCAATGTAACATTGAATTTAAATTGAATAGAAGGGCATAAATTTCTTTAGTTTTGAGTTGTTGGAAAAAGGGGGGGCTTACAAGCGGGTAAACATACCCATTTATCAAAAAGTTTGAAAATGCAATAGTTGACTAAATTTTTCGAATGCAGAAACGAACGGCCGTTCTTCTCTGCAAAAACAAGCTGATTATCCTGATCGAATTATTTCAACAGTTTTTTACCCGTGCCGATCCGCAACGCGGATCGAATATGTATAGCCAAAAGAGAACACAATAGAAAATGTTTTGGCGCTGTTTTTGGCGCGAAGCAAACTAAAAACGGTGACAAAACATTGAAAAGCCTTTTCAACAAAACTGTAAGTCCCCCCTTTTTCCAACAATTCAAAAAATTAAATTTTGATCAATTTTACCTGCAAAATTCACCCCTCCTTAAACTTGTTTTGTGCAGCGTCCTCCAATGAATTTGTCCCAAATGTCTCCAAATCAACAAAACGGCACAAATGTCCACTTATGGCACAGATGTCTCCTTTTGTCACAAATGTGCATAAATGTCATTTTTAAAGATTTGTACATTCGGTTGTTTTCCAGTAATTTAGCCTGAAATTCAAAAACGCTGATGCTGGGATAAAGCATGGATAAAGCATAGATAAAGCATAGATAGTGTATGAGGAGAGCGACTATGTTAAGACTTTCTTAAAAACAAAGCGCCCCCGACATTCTATCTTATGCAAAGTCCGCTGAAATCATATAAACGCGGGTGCTGAGATACTCCATTAGAGGGTGTCCGAAAAGTCGGACACCCTTTTTTAGTTGTGTTTTTTCTCTAAAAAAGCTATCTTTAGAGTTGCAAAAAAACCAACAATGGCTAAGGTAGTTTTTAAAAATCAGACAGGCAATAGTCC
>Ga0206116_1000239_pt1 | contig 75313 bp, 70 predicted proteins | sample 3A1Ametagenome_FD_178000 | JGI IMG/M metagenome (GOLD analysis project Ga0206116, IMG submission 178000) | Enriched microbial communities from leaf-cutter ant dump, University of Wisconsin, Madison, United States - 3A1A | ecosystem: Environmental > Terrestrial > Nest > Insects nest > Nest dump...
AGGAAGACTTCGGCGACGACCTGCCGGAAATCATCCTCGAGCCAGGCCGTTCGCTGATCGCCAACGCCGGCATCCTGGTCAGCGAAGTGGTGCTGGTGGCGCGTAAATCCCGTACCGCCGTCGAGCGCTGGATCTACACCGACGTGGGCAAGTTCTCCGGCCTGATCGAAACCATGGACGAGTCCATCAAGTTCCCGATCTGGACCGAGAAGAAAGGCGAAACCGAAGAAGTGGTCATCGCCGGCCCCACCTGCGACAGCGCCGACATCATGTACGAGCAGTACAAGTACGGCCTGCCGCTGAACCTGGCGATCGGCGACCGCCTGTACTGGCTGTCCACCGGTGCCTACACCACCAGCTACAGCGCCGTCGAATTCAACGGCTTCCCGCCGCTGAAGGCGTACTACCTGTAAAGAAAGAAGGGGCTGAGAAATCAGCCCCTTTTTTGTGCTCGCCTTTCGGGCCTCATCGCGGGTGAACCCGCAAGGTCAGATCCCTGTGGGAGCGGGTTCACCCGCGATGAGGCCATCAAAAGCACTACACCAGCTCGGCCAGACGCTCCTTGTAAGCCCCCGCCATCGCCCGGATCTCCGGCTGCGGCGCCTGCTCCAGCGCAGGTCCCGCCACCCGCAGGAAGTTGGCATTGCCGCCCTCCAGCGCCACCTGCAACCAGTGCAGCGCTTCGCCCAGTTCCCCTTGCGCCGCCAGCATCGCGGCATGGCTGAACTGCCCGCGAAAATCCCCGCCCTCGGCCGAGCGCCGGTACCAGTTCCGCGCCGCCGGCAGGTCCGCCTGGCAATGCAGGCCTTCCTCCAGATAGCGCCCGAGCAGGTTCATCGACTTGGCGTGGCCCATCTGCGCCGCCCGCCGGTAACAGGCCAGTGCCAGCGCATGGTCCTGCAGCACGCCACGCCCGGTCGCCAGCAGGTTGGCCAGGTTGTAGATGCCCCAATCCAGCCCGCCATTGGCCGCATGCCGGTAGTGCAGGGCCGCCCTGGCGACATCCGGTTCACCGCCCCAGCCATGTTCCAGGCAACGCCCGAGCATGTTGTGCGCCATCGCGCTGCCCTGCCCTGCGGCGATGCCGAACCAGGTCCGCGCCAGCGCCGGGTCACGCTCGATGCCGCGTCCATCCAGGAGGATCTGCCCGAGCAACGCCTGGGCCTCGACCACGCCCTCGGCCGACGCCATCAACAGGGCCTGGGCGGCCTTGGCCGGGCTCTGCTCGAGCATCTGGCCGAGTTCGTCCGAGCCCACCACTTCTTCGCGGCGTAACTGAAAAGCCATGCCTCAGACCTCGACCCAGCGCCGCAGCAGGTTGTGATAGGTGCCAGTCAGTTGCAGCAGCGACGGGTGATCCGGCACATCGGCGGTGAGTTGCTGGATGGCATTGTCCATCTCGAACAGCAGCGCACGCTGGCTGTCCTCGCGGACCAGGCTCTGGGTCCAGAAGAACGCCGCGTAGCGGGCCCCGCGAGTCACCGGGTTGACCCGGTGCAGGCTGGTGCCGGGGTACAGCACCATGTCCCCCGCCGCCAGCTTGACCCGCTGCATGCCGTAGGTGTCCTGGATCTCCAGTTCGCCGCCGTCGTAGTCCTCCGGGTCACTGAAGAACAGGGTCGAGGACAGATCGGTACGCACCCGCTCCACGCTGCCGCGCGGCTGGCGCACCGCGTTGTCGATATGGAAACCGAAGTTGCCGCCCTCGCGGTAGCAGTTGATCAGCGGCGGAAACACCTTGTGCGGCAACGCGGCGGACATGAAGCGCGGGTTGGCCCACAGGCGCTCGAGCATCGCCGTGCCGATCTCCTTGGCCAGCGGATGCCCTTCGGGCAGTTGCAGGTTGTGCTTGGCCTTGGCCGACTGGTAGCCCGCGGTGATCTTGCCGTCGGCCCAGTCGGTCGTCTCGAGTGCCTCGCGAATGCGCAGCACTTCCTCGCGATTGAACAGCCCGGGAATGTGTAAAAGCATGGCGTTCTGGCACCTGAGCGGAAAAGGATGCCAATGGTATTGATTCCTATCTGCCAGCCACAAGCCCCGTCCGAGGGACGGACGTTGATCCCTGGCAAAATTTTGTGAAAAAGGTGTAAAGAATGTAAATGCCAGTCTTTCTCAATTGTGACTGCCTATCACTTGCTCCTATATTCCGCCCCCTCGAAACCTTGGGAGGGGGTCCACCTGATGTCGCGTCAATTCGTACCAGCCACTGTCAGCTCACCGCGCTTGCTCGCATCCGCCATCGGTGTCGCCATCACCGCAACGTCCGCCGCACACATGGCCTATGCCGACGAGCCGGTTCCTGCCAGCAAGAAGGAAGGTGCGATCGCCCTCGATGCCACCGCCATCACCGGTCAGGCCGAGCAGGCCAGCACCGACTACAAGGTGGAACGCGCTTCCTCGCAGAAATACACCGCGCCCCTGGTGGACACGCCGCGCTCGGTGACCGTGGTCCCGCAGCAAGTGCTCAAGGACACCAACGCCCTGACCCTGCAGGACGCCCTGCGCACCGTACCGGGCATCACCTTCGGCGCCGGTGAAGGCGGCAACCCGCAGGGCGACCGTCCGTTCATCCGCGGCTTCGACTCGCAGAACGACACCTACATCGATGGCGTGCGCGACACCGGCGCACAGACCCGCGAAATCTTCGCCGTGGAATCCATCGAAGTCAGCAAGGGCCCGAACTCCGCAGTCGGTGGCCGCGGCGCCGCTGGCGGCAGCATCAACCTGGTGAGCAAGAAAGCGCACCTGGGCAACTCCTTCGACGGCGGCTTCACCTGGGGCTCCGACCAGACCCAGCGCTACACCCTCGACGGCAACTACCAGTTCAGCGACACCGTTGCCGGCCGCCTGAACCTGATGAGCCACGAAAGCAACGTCGCCGGTCGCGACAAGGTCAACTACGACCGCTGGGGCATCGCCCCGTCCCTGGCCTTCGGCCTGGGCACCGACACCCGGGTCAACCTCGACTGGTACCACGTCGAAAGCGACGACCTGCCGGACTCCGGCGTGCCTTATACCTACTCGGGCACCAACCGCACCTCGGCCAACCCGGACAAGCCTTACTCCGGCGGCGACCACAGCAACTTCTACGGCCTGACCGACCGCGACTTCCGCAAGTCGCGCACCGACATCGCCACCATCGCCATCGAGCACGACCTGACCGACGCGCTGACGATCAAGAACACCCTGCGCCACGGCAACTCGATGCAGGACTACATCCTGACCCAGCCCGACGACTCCAAGGGCAACGTCAACAACGGCAGCGTCTGGCGCCGGGCCAACACCCGGGTGGGCAACACCGCCACCACCACCAACCAGACCGACCTGTTCGGCGACATCTATATCGCCGGCTTCAAGAACAGCTTCTCCACCGGCATCGAGCTGAGCCGCGAAGAGAGCGAGCGTTCGACCTACAACGTCAATACCGACACCACCCCGGCGTCGCCCGCCAATGCCAGCACCAACTGCACGCCGGGCATGATCGTCTCCAGCGGCTACAACTGCACCTCGCTGAGCAACCCGAACCCGGATGACCCGTGGAACGGTGCGATCTCGCGCAACTACGCCGGTACCACCACCAAGGGCAAGACCCGCGCACTCTACGTGTTCGACACCCTGGAGCTGACCCCGCAGTGGCTGGTCAACATGGGCCTGCGCTACGACCACTTCGACACCGAATACCGCACCTACGGCGCCAATGGCGCGACCACCGTCACCAACGGCCACGCCGCCGAAGGCGAGGACACCAGCGAGTTCATCACCGGCCAGTTGGGCCTGGTGTGGAAACCAGCTGACAACGGCAGCATCTATGTCTCCTACGCCACCGCCGCCACCCCACCGGGCGCGATGCTCGGCGAAGGCATGGAAGGCAACGTCCTGCCAGGCAGCACCGACCGCAGCGGCAACCTGCTGGGCAGCGACATGGATCCGGAAGAAACCACCAACTACGAGATCGGCACCAAGTGGGATCTGCTGGACCAGCGCCTGTCGCTGACCGGTGCGATCTTCCGCACCGAGAAGGACAACGCTCGCGTCCAGGTCAACACCAACACCTACGAGAACGTCGGCACCACCCGCGTGGACGGCATCGAACTGTCGGCCAGCGGCAAGATCACCGACAAGTGGCAGGTGTTCGCCGGCTACGCCTACATGGAAGGTCGCCAGATCGACGGCGGCCCGCTGGGCAAGGCCAACGACGGCAACCAGTTGCCGAACCTGCCGAACAACTCGGCGAGCCTGTGGACCACCTACCAGGTCACCTCGAAGTTCACCATCGGTGGCGGCGCCTTCTACACCGACGAAGTGTTCGGCAGCGTGGCCAACACCACCAAGGTCGACAGCTATGTGCGCTACGACGCCATGGCCGCCTACAAGCTGACCAAGAACGTCGATCTGCAGCTCAACGTGCAGAACCTGACCAACGAGGTCTACTACGACAAGGCGTTCTCGACCCACTTCGCCAACCAGGCGGCCGGTCGCACTGCCCTGCTGACCACCAGCGTCCACTTCTAAGGTCGCTGCCGGGCTCTGGCCCCGCTCATTCAGATGAGCGGGGCTTTTGTGTATCAAGGCATAATGCGCGACTAATTCGCATTTCCAGAAACATCTCAGGTGGTCGATGTGCTGAAAAAGACGTTGTTCCAATTGCACTGGTTCTTCGGCATCACGGCCGGGCTGGTGCTCGCGCTGATGGGCATCACCGGGGCGGCCTACTCGTTCCAGGACGAGATCCTGCGGGCGCTGAACCCGCAGGTGCTCAATGTCCCGGTCCGCGACGGCGGCGTGCTGCCGCCGGCCGAACTGGTACGCCGGGCCGAGGCCACCGAAGGCAGCAAGGTCGCCATCCTGCTGGTGGAAACCCGCAGCGGCGCCGCGGCCCGGGTGTACTTCGCGCCCCCGCCAGGCGAGCGGCGCGGCCCGATGCGCTACGTCGATCCCTACACCGGCGAGTTCCAGGGCGACGTGCAGGGCCAGGACTTCTTCAACCTGATGCTCAACCTGCACCGTTTCCTCACCATCGGCGACACCGGCCGACAGATCACCGGCGCCTGCACCCTGATCCTGGTGTTCTTCTGCCTCTCCGGGCTGTACCTGCGCTGGCCGCGCCAGGCGCTGAACTGGCGGGTCTGGCTGACCCTCGACTGGGCCAAGAAAGGCCGCGCCTTCAACTGGGACCTGCATGCGGTGTTCGGCACCTGGTGCCTGTTGTTCTACCTGCTGTTCGCCCTCACCGGCCTGTTCTGGTCCTACGAGTGGTACCGCGAAGGCCTGAACCGGCTGATGGCGGACAAGCCGGCCGCCGGCCAGGAACAGAAACGCGGCGAAGGTCGCGGCGGACGTGGCGGCCCACCCAAGGCCGACCCCAACGCACCGCCGCTGGTGGTGGACTACGACGCCATCTGGAACAGCCTGCAGCAAGCCGCCGGCCCCGGCCTGGCCGCCTACAGCCTGCGGGTGCCGCAGGCAGGCGGACAGCCGCTGTTCGTCTCCTACCTGCTCGAGGATTCGCCCCACGAACGCGCCTTCAACAACCTGACCGTCGACCCGGCCAGCGGCAAGGTACGCCAGCAGGAGATCTACGCCGACAAGTCGTTCAAGGCGCAGTTGCTGACCAGCGTCTACGCCCTGCACGTGGGCAGCTACTGGGGCCTGACCGGGCGCATCCTGGCCACCCTGGCCAGCCTGACCATGCCGCTGTTCTTCGTCACCGGCTGGCTGCTGTACCTTGATCGCCGGCGCAAGAAACGCCAGGTCCGCGCGGCCCGCAACGGCCTGACCCCAGGCAGCGCGCAGGCCGACAGCTGGCTGGTGGGCTTCGCCAGCCAGAGTGGTTTCGCCGAACAGCTCGCCTGGCAGAGTGCCGGGCAACTGCAGGCCGCCGGGCTGCCGGTGCGCGTGCAATCGCTGGCGAGCCTGAGCGAAGACGACCTGCGCCAGGCCGGTCGCGCGCTGTTCGTGGTCAGCACCTTCGGCGACGGCGAAGCGCCGGACAGCGCCCGTGGTTTCGAACGCAAGGTGCTAGGCCAGCCGTGGTCGCTGGAAGGCCTGAACTACTCGCTGCTGGCCCTGGGCGACCGTCAGTACCCGCACTTCTGCGGCTTTGCCCGGCGCCTGCACGCCTGGCTCGGCGAGCGTGGTGCCCATGCCCGTTTCGCTCCGATCGAGGTGGACAGTGCCGACCCGGTGGCCCTGCAGCACTGGCAGCAGCAGTTGGCGGAGCTGAGTGGCAGCAACCTGGTGCCGGTGTGGCAGGCCCCCGAGTTTGCCCCCTGGACACTGGAGCGCCGCGAGCTGCTCAATCCGGGTAGCCAGGGATTGCCTGTCTTCCTCCTCGGCCTGACCCCACCCTCGCCTGCGCAATGGCAAGCCGGCGACCTGGTCGAGATCCTCCCGCGCCAGGCGCCGGCCACGGTGCAGCGCTTCCTTCAGGGGCTCGGCCTGGACGGCACTGCCGAGGTGCATTTGGCCGGCCTGCGCGAATCCCTGTCCGCCGCCCTCGCCGGCCGCCAGTTGCCGGTCAGCCGCGAGCACCTGGTCGGCCTGCATGCCCAGGCGCTGGTGGATGCACTGATTCCCCTCGACGCGCGGGAATACTCCATCGCCTCGATTGCCGCCGATGGCGTGCTGGAACTGATCGTGCGCCAGGAGCAGCATCCTGACGGCAGCCTGGGGCTCGGTTCCGGCTGGCTGACGGCGCACATGGCCGTGGGCGAAAGCGTCAGCCTGCGCCTGCGCCGCAACAGCGGCTTCCACCTGCCGGCAGCGCCGGCACCGATGATCCTGATCGGCAACGGCACCGGCCTGGCCGGGCTGCGCAGCCTGCTCAAGGCTCGCATCGCCAGTGGTGAGCAGCGCAACTGGCTGCTGTTCGGCGAGCGCAATGCAGCCCATGACTTCCACTGCCGGGACGAACTGCAGGGCTGGCTGGCCAGCGGTGAACTTGAGCGGCTGGACCTGGCCTTCTCCCGCGATCAGGCGGAGAAGGTGTATGTGCAGGACCTGCTGTTGCAGCGCGGCGACGAGCTGAAACGCTGGCTCGAGGAGGGCGCGGCGATCTATATCTGCGGCAGCCTGCAAGGCATGGCTGGCGGGGTGGATGCGGCGCTCAACGGGTTGCTCGGCGAGGCGGCAGTCGAGGAGTTGATCGAACTGGGGCGGTATCGCCGGGACGTCTACTGAGAGTGACTGTGGGGCTGCGTCGCAGCCCTTCGCGAGCAAGCTGGCTCCCACGGGCGTCCGGCTTTGTGGGAGCGAGCCTGCTCGCGAAGGACCGCAAAGCGGTCCCAATAACCATCAATGCAGCTCGAAGCTGTCGGCATCCAGGTTGGCCGGGAACCGCGTCCGGTACGCCGCCAGGTCCGCGGCACTCAACTGCACGGTGAACACCCCGTCCGCCTCCCCCGCGCTCAGCAGGCTCTCGCCCTGGAAGTCCAGCACCTGGCTGTCGCCGGTGTAGGCGAAGCCCTTGCCATCGGTGCCCACCCGGTTCACCGCGGCCACATAGCACAGGTTCTCGATCCCCCGCGCCGGCAACAGGCGGTTCCAGTGCTGGCGGCGCGCTGCCGGCCAGTTGGCGGTGTACAGCAGCATGTCGGTGTCCTGGGCATCACGGCTCCACACCGGGAAACGCAGGTCGTAGCAGATCAGCGGTCGCACCCGCCAGCCCTTGAGTTCGAACTGCACCTGGCGCTCGCCCGGGGTGTAGTGCTTGTGCTCGCCCGCCATGCGGAACAGGTGGCGCTTGTCGTAATGCAGGACCTCGCCGTCCGGCCGCGCCCAGAGCAGGCGGTTGCGGTGGCTGCCGTCGGCGGCCTGGATGATCACGCTGCCGGTGATCACCGCGTCGATGCGCTTGGCCTGGGCCTTGAGCCAGGCATGGGTCGGCCCGTTCTCCGGCTCGGCCAGGCGCTCGGAATCCATGGAGAAACCGGTGGTGAACATCTCCGGCAGGATCACCAGGTCGGCGCCGCGGGCCTGGTCGAGCAGCGGCTCGAAATGTTCGTAGTTGGCCTGGCGGTCCTGCCAGATCAGGCTGGTCTGGACCAGGGCGACGTTCAGGTTGGGCAGGCTGCTCAGATCGCGCATAGTTTTTCCGCTGCCTCGCGCAGCGTCTCCTCGCGTTTGGCGAAACACAGGCGCACCAGGCGCTGTTCAGGAATGGGCTGCTGGTAGAACACCGACACCGGGATCGTCGCCACGCCATGTTCGCGGGTCAGCCACAGGGCCATGTCGACGTCGTTCAGGTCCGGGCGGATCGCCGAATAGTCCACCAACTGGAAATAGGTGCCCGCCGAGCGGCGGAACTGGAAGCGCGACGGCGCCAGCAGGTCGCAGAACAGGTCGCGCTTGGCCTGGTAGAAGGCCGGCAGCTCGTCGATATGCTCGGGATGGCTGGCCATGAAATCCGCCAGCGCCCACTGCAGCGGAGTCACCCCGCAGAAGTTGACGTACTGGTGAACCTTGCGCAGCTCGGCGCTCAGGGCCGGCGGCGCGATCACGTAGCCGGTCTTCCAGCCGGTGACGTGGTAGGTCTTGCCGAACGAGCTGACCACGAAGGCACGCGGGTACAGCGCCGCGTGGTCGAGCACGCTGGCATGGGCGACGCCGTCGAACACCAGGTGCTCGTAGACCTCGTCGCTGATCAGGTAGATGTCGCGCTCGGCGATCAGCGCGGCCAACTGGTCGAGGTCGGCACGGGTGATCAGCGCACCGCTGGGGTTGTGCGGCGAGTTGATGATGACCATGCGCGTTCTGGGACTCAGCGCATCGCTGAATCTCTGCCAGTCGATGCTGAAGTCCACCGGGTCCAGTTGCACATGCACGCAACGGCCACCGGCCAGTTCCACGGAGGGCTCGTAGCTGTCGTAGCTGGGGTCGAAGACGATCACTTCGTCGCCGCTGCGGATCACCGCCTGGATGGCGCAGAAGATGCCCTCGGTCGCCCCCGGGACGATGGTCACTTCATGATCGGCATCGACCTTGACGCCATAGTGGCGCTCGATCTTCGCCGCCACCTGCTGGCGCAGCGCTGGCAGCCCGGTCATCGGCGAATACTGGTTGTGGCCGGCGCTGACATGCCGCCCGACGGCATCGAGCAGGGCCTGCGGGCCATTGAAGTCGGGGAATCCCTGGGACAGGTTCAACGCGCCGGTCTGCACGGCGAGCTGAGACATGGTGGTGAAGATGGTCGTGCCGACATTCGGCAGCTTGCTGCTGATCATGAAGCCCTCTTTCCTGCGGACCCGGCCCAGGCGCGGTAGACCACCGAGCATAGCGGATCGACGGATCAGGAAAAAGCTTGTAACACAGCCCCGGAGCAGGGCGCTGACCGGGATCAAGACGGCTGCGGCGCAGGGCAGGCCCTGCGCCGCGACGCGCTTACTTGCGCTTGTCCTTGCGCTTCTTCTCGGCCTTCTTGTGGTGCGACATCAACCGGCGCTTCTTGTTGACCTGACGGTCGGTGAGGGTGTTCTTGTTGCCCTCGAACGGGTTGTCGCTGCCCTTGTACTCGATGCGGATCGGCGTGCCGACCAACTTGAGCACGCGGCGGTAGGTGTTTTCCAGGTAGCGCGAATAGGAACGCGGGACCTTCTCCACCTGGTTGCCGTGGATCACGATGATCGGTGGGTTGGCACCCCCGAGGTGGGCATAGCGCAGCTTGATGCGGCGACCGTTGACCATCGGCGGCTGGTGCTCGCTCACAGCGTCCTCGAGGATCTGCGTCAGGCGGCTGGTCGGCCAGCGGGTGACCGCCGACTTGAACGAGTTCTGCACCGACTGGTACAGGTTGCCGACGCCGGTGCCGTGCAGGGCCGAGATGAAGTGGATGTCGGCGAAGTCGACGAAGAACAGCCGGCGCTCCAGCTCGGTCTTCACGTAGTCGCGCTCGCCCGGCTGCATGCCGTCCCACTTGTTCAGGGCGATGACGATGGCGCGACCGGCCTCCAGGGCGAAGCCCAGCAGGTTGAGGTCATGGTCGACCACGCCTTCGCGAGCGTCCATGACGAAGATCACCACGTTGGCGTCCTTGATCGCCTGCAGGGTCTTCACCACCGAGAACTTCTCGACTTCCTCGTGGATCTTGCCGCGCTTGCGCACCCCGGCGGTGTCGATCAGCGTGTACTTCTCGTCGTTGCGCTCGAACGGGATGTAGATGCTGTCGCGGGTGGTGCCAGGCTGGTCGTAGACCACCACGCGCTCTTCGCCGAGCATGCGGTTGACCAGGGTCGACTTGCCGACGTTCGGCCGGCCGATGATGGCGATCTTGATGCCGTCCTTCTCGCTCGGACCGGGGATGCGCGTGGCTTCCTCGCCTTCGGCGACGTTCTCGTCGAGGGACTCTTCTTCGGCATCGCGCGGCACGTCGCCGAGGACGATTTCCATCAGCGCGTTGATGCCACGGCCCTGGGAGCCGGCCACCGGAATGGCGTTGCCCATGCCCATCGGGGCGAACTCGGCGCGCGCGGTGTCCGGATCGATGTTGTCGATCTTGTTCGCGACCAGGAATGACTGCTTGTTCCGCTTGCGCAGGTGCTCGGCGATCATCTGGTCGGCGGCGGTGAGGCCGGCGCGGGCGTCCACCAGGAACAGCACGTAGTCGGCTTCCTCGATGGCCATCAGCGACTGCTCGGCCATCTTCTCGTCCATGCCCGCCTCGTCACCGGTGATACCGCCGGTGTCGATCAGGATGTAGGAGCGGCCCTGCCAGCGCGCCTCGCCGTACTGGCGGTCACGGGTCAGGCCCGAGAGGTCGCCGACGATGGCGTCGCGGGTCTTGGTCAGGCGGTTGAACATGGTGGACTTGCCGACGTTCGGGCGACCCACCAGGGCGATTACGGGAACCATGCGGCTCTCCATTTGCGTAAATTCAGAAAATACAAAGGCCGCTGCGGGGCAGCGGCCGAAGTTCGGGGCGTCGTCTCACGACGTCGCGGCCCGGGGCCCGAAGGCCCCAAGCATAGACTTACTTGATGGTCAGCGCCTCGAGGGTACCGCTGTTGCCAAACACGTAAATCATGTTGCCATCGACCAGCGGACGGGCGCGCAGGCCATCGCTGTCGATGCGCTCACGGCCGACGAAGCGACCGTCCACCTGGCTCAGCAGGTGCAGGTAACCTTCCAGGTCACCGACGGCCACGTAGCTGGAGAACACTTCCGGTGCCGACAGTTGACGGCGAGCCAGTTGGTCGTTGCTCCACAGCGCCGAGGACGAACGCTCGTCGATCCCTTCGACGGTGCCCGAGGCCTCGCTCACGTAGACGTTGCCGAAGCCCTGGGCCACGCCGGTGTAGCTGGAGGCATCGCGCTGCCACAGCACGCGGCCGCTTTCCAGGTCCAGGCCGGCGACGCGGCCCTGGTAGGTGGCGACGTACAGGGTGCCACCGGACAGCAGCAGGCCGCCGTCGATGTCCACCACGCGCTCCAGTTCCGAACGACCTTGCGGGATCGCCACACGCTGCTCCCACACCGGCACGCCGTTGCGGGTATCGAGGGCGACCACCTTGCCGCTGGACAGGCCGGCGACCGCCAGGGCGTTGGTCACCACCGGCGCACCGGTGCCGCGCAGGGTCAGGACCGCCGGGGTGCTGTCGTAGATCCAGCGACGGTCGCCGGTGGCGGCATCGAGGCCGATCACGCGGTCGTCCTGGGTCTGCACCACGACGATGTCGCCGTTGGTGGCAGGCGGGGCCAGCACTTCGCTGGTCACGCGGGCGGTCCACTTCTGCTCGCCGGTGCTGGAATCGAGGGCGATGACTTCACCCTTGAGGGTGCCCAGCAGGACCATGCCATAGCCCACGCCAACGGCGCCGGAGATCGGCTTTTCCAGGTCCTTCTTCCAGACCACGTCACCGTTCATGCGGTTCAGCGACATGACCACGCCGGTCACGTCGGACGCGTAGATGCGGTCGTTCTCGATGGCCGGAACCAGCATGTTGTAGGTCTCGCCCTGACCGTCACCGATCGAACGACTCCACTGCTTCTGCAAAACGACCTCTTCGGTGAACTTGGTCAGCTCGGCCGGAGGCAGTTCCTTCTTGCTGTTGCTGCTGCAACCCGCGGCCAGGATGGCCAGGCTCAGCACTGCTGCATGTTTCCAACCGATCACGTCACGCATCCCCTTTGGCCAGGTCGTCGAGCTTGAGTTGCAGGCCACCTACCGCGTCGTCGTCGGACAGCGCGGCCTTGGCCTTTTCGTATGCGGCATGGGCGTCGGCACTGCGGCCCAGTTGCACCAGCACGTCGCCCTTGAGCTCCTCGCGCGAGGCAACGAACGCCTTGTCGGTATCGCCGTCGAGCAGCTTCAGGGCCTCGTCGGCCTTGTTCTGCGCAGCCAGCACGCGGGCCAGACGCTGACGGGCGATCTCGCCCAGCGTGGTGTCGGCCGGCTTGTCGTAGATGCTCTTCAGCTCGGCGGCGGCATCGTCCAGCTTGCCGGCGTCCACCGCGACCTTGGCCACTAACAGGCTGCCGTACTGGGCGTAGGCGCTGCCGCCGAACTCGCTCTTCAGCTTGCCCGACAACTCCGCGACCTTGGCCGTGTCCGGCGTGCCGGTCGGCGTCAGCGAAGTTTCCAGCAGCGCCTGGTACAGGTTCGAGGCGCCCTGCGACTGGTTGTTCTGGTACTTGTGCCAGGCCTGCCAGCCGAACACGATCACCAGTGCCAGCAGACCGCCGGTGACCAGTGGCTTGCCGTTGCGCTCCCACCAGTCCTTGACCGCGGCCAGTGTTTCATCATCGGTACTCGACACCCCAATACTCCTTTCGACAATTCGGCTGTGGGCGCTTCACGCCTGCGCGAGGGAAGCTTCCAGGTGCTCGGCCAGAGCATCCCAGGCAATGTTTTGTTGTTCGCCCTGACCACGCAGGGGTTTGAAACCTATCACTTGTTGCGCCAGTTCGTCGTCCCCGAGAATCAGGGCGAACAGCGCCGCGCTCTTGTCGGCCTTCTTGAACTGGCTCTTGAAGCTGCCGCCGCCGGCGTTGACCTGCAGGCGCAGGTTCGGCAGACGGTCGCGCAACGTTTCGCTGAGCTTCAGGCCCGCCAGTTCGGCCTGCTCGCCGAAGGTGCAGAGGTAGACGTCGACCTGGCGCGAGATCGACGCCGGCACCAGCTCCAGGGTTTCCAGCAGCAGGATCAGGCGTTCGATGCCCATGGCGAAACCGACGCCCGGGGTCGGCTTGCCGCCCATCTGCTCGACCAGGCCGTCGTAGCGGCCACCGGCACACACGGTGCCCTGGGCGCCGAGCTTGTCGGTGACCCACTCGAACACGGTCTTGCTGTAGTAGTCGAGGCCACGCACCAGCTTGGTGTTGATCACGTAGGGAATGCCGGCGGCATCCAGGCGCGACTTGAGGCCGTCGAAGTGAACGCGGGACTCCTCGTCCAGGTAGTCTTCCAGCTTCGGCGCACCGACCAGGGCGGCCTGGGTGCCGGCGTCCTTGCTGTCGAGGATGCGCAGCGGGTTGCTCTTCAGGCGGCGCTGGCTGTCTTCGTCGAGCTGCTCGAGGCGCGCCGAGAGGAACTCCACCAGGGCGTCGCGATAGCGGGCACGGGCTTCGCTGGTGCCCAGGCTGTTCAGTTCCAGCTTGACCGCGTCACGCAGGCCCAGCAGGCCCCACAGACGCCAGGTCAGGGCGATCAGCTCGGCATCGATGTCCGGACCGTCGAGGTTGAACACCTCCACGCCGATCTGGTGGAACTGGCGATAGCGGCCTTTCTGCGGACGCTCGTGACGGAACATCTGGCCGATGTACCAGAGCTTCTGCACTTCGCCGTTGCCAGTGATGCCGTGCTCCAGGACCGCACGCACGCAGGCCGCGGTGCCTTCCGGGCGCAGGGTCAGGGAATCGCCGTTGCGGTCGGTGAAGGTGTACATCTCCTTTTCGACGATGTCGGTCACTTCACCGATGGAACGCTTGAACAGCTCGGTGAACTCGACGATCGGCGTGCGGATCTGGCGATAGCCATAGGTGTCCAGCAGGCCCGCCACGGTGCTCTCGAAATAACGCCACAGGGGCGTCTGCTCGGGCAGGATGTCGTTCATGCCACGGATGGCTTGCAGCGATTTGCTCACGAAAAGTCCTTAACGAAATCTGTGGCGGTCAACCGCGGGCAATCACTGCCGCGTCGGCCTCGGCCTTCTCGGCCGCTTTCTGGCGGATGAGCTTCTCGAGGTCGTCCACCAGGTTGTCATTGGTCAGCTTCTGCGCCGGCTTGCCGTCGATGTAGATCAGGTTCGGCGTGCCGCCGGTCAGCCCGACATGGGCTTCCTTGGCTTCGCCGGGGCCGTTGACCACGCAACCGATCACCGCGACGTCCATCGGCACCAGCAGGTCTTCCAGACGGCCTTCGAGCTCGTTCATGGTCTTGACCACATCGAAGTTCTGCCGCGAGCAGCTCGGGCAGGCGATGAAGTTGATGCCACGGGAACGCAGGTGCAGCGACTTGAGGATGTCGTAGCCGACCTTCACTTCCTCGACCGGATCGGCCGCCAGCGAAATGCGGATAGTATCGCCAATCCCGTCGGCGAGCAGCATACCGAGGCCGACAGCCGATTTCACCGTGCCCGAGCGCAGGCCACCGGCCTCGGTGATGCCCAGGTGCAGCGGCTGGACGATCTGCCTGGCCAGCAGGCGATAGGCTTCGACGGCCATGAACACGTCGGAGGCCTTCACGCTGACCTTGAAGTCCTGGAAGTTCAGGCGATCGAGATGCTCGACATGACGCAACGCCGACTCCACCAGCGCAGCCGGGGTCGGTTCGCCGTATTTCTTCTGCAGGTCCTTCTCCAGCGAACCGGCGTTGACGCCGATGCGGATCGGGATGCCGCGGTCGCGGGCGGCATCGACCACGGCGCGCACGCGGTCTTCGCGACCGATGTTGCCCGGGTTGATGCGCAGGCAGTCGACGCCCAGCTCGGCCACTCGCAGGGCGATGCGGTAGTCGAAGTGGATGTCGGCGACCAGCGGCACGCTGACCTGCTGCTTGATGCGACCGAAGGCTTCGGCGGCATCCATGTCCGGCACCGAGACGCGGACGATGTCGACGCCGGCATCGATCAGGCGGTTGATCTGCGCCACGGTGGCGGCGACGTCGTTGGTATCGGTGTTGGTCATGCTCTGGACGGCGATGGGCGCATCGCCGCCGACAGGCACGTTACCGACCCAGATTTTCCGGGATTCGCGACGTTTGATCGGAGATTCGCCGTGCATGACTTATTGTCCCAACTTCAGGCGAGCGGTCTCGCCACTGGTGAACGGAGCGACATCGACCGGCTGGCCGTTCCAGCTGATCTGGGCACCCTTGGCAACGCCCAGGCGCACGGCGAACGGTGGCTTGCCGGCCAGTTCGAGGGTTTCACCCTTGCGCTTGATGCCGCTGTACAGGACCTTGCCGTTGCCGTCGGTGACCGAGGTCCAGCAATCGGCGACGAACTGCACGTGCAGTTGACCGCTGCCGGCTGGCGCGGTGACTGGCTGGGTGGTCGGTGCTGCAGGGGCTGGCGCGGCGGCGACGACCGGGGCGGTCACGCCCGGAGCGACTGCTGCGACCGGGGCCGCAGGAGCTGGCGTCGCGGCAACGTGGGCAGCCGGGGCGGTAGCGACAGTCGGCGCGGCCGGAGCCGCAGTCGCGGCTGGCGCGCTGGCAACCGGCGCCGCCGGGGCTGCTGCCGGAGTTTCGGCGACTGGCGCCGGCTCGCTGGCCGGGGCTGCGCTTTCAGGCTGCTCGCCCGCGCTGACGGCCTGGTCTTCCGGCTCGTCCAGCGGATGGATCTGGGTCGTGCCGTCGGCACTTTCCACTTCGATATGTTCCGGCGCCAGGCTGAACAGTTCCTTGCCGGCGTTGGCGCTCTGGTCCTTCCACCAGACGAAGCCGCCACCGACCACCACCACCAGCAACAGCAGGCTGACGATGCGCAGGATGTTGTGCGACAGGCGCACCGGCTCCTCGATACGGCCGAGGGCATGCACTTCACTGCCCTTGGCGTGGGTGCCGGTGTAGTGGTCGAAGGCCTGGACCAGGGCGGCCTGATCCATGTCCAGGAGCTTGGCGTAGGCGCGGATGTAGCCGCGGGCGAAGGTATGCCCCGGCAGCTTGTCGAAGGCGCCGTCTTCGAGGTTGTTCAGGGAACTCACGGTCAGATTGAGCTTACGCGCCACTTCGGCTTGCGCCCAGCCCCGGTTTTCACGGGCCTGACGCAGAATCTCACCGGGATTTTCGCGAGTCGCTGCTGCTGCTTCGGGATGCGCCGCTTTCATCATTGCTCCGACAGGTATTGCTGATATTCCGGCGTACCGGGATAAAGTCGTTGTAATTGCAGGCCCATTTCGCTGGCCTTGGTCGTTTCTGCGAAGACCGTTGCCAGGCGGCTGCCAAGCAACAGGCTGCGGGCGCTCGGTTCACTCAGACGGCTGTGCCGGTCGTAGAAATCGCGAGCCGGCACATAATGCCTGTCTTCGTAAGACATCTCAGCCATTTCCAGCAACGCCCTGGGCTGCTGCTGGTTGAGACGCAAAGCCTTTTCCAGGTATTCCCGCGCCTGGTCGCGCTGCCCCAGCCTGAGGGAGGTCAGACCGAGGTTCTCGAACACCCGGGACCGCTCAGGATACAGGGTATCGGCCGCGGCTTGGCGAAACATCTGCTGGGCCTTGGCATATTGTTCGTGGGCGAAGAGAAAACTGCCGTAGTTGTTGCGGATCCGCGCGTCGTGGGGCTGGGCCGCCAGGGCCTTGCGAAAGTGCGCATCGGCCAATTCCGTCTCGCCCTCGCGCTGGAACACCAGCGCAAGTGCGGCATTGGCCTGGGCGTCGTCGGCGCCGAGTTCGAGGGCTTTCTTCAGGGGAACCTTGGCCCGCTCGCCCTGCCCTTGCTGCAGGTAGCCGAGGCCCAACTGCACGTAGGCCTGGCGGGCTTCGTCGCGCGCCTTGCCGGTGACCTGCGAGCCGGAGCCACCGGAGCTGACGCAGCCGCACAGCAGCGTCGTCAGCAGAACAAGCGGCAGCGCACGGCGCAGGGTCATGACGCGCCTCGCCTCAGTTGCCCGCCACGCCGCTGGAATCGGCGTCGGCGTTCAGTTGCCGCACGACGATGTAACGCTCACTGCGGCGGGTGCGGTCCATCACCTGGCCGACCAGCTGGCCACAGGCCGCGTCGATGTCCTCGCCGCGGGTGGTGCGCACGGTGACGTTGAAACCGGCGTGGTGCAGGTGGTCCTGGAAACGGCGGATGGCGTTGTTGCTCGGACGCTCGTAGCCGGAATGCGGGAACGGGTTGAACGGGATCAGGTTGATCTTGCACGGCACGTTCTTCAGCAGCTCGGCCATTTCCACGGCGTGCTCGAGCTTGTCGTTGACGTCCTTGAGCAGGGTGTACTCGATGGTCAGCACGCGCTTCTCGCCCAGTTCGGACATGTAGCGCATGCAGGAATCGAGGACCACCTTGAGCGGGTACTTCTTGTTGATCGGCACCAGTTCGTTGCGCAGCGCGTCGTTCGGCGCGTGCAGCGACAGGGCCAGGGACACGTCGATGTGCTTGGCCAGCTCATCGATCATCGGCACCACGCCGGAGGTGGACAGGGTCACCCGGCGCTTGGAGATGCCGTAGCCGAGGTCGTCCATCATCAGGTGCATGGCGGCGACCACGTTGTCGAAGTTCAGCAGCGGCTCGCCCATGCCCATCATCACCACGTTGGTGATGGCGCGGTCGATGGTGGCCGGCACGGAGCCGAACGACTTGTTGGCAATCCACACCTGGCCGATCACTTCGGCGGCGGTGAGGTTGCTGTTGAATCCTTGCTTGCCGGTGGAGCAGAAACTGCAGTCCAGGGCGCAACCGGCCTGGGACGATACGCACAACGTACCGCGCTTGCCCTGGGGGATGTAGACGGTTTCGACGCAACTGCCGGAGGCGACGCGCACGACCCACTTGCGGGTGCCGTCCGCGGAGATGTCCTCGCTGACCACTTCCGGGCCGCGAATCTCGGCGCGGGCCTTGAGTTTCTCGCGCAGGGCCTTGCCGACGTTGGTCATGGCGTCGAAATCATCGACGCCAAAGTGGTGAATCCATTTCATTACCTGACCGGCACGGAAGCGCTTCTCCCCTATCGAGTCGAAGAACTTTTCCATTTCCGGCTGGGTCAGCCCCAACAGGTTGATTTTGTCGGTAGATGTCGTCATGGATTCACCCTCACTCGTCAGCCGTGGCTTAGCGAGTGGTTACCTCGGTAGCTGCGAAGAAGTAGGCGATTTCGCGAGCGGCAGCGGCTTCGGAGTCCGAACCGTGAACGGCGTTGGCGTCGATGGACTCGGCGAAGTCGGCGCGGATGGTGCCAGGAGCAGCTTCTTTAGGGTTGGTAGCGCCCATCAGCTCACGGTTGCGAGCGATGGCGTTCTCGCCTTCCAGAACCTGGACAACGACCGGACCGGAGGTCATGAAGGCAACCAGGTCGCCGAAGAAGCCGCGCTCCTTGTGCTCGGCGTAGAAGCCTTCGGCTTCGGCCTTGGACAGTTGCTTGATTTTCGAAGCGACGACTTTCAGGCCGGCTTCTTCGAAACGGGAGGTGATCTTGCCGATCACGTTCTTGGCAACGGCGTCAGGCTTGATGATGGAGAAAGTGCGTTGAACAGCCATGGTGTAACTCCAGAAACAGTAAGTGATGCGAAAAATTAAACCCGCGAATTATACGCGGGTTCCGGGGGATTGCCTAACCTGCCGAGTGCGCTCAGTCGGCTTCTTCGATCCAGGCCGCCTGGATGGCCTCCAGGACCTTCTCGCCACCGCGGGACGGATCGTCGCTGAAGTCCGGCAAAGCCAGCACCCAGCGATGCAGATCGACGAAGTTCAGGTAGCGAGGATCGACTTCCGGCTTGCTTTCGGCAAGCTGGATAGCAATTTCAAGTACATCAACCCATTTCAGGCTCATGTCGACTCCGGGATCAGTGCGGCGCTTCGGCGGCGTGGTTGAGCGAGTACTTCGGAATTTCGATGGTCAGGTCTTCATCGCCGACCTTCACCTGGCAGGCCAGGCGCGACTGTGCTTCCAGGCCCCAGGCCTTGTCCAGCATGTCTTCTTCCAGTTCGTCGGCTTCCTCGACCGAATCGAAGCCCTTGCGCACGATGCAGTGGCAGGTGGTGCAGGCGCACACGCCGCCACAGGCGCTTTCGATCTCGATGTGATGGTCATGGGCCAGTTCGAGAATGGAGGTACCCGGCGCTACGTCTTCGACGACCAGGCCATCCGGGCAGAACTTCTCGTGGGGCAGAAATGTAACCTGCGGCATCAGTTATCCTCGATCTCATTCAGGTTGCGCCCGGCCAGTGCGGCTTTTACCGTCGAATCAAGGCGCCGGGCGGCAAAGGCGTCGGTCACCTGCGACAGACGCTTGGTCTGCTGCTCGATGGCCGCGCCATCGGTGCCGCTCATCAAATCACGCAATTCTTGCATCTGGTACTCGATCGCCAGGCGCTCGTCGGCGTCCAGCAGACGCTCGCCATCGGCATCCAGGGCGCCCTGCACCGCTTCGAGCAGGCGCTCGGCATCGACCTGGTGCTCGCGCAACTGGCGCGCGGCCTTGTCGTTGCCGGCATGTTCGAAGGAGTCCTTGAGCATGCGGGCGATCTCGCCATCGGTCAGGCCGTAGGACGGCTTGACCTGGATGCTCGCCTCCACGCCCGAACCCAGCTCCCGCGCCGAGACGCTGAGCAGGCCGTCGGCATCGACCTGGAAGGTCACGCGGATCTTCGCCGCACCGGCGACCATGGCCGGGATGCCGCGCAGTTCGAAGCGCGCCAGGGAACGGCAGTCGCTGATCAGCTCGCGCTCGCCCTGGAGCACGTGGATCATCATGGCGCTCTGGCCATCCTTGTAGGTGGTGAACTCCTGGGCACGGGCGACCGGGATGGTGGTATTGCGCGGAATCACCTTCTCCATCAGCCCGCCCATGGTCTCCAGGCCCAGGGACAGCGGAATCACGTCGAGCAGCAGCAGTTCGCCGCCTTCACGGCGGTTGCCGGCCAGGGTATCGGCCTGGATCGCTGCACCGATGGCGACCACCTGGTCCGGGTCGATGTCGGTCAGCGGCTGGCGGCCGAACAGCTCGCCCACGGCAGTGCGCACACGCGGCACGCGGGTCGAACCACCGACCATGACCACCGCGCTGACATCCTCCAGCTCGATACCGCTGTCGCGCACGGCGCGGCGGCAGGCCTTCAGGCTGCGGGCGATCATCGGCTCGATCAGGGCATCGAAAGCGGCACGGCTCAGCTCGGCCTGCCAGGCGTCGTAGCGCACGGTCACGGCGTCGGCGTCGGTCAGGGCTTCCTTGGCCGCGCAAGCGGTTTCCAGCAGACGGCGCTGGGCACCCGGGTCGAGGTCGGAGGACAGCCCGGCGGACTGCATGATCCAGCCCGCGATGGCGTGGTCGAAATCATCGCCGCCCAGGGCGGTGTCGCCGCCGGTGGCCAGCACTTCGAAGACGCCGCCGGTCAGGCGCAGGATGGAAATGTCGAAGGTCCCGCCACCCAGGTCATAGATGGCCACGATGCCTTCGGCGTTCTGGTCCAGGCCGTAGGCCACCGCCGCCGCCGTCGGCTCGTTGAGCAGGCGCAGGACGTTGAGGCCGGCAAGGCGCGCGGCGTCCTTGGTGGCCTGGCGCTGGGCGTCGTCGAAATAGGCCGGCACGGTGATCACCGCGCCCACCAGTTCGCCACCGAGGCTGTCCTCGGCGCGCTGGCGCAGGACCTTGAGGATGTCCGCCGAGACCTCCACCGGGCTCTTCGGCCCCTGGACGGTATCGATGAACGGCATGTGCGACTCGCCGCCGACGAAGCGGTACGGCAACTGCTCGCCGAGCTGCTTGACGTCCGCCAGGCCACGCCCCATCAGGCGCTTGACCGAGAGAATGGTGTTCAGCGGATCGGCCGACGCGGCCTCGCGGGCGGCATGGCCGACATCCATGTGGTCGGCGTGGTAGCGCACCGCGGACGGCAGGATGACCCGGCCCTCGGCGTCGGGCAACGGAGCGGAAAGACCACTGCGCAGGGCAGCGACCAGCGAATTGGTGGTGCCAAGGTCAATACCCACGGCCAGACGGCGCTGGTGGGGTTGAGGGCTCTGACCGGGTTCGGCGATCTGCAGTAGGGCCATGCTTATCTGAATACCAAAGGTGCCGCCACGGGCGACACCGGGTTAATCGTCGAGGCGCTCTTCCAGCTGGCGCACTTCGTAGGCGAGCTTGTCGAGGAACTGCATGCGACGCATCAGGCGTTCGGCCTGATCACGCTGCGCGGCATCGTTCCAGCAGGCGGCGAACTCCTCGTTGAGGGCTTCCTGGGCGACTTTCAGGCGGCGCTTGAACGCGGCAACGCCGTCGAGGTCGGCACTGTCCTGCAGGTCCTCGAGTTCTTCGCGCCATTGCATCTGCTGGAAGAGGAACTCGGGATCGTGGACGGTGACTTCCTGCGGCACTTCGTGGCCGCTGATCGCCAACAGGTAACGCGCCCGACGGGGCGCGCTCTTGAGGGTCTGGTAGGCCTCGTTGAGACCGGCGGAACGCTCCAGCGCCAGGCGCTGCTCGCGCTCGCTGGCGTCGGCGAAGCGATCCGGGTGCACCGCGCGGGCCAGCTCGCGGTAGCGAGTGGCCAACTGGTCGAGGTCCAGACGGAAGTCCGGCTGCAGGTCAAACAGGGCGAAATGACAAGGAGTACCCACGCGCAGCCTCAGACGTTGAAGCTTTCGCCGCAGCCACACTCACCGCGCACGTTGGGGTTGTTGAACTTGAAGCCTTCGTTCAACCCTTCCTTGACGAAGTCCAGTTCGGTGCCGTCGAGGTAGACCAGGCTCTTCGGGTCGATGATGACCTTCATGCCGTGGCTCTCGAAGACCTGGTCTTCATCGTTCGGCTCGTCGACGAACTCCAGCACGTAGGCCAGGCCCGAGCAGCCGGTAGTGCGGACGCCCAGGCGAATGCCGTCACCCTTGCCGCGTCCTTCGAGGGAGCGCCGCACGTGGTTGGCGGCGGCTTCTGTCATGCTGATAGCCATCGGGACTCCTTGACCTGCAACAGGCGAGTTAGATCAAACCTTTCTTCTGCTTGTAGTCGCGAACGGCCGCCTTGATGGCGTCTTCGGCGAGTACCGAGCAGTGGATCTTCACCGGCGGCAGGGCCAGTTCTTCGGCCAGCTGGGTGTTCTTGATGGTTTCGGCTTCGTCCAGGGTCTTGCCCTTCATCCACTCGGTGGCGAGGGAGCTGGAAGCGATGGCCGAACCGCAGCCGTAGGTCTTGAACTTGGCGTCTTCGATGACGCCCTGCTCGTTGACCTTGATCTGCAGGCGCATCACGTCGCCGCACGCCGGAGCGCCGACCATGCCGGTACCGACATCCGGGTCCTCGGCGTTCATCTTGCCGACGTTGCGCGGGTTTTCGTAGTGGTCGATGACCTTTTCACTGTATGCCATGGTGCAATTCCTTCCTCATCAGGGAGCCGCTCTTGCCGGCGACTACTTAGTGCGCAGCCCACTCGATCTTGGAGATGTCGACGCCGTCTTTGAACATATCCCACAGCGGCGACAACTCACGCAGCTTGGTAACGGCCTCGCAGACTTTCTGCGCGGCGTAGTCGATTTCTTCTTCGGTGGTGAAGCGGCCGAAGGTGAAACGGATCGAGCTGTGCGCCAGCTCGTCGTTGCGGCCCAGGGCACGCAGGACGTAGGACGGCTCGAGGGATGCCGAAGTACAGGCCGAGCCGGACGAAACGGCCAGGTCCTTGAGCGCCATGATCAGCGACTCGCCTTCGACGTAGTTGAAGCTCAGGTTCAGGTTGTGTGGGATGCGCGCGGTCAGGCTGCCGTTGACGTACAGCTCTTCCAGGCCCTGGACCTGCTTGAAGAAGCGGTCGCTCAGCGCCTTGATGCGCACGTTCTCGCTGGCCATGACTTCCTTGGCCACGGCGAAGGCTTCGCCCATGCCGACGATCTGGTGGGTGGCCAGGGTGCCGGAGCGCATGCCGCGCTCGTGACCGCCGCCGTGCATGGCCGCTTCCAGGCGCACGCGAGGCTTGCGGCTGACGTACAGCGCGCCGATGCCTTTCGGACCGTAGGTCTTGTGCGCGGAGAAGGACATCAGGTCGACCTTCAGCTTCTGCAGGTCGATCTCGACCTTGCCGGTGGACTGCGCGGCGTCGACGTGGAACAGCACGCCGCGGGAGCGGGTCAGTTCACCGATGGCGGCGATGTCGTTGATGGTGCCGATCTCGTTGTTCACGTGCATGACCGAGACCAGGATGGTGTCGTCACGCAGCGCGGCTTCGACCAGCGCCGGGGTGATCAGGCCGTCTTCGCCCGGTTCCAGGTAGGTGACCTCGAAACCTTCGCGCTCGAGCTGGCGAGTGCTGTCCAGGACCGCCTTGTGCTCGATCTTGGAGGTGATGATGTGCTTGCCCTTGGTGCCATAGAAGTGCGCAACGCCCTTCAGCGCCAGGTTGTCGGATTCGGTGGCGCCGCTGGTCCAGACGATTTCGCGCGGATCGGCGTTGACCAGGTCGGCGACCTGGCGGCGGGCGTTCTCGACTGCTTCCTCGGCTTTCCAGCCGAAGACGTGGGAGCGCGACGCCGGGTTACCGAAGTTCCCGTCGACCAGCAGACATTCGCTCATCTTCTGGGCGACGCGTGGGTCGACCGGAGTGGTCGCGGAGTAATCGAGGTAGATCGGCAACTTCATTGAATATCTCCTATCAGGCAGGCGCGTCGCTCGTTCGATACGGTCATTCGACGGCGGACGTTTCAATCTTGTCCAGATGCGGGGCTCGGCCGGCGATGCGGCGCAGGTCCTGGCGCTGGGCGACTTCCTGGACCTCACGGCGGGTCACGAGGTCGGCCAGGCTGATTCCGCTGAGGAATTCGTGGATCCGTGCGCTCAGGTCGCACCACAGGTGGTGGGTCAGGCAGGTATCGCCGGCGTGGCAATCGCCGAGGCCCTGGCACCGAGTGGCATCGACCGATTCGTTGACCGCATCGATGACCTGGGCAACCTGGATGCTTTCCATGGTCCGCGACAGCTGGTAGCCGCCACCCGGGCCGCGCACGCTGGACACCAGGTTGCTGCGGCGCAGCTTGGCGAACAGCTGCTCCAGATAGGAAAGGGAGATGCCTTGGCGCTCGGAGATGTCGGCCAGGGAGACCGGCCCATTCTGCGCGTGCAGTGCCAGGTCGAGCATGGCAGTCACGGCGTATCGGCCTTTAGTAGTCAGTCGCATGGCTATTTGATACCACGGAGGTTACGGAATGTGTGCAAGTATGCGATTCCCGAGCATTTAAGTCAACTATAAGACCTAGTGCTTTAGTCGGGTTTGCGCCTGAACGGCGGCGCAGATCATAGCAAAGTCGGGGCGTGAGCACACGCCCCAATGTACCGGACGGCTGTCAATGCGTCGCCGCGTCGCTGCGTACCTCGCCCTTGACGCAGGCGAAGTCCTCGTCGTGCAGGGCCGGCAGTTCCTTCGCGCAGTAGTCGCTGCCGAGCTTGGTCAGGGCACCGCACATGTCTTCCAGGCGACCGTCGACCGCCTGCAGGTGATCGAGCAACTGGCCGATGGCGCGCGCCACCGGGTCCGGCATGTCCTCGCTGACGCCGTAGGCATCGAAGCCGATCTTCTCCGCCATGGCCTTGCGCCGGGCTTCCTGCTCGCCGTCGCTCTTGACGATGATGCGCCCGGGAATGCCCACCGCGGTGGCACCGGCCGGCACCGCCTTGGTCACCACCGCGTTGGAGCCGATCTTGGCCCCGGCCCCGACAGTGAACGGACCCAGCACCTTGGCCCCGGCGCCGACCACCACGCCGTCTTCCAGGGTCGGGTGGCGCTTGCCCTTGTTCCAGCTGGTGCCGCCCAGGGTCACGCCCTGGTAGAGGGTGACGTCGTCGCCGATCTCGGCGGTCTCGCCGATGACGATGCCCATGCCGTGGTCGATGAAGAAACGCCGGCCGACCCTGGCCCCCGGGTGAATCTCGATGCCGGTCAGCCAGCGCCCGAAGTTGGACACCAGGCGGGCCAGCCATTTCCAGTCCTTCTTCCACAGGCAGTGCGCCGCGCGGTGCAGCCAGATCGCGTGCATCCCCGGGTAGCAGGTCAGCACCTCGAAGGCATTGCGCGCCGCCGGGTCACGGTGGAAAACGCTTTGGATATCTTCACGCAGACGCTCGAACATTTACTGATCCTTCCGCTTGTGCGCATCGCCCCGGGCCGCTTTCTGGGTTTCGGTGAGGATGCCGCGCAAAATACTCATTTCCGAACGATTCACCGCACTGCGCCCGAACAGGCGACGCAGACGCGGCATCAGGTGCTTGGGCCTGGCCGGATCGAGGAAACCGATCTGCACCAGGGTGCTTTCCAGATGGCCGTAGAAGCGCTCCATTTCATCCATGGTGGCCAACTCCTCGACCGCTTCGTCCTTGTCCGCAGCGCTGGCCGCCGGCGCCTGCGCCAACCAGGCCATGCGCACTTCGTAGCTCAGCACCTGCACTGCCGCCGCCAGGTTCAGCGAGCTGAAGTCCGGGTTGGAGGGGATGTGCACGTGGTAGTGACATCGCTGCAGCTCGTCGTTGGTCAGGCCGGCGTGTTCACGCCCGAAGACCAGGGCGACCTCCTCGCCCTGGGCCGCGCGCTTGACCGCCTCGGCACCGCACTCGCGAGGGTCGAGCATCGGCCAGGGCAGGCTGCGGCTGCGCGCGCTGGTGCCGACCACCAGGGTGCAGCCGACCAGGGCGTCCTCGAGGCTGGCGACCACCTGCGCGGTGGCCAGCACATCGTCGGCGCCGGATGCGCGGGCACTGGCTTCAGGCGAGGGGAAATCCGCCGGGTCCACCAGCACGAGGCGCGACAGTCCCATGTTCTTCATGGCACGCGCAGCCCCGCCGATGTTGCCGGGATGACTGGTACAGACCAGGACGACACGAATATTTTCCAGCACGTCGGGCGCTCACAGGCATCAAATCAGGGGGGAGCAAATCTTACAGAAGCGACCGGCACAACGCTACGTAAGCAAATGTAACCCTTCTGCCTGCGGAGTTTTCTGATAGAATGTTCGGCTTTCTTTAACATCTCAGGTGAAACGTCCATGCAGCCCATGCTGAATATCGCGCTGCGCGCCGCCCGCAGCGCCAGCGAACTGATTTTCCGCTCAATCGAACGCCTGGATAGCATCAAGGTTGATGAGAAGGACGCCAAGGACTACGTGTCCGAAGTCGACCGCGCAGCGGAAAAGGTCATCATCGACGCCCTGCGCAAGGCCTACCCGAACCACGCCATCCACGGTGAAGAAACCGGCCTGCATGCTGGCAGCGGCGAAGGCGAAGACTATCTGTGGATCATCGATCCGCTGGACGGCACCACCAACTTCCTGCGTGGCGTTCCGCACTTCGCGGTGAGCATCGCCTGCAAATACCGTGGTCGCCTGGAGCACGCCGTGATCGTCGATCCGGTACGCCAGGAAGAATTCACCGCCAGCCGTGGCCGTGGCGCGCAACTGAACGGTCGTCGCCTGCGCGTCAGCAGCCGCACCAGCCTGGAAGGCGCCCTGCTGGGTACCGGTTTCCCGTTCCGCGACAGCCAGATGGAATACCTGGACAACTACCTGGGCATGTTCCGCGCACTGGTCGGCCAGACCGCCGGCATCCGCCGCGCCGGCGCCGCCAGCCTGGACCTGGCCTACGTGGCCGCCGGTCGTTTCGATGCGTTCTGGGAGTCGGGCCTGTCCGAGTGGGACATGGCGGCCGGCGCACTGCTGATCCAGGAAGCGGGCGGCCTGGTCAGCGACTTCACCGGTGGTCATGACTTCCTCGAGAAGGGCCACGTGGTCGCGGGCAACATCAAGTGCTTCAAGGCCGTGCTGACGGCGATCCAGCCGCACCTGCCACCTTCGGTCAAGCGCTGAGTTTCACTGAAATGAAAAAGCACCTTCGAGGTGCTTTTTTTGTGCCTGACTTTCAGCCTTTCCTCGATTCCTGTGGGAGCTGGCTTGCCAGCGATTGCAATGGTGAATTCACTACTGCTATCGCTGGCAAGCCAGCTCCCACAGGGTCGGTGAAAACGATCAAATCGCTTTACTGAGCCGGCTGCCCAGGCTGGGCCTGCCCCAGGATCAGGTTGCCCTGCTTGTCCAGCGGGATCTGCGAGCCCGGGTCACGGTCCATGCGCACCTGGCCGACCTTGTCGCCGATGGAGTACTTCACGTCATACCCGACCACCTTCTCGCTGACGTCATTCACCGTGTTGCAGCGGGTCTGGGTGGTGGTGTAGGTGTCGCTGTTCTGCATGTGCTCCTGCACCTTGTTGCCGGCGTAACCGCCGCCGACCGCACCCGCCACCGTGGCGATCTTCTTGCCGGTGCCGCCACCGATCTGGTTGCCGAGCAGGCCACCGGCCAGGGCACCGACCACCGTACCGGCGATCTGGTGCTGGTCCTGCACCGGTTTCTGCCGGGTGACCGTGACATCCTTGCAGACTTCCCGTGGGGTCTTGACGGTCTGCTTGACCGGCTGCACGCCCACCACCTGGGCATACTCCGGTCCGCTCTTGACCAGGCTGTAGGTCGCGACAGCACCTCCGGCAGTCACACCGACAGCACCCAGCACCGCACCCACCAGCATCGACTTGTTCACGTGAACCTCCTGATTTACCTGCGGATTTCACCGCGCTTCTCCCAGCCTTGGAGCAAAAAAAAGGGCGCGAGTTCAATACTCGCGCCCTCTTGTTCCGCCAGAGGCGTAGGAAAATTCCTTATGGACGGTCGTCCACACCTTCGGTTTTCGCCGGAGGAATCAGGTCTTCACTGCTCAGGTTCAGCCAGATCAGCACCACGTTGGCGATGTAGATCGACGAGTAGGTACCCGCCAGAACACCCACCAGCAGCGCCAGGGAGAAGCCGTACAGGTTGTCGCCACCGAAGACCAGCAGCGCCACGATGGCCAGCAGGGTCGAGACCGACGTTGCCACGGTACGCAGCAGGGTCTGGGTGGTCGAGATGTTGATGTTCTCGATCAGCGACGCCTTGCGCAGCACGCGGAAGTTCTCGCGGACCCGGTCGAACACGACGATGGTGTCGTTGAGCGAGTAACCGATGATCGCCAGCACCGCCGCCAGCACCGTCAGGTCGAAGGTGATCTGGAAGAACGACAGGATGCCCATGGTCACCACCACGTCGTGGATCAGCGAGACGATGGCGCCCACGGCGAACTTCCACTGGAAGCGGAAGGCCAGGTAGATCAGGATGCCGCCCAGTGCCAGGAGCATGCCGAGGCCGCCCTGGTCGCGCAGTTCCTCACCCACCTGCGGGCCGACGAACTCGACGCGCTTGACCGTGGCCGGGTTGTCGCCGCCCACTTGCTTCAGCGCCTCGGCCACCTTGCTGCCCAGTTGCGGGTCATCGCCCGGCATGCGCACCAGCAGGTCGGTGGTGGCGCCGAAGCTCTGCACCACCGCCTCGTGGAAGCCGGACTTGACCAGTTCCTCGCGCACCTGGCCGAGGTCGGCCGGACGCTCGTAGGTCAGCTCGATGAGCGTACCGCCGGTGAAGTCCAGGCCGAAGTTCAGGCCCTTGTGGAACCAGCTGAACAGCGCCAGCACGGTAAGGAGCATGGTGACGGCGAACGCAACGTTGCGCACGCCCATGAAGTTGATCGTACGTAGCATGGCAGCCCCTTAAATCCACAGCTTCTTGAAGTCACGGCCGCCATAGATCGCGTTGACGATCGCCCGGGTAACCAGGATGGCAGTGAACATCGAAGTAACGATACCCAGCGACATGGTCACCGCGAAGCCCTTCACCGGGCCGGTGCCCATGGCGAAGAGGATGCCGCCGACCAGCAGGGTGGTCAGGTTGGCGTCGAGAATCGCCGCGTAGGCGCGGTCGAAACCTTCGTGGATGGCACGCTGGACGGACATGCCGTTGGCGATTTCCTCGCGGATCCGCGAGAAGATCAGCACGTTGGCGTCGACCGCCATACCCATGGTCAACACGATACCGGCGATACCCGGCAGGGTCAGGGTCGCACCCAGCAGCGACATCAGCGCCAGCAGCAGGACCATGTTGCCCGCCAGGGCGACGGTGGCGATCAGACCGAAGAAGCGGTAGATGGCCATGATGAACAGCGAGACGAACAGCATGCCCCACAGGGACGCATCGATACCCTTGGTGATGTTGTCGGCACCCAGGCTCGGGCCGATGGTGCGTTCTTCGGCGAAGTACATCGGTGCGGCCAGGCCACCGGCGCGCAGCAGCAGGGCCAGCTCGGAGGACTCACCCTGGCCGTTCAGGCCGGTGATGCGGAACTGGCTGCCCAGCGGCGACTGGATGGTCGCCAGGCTGATGATCTTCTTCTCTTCCTGGAAGCTCTGGATCGCCACGTCCTTCTCGACGCCGTCCACGGTCTGCTTCTCGTAGCGGGTGATCGGACGCTGCTCGATGAAGATCACCGCCATGCTGCGACCGACGTTGCTGCGGGTCGCACGGCTCATCAGCTCGCCGCCGTGGCCGTCGAGACGGATGTTCACCTGCGGACGGCCATGCTCGTCGTAGCTGGCCTGGGCATCGGTCACCTGGTCACCGGTGATGATCAGGCCACGCTCGACCGCAGCGGAACGGCCGCCCTCGCGGAACTCGAAGACCTCGGTGGTGCCTTTCGACGCACCGGGCTCGGCGCCCAGGCGGAATTCCAGGTTGGCGGTCTTGCCGAGGATACGCTTGGCTTCGGCGGTGTCCTGCACGCCCGGCAGCTCGACCACGATGCGGTTGGCGCCCTGGCGCTGCACCAGCGGCTCGGCGACGCCCAGTTCGTTGACCCGGTTACGCACCGTGGTCAGGTTCTGCTTGATCGCGTATTCACGGATTTCCGTGATCTTCGCCGGGGTCATGGCCAGACGCAGTACCGAGAGGTCGTTACGCTCGGTGGTGGTCAGCTCGAAATCGTTGAAATTCTTGCGGATCAGGCTGCGGGCCTGCTCGCGGGTCGCGTCGTCGGAGAAGCCCAGCTGGATGCCACCATCCTGCTGCGGCAGGCTGCGGTAGCGGACCTTCTCTTTGCGCAGGAGGCTCTTCACTTCGCCTTCGTAGACTTTCAGGCGCGCGGCCATGGCCTTGTCCATGTCCACTTCGAGGAGGAAGTGCACGCCACCGGACAGGTCCAGACCCAGTTTCATCGGGTGGGCGCCGAGGTTGCGCAGCCATTGCGGAGTGGTCGGGGCCAGGTTCAGCGCCACCACGTAGTCATCGCCCAGTGCCTTGCGCACGACGTCCTTGGCTGGCAGTTGGTCTTCCTGCTTGTTCAGGCGCAGCAGCGCACCCTTGCCGTTCACGCCCAGGCTAGCGGCCTTCACCGCGATCCCGGCATCGGCCAGCGCCTTGCTGGCGCGGTCCAGATCGGCCTGGCTGACCTGCAGCGCGGTGCTTGCGCCGCTGACCTGCACCGCCGGGTCGTCAGGATAGAGGTTGGGAGCGGAATAAATAAAACCGATCACCAGTACGACCAGGATCAGTGCGTATTTCCATAGAGGAGTTTTGTTCAGCATCACGCCGCCCGTTCAAGACGCGGGGCGCCTTGCGCGCCCCGTCGATTGGTGAAAAACGTAACTTAGATCGCTTTCAGCGTGCCCTTTGGCAGGGTGGCTGCGATAGCGCCTTTCTGGAACTTCAGTTCGACCGAGTCGGACACTTCCAGAACGACGAAGTCATCGCTGACCTTGACGATCTTGCCGGCGATACCGCCGTTGGTGACCACTTCGTCGCCCTTTTGCAGGCTGCCCAGCAGGTTTTTCTGCTCTTTGGCACGTTTGGCCTGTGGGCGCCAGATCATCAGGTAGAAGATGACCAGGAAACCGACCAGGAAGATCCATTCGAAACCGGTACCGGCCGGGCCGGCAGCAGCGGCAGGGGCTGCGGCGTCCGCGTAAGCGGCAGGGATCAGAAAGCTCATTTAGCACTCCAGTTTGCAGAAGTTGTATTTGTCGGATGACAGAACATCAATCCAAAGGCGGTACGGGAAGTCCGCGTTTGGCGTAAAAGGCGTCGACAAAGGCGGCCAATGTACCCTGTTGAATAGCCTCGCGCAAACCAGCCATCAGGCGCTGGTAATGACGCAAGTTGTGGATCGTATTCAACATGGCGCCGAGCATTTCCCCGCATTTATCCAGGTGGTGCAGATAGGCACGGGAGAAGTTCTGGCAGGTATAGCAGTCGCAGGTCGGATCCAGGGGCGAATCATCGTGACGATGGAACGCGTTGCGGATTTTCAGCACGCCGGTATCGATAAACAGATGACCATTCCTCGCGTTGCGAGTCGGCATCACGCAATCGAACATGTCGACACCGCGGCGCACACCCTCCACAAGATCCTCTGGCTTGCCAACACCCATAAGGTAACGAGGTTTGTCAGCCGGCATCTGGCCCGGCAGGTAGTCCAGCACCTTGATCATCTCGTGCTTGGGCTCGCCCACCGACAGGCCGCCGATGGCCAGGCCGTCGAAGCCGATCTTGTCCAGGCCTTCCAGGGAGCGCATGCGCAGGTCCTGGTGCATGCCGCCCTGGACGATGCCGAACAGCGCCGCGGTGCTGTCGCCATGGGCGTTCTTCGAGCGCTGGGCCCAGCGCAGCGAGAGTTCCATGGAGATGCGCGCCACGTCCTCGTCGGCCGGGTACGGGGTGCATTCGTCGAAGATCATCACGATGTCCGAGCCCAGGTCGCGCTGGACCTGCATCGACTCTTCCGGGCCCATGAAGACTTTCGAGCCGTCCACCGGCGAGGCGAAGGTCACGCCCTCTTCCTTGATCTTGCGCATGGCGCCGAGGCTGAACACCTGGAAACCGCCGGAATCGGTGAGGATCGGGCCTTTCCACTGCATGAAGTCGTGCAGGTCGCCATGGGCCTTGATCACCTCGGTACCCGGGCGCAGCCACAGGTGGAAGGTGTTGCCGAGGATGATCTCGGCGCCGATGGCCTCGATGTCCCGCGGCAGCATGCCCTTGACCGTGCCATAGGTGCCCACCGGCATGAAGGCCGGGGTTTCCACGGTGCCACGGGGGAAGGTCAGGCGGCCGCGACGGGCCTTGCCGTCGGTGGCCAGCAACTCGAAGGACATACGACAGGTGCGACTCATGCTTGATCCTCGGGGCCGCGTGGCGCCGGATTGCGGGTGATGAACATGGCATCACCGTAACTGAAGAAGCGGTATCCGTTGTCCACTGCCGCGGCGTAGGCGGCCATGGTTTCCGGGTAGCCGGCGAAGGCCGAGACCAGCATCAGCAGCGTGGACTCGGGCAGGTGGAAGTTGGTGACCAGGGCATCGACCACGTGGAACGGCCGGCCCGGGAAGATGAAGATGTCGGTGTCGCCGCTGAACGGCTTGAGCACGCCATCCCGCGCCGCGCTTTCCAGGGAGCGCACGCTGGTGGTGCCCACCGCCACCACCCGGCCACCGCGGGCGCGACAGGCGGTGACCGCGTCCACCACATCCTGGCCGACTTCCAGCCATTCCTTGTGCATGTGGTGGTCTTCGATACGCTCCACGCGCACCGGCTGGAAGGTGCCGGCGCCGACATGCAGGGTGACGAAGGCGGTATCGACACCCTTCTCGGCGATCTTCGCCAGCAGTTCCTCGTCGAAATGCAGACCGGCGGTGGGCGCGGCCACGGCGCCGGCGCGCTCGGCATAGACGGTCTGGTAGCGCTCGCGGTCGGCGCCCTCGTCGGGGCGGTCTATATAAGGAGGCAGCGGCATGTGGCCGACGCGATCGAGCAGCGGCAGCACGTCCTCGGCGAAGCGCAGCTCGAACAGGGTGTCATGGCGCGCCACCATCTCTGCCTCGCCGCCGCCGTCGATGAGGATCTGCGTGCCGGGCTTGGGCGCCTTGCTGGCACGCACGTGGGCGAGCACGCGATGGCTGTCGAGCACGCGCTCGACGAGGATTTCCAGCTTGCCGCCGGAGGCTTTCTGACCGAACAGGCGGGCCGGGATGACCCGGGTGTTGTTGAACACCATCAGGTCGCCGGGGCGCAGGTATTCCAGCAGATCGCCGAAATGCCGGTGCGCCAGGGCGCCGCTCGGGCCATCGAGGACCAGCAGCCGGCTCGCCCGGCGTTCGGCCAGGGGATGGCGGGCGATCAGGGAATCGGGGAGTTCGAAGGAAAAATCGGCGACGCGCATGGCAATGGGTACGGGTTCGACAGGGCCGGGAAGTTTAGCCGAAAGCGGAAAAATTGACCATGAAAGCTGATTGACCAACGGTAGGGCCGTCTTTATACTGCGCCGCCACAAGCCCTGATGGCGGAATTGGTAGACGCGGCGGATTCAAAATCCGTTTTCGAAAGGAGTGGGAGTTCGAGTCTCCCTCGGGGCACCAAGATCCAGAAGAAACCGACTTTTCAGTCGGTTTTTTTGTGCCTGGGGTTTGAGCCGACGGTCCACCGCAAAAAGGGGATGGCACGCCTCATGCCATGCATGATGGCAATTTGCGCGACAGCAGGGATCCGCTCACGCGGATGTACTCGCCGCGGTTTCGCCTCGCAGCACCGTCTTCATCGGCTTCCCAGTCGATCGATCACCGCCAGCAGCGCCGGGCGCTGCGCCAGCCATTCGTCCCGGGTGATACCCAACAGCACCACGTCCATCCGCTCGCCATCCTTGAGAATGTTCTGTCGACGAACGCCCTCCTGGGTGAAGCCGAACCTGCGGTGCAGCTTCACCACCGTCGGATTGCTGGCCAGGACTTCGCAGTTGAGTTTTTCCAGGCCCGCCTCGTTGAACGCATGATCGAGCAGCCAGAACTCCACCCGGCTGCCCAGCCCTTTGCCCTGCAGCGCCGGGTCCAGGTAGAAGGCCCAGTCCGCCGTGCGATGAACGGTATCGATCCCGTTGAGCGAGACGACACCCGCTACCGCCCCGTGATGAAGGATGACGAAGACCTTCTGCCGCTGGTTGCCCCCCAGCGAAGCGAGCCAACTGGCGTGTTCCTGCGGGCCGATCGGGTGGTCGGTGTACATGAAGCGGCGGATGTCGGCGTGGTTGCGCAATTCACGTACCTGAGCCTGGTACGTGGGCCCCGCGTCGAGGATGTCGAGGAATTCCATGGTGAGGCGTCCTTTCGGCGCGTCTGAAAGGCGCCATTGTGGACGGGCATTGGAGGATCGGGAAGGTGGGGCTGGTTGTGCGGCAGTGAGCGAAGCCCAATTGTCTTTTAACCAATTGGTCGTATTTCTGAGTTGCTTATACGGCAGTGAACGCGCTGGCAAGCCCAGGCGCTTTGGAAGTCATTTTCTGAGCTGCCTATACGGCAGTGAACGGTGCACGGGGCCCTTTTGCCTTTGAGTGCTGTTTCTGAGCTGCCTATACGGCAGTGAACTTCTCGGTCTCCCAGACGTACCCCGACTACGATTTCTGAGCTGCCTATACGGCAGTGAACGTAGAAGCCCGGTACCGACCAGTTCTGCGTCTTTTCTGAGCTGCCTATACGGCAGTGAACTACTCCTGCTCAGTACTCCGCGATCATCCAGCTTTCTGAGCTGTCTATACGGCAGTGAACTGCAGGCGGCCGGCGCTTCCCGGCGTGCTTCTTTTCTGAGCTGCCTATACGGCAGTGAACGAGCGACGACGCCAGACCGATCTCGCGGATTCTTTCTGAGCTGCCTATACGGCAGTGAACGAGAAACAGGCCTCCACCGCCTTCACGCGGATGTTTCTGAGCTGCCTATACGGCAGTGAACAGGACATAAACGAAGAGCAAGCGCTTGCCGAATTTCTGAGCTGCCTATACGGCAGTGAACTTGAGGACGAGTTTGCGATCAGCGGGTTGCCCTTTCTGAGCTGCCTATACGGCAGTGAACTAGACCAAAACCCTACCAACCCATTGATCCAAAAAGCAAAACCTGTTCCTTTCGCGCTCGAACCCTCTTTTTACCTCCATCCGTAACCCATTGATTTCAAAGCGACCAGACAACCCCATCAAAAAAAGGGTCGCCCGCCAGCCTAATCGGCTACCCCAGAATGCCCACGGCACTAGCCGCCTCCCTGGCAAGCTCCAACTCCCTGGCACCAAGATAGTCACCGTAGTAATCGCGCAACTCCCCAACCCAGCCAGCCACCCGTTCGATAACCCCTTCTGCCTCATCCCGGTCGAGCGCGAAGTGCCGATGCTGGCTCAGCAGATTGGCCCGGGACACCCTGGCGCCATCGATCCCCACCGACATCGACATGTACCTGGCCCGCCCTTCATCCAGTATCGGCAGGACATCGTACATAGGGGACAGCCGCCATCCGCCATTCAGGTAGACCACGGCATGATTGCGCGGATGATCGTCGGCATTGCCCACCATGGCGTTGTAGACCATGCGCAGATACAGCTCGCGCAGGTCCTCGTCCGGCACGCCGCGGCGACGCATCTCGTCGGCGAGGCGCGCGTAGGAGCGGGCACTCAGGTCGGGCACGGTCCATTCCGTGTCGAGCAAGGTCAGCGCGCTGAGCAAAGGGATCCGCCGGAATGCGCCATCCGAGTAGCGTCGGTCGAAGCGCTCCACCAGCAGCGTGGTCCCCGTCCTGTCCTTGTAGAGGGAGGTGTTGGCGACACGCATACCCTTGCTCGCCGCGAAGGTCATGCACGCATGCTCCACCGGCGCCAGTTCGTACTGGTCGTAGCGATCATGGGGCTTGGCCAGGATCAGCTTCCTGTCGCCCAGGAACGTCCGCTTGGGCCGTGCCCCGCCCAGCGACGAGCGTTGATCCCTGACGCCCAGGGTCCGCGCATCGTCCTCGCTGACGTCGTTGTCGTAGATCACCCCGCAGATGTCGATGAACCGGTCCAGGCCTGACAGGCGCGGCAAGGGCCTCTGCCCGAGTCCGTCCGGGGCAACCCTGTCGCGGCCGGTCATGAGGTTGCCGACGCGGTCACTGTTCGGCGAACCGAGCAGCAGGTCATAGCGAGTGAGCGGATCGCGCTGCATGCGTTGCAGCAAGCGCTCACCCCAGCCATCCGGCAGGGCATCATCAATGAAGCCCGGAACCCCCTGGTTGCGGGTGACCGTGAACACCTGGCTGGAGAGCGGGTAGCGAATGGGGTCGGGCACCCACACCCGGGCCTCGATCGCGGCAGGGGCGTAGATGAACTCGCCGGGCTTGTTGTGATGCAGGGTCAGGCGCCCGAGCGTCAGTACCTCGGCGGTGTCGGGATGCTCCATGTAGATGTAGGCGCTAGGCATCAGAAATCCTCCGGCTTCACGCGACGCGGTCGGACACGTCGGCCACTGGTGTCTTCCTGCAGGGCCACGAACGAGACCGAGGTGTCATCGAACGAACGGAACACCCGCTCCATCAACCCCAGGTTCCACAGCACCAGCATCAGCGACCTGACATTGACCGAGGGATCGCCACGCTCGATACGGCGAATCACCTTTTCCGGCACGCCCAGACGCGCCACGACATCCACTTGACGTATGCCTTGATCGAGCCGGGAAGCCTTGACCAGAAGCCCGATACGCTGGAGCGTGGCACTGCAATCAACGGGGAAATAGTCGTTCATAAGCGGCAATAACTGGCTGTTTATCATACTTAAGCAGACAATATACACCGCTTAAGATTTAGCGAATTGATTATAAAGGGATAAAAACAGCTGTTTAAATTACTTAAGCAGTCAAAAAAATCCGTTTATACCCTATCAACATGTCCTCTCACCGATTTTGTGGGCTGCCTGTTCGGCAGTGAACGAGTACGGCTGCCATGCACCCAACGAGCACATTTTCTGAGCTGCCTACACGGCAGTGAACGTGAGATCCATGTCTTCGCCGATCATGCAGTCTTTCTGAGCTGCCTACACGGCAGTGAACGGCTGAAGTGCTCCGAGAAGTACGACCGGCCCTTTCTGAGCTGCCTACACGGCAGTGAACTAGAGCAAACCCAAACCAACCCATTGATTAAAAAACAAAAACCACTTCCTCCATCGCTTTCCCCCTCTTTTTCGCGACCTTCATAACCCATTGATTTACCAGCAGACAAAGCCCTTCACCAGAAAAAGGGTTTGCCCTTGCACCCGTGACCAGGGTTTATCCCGTGACCAGCCACAACAGCAACCACCCCGCCCTCCTCCCTCAACATCCCGCAACAAAAGCATCGGCACTTGGCCATCACCTCGGCTATAACTGCGCTCTTGCCAACGAACCGACGAGGTAACCGGTTTCACCATGGACGGCATCCACTCCTCCGACCTCAAGACCATCCTTCACTCCAAGCGCGCCAACCTGTACTACCTGCAGCACTGCCGCGTGCTGGTCAACGGCGGGCGCGTCGAGTACGTCACCGACGCCGGCAAGCAGTCGCTGTACTGGAACATCCCGATCGCCAACACCACGACGATCCTGCTCGGCACCGGCACATCGGTCACCCAGGCGGCCATGCGCGAGCTGGCCAGGGCCGGGGTGCTGGTGGGGTTCTGCGGCGGTGGCGGGACGCCGTTGTTCAGCGCCAACGAGATGGATATAGATATCGCCTGGTTCTCGCCACAGAGCGAGTACCGCCCCACCGAGTACCTGCAGCGCTGGGTGTCCTTCTGGTTCGACGAAGAACAGCGCCTCGCGGCCGCCAAGGCGTTCCAGCGACTGCGCCTGGAACACATCCGCCAGCAGTGGCAAAAGCGCACCGCCCAGGAAAAAGGCCGCTTCCAGATCGATGCCGCAGCCTTGAACGACGTCCTCGAACAATCCCTCGCCCACCTCGAGCACGCTCCCAACCACGAACACCTGCTGACCGAGGAAGCCCGCCTGACCAAGCGCCTGTTCAAGCTGGCGGCCACGGCCACCGGCTACGGCGATTTCGGCAGGGCCAAGCGCGGCAGTGGCGGCGACCCGGCCAACCGCTTCCTGGACCATGGCAACTACCTGGCCTATGGCCTCGCCGCCACCGCAACCTGGGTCCTTGGCCTGCCCCACGGGCTGGCCGTCCTGCACGGGAAGACCCGCCGCGGCGGCCTCGTGTTCGACGTCGCCGACCTGATCAAGGACGGCCTGATCCTGCCGCAGGCCTTTGTCTCGGCCATGCGCGGCGACGATGAACAAGCCTTCCGCCAGGCCTGCATCGAACAGCTGACGCGCAGCGAAGCCCTGGACTTCATGATCGACAGCCTCAAGACGATCGCCGAACGACTGGGGGCGCCCGCCACTTGAACATCCTGCTGATCTGCCAATGCGACAAGCGTGCCCTGGTGGAAAGCCGGCGTATTCTCGACCAGTTCGCCGAACGACGCGGCGAGCGGACCTGGCAGACCCCGATCACCCAGGCCGGCCTGGATACCCTGCGCCGCCTGCTGAAGAAAACCGCACGCCGTAACACCGCCGTCGCCTGCCACTGGATTCGCGGGCTGGACCACAGCGAACTGCTGTGGATCGTCGGCGACGCCAGCCGCTTCAACGCGCAAGGTGCGGTGCCCACCAACAGCACGCGTCGTGATGTGCTGCGCAAGGACGATGAAAACGACTGGCACACCGCCGAGGATATTCGCCTGCTGGCGCAGATGGCCGCCCTGCTGCATGACCTGGGCAAGGCCAGCGTGGCGTTTCAGGCGCGCCTCACCGCGCGGTCGATGGAGCGCAATCTCTACCGCCATGAATGGGTGTCGCTGCGCCTGTTCCTCGCGTTCGTCGGTCAGGACGACGATGTCGGCTGGCTGCAGCGCCTGGCGACGCCCGGCGAGCAGTACACCGCTGATTGGCTGGACACCCGGCGCTTCAAGCGCGACGGACTCGACAGCGATGCTGCGCCGCCATTCCAGCGACTCCCGCCACTGGCCGCCGCCGTCGCCTGGCTGGTGGTCAGTCATCACCGGCTGCCGGTACTGCCCGTCGACGACAATGGCCGCCCCGGGAAAAAGCCCAGGCTCGGCCAGCGTTCGAAACACTTCGATCCCGCCAGGCTGGCGAACCTCCTCGAAGGCGTCACCCACGAATGGAACGAACTCGGCAACAGCGCCAGCCCCGCCGAGATCGCGCCTTACTGGCAGTTCGATCAAGCGCTGCCGGTGGTCCTGCCCAAGTGGCGGACCCAGGCCGCCAAGACTGCAGAAAAATTGCTGGCCCTCCAGCGCAAGCCGGGCAAAGGCGACTGGCTGAACAACCCCTACGTGATGCACCTGGCGCGACTCAGCCTGATGCTCGCCGACCACCACTACTCCAGCCTCGACCCGCAGGACGCTCGTCGGGTCACGGGTGACCGCGGCTACCGTGTGTTCGCCAACACCCACTCCGACGGCACGCTGAAGCAAGCACTCGACGAACACCTGCTCGGCGTCGCGCGCATGGGCGCCAGCGTGGTGCATGGGCTTCCGGGTTTCGAACGGCACCTGCCGCGTCTGGTCGGCCATCGTGGTTTGCGCAAGCGCAGCAGCGACCTGCGTTTCCGCTGGCAGGACAAGGCCGCCGATGCCGCCACCAGCCTGCGCGTCAGTTCCGGCGAGCAGGGTGGTTTCATCGTCAACATGGCCTCGACCGGCTGCGGCAAGACCCTGGCCAACGCGCGCATCATGAACGCCCTGGCCGAACCGGAACTTGGCCTGCGCTGCACTTTCGCCCTGGGCCTGCGCACCCTCACCCGGCAGACCGGCGAAAGCTACCGCAAGGACCTGCACCTGAACGCCGACGAACTGGCGCAACGGGTCGGCGGCTCCGCCAGCCAGGAGCTGTTCGACTTCTACCAACGCCAGGCCGAAGCCACCGGTTCGGCCTCCAGCCAGGCGCTGCTGGAAGAAGACAGCCACGTGCTCTACGAAGGCAACACCAGCCAGCACGGATTGCTGGGCAAAGCCCTGGACAACCCGGACATCCGCCGCCTGCTCGCCGCGCCGATGCTGGTGTGCACCATCGATCACCTGATGCCGGCCACCGAGGCACAACGGGGGGGCCGCCAGATCGCCCCCATGCTGCGCCTGATGAGCAGCGACCTGGTACTGGACGAACTGGACGACTTCGACCTCGCCGACCTGCCGGCCCTGACCCGCCTGATGCACTGGACCGGCCTGCTCGGCGCACGGGTGCTGATCTCTTCCGCCACACTGCCGCCAGCCCTGGTGGAGGGCATGTTTCTGGCGTATCGCGCGGGGCGCCGGCACTACCGACGCAACCGCGGCAAACCGCTGGACGGCCAGCCCAGCGCCGAGCCGATCTCCTGCCTGTGGCTGGACGAATTCGGCACGCGCCAGGCCGATTGCACTGACGCCGACACCTTCGTCGAACAGCATGCGCAGTTCGTCGACCAGCGCGTATCCGCCCTCGCGGCGACACCGCCCCGGCGCCGTGGAGAGATCCTGCCGCTGGACCCCTCCACCAGTCGCAAGACGCAGTTGCCCGAGGCGTTTGCCGCGCAGATTCGCCAGGCCATGCACACCGCCCATGGGCGGCACGCGAGCCTTTGCCCCCATAGCGGCAAGCGCGTGAGTTTCGGACTGGTGCGCCTGGCCAATATCGAACCGTTGTTCGATGTGGCGCTCGCACTGTTCCGCCTGGGCGCGGCGGACAATCAACGCATTCACCTGTGCGTGTACCACTCGCGGTTTCCGCAGTTGCTGCGCTCGGCGATCGAGGAACGACTCGACCGCACGCTCAACCGCCGGACCGACAACGCCATCTTCGACCAGCCGGAAGTCCGCCAGGCCCTGGCGCAGTATCCGGAGCAGGAGCATCTGTTCGTGGTACTCGGCTCGCCGGTCACCGAGGTCGGCCGCGATCATGACTACGACTGGGCCATCGTCGAACCCTCGTCGATGCGCTCGCTGATCCAGATTGCCGGGCGGGTGCGGCGCCATCGCGAGGGCGCGTGCGAGGCGGCCAATGTATTGGTGTTCGATACGAATCTGCGGCATTTCAGCAATCGGCTGACGAGAGAGCACCAGAGCCATCCGGCGTTCGTCAAACCCGGTTTCGAACACTCGAGCCTCAAGCCGGAACACCCGTTCCGCCTGACCACGCACTTCCTGCGCAAGCTGCTCAGGAACGGTGAAATCGACAGCATCAGCGCCAGCCCGCGCATTCAGTCCAACGCTCGCACGGCGTGGAAGCCCAAGGAAAGCCTGGTGGACCTGGAGCATGCGCGGCTGGCCGATCTGATGCTGCCCAAGGACCGCACGGCACCCGCTTCATTGTCACGTCGCAGCAGCCAGACCACCTTCGACCTCGACGCCGCCTGCGCCTGGCAGTTTCCCCAAGTCGCACTGACCTCGGTCCTGCCGCAACAGCAACCATTTCGCGAGAGCAGCGTGCCGCTGGAAGATCTGGTGCTGCTGCCGCACGAGGATCAGGAACGGCTGGTGCTGCATCGCATTCATGAGCCCAATCGACACCTGCGAGCAAAGGCGTACCTGCCATGCCCGGAAAAGCTGGAAGAGATCGATCTGGAGGAAAATCTGGGTCCACGTATCGCACCGTGGGGACAGCAGCCGGATGTCATGGTGTTGCTGGAGAGACTGGTAGAGGATCTGGAGTTGCCGCTGGAAAGCTGTGCCGAGCGATTCACTTCGGTACAGGTTCATGAGAGTACTTATGGCTGGCGCTACCACCCTGTATTGGGATTTGCAAAAAAGAACAGTACCTGAGTAAAGGAATTCGTCGACCGCACGTTGATACCGCACCTTCATGGATTTTTGAATGGACTTAACAGATGAAAGAAGGACCCGAAATATCCCGAGTCGAGCTGTTCCGCACCACCATCTCCACCTTCATCACCGAGCGAAAGGAAGCCAAGCTCAAGGGTGCTGAAGCCGAAGATGGCACACCCAACGCAGCTAAATACGACTACGCCACCTGGCTCGCCGATGCCGCGCGGCGGGTTGCGCAGATCCAGGCCGTCACTCACGTGCTCAAGGCCACCCACCCGGACGCCCGGGGCACCAGCCTGCATGTCGATCCCGCCTCGCTGCCTCGGCATGATGAGATCGGCAGCCACGTGCTGGACAGCGACCATGCCACCGACATCGTTGGCAATGCCGCCGCACTGGACGTCTATAAATTTCTCAAGCTGAACGTTGAAGGCCGGCAACTGCTGGAATGGTTTCGCGACAACGACCCCGACCTGCTGGGCTCCTTGCACGACAATCCCGCGATCGCCAATGAATGGGCGGAAGCCTTCAAGGGCCTGAACCGTTCCCGCGAACGCATCAGCAGTCATGAGATGGCAAAGCAGGTGTATTGGAGCGTTTCCGGCGACCCGCTCGACGATTCCGGCTTTCATCTGCTGCAACCGCTGTTTCCCAGCAGCCTCGTGCACGCCGTCCATCTGGATATCAACGACGCACGCTTTGGCGAAGGCAACAAGCTTGCCCGCCAGGCTTGGCGTGATAAAGCCGTGCATCCCGAAACCTACCGGGACTACCGAGAGTTGGTCGTACGCAAACTCGGCGGCACCAAGCCACAGAACATCAGCCAGTTGAACAGCGACCGCGGTGGCATCAACTATCTGCTGGGCTCCCTGCCGCCCTCATGGGGAAATGGTCGCCGCAACCCACTCCTGGGCGAGGACTCCGCCTTCAACGTATTCCGCCGCTTCGACGGGGTCGGCGCTCAAATCAATGCGCTGAGTGAACTGCTGCTGAGCAAGCCGGACGCCACCCTGCAAACCCGTCAACAACGCGAGCGGATCGAAGCGGCCCTGGGGCGCTCGCTCGCCGCATTCGCGCAAGGGATCCACAACCAATCCATCCCCGGCTGGAGCACAGACAGCGACTGCGATCTGCCCCTCTGCGAGCGACACTGGCTTGACCCGGAACGCGCCAGCCTGCCTCCTCGCAGTGCCTTCGAAGAGGAAGACCTGGCGTTCGCCAGCTCGGTTGCCAGCGGCAATTGGAAACCTGGCGTCGCCAAGCACTTCGGACTCTGGTTGAACGACCTTCTGAAACATCGTGGCCTGCCGGTCAGCCAGGCCGAGCACGCCCACTGGGCGAGCCTGGCAAGTACCTATATCACACCACTCAAGCGCGACCTGGAGGCACACCATGGATGATCTGCCCGCCTTCGACCACCTGCTGATCGTCCCGCACCTGCGCGTACAGAACGCCAATGCCATCTCCAGCCCGCTCACCCACGGCTTTCCTTCGATGAGCGCATTCCTTGGACTGATGTGGGCCCTTGAGCGCAAGGCCAGGGCCGCAGGGCTCGATCTGCAGTTCAATGCCGTCGCTGTTGTCGCCCACGACCATCAGGAACAAGTAACCGACAGCAAGTTCGTGAAAGCCTTCCGGCTGACCCGGAACCCGAATGACAAGGACGGCAAGCCTGCCGCCATCGTCGAAGAAGGGCGCATCCATCTCGAAATAAGCCTGATCCTTGCCGTCCAAGGGCCTGCACTCTCGGCAGATGCCGAACACAACGCCAGGCTGGCCAGACAGATCCAGGCACTGCTGCTGCAAATGCGCATTGCCGGCGGCAGCGTGATTCCCACCGACACCGGGTCCGGCCGCCACACGCCGTGGGTGTTGCCGCTGACCGGTGACCAGCAGGACCGCGACGAACTCTTCAGGGCCATCCTCTGGCGCCTGTTGCCAGGCTTCGTCCTGGTTGAACGCGCTGACCTGCTGGAGCAGCGCCATTCCGAATTGCTGGAGCGCGATCCCAACGCATCACGCCTGGATGCCTGGCTATCCCTGTCGCGCATCAACTGGCGCGCACCGGACCTCGATGAAGCCAGTGACAGCAATACGAAGCGCTCCTGGCTGAATGATCGCCAGAACCTCGGCTGGGTTACGCCCATTCCGGTTGGCTACGGTGCCTTGAGCGAACTGCATCCCCCGGGGTCCGTTACCAACGCCCGCGACAACACCACGGCCTTCCGCCTGGTCGAAAGCCTCTTCAGCATCGGCCAATGGATCAGTCCGCACCGCCTGCGCAGCGCAGAAGACCTGCTGTGGTATGCCGACACCGATGCCGAACAAGGGCTCTACCGCTGCCGCAATCGCTATCAAGCCGCAATCGACTACAGCTTCGACTGACCTGCCAGCCACTTCATGAAAAGGACTTGAACATGAGCAACGAACTGAAAACCGCCTCCGTCCTCGCCTTCGAACGCAAGCTCGACCCTTCCGATGCGGTGTTTCATGCCGGTGACTGGCGCGCCAGGGATAACTGGAGCGCCATCGCCATTCGCGAGAAGTCGGTGCGAGGCACCATTTCCAACCGTATGAAGAGCAACAAGCTCGACCCGGCCAAGCTCGACGCAGAGATCGCGAACCCCAACCTGCAGACCGTCGACGTCGCTACCCTGCCTCCTGACGCCGACACCCTGAAGGTCAGCTTCACCCTGCGGGTCCTGGGCGGCACTGGCCAACCGTCGGCCTGCAATGACGCCGCCTACCGGCACAAACTGCTCGCCACGGTAAAAGGCTATGTGGAAAACCACGGTTTCACCGAGCTGGCCCGCCGCTACGCCTACAACCTCGCCAATGGCCGTTTCCTCTGGCGCAACCGCATTGGTGCCGAGCAGGTCGAAGTGCTGGTCGAACACCTCGCCGACGGACAGGCGGCCCAGTCCTGGACCTTCAATGCCTTCGAACTCTCGCTGCGCAACTTCGACAGCCATGGCACGCAAGCCACCGCCCTGGATGCGCTGGGCCAACTGATCGCCAACGGACTGGTCGGCGAGCAGCACGTGCTGCTGCGGGTGACGGCCTTCGTGCGCCTCGGCGCGGGCCAGGAAGTCTTCCCGTCCCAGGAACTGATCCTCGACCGAGGCCGTGGCGACAAGAGCAAGACCCTCTACCACGTGGGCGGTATCGCCGGCATCCACTCGCAGAAACTCGGCAACGCCATTCGCAGCATCGACACCTGGTACCAGGAGGCCGAGGTCAACGGTCCGATCGCGGTCGAACCCTATGGCTCGGTCACGACCCAGGGCAAGGCGTACCGGCAACCACGCAATACCAAGGACGACTTCTACACCCTGCTCGACGGCTGGGTGCTCAAGGACAAGGTGCCGGATATCGGCCAGCAGCACTTCGTCATCGCCACCCTGATTCGCGGTGGCGTGTTCGGCGAGGCGGGCTGAGGCCATGGACCGTTATCTCGACCTGAAACTGCGGCCTGAGCCCGAGTTTCCCCCGACCCTGCTGATGAACGCCCTGCTGGCCAAGCTGCACCGGGCGCTGCATGACCTGCGCCGGGACGATATCGGCATCAGCTTTCCCGGCATCGCGCAGAACCCGCGCCACCTCGGCACCCACCTGCGCGTCCACGGCAATGCCCAGGCACTGGACAGCCTGCTGGCCCTCAACTGGCTGAGCGGCATGCGCGACCATGTCGCCCTTGGTGAAATGCTGACCGTCCCGCAAGGGGTAAGGCATCGCACCGTCAGCCGGGTGCAGGTGGACAGCAACCCCGAGCGAGCCCGTCGACGCCTGATCAAACGCCACGGCATCAGCGAGGAACAGGCCAGACAGCGCATCCCCGACAGCGCAGCGAAACGCACCGACCTGCCCTTTGCCCAGTTGCGCAGCAACGGCGGTGGACAGGCGTTTCGCCTGTTCATCCGACATGGGCCGCTGGTGGATGAGGCACAGCCGGGTCGCTTCAGCGGGTACGGGCTGAGCAGCACGGCGACAGTGCCCTGGTTCTGACCCTTTTTCTGGAGGGGTTTGGAGGCCTTCGTAAAATCAATGACTTACGGAGGTCTCTGAAAAAAGGGTCTGGAGGGGGATTTTTGGGGTTTTTCTTTTGACGACAAGGGGTTGGGTGGGGATTGCTCTAGTTCACTGCCGTGTAGGCAGCTCAGAAATATGTCAAGGCTGCAGCGGCGACCAAGCTGCTGTTCACTGCCGTGTAGGCAGCTCAGAAATGCAGGACTCATCACCGGGTTGCCCAGGTCCTGTTCACTGCCGTGTAGGCAGCTCAGAAAGATCGAGCGTTTGCTGCGAGTTCGGCGGTTCCGTTCACTGCCGTGTAGGCAGCTCAGAAATTGCTCTCCGGCGCCGAAGATATCCGCATCACGTTCACTGCCGTGTAGGCAGCTCAGAAAACCGTGGCCTGGCATCCGCTGGGTTGGCGTGCGTTCACTGCCGTGTAGGCAGCTCAGAAAAGGCATGTACTGGAGCATCCGAGTTCGGCACAGTTCACTGCCGTGTAGGCAGCTCAGAAAAGTACGCTCGCAGCGTAGGCGGAGGTAAGCGTGTTCACTGCCGTGTAGGCAGCTCAGAAACTGGGCATCCCAGTCGCTGTCCGTCACCCATGGTTCACTGCCGTGTAGGCAGCTCAGAAATGCACGACCTTCGGTACGCTGTACGGGTCGATGTTCACTGCCGTGTAGGCAGCTCAGAAAATGACCTTTTGCGCGGCGCTCACCAGCTTGCGGTTCACTGCCGTGTAGGCAGCTCAGAAATGCGTACTTCACTGCATTCGAAAATGCCAGCGGTTCACTGCCGTGTAGGCAGCTCAGAAAAGTAGCCCGCCACGATGTAGTGAGTTCATGCAGTTCACTGCCGTGTAGGCAGCTCAGAAAGCCATGCCGTACGCCATTGCTGCGCGGCGCAGTGTTCACTGCCGTGTAGGCAGCTCAGAAATGGAGGTAAGCAGCACTCATTACCGCAGCCTCGTTCACTGCCGTGCAGGCAGCTCAGAAACAAGCCCAGCCGTGTGCCGGGCCGAGGCCGTAGGTTCACTGCCGCACAGGCAGCTCAAAATCCCCCTGAAAGCGACAACGCTCCACCTGCACCACCCGCTACCAAACGAACAAATCGAGCCACACCAAAACGACGCATCTCGCCACGAAAATTCACCGATCTCCGACTTCCTTGTAGGCAATTTCCCAAGCATACTCCGCCACCCCGCCTGGCGGTTGCGTCTCATGGAAACGGTGCCTACGCTTCGCCGGTCGTTGCCAAATCAACGACCGGATTAGCAGTCCGAATGATTCGAAAAACCATCGCAGCTCCAGTTTTATGGCGGCTGTGCGTGTGGGCACCTTCGGGTGCGCCGGGTTTTCGTGTCCTCGGTCTGCTAACCCACGCACAGTTGCCACCCCTCGTTTAGCAGCGAGATGTGGCCATTCCCATGAACGACACGGAAATACGCCATGAAAAAACTAGTCCCCGATCCACCCCCAGTACTCAACATCCGCCCCGGCCTCAGCCCCGAAGCCGCCATGCTCAATGCCGAGCAGCACCTCAAGACCGCCCTCACCGCCCTGGGCGAACTGCCCGAACAGTCATTGCCCATGAACCGGGCCCGCCTTGCCAACGCGATGGTCAACCTGAAGATCACCAAGGCCTTGCTGCGGGTAACCCGAACCAGGACGGCAGAGAGCGTACCGATCCGCTAGCCCCCCTCGCCGCAGGCTTGCCCTGCGGCGCACTGTCAGCCAGACGCCCGTGTATCTCCCCCACTTCACCCGTCCAGAAAACCCGCGCATTACCCATGCAACAGTCAAGAAACAACTTTGCATGTAGAACTTCACAACCTCGTAAATATTACAAACTGAATGATGGCAATTTGCTTTGCACACGCACCTGTGTTGATTGACAACAACTTTCCCAAACAACAAATTGATTCGGCAACCCGCAATCAAGATGAACTTCAAACACCTCAGTATTGACAAAAGGACTTATGCCAATGGCTGCACGAAGCGTTGATATTTATTTTGAAAACTACCTCAACTTCCCACTGAGCCTGAAACAGGACTCGCTGCAACTGCAGCACGGCATCTGGGACAGCTACCCGCCGCAGAAGATCGCGGCCATCGAAGGCGGCGTGCCAGGCAAGGCACACTGGGAAACCGAATCCGACGGCTTCGCCACCGGCACCCAGGGATCGTGCGTCTACGCGTTCAGCGACACCACGTCCGGGCAGATCTGCTACATCAACATCAGTTGGGATGACCCCTATTCGGGTTCCAATGCCTACAGCATCACCACCGACAGCGCGAGTGCCACCGTGGCCTACTCCGGTGGTGGCGGCGATAACGCCGCGGTGACCTTCACCGTGAAGCCGCGTTGATACGTCGACGCCAACCATGGGAACTTCGCTAGTTGCCATTTGCAATATCCTGGTAATTAGCGCGTCACCCTGAAAAGAGGACTGTTTGTTTTCCACTGGAAATCGAACAGCCCTCTTTTTAATTATTCATATTCCATTCACAACACCGCGCAAGACTGCTTCGCGAGCACGCTCGCTCCCACAAGGCACAACGCTGCATTACCATGGCAAGGTTTTCCCCCTCCCCCGGAGCTTCGCCATGCCCACCACGCTTTTCCGCCACCCCGACCTGCAGGACGCCACTCGCTGCCACGAAATCGAGAGCGGTGCCTACGAAGGCGACGAAGCGGCCACCCTGGAGAAGATCCGCACGCGCATCGCGCAATACCCGGCGGGCTTCCTGATCCTCGAAGTCGATGGCCAGATCGTCGGCTTCATCAACAGCGGCTGCGCCCATGACGTGGTGATGTCCGACGAAGCCTTCAAGGAACTGGTCGGCCACGATCCGGCCGCGCCCAACGTGGTAATCATGTCGGTGGTGGTGGACCCGGCCTTCCAGGGCAAGGGCCATGCGAAACAGCTGATGGACGAGTTCATCCGCCAGATGCGGGCGCTGGGCAAGGCCAGCATCCACCTGATGTGCAAGCAGCAGCACGTCGAGCTGTACCGCCGGATGGGCTATGCCTATGTGCGCCCTTCGCCGTCCGATCACGGTGGCATGGCGTGGCATGAGATGCTCATGCAACTCTGACGATCGACGCCCACCGGACATTGGATTTCCGACATGAAACAGACCGACACCGAATTCTCCCTGGCCACCCGCCTGACCCGCCTGGGGCGCGACCACGAGCTGCAGCAGGGCTTCGTCAACATGCCGGTCTACCGGGGTTCCACCGTGGTGTTCAAGACCCTGGCGGACCTGGAACAAGGCAACGCGCGCTTCACCTACGGCACCCTGGGCACGCCGACCATCGAGGCACTGGAAAACGCCTGGAGCGAGATTTCCGGGGCCGCCGGCACGGTGATTTCCCCCTCCGGCCTGGGCGCGCTGGCGCTGGCCCTGCTGACCACCCTGAAGAGCGGCGACCACCTGCTCATGCCCGACTCGGTGTACCGCCCCACCCGTCGGCTGTGCAACAACCTGGTGGAGAAGTTCGGCATCGAGATCAGCTACTACGACCCGCTGATCGGCGCCGGCATCGCCGGGCTTCTGCGGGACAACACCTCGACCATCTTCCTCGAATCGCCGGGCTCGCAGACCTTCGAGGTGCAGGACGTGCCGGCGATCACGGCCGTGGCGAAATCCCGCAGGATCAAGACCATCCTCGACAACACCTGGGCCACGCCGTTGTTCTTCCGTGCCCACGAACACGGCTGCGACCTCTCGGTGGAGGCCGGCACCAAGTACCTGGGCGGGCATTCCGACCTGCTGATGGGGCTGGTCAGTGCCAACGCCGAAACCTGGCCGCAGTTGCGCAAGACCTACGACGCCATGGCCATGCTGCCGGGGGCCGAGGACTGCTTCCTGGCCCTGCGCGGCCTGCGCACCATGCACCTGCGGGTGCAGGAGGCGCAGCGCCGCGGCCTGGAAATGGCGCAGTGGATGGCGCAGCAGCCGGAGGTACTGACGGTGTTGCACCCGGCGTTCGAGAGCTGTCCGGGGCATGAATTGTGGAAGCGCGACTTCAAGGGTTCCACCGGGCTGTTCTCGGTGATCCTCAAACCGGGCTACGACAAGCGCCAGCTCGCCCACATGCTGGATAACCTGGGGATCTTCGGCATGGGTTATTCGTGGGGCGGCTTCGAAAGCCTGATCATCCCGTTCGACTGCCGCGACTACCGCACCGCCACGCAGTGGAACCCGGACGGCTTCGCGTTGCGCCTGCAGATCGGGCTGGAAGACATGGAAGACCTCAAGCGCGACCTGCGCGCGGGGCTGGATCGACTGGGGCAGTAAGTCACGCGGACCTTGTGGGAGCGGGTTCGCGTCGTGCTTTTGAACTCACACAGGAGTGAAGTGATGAAAACCATGGTGATCGGCGCCAGCAAAGGGCTGGGCAAGGCATTGATGGAGGGCCTCGGGGAGCGCGGCGACACGCTGATCGGCGTGTCGCGGAGCCGGCCGACGGATCTGCAGCCACGGCCCGGGGTCGACCTGCAATGGCTCGAGGCCGACCTCGGCGACCCGCGCCGGGCCGCCGAACTGCTGGCCCACTGCGCCGGCGAAAGCGGCCTGGACACCCTGGTCTACAACCTCGGCATTTGGGAAGACCAGGCCTTCGGCCCGGCCTACGATTTTCTCGAAGACCGCGACGAGCAACTGCAGCGCATCGTCGATTGCAACGTCAGCGCGCCGATCCTGCTGATCAAGCACCTGCTGCCGATCCTGCTGCGCAGCGAGCGTCCGCGCATCCTTCTCACCGGCTCGACCTCGGGCCTGCCGCAGAGCGGCCGTCCGGAAGTCACCTTCGGCGCCAGCAAGTTCGCCCTGCGCGGCATGGCCGACGCGCTGCGCGAGGGCTACCGCGACCGGCACCTGGGGGTGACCTGCCTGAACCTCGGCTACCTGAACACCGACGACGCCCTGGACACCCCCCGCGAACTCGCCGCACAGCGCGGCGACGGCGAGCTGATCCCGGTGCACGACGTGGTGCAGGTGGTGCGCATGGCCCTGAGCCTGTCAGCCGCGAGCTTCGTCAAGGAGATCACCTTGCCGGCGATCCTCGATTCGCGGTTCTGATTCGCGCATCTCGCGCAGTTGACGCTTGATCACCGCCACCGGCGGCGCATACAGGAAGCCGAACGATACGCTGTTGCGCCGCCCCTTCACCGCGTGGTGCATCAGGTGCGCCTGGTACAGGCGGCGCAGGTAGGGATGGCGCGGCCGCGGCCGGCTCGGCCAGTGGCGATGGACGATGCCGTCGTGGATCACCACGTAGAGGATGCCGAACGCCGCCACCCCGGCGCCGATCCACTGCAACGGGTCGTGCCCGGCATTGCCCAGCACGATCAGGGTGATGGCCATCAGGGCAAGGATCACCAGGTACACGTCGTTGGTCTCCAGCACGCCCAGGTGCGGCTCGTGGTGCGAACGATGGAGGAACCAGCCGGGACCATGCATCACGTACTTGTGCGCAAGGAAGCCGACACCCTCCATGGCGACCAGGGTGCAGAGGAAGATGGCGAGGTGGATGAGCATGCGGCGTCGGGTATCGGGGAAAAGGTGCGCGTCAGATTAGGGGAAGTGGCGGGGAGAATCCATGACGGGATTGTCATGTGGGACATGTGCTGACGGGTTGCTCCATGCTGGATCTCTTCAGCCCCCGTACGTCATCTGCCGCTCATCCGTAAGGGTCGATTTAGCTCCTGACCCGCAGCGTTGAGCGCTGCGAGCCTGTCACGGCCACGCCGGCGCAATGGCGGGCAAATGGATGCGGAATGTTTCCCCGGTGAAAGCCGCTTGACCTCAACCTAAGTTGAGGTCCGAAACTCCCCCGCACTTTCTTCCTACGGAGTTTCGCCATGACTTCTGCGTTCCAGTTGTTCAACCCTGAAGGCCTCTACGACCCGAGCGGCAATGCCTATTCCCATGTCGCCGAGGTGAAGCTCGGCACGCGGTTGCTGTTCATTGCCGGGCAAGGCGGCGAGGACAGCAGCGGCGCGTTGTCGGCGGATTTCGCCGAGCAGGCGCGCCAGGCGCTGGCCAACGTGCAGACGGCGCTGGCGTCCAGGGGGGCGGGGATGGGCGATGTGTTCAAGCTGACGCTGCTGATCGTCGATCACTCGGAAGAGAAGCTGCGCCAGTGGGTGGCGGTGGCGGGCCGGGTCTGGGAAGGACGGATGGCGCCGACCTGCACGCTGATTCCGGTACCGAGGCTGGCGCTGGACGGGATGCAGATCGAGATCGAGGCGGTGGCGGTCGGGCGCTAGTCCCGTGCTGTAGCTGATGGCCTCTCGCTGGCAAGCCAGCGATGAGGCCCTCAAGCGCACTGCAAGCATCAGTTGTTTTCAGCTGTGTCTGGACTGGCCAATCGCTGGCAAGCCAGCTCCCACAGTGTGCTTTGTCGGCCTTGGGAATGTGCTCCGACCAAGCCCCGCGATCGAGCTGACACGCCCGGGAAATCCGGGCTGACTGCTGACCCTGTGGGAGCTGGCTTGCCAGCGATTGGCCCGCAAGAACACCCTCACTCCCCAGGCCGCACGATCACCGTGCAGGTCGTCCCCGCCGCCAGCAGGTAGCCCTCCGGCACCTCGTCGATATGAATCCGCACCGGCACCCGCTGCGCCAGGCGCACCCAGTTGAAGGTCGGGTTGACGTCGGCGATCAGTTCGCGGCTCTCCGGGTTGTCACGGTCGTAGATGCCCCGCGAAATGCTCTCCACATGCCCGCGCAGCACCTCGCCGCTCATCATCTGCAGCTCGGCCTGGTCGCCGACCTTCACGTGGGGCAGCTTGGTCTCCTCGAAGAAGCCATAGACCCAGAACGAGTCCCGGTCGACCACCGCCATCTTGGCCTCGCCGGTGCGGGCGTAGTCGCCGCGGTGCACGTTGAGGTTGGTCACATAGCCGTCCACCGTGGCGAGGATCTCGGTGCGCTTGAGGTCGAGCTGCGCGGCGGCCAGTTGCGCCTGGGCCTGCTGGTAGTCGGCCAGCGCCGAGTTGGCGATGTTGCTGGCGTCGTCGCGGTTCTCCTTCGAGATCACCAGGTTATCCAGGTCGGCACGCCGGCTGGCGTTGACCTTGCGCATCTCCCAGGTGGCCTTGCGCGACGCCACCAGCGCCTCGGCCTGGTGCACGGCGACCTGGTAGTGCTCGGGGTCGATGCGCATCAGCACGTCGCCCTTCCTCACCAACTGGTTGTCCTTCACCGGGACGTCCACCACGTAGCCCGGCACGTCGGCGGCGACGTTGATGATGTCGGCGCGCACCCGGCCATCGCGGGTCCAGGGCGTGGTCATGTAGTTGATCCACAGCTGCCGGCCGATCACCACGGCAGCAGCCAGCACGAGCAGGGTGGCGATCAGGCTGAAAAACTTCTTCATCGACGGGGTCTCAACGGTAGACGGTCAGCGCCATGGCGCCGAACAGGCAAAGGAACAGGCACAGGCGCAGCAACGCCGGGTGCCAGAAAAAGCGGTAGCCATCGACGCTGGCGATGAAGCGGTCCAGCCCCCAGGCCAGGCCGGCGGCGAACAGGAACATCAGGGTCACGGTCGGCATGTACAGGCCATGGAAGGCGATTTCACGAAGCATGCGGCAGTCCTTGCACCGCGCCGAGTTCGGCCAGCGGCGATTGTGGGTCGAGCAGGGAGGTACGGATGAAGTGCAGGTAGCTCTGCACGCGGCGCAGCGCCGAGGTGTCGAAGTGCCGGGCGAACGGCTCGTCGGTGGCCTGCACGCGGCTGATCGCATGCTCCACCGCCACCAGCGCGCGCTCGTGGTTGCTCGCCGACGGCTGCAGGAACAGCCGCGCCAGCGCCCGGCCCATGACCCGGATCGCCTGGCGCCACGGCTGCGACTCGGCATAGGACGGGTGCACCGGCAGGATCGCCTGCTCCCTGCGCAGCTCGATGATCGCGTGCCCCACCTCCAGCACCACGTACATCCAGCGCAGCAGGCGGCTCTGCACCTGCGGCTGGCCCACCGCCAGGCCATAGGCCTGGTGCAGCAGGTCGCGGGTGCGGCTTTCGAACCCCGAGCCGAGCCCGCGCAGGCGTCCGCTGATGGCGAACAGCACCTGTTCGCGCAGGTCCTGCTCCAGGCGGCTCCACAGCCAGCGACTGTTGGGCGGCAGGATGATCGCGCCGGCGGCGGCGCACACCAGCATGCCGATGATCATGCCGAGGTAGTCGTTGACGTAGGTGTAGGGGTTGTAGACGGTCAGGTTGTTCGGCACCGAGCCGATGGCGAAGAACACCAGCAGGCCGATCCCGTAGCCGGCGTAGGCCGGGCGCGAGGCGAGGAAGGCACCGAGCGCCAGCACCGGCGCGAGGACCAGGCACAGCAAGGCGAAACCGTCGATCCAAGGGAACACGAAGAAGGTCTCGAAGAAGCCGACGAAGGCACCGAACAAGGTGCCACAGGCCATCTGGAAGGACAGGCGCTTGGGGTTCGGCGAGGCCGCCGAGAGGCCCACGGTGACCGTGGCGATCAGGGTCATCATGCCGCCGCTGGGCCAGTCGCTGAGCAACCAGAAACTGCCGAGCAACAGCAGCACCGCCGCGGCCCGCACCCCGGCGGCGGCCGACACCAGCCAACTGGTCTGGGCCACGTAGGGCTCGTCCCACTGCTCGCGCTCGTGGTTGTGCGCGGCCAGCGAGGCGTGGGTCTCGGCGTAGCTGTGCATGTCGTCGACGAAGCGATAGAGCAGTTCGTAGGCGGTGTGGAAATCCAGCAGGTCGGACTCGCTCGGCGCGGTCTCCTCATAGGCCGCACGCAGGGCGCGGACCTGCGCCGGCAGGCCTTCCTTGTAGACGGCCAGCTCCAGGGTCAGGCGCAGGGCGTCGGCATCGGTGAGGGCGCGGCCGACATAAGGGTCGAGCAGCTCGGCGAGGGTCTTCAGCCCCGGCTCGATGGCCCCGACGATCTGCAACGGGCCGCGCAGGCGCAGACGCTCCAGCAACTGGTGCAGGGCGTTGTAGCGCGTGGTGATGGCCATGAACTCGCTGTTCATGCGCACCAGGCGTCCGCTGCGCCGGCGCATGTGCGGGTCCTCGAAGGCGGTGACGCTGCGCAGGCTCTCCAGGCCCACCGCCTCGGCGATGAAGCGCACGTTGCTGCTCTCCAGGCGGTCGCGCTGGCTGTCGCCGCGCAGGCCTTCCACCACCACCCCGGCGAACACGCCGAAACGCTGGTACAGGGCGTTGCGCATCGCCGCACTGGCCGACTGCGGCAGGATCGCGGCACTGACCATGGTCGAGACGAAGATCCCCAGGCCGATCTCCAGCACCCGCCACACCGCCGCCATGAAGGCCTGCTGCGGCTGGTCGAGCACCGGCAGGCCGATCATCGCCGCGGTGTAGCCGGCGAGGACGAAGCCGTAGGCGCGGAAGGTGCGGTAGCGCATGGCCCCGGCCGAGCACAGGCCGACCCACAGCGCCAGGCTGGGCAGGAACAGCTCGGTGTTCTGCGGGAACACGGCGATCAGCGCGACCATCATCGCCGAGCCCGCCAGGGTCCCGAGGACGCGGTAGAAGCTCTTGGCGAACACGTGTCCGCTTTGCGGCTGCATGACGATGAACACGGTGATCATCGCCGTGCGCGGCTGCGGCAGTTCCAGGCGCATGGCCAGCCACAGGGTGACGAAGGCGGCGGTCAGCACCTTGAAGATGTAGACCCAGGTCACCCCGTCGGTGCGCGCCCACTCGAGAAAGCCGCGGCGCCACTCCAGGGAGGCGAGCCAGCGGAAGGGCAAAGCCAGTGCGTTCATTGGGCGTGGCCGGGTTGGTCGAAGATCGCCAGGGTTTTCGGGGTGGGCGGTGCGACCTCGCGCTCGGCGTCAGGCACGTCGGCGCCGGCACCGAGGCCGCCGCCCAGGGCGGTGACCAGCCCGGCATGGGCACTCAGGCGCGCGGCCTGGACCTGCTGCTCGATCATCTGCTGCTTGAACAGCAGGGTCTGCGCGTTGAGCACGTTGAGGTAGTCGGTGAGGCCGCGCTGGAAGGCGATCATGGCGATGTCACAGGTCTTCTGCGCCGACGCCACGGACTCGGCGGCGAAGTGCGCCTGGGCCTGCATCGACTCGCGGCGGATCAACTGGTCGGAGATGCCCTTGAGCGCCTCGACCACGGTCTGGTTGTAGCGCGCCACGGCGATGTCGTAGCCGGCCGAGGCGACGCCGAGCTGCGAGCGCAGCCGGCCGCCGTCGAAGATCGGCAGGCTGATGGCCGGGCCGACGTTGTAGTTGAACTTGCGTCCGGTGAGGAATTCCAGCGGGCCGCCGCCGGTGGCCATGAAGCCGAGGCCGCCGACCAGGTCGACGTTGGGGAAGAAGCCGGCATGGGCGACGTCGATGCCACGGGCCTGGGCCGCCACCTGCCAGCGGCTGGCGACCACGTCCGGGCGCTGGCCGACCAGCTCGGCCGGCAGGGCCGAGGGCAGTTTCAGCGGGGCGCCGAGGGACAGTTGCGGACGCTGCAGTTGCGCGCCCTCCCCCGGGCCCTTGCCGGCCAGGGCGGCCAGCTGGTTGCGCGCCAGGGCGATTTCCTCGTCGAGGGCATCGAGCTGGCGGTGGGTTTCCGGCAGCGGGGTCTGCGCCTGGCTGACCTCGAAATGGCTGCCGATGCCACCGGCCAGGCGGCGTTCGGCCAGGGCGAGGATTTGCTCCTGCTGGGCCAGCTCGGCCTTGACCACATCGCGCTGGGCAAAGTGCAGGGACAGCTGGATGTACACGCGGACCACGTTGTTCTGCAGTTCCAGCTGGGCCTGGCGGGCCTGGGCCACGCTCAGGTGGGCCAGGTCCACGGCCTGCTCGCTGGCGTTCTCCTCGCGGCCCCAGAGGTCGAGGGCGTAGCGAAAGCCCAGGGCAGCGTTGTTGTCCCAGGTGTTGGCGCCGGACAGCGCGCCGGGGCCGTAGAACTGGTCTTCCGGCCAGTTGTGGCGCTTGAGGGTGGCGTCGCCGTTGACCTGGAGCTTTTCCGCCGACTCGACCACGCCGGCCATGGCCCTGGCCTCGCGCACCCGCGCCGCGGCCATGGCCAGGGTCGGGCTGCCGGCCAGGGCCAGGCTCATCCAGCGGTCCAGTTGTGGATCGCGGTAGGCCTGCCACCACTGCTGCTGCGGCCAATGGGCGTCGCGAGCGGCGTCGGCGATGGCCGCGTCGGTGGTCAGGGTATTGGCTTGCAGCGTCTTGCTTTGCGGGGCGATGCCCCAGGTTCCGATACAGCCGCTCAAGGTCAAGCTAAGGGCACAGGCACTGAGCGCATTCAGCGCTCTGATGATGCGACGCGGCACAGCTGCGAATTCCCGACGTAGGTGGAGGAGGCCGGGCAATTCTAGGGGGCCGCCGCAGTGGCGATAAGCGTGCTTTCCTGCGAATCTTTGTTACCGATTCAGCGATAATCCGGCTTTAGTCTGACGACCCAGGCTGTTACTTCGTGTCACAATTCTGTCGTCTTCTTTGAGAGCGCCCCATGGACACCCTGCAAAACATGCGTGCTTTCAGTTGCGTGGCCCAGGTCGGCAGTTTCACCGCCGCCGCCGTGCAACTGGATACGACCACCGCGAACGTCTCGCGGGCGGTTTCCAACCTGGAAGCACACCTGCAAACCCGCCTGCTCAACCGCACCACCCGGCGCATCGCCCTGACCGAGGCCGGCAAGCGCTACCTGATGCGCTGCGAGCAGATCCTCACCTACGTCGAGGAAGCCGAGGCCGAGGCCAGCGATGCCCACGCCCGCCCGGCCGGGCAACTGAAAGTGCATTCGATGACCGGCGTCGGCCAGCACTTCGTCATCGACGCCATCGCCCGCTACCGCCAGACCCACCCGGACGTCACCTTCGACCTGACCATGGCCAACCGCGTGCCGGACCTGCTGGACGAGGGCTACGACGTGTCCATCGTGCTCGCCACCGAGCTGCCGGACTCCGGCTTCGTCTCGCAGCGCCTGGGCATCACCTACAGCATCGTCTGCGCCTCGCCCGAGTACGTGGCCCAGCACGGCATCGCGCAGAAGCCCTCGGACCTGCTCAAGCATGCCTGCCTGCGCATGGTCAGCCCGGTGATTCCGCTGGAGAAGTGGCTGTTCGACGGTCCGGAAGGCCAGGAGGTGGTGAACATCACCCAGGCGCCGTTCCAGGTGAACTCCGCCGACGCCATGAAAACCGCGATCCGCAGCGGCATGGGGGTCGGCGTGCTGCCGATCTACTCGGCCATCGACGGCCTGCGCGACGGCAGCCTGGTGCGGGTGATGCCGGAATACCGCCTGCAGGAGCTGAACCTCTACGCGATCTACCCATCGCGGCAGTACCTCGACGCCAAGATCAAGACCTGGGTCGAGTACCTGCGCAACTCGCTGCCGGAAATCCTCGCTGCCCACGAGGCCGACCTGAAGACCCACGAGCTGCGCGTGGCCAACTAAATCTTTGTGCCGGGCGCCGGGAGAATGATAGGTTGCTACCCATTCTCCCCCGCCCCGCAGAGATTTCGCCGATGAAAAAGACGGTACTGGCCTTCAGCCGCATCACCCCGCCCATGGCCGAGCGCCTGCAGCAAGACTTCAACGTCATCGTTCCCAATCCGAAGCACGGCGATATCGCCGCCCAGTTCGACGAAGCCCTGCCCGAGGCCCATGGCCTGATCGGTGCTGGCCGCAAGCTGGGTGAAGCGCAGCTGCATGGCGCGCTGAAGCTGGAAGTGGTGTCCAGCGTCTCGGTGGGCTACGACAACTATGACGTGGCCTACCTGACCCAACGCGGCATCGCTTTGACCAACACCCCCGACGTGCTCACCGAAAGCACCGCCGACCTGGGCTTCAGCCTGATCATGAGCAGCGCCCGCCGGGTCGCCGAGCTGGATGCCTGGACCAAGGCCGGCAACTGGAAGGCCACCGTGGCCCCCTCGCACTTCGGTGCCGACGTGCATGGCAAGACCCTGGGCATCGTCGGCCTCGGCAATATCGGTGCGGCGGTGGCCCGGCGCGGGCGCTTCGGCTTCAACATGCCGATCCTGTACAGCGGCAACAGCCGCAAGCCCGAGCTGGAACAGGAACTGGGCGCGCGCTACGTGAGCCTGGAGCAGTTGCTGGCCGAGGCAGACTTCGTCTGCCTGGTGGTGCCGTTGAGCGCCCACACCCATCACCTGATCGGCACCGAGCAGCTCAGGCAGATGAAGCGCAGCGCTTTCCTGATCAACATCTCCCGTGGTCCGGTGGTGGACGAAGCGGCGCTGGTCGAGGCGCTGAAGGACGGCACCATTCGCGGCGCGGGCCTGGATGTCTACGAGAAGGAGCCGCTGAGCGAGTCGCCGCTGTTCGCGCTGAGCAATGCGGTGACCCTGCCGCATGTCGGCTCGGCCACTGCCGAGACCCGCGAGGCCATGGCCAACCGGGCGATCGACAACCTGCGCGCGGCACTGCTCGGTGAGCGGCCGCGGGACCTGGTCAATCCGCAGGTCTGGAAGTAAGTCCATTGGGGCTGCTTTGCAGCCCTTCGCGAGCAAGCTCGCTCCCACGGTCCAGTGTGGGAGCGAGCTTGCTCGCGAAGGGCCGCAAAGCGGCCCCAAAACCATGCCACGCGGCCCCACCCACCTCAGCACAGCCTCAGCATTCACGGCTTTCGGCCGCGGCTTCCTGAACACCAGCACATTCCCCGCCATCACCAGCACCAGCCCGGCCAGTGCCGGCGCCGTCCACTGGTAGCCCTCCACCAGCGCCGACACGTTCAGCGCCACCAGCGGGAACAGCACGGTGCAATAGGCGGCACGTTCCGGCCCCATGCGCCCGACCAGGGTCAGGTAGGCGGTGAAGGCGATCACCGAACCCGGAATCGCCAGGTACAGCAGCGAGCCGAGGTACTGCCCGCTCCAGTCCATGCCGAACGGCACCCCGCGCACCAGGCAGTACAGCCCGAGCATCGTCGCGCCATACAGCATGCCCCAGGCATTGGTGGTCATCGGGCGCAGCCCGGCCTTCTGCTGCACGCTGGAGAGCATGTTGCCGGCGGAGAAGCACAGCGTGCCGGCCAGGCCCAGGCCAAGGCCCATCAAGGTCTCGTGGCTGGCGCCCTGCCCGGCCAGTTCCGGCCAGAACAGCAGCCCCAGCCCGGACAGCCCCAGGGCCCCGCCGAGCAGCACGTTCGTGGCGATCTTCTGGCCGAAGAACAGCCGCGCATTCAGCGCGTTCCACAGGGTCGCGGTGGAGAACACCACGGCGATCAGGCCGGTGGTGACCCACTGGCTGGCGGTCAGGAAGCACATGAAGTTCAGGCAGAACAGGCACAGGCCCTGGGCCACGCAGACCAGGTGCCCGCGGCGGTCCATCGGCTGCAGCTTGCGGCTGAGCAGGAGGAAGGCGAACAGCACCAGCGCCGCCAGAGCGAAGCGGTAGACGATGGACACGGGAATGGCGACCACGCCCAGTTGCAGTTTCAGGGCGATCCAGGTGGTACCCCAGATCAGGACGGTGAGCAGATACAGCGACAGGTTCATGGCAAGCCTCCCAGGTTGGCCACCAGTCTCGACCCACGCCCGTCGCCCGCGCTTGCACAAACCTGCGCTTTTCTCGCGGCAGTCGATGTAAGAGCCGTCCTACGGGCGTAGGATGGCGTCGGAGGTAGCCACCATGACCGCGCTCGACCAACTGCAGGTGTTCAAGTCACTGAACGATTCGCCCCACGCTCGCCTGGAACACAGCGCGCAGCTCGGCGAAGGCCTGGCCGCGGCCCTGTGGAGCAACCGCCACGACGCCCGCGACTACGAGGCGCCCAGCCATCACACGCTGTCGTGCTATATCGCCGACGGCACCGGCACCTACCGCCGCGACCGCCCGGACAACAAGGGCGCACCGGACAAGCTCTGCGTGATTCCGGCGGGCAGTCCGTCGCACTGGATCATCAACGGCAGCATCCGCCTGGCCCATGTGTACATCAGCCAGGCGCAGTTCGCCCTGGGCTGCGTCAGCCTGCTGGACCGCGAGCCACGGGAGTTGCAGTTGCGCGAGGCGACCTTCATCGACGACCCGCAGCAGACCCGGCGCTTTCGCCAGCTGATCGCCCTGAACTGGGACGAGCCCGGCGAGCGCCTGCTGACCGGCAGCCTGGCCCACGAGATCCTCAGCCACGCGATCCTCAGCGAGGTGGGGGTACGCGATGGCCTGCGGCTCAAGGGCGGACTGGCGAGCTGGCAACGGCGGCGCCTGGCGGAATACATCGATACCCACCTGGAGCAGCCGCTGGAGGTGAGTGAACTGGCGGGGCTGTGCAGCCTGTCCGAATACCATTTCGCGCGGATGTTCCGCGCAAGCTTCGGCCTGGCGCCACACCAGTACGTGCTGGCACGGCGCCTGGCCAGGGCCCGGCAGTTGCTGAGCGGCGGCGAACTGCCGCTGGGCGAGGTGGCACTGGCCTGCGGGTTCGCCAGTGCCAGTCATTTCAGCAACCGCTTCCGCCAGGCGCTGGGGGCTACGCCGGGGGCGTACCGGCTGGCACTTCGCGGGTGATCTTTCGGCCTTCATCGCTGGCAAGCCAGCTCCCACAGGTTTTGCGTCGAACAGAAGTTCTGTGTTTGACCCAGAACCTTGTGGGAGCTGGCTTGCCAGCGATAGGGCCCTGAAGATTACTGCAAGAATCAGAACTCCAGGGTGCTCGACAGGCTCACCTGCCGCGAATCGCCGATCGCCACGAAGTAGCGGTTCACCGCCGAGGTGTAGTAGGTCTTGTCGAACAGGTTCTTGATGTTCAACTGGAAGCGCACCTTGTGCTCGTCCAGTTTCGTCTCGTAGCTGGCGAAGGCATCGGCCACGGTGTACGACGGCAGGTCGAAGTCGTTGACCGGGTTGCCCGCCCGCTCGCCGACATAACGCGCCCCGGCGCCCATGCGCAGGCGATCGCCACCCAGCACGCTGCCGAAGTCATACACCGCCGACAGCGAACCGCTGTGTTTCGCCACGTTCTGCAGGCGATTGCCCTGGTAGTCCGGGTCCCTGGTCACTTGCGCGTCGGTGAAGGCATAGCTGCCCATCAGACTCCAGCGCTCGCTCAACTGGCCGCTGACATCCACTTCCAGGCCACGGGACTTCACCTCGCCCGCCGCGCTGTAGACAGTGTCACCGGTCGAGGTGTCGAAGTTGGACACCAGTACGTTGCGCTTGGTGATATCGAACAGCGCCACGGTGGCGCTGAGGGACTCCGGCAGGTCCAGCTTGGCGCCGATCTCCCAGGCCTTGCCTTCCTCCGGCGCGATGGCCGAATCCAGTACCAGGCCGCCAGTGAGCGGCGCGATGCTGGAGTTGGGCTTGAACGACTCGCTATAGCTGCCGTACAGCGACAGGGTGTCGTCGACCTTGTAGACCACCCCGGCATGCGGTACCCAGGCCTGGTCCTGGTTGTTGGTGTTGGCCGTGAACGGACGCCCGCGCCCGGCGTACTGGTCATAGGTCTGCCAGCGCGCGCCGGCCACCAGGATCCAGTGCTCGTCCAGGTGCAGCGAGTCCTGGAAGAACAGCGCGTCATTGCGCAGCTTGTCGGTCTGGGCACTGTCGCTGGCCCGCACGGTGGTGCCCTCGACCTCGCGACCATACACCGGGTTGAGGTAGCTGAAGGTACTGCGACTGGTCTGGCGGATCAGGTCGGAGCGGTAGATCTTGCGGTACTCGCTGTCGATGCCGAACAGCAGGTCGTTCTGCAGACCGCCGATCTGCACCTTGCCGTCGAAGCTGAGGGTGGCGAAGCGGTCGGTGCTGAGCGAGCCGTGGGTACCGTCGATGCTGCGGGTCAGGGTGCCACGGGTGGCGTTGACCCCGGTCACCCGCACCTGGCTGGCGTCGTAGGTCTCGCGGTTCCAGCTGTAGCCGAAGTGGGCCTTCCAGTCGTCGTTGAACTGGTGGTCGACTTCCACGCGGTACAGGTCCGAACGCCCTTCCATGTCGTTGAACGGCTCGTCCAGGCGACGCTCGGCCGGAATGTGCAGCGGACGGTTGGTGTTCGGGTCGATGGCGGTGCCACGGTCGAACGGGTAGACGAACTCGCGGTGCTCGTAGGCCAGCTGCACCTGGGTGTTCTCGCCATACCAGGCCAGCGACGGTGCCACCAGCGACTCGCGGTGCACGCCGTAGTTGCGCCAGTAGTCTTCGTCCTCGTGGTCCAGCACCAGGCGATAGGCCAGGCCGCTGTCGCCCAGCGCACCGGTGCTGTCGAGGCCGCCACCGCTGCCGTTCTTGCCTTCGCCGTAGGTCGAGCCGCGCAGGTTGAGGGCGTTGTAGCTCTGCAGTTGCGGGCGCTTGCTGACCACGTTGATGACTCCGCCCGGATCCTGGATGCCGTACAGCAGCGACGCCGGCCCCTTGAGCACTTCGACCCGCTCGGTGGTGGCGTTGAGGCTGCGGCCCTGCACGATGGGCATGCCGTCGCGCATGATCGAGCCGTCGCGGTTGTCGCCGAAGCCGCGCTTCATCACGGTGTCGGAGGTGCCGCCGAAGTTGTTGCCCTGGGTGATGCCGCTGACGTTGTACAGGGCGTCGTCGAGGTTGCGCGGGGTCTGGTCCTTGAGGACCTGCTCCGGCACCACGTTGATCGCCTGGGGGATCTCCATGCTCGACGCCGAGCCGCGCATGATCGAGGTGGCCTCCGGCTGGCGGTAGCTGCCGACGCCGTCTGCCTGCGAAGTGATGCTGGTGGCATCGAGGTTCAGCGTGCCGGCATCACGGGCCAGGGGCTCCAGGGCCAGGGTGCGGGCGTTGATGCGGCGGTAGCCGAAGCCGGAATTCTGCAGCAGGCGTTGCAGGGCCTGCTCGGCGCTGAGGCGTCCGCTGAGGGCCGGCGCCTGCAGGCGCGGCAGGTCGACGGTGTAGACCACGCTGAGGCCGGTGATCCGGCTGAACTCGCTGAGCGCCTGGGGCAGCGGCCTGGCCGCGAGGTCGAAGGCGTAGACCTGCTCGACCTGCTCCGCGGCATGGGCCGGAACCACGCCGGCGATCATCAGACCTGCCGCCATACCGATTGAAAGACTGTGAACCACCGCCGACCTTGCACGCATGCCGATGAACCTGTGAGAGAACCGTATTGATGCGAATAAATCGCACTTCCACTCACTACACGGATGCCGCGGCGAAGTACCTCACCTGTTTTTCAAAATATTTTTTCAGCGCAGCAGGGTGACCCGGCCGAACAGGGTGTGGCGCTGGAATCCGGCCACCGCGCCGAGGGCATCGAGGGCCGCCAGCGGGTCGTTGCCGGGGAAGCTGCCGCTGACCTTGCGCGCCGCGAGATCGCCGTCCAGCAGCAGGATGCGTCCCGGGTAATAGCGGGCCAGGTCGTCCACCACCTGGCCCAGCGGCACCTGGTAGTAGTTCAGCCAGCCCTGGCGCCAGGCCAGGCGGCTTTCGCTGTCGACGCCGTGCACGCTGCCGGCGCTGCCGTCGTGGTAGGCCACCTGCTGGTTGGCCGTGAGGACCTGCTGCGGCTGGCCCTCGGCCGCGGTGACCCCGACCCGCCCGGAGAGCACGGTGACCTCTGCCCCGCTGCCCTGCCGGCGTACCTCGAAGCGCGTCCCCAGCACTTCGGTGCGCCCGCCGTCGGCCTCGACGATGAAGGGCTGGCCGGTATGGGTGACCTGGAAGAACACCGCGCCACGCAGTATTTCGACCCGCCGCTGGCCATGGCTGAAGTCGACGCGGATGGCGGTGTCGGCATCCAGCAGCAGTTGCGAGTCGTCGGCCAGGGTCACCTCGCGGACCTGCCCGACCGCGGCCACATGGTCAGCCCCCAGGTCACGCAGCCAGTCCGCCGGATGCCAGCCACCGCCGATGCCGAGCATCAGCAGCAGCGAAGCGGCCACGGCCAGGCCACCCAGCCTGCGCCAGGGCGACGAGGCCGGACGGTCCATGGCACGCAGGTAGGCCTGCAGCGCGGCGTCCTCCTCGCTGGCCAGGCGCAGCGCCGGTGCCTCGCTGAGCCGCCACAGGTCCTGCGCCTCGCGGTAGGCCTGGCCGTGCGCCGGATCGCTGAGCAGCCAGCGCTTGAACGCCGCGCCGTCGGCCAGCGCTGGCTGGCCGTTGATACGGGTCAGCCAGTCCAGTGCGGTCTGCTGCTGTTCGGGACGGATCGGGGCGTTCATCGCGGCGCGCTTCCTGGCTTGCGGGAATCCTCGGGTTCCACGGCGATGCTCGCCTTGCAGACCTCGAGGGCGCGCATCATATGTTTTTCCACCGCACTTTGGGACAGGTTCATGACCTTGGCGATCTCGCCGTAGGTGCGCCCGTGGATGCGGTTGAGCAGGAAGATGTGCCGGGTCCGCTCGGGCAGCTCGCGCAGCGCCGCCTCGATCCGGCGCAGGTCGCTGCCGGCCTCGAGGGCCGCCTGGGGCTCGCTGTCCAGCGACGGTTCCAGCGCTTCGGGCAGGCTGTCGTTGACCCGCTCGCGCGCGCCCTCGCTGCGCAGGTGGTCGATGGCGATGTTGCCGGCGCAGCGCATCAGGTAGCTGTCCAGCGCTTCGATCTCCACCTGCGGCCGGCGCCAGAAGCGCAGGAACAGGTCCTGCACCAGGTCGGCCGCGGTCGCCCGGCAGCCGACCCGCCGGCTCACCAGGCTTTCCATGCGCCCGCGCTGGGCGAGGAACACCTGGAGGAAGCGGGCCCGGGCCGGGGCATCGCCGGGCGGCAGGTCGAGGGGTTCGTTCATCGCGTCAGATCAGCCCCAAGGCGGAAAAGGGCGCCAGCACCAGGCCGGCCAGTGCCAGGCCGAGCAGCCAGCGCGGCCGGTAGGGCAGGCAGAACACCCACAGGCACAGGCCGGCCATGAGCACGCCGAAGAACTCGGCCAGGCCCACGGCCCAGCCACGCTGGTTCATCGCCACGGCCAGGGCCAGGGCCCACAGCAGCCAGCCCGCGCTGCGCAGGCCGCGTAATTGGTGGGGACCCGGCTTGCGCCCCAGCAGCTCGCTGAAGTGCTTGTCCATGGCCAGGCACAAGGCCGCGGATCCGGCGAAGGCGAACAGCGCGACAGCCAGCATCAGCGTGCCTGCGCTTCAGTGTTCGGCGCTGCCGCCTTGGCCGGCCTGGCCCCACGCCTGGGCGCCGACACCGGCGCGCGCAGCATCTTGCCGGCGACCCAGGCGAGGAACAGGCCGCAACCGAGGGCAGTGAGGTCGAAGCCGGCCATGGCCCAGTCACCGGCCGGCAGGGCATGCTGCAGGCCCTGGTCGGTGGTCAGGGCGTTGAGCAGCGGTACGCTGGCCCAGAGCAGTGCCGCCAGCGCCAGTTGCTCGCCCCAGGCACGTCGCCCCGGACGCAGCAGCGCATGCACCAGGGCCGTCAGCCAGACGCCGAAGAACACGTTGATCTCCCAGCCGGCACGCCCGTCCAGGGCCACCGGCAACAGGCGATTGGCCCAGAAGAAGCCGACCACGGCGAGCAGCAGGCCGCTCATGCTGGCGATGTTCAGGACTTCCACCAGGCGCAGCTCGAACGGCTGGGTCCCGCTCTTCGCGTGCTTGAGCTGGCGCTTGCCGAGCCACATCACCAGGCCGGTGCCGATCACCGCGGTGCCGGCCAGGCCGAAGAAGAAATACAGCCAGCGCAGCAGCGGCCCGGCGAAGGTGGCCATGTGCAGGCCATAGAAGCCACCGCCGATGATCCCCGGCACATGCTCGGGGCGCTCGGTCCAGGCCAGGCTGCCGTCGGCGGCGTCGTAGCGCCAGCCCACGCCGCGGCGCACGGCGATGCGTTCGTGACCGTCGGGCAGGAACAGCACCTGCGCCGTGCGGTCGCCCGGACGCTGCACATCGACCCAGATCACCCGCGCCTGCGGCGCCTGCTCCAGCACCTTGGCGTACAGCTGCGGGAAGGCCGGCAGCGGGACTTTTTCACCGGACGCCTGGATGTCCTGCCGCGGGCTGAACACGTCGTTGAAGAACGCGTTCTGGTCGCCGCCGTAGCTGGCGAGAATGCTCGCCGGCATGACCATGTACATGAAGATCACCAGGCTGCTGTAGCTGATCATCAGGTGGAACGGCAGCACCAGCACGCCGATCGCGTTGTGGCCGTCGAGCCAGGAGCGCTGGCCCTTGCCGGGACGGAAGGTGAAGAACTCCTTGAAGAGCTTCTTGTGGGTGATGATCCCGGTGACCAGGCCGACCAGCATCATCAGCGCGGCGAAGGTCGCCAGCCAGCGGCCCCAGGGATAGGGCATCTGCAGCTCGAAATGGAAGCGGTAGAAGAACTCGCCGCCACGGCTGGCACGGGCGTGGATTTCCTCGCCGGTCTGGGCGTCGAGGGTCTTGCGGGTGAAGCCGCGCGGACCGTCGCCGCCTCGCCAGCCCACGCCGATGCCGGGCGTGCGCTCGTCCGGCAACTCGATGAACCAGCTCGAGGCATCGGCGGCGTGGCGCTGCAGGTAGTCCTGCGCCCGGGCCAGGCTGGTGGCGGTGTCCAGCGTGCGCAAGGGGATTTCCGGCTGGCTCCAGCGGGTGATCTCGGGCTTGAAGTAGGACATCGTCCCGGTCAGGAAGATGGCGAACAGCAGCCAGCCGAAGATCAGCCCGGCCCAGGTGTGCAACCAGGCCATCGCCTGGCGGAAGCCCTCTTTCATGAATGGTTCATCCAGTACGTGACGCCATTGATCGCCGCCAATGCCAGCCCCGGCAACAGAATGCCCAGCCAGGCCCGGGTCGCGCTGCGCGCGGCGAAGGCCCAGATGAAGGCCGCGAGGTAGAACAGGAAGGCGCTCATCATGCCGGTCAGCACCGCCTCGACCCGTGGCAACGGCAGCAACAGGCCCAGGCAGACGCTGGCCATGGCGGCCAGCAGGTAGCCGCCCAGCAGCGCCGCGAGGCAGCGGGAGACCACGGCCAGGCGGTAACTCAGGGGCAGGCCGACGGCTTTGCTGTTCATGAGGCGGAACTGTCCACGGCGGAAAGGGCCGATAATATAAATGATAAGGATTCTCACACGCAAAACTGTCTGACGAGCCGGTGGTCATTGTCCGATTGCCGACGTCGACTTTTACCCCATACAATGCGAACAATTCTTATTCTTTTGCGCATCCCGGCGCCGGAGTGTTCAGGTGCCCAGCGCCCCTCCCGTTCTCTCGACTTCGGTGGAAGGCCTCTACCACGCCCATCATCACTGGCTGACCGGCTGGCTGCGGCGACGCCTGGGTTGCCCGGAGAATGCCGCGGACCTGGCCCAGGACACCTTCATGCGCCTGCTCCAGGCCCGCGAGGCACCGGCCCCGAACGAGCCGCGGGCGTTCCTCACCACGGTGGCCAAGCGGGTGCTGTTCAACCACTACCGCCGCCAGGAGCTGGAGCGCGCCTACCTGCAGGCGCTGGCGCAACTGCCGGAAGAGGTGGCGCCGTCGGAAGAACAGCGGGCGATCCTCTTCGAGACCCTGCTGGAGCTTGATCGCCTGCTCGACGGCTTGCCGCAACAGGTCAAGCGCGCCTTCCTGCTGGCCCAGGTCGATGGCCTGACCTACAACGAAATCGCCGCGCAGCTGGGCATCTCCCTGGCCACGGTGAAACGTCATCTGAACAAGGCGGCCATGCGCTGTTACTTCGCCCTGTGAACCACGACGCCCCTGCCTTTTCCCCGCGCGTGGCCGAACAGGCCGTGCATTGGCTGATCGAGCTCCAGGGCGGCACCCTCGATCCGCGCCAGCAGCTGGCGATGGAGCGCTGGTTGCAGGCCAGCGAAGAGCACCGCCAGGCCTGGGCACATATCCAGCGGGTCAACCAGCGCTTGAGCGGGTTGTCGTCGCCACTGGCCCACGCCACCTTGCAGGCACCGGCCTCGGCCGGTCGTCGTCGTGCCCTGAAGATGCTGGTGCTGCTCGGTGCCGGCAGTGCCGTGGGCCTGGGCATGCACGCCGGCGACAGCCTGCCGCCGCTGCTGGCGGACTACCGCAGCCCGCTGGGGCAACGGCGGCAGATGCGCCTGGACGACGGCAGCCGGTTGCACCTGAACACCGCCAGCGCCGCCGACGTGCGCTTCACTGACGGGCAGCGCCTGGTGCACCTGCTCGACGGCGAGCTGCTGCTCGAAGTGGCCGAGGATCGCCGGCCACTGCGGGTGCAGACCCGGGACGGCCTGCTGGAGTTGTCCGCCGGCCGTTTCAATGTCCGCCAGTGGCCAGGCCACAGCGGCGTGGCGGTGTTCCAGGGGCGTGCGAGCCTGGACGCGGAAGTGCTGGAGAGCGGCCACCAGGCCCGTTTCGACGATTCCGGCTGGAGCGTGCGCACGCCACTGGACGCCAACAGCGGCGCCTGGGTCGACGGCATGCTGGTGGCGGCGCACATGCCCCTGGCGGAGTTTCTCGAGGAGCTGGGACGCTACCGCCGCGGACAGCTCAATTGCGATCCCGGCGTGGCCCGGTTGCTGGTCTCGGGGAGTTATCCACTGGCCGACAGCGAGCGCATCCTCGACCTGCTCGAAGTGGCGCTGCCGGTGAAGGTGAAGCGCTTTACCCGCTACTGGGTGACGGTGCAGGCCAGGGCCTGACGAGGCTCGAAAATCCAGCAAGAAATTATTTTCAAATCCCGTGAGCCGTTTTCCCCGCCTCGCGTGACAGAGCAGACAGAACCCTTCCTTTCCGCTCTTCTCAAGGATCCTGCAATGCCCTTCCGACCGAGCCCCCTGGCCCTGGCCATGCTGTTGACCTTCGCCGCCATCACCCCGCTGCACGCCGCCGACGCGCCGGCACGCACCTACCAGATCGCACCGATGTCGCTGGAAAGCGCCCTGAACCAGTTCGGCCGCGACAGCGGCGTGCTGATCTCGTTCGGCTCGGAAGTCACCCAGGGCCTGCAGAGCCGTGGCCTGAACGGCAGCTTCACTCCGGCCCGGGGCCTCGCCGAACTGCTCCAGGGCACCGGCCTGGAGGCCCGCGCCGAGGGCGACAATGCCTTCAGCCTGCAGCCGCTGAGCCAGGCCGCCAACGCCCCGGTCGAGCTGAGTGCCTCCAGCGTGGTCGGCGACTGGCTCGGCGACGCGCAACAGGACAACGTCTTCGAGCACGCCGGCGCGCGCGACGTGATCCGCCGCGAGGAATTCGAACGCACCGGCGCCAGCAGCGCGCGCGAAGTGCTCAACCGCATCCCCGGCGTCAACGCTCCGGAAAACAATGGCACCGGCAGCCACGACATGGCGCTGAACTTCGGCATCCGCGGTCTCAACCCACGCCTGGCCTCGCGCTCGACGGTGCTGATGGACGGCATTCCGGTGCCCTTCGCCCCGTATGGCCAGCCGCAGCTGTCGTTCGCCCCGATCAGCCTCGGCAACATGGACGCCGTGGACGTGGTCCGCGGTGGTGGCGCAGTGCGCTACGGCCCGCAGAACGTCGGTGGCATCGTCAACTTCGTGACCCGGGCGATCCCCGACGAACCGACGGTCAAGGCCGGCCTGCAGACCCAGACCAGCCCCTCGTCCAGCCATGACGGCTTCAAGAGCAGCGCCAACCTGCTCGCCGGCGGCACCGCCGACAACGGCCTCGGCGGCGCCCTGCTGTACTCCGGCAGCCGTGGCGGCGACTGGCGCGAGCACAGCGACACGCAGATCGACGACCTGATCCTCAAGGGCAAGCTGCAGATCGACGAGGCCAACAGCCTGCACGCCATGGCCCAGTACTACGAGGGCGAAGCGCAGATGCCCGGCGGCCTGAGCGTGGCCGACTACAAGGCCGACCCCTACCAGTCGACCCGCCTGGTCGACGAGTTCTGGGGACGCCGGACGATGCTCAACGCCGGCTACGACTACAAGGACGGCGAGCGCCAGTTCAGCGTCAACAGCTTCTTCACCAAGACCCTGCGCAGCGGCTACCTGCGCCAGGGCAGCTCCATCTCGCTGTCGCCGCGGGAGTACTGGGTACGCGGCATCGAGACCCGCTTCACCCAGGGCTTCGCCCTGGGCGAGAGCCATCACGAAGTCGGGCTCGGCTACCGCTACGTCAACGAGGCCGGGCACGAACTGCGCTTCATGGAAGCGGTCAGCGCCAATCGCCTGCCAAGCACCTCGAGCCGCAACGACCGCGACACCCGCGGCGCCACCGAAGCCCACGCACTGTTCCTCGACGACCGCATCGACATCGGCCAGTGGACCCTCACCCCGGGCATCCGCTACGAGATGATCGACTCGCGGCAGAACAACAACCTCACCGGCAAGGACTACCAGGGCAGCTACAACACCGCCCTGCCGGCGCTGAACGTGATGTACCACCTGACCGACAGCTGGAACCTCTACGCCAACACCGAAGGCTCGTTCGGCAGCGTGCAGTACAGCCAGATGCCGAACCGGGTCGACCAGGGCGAAGTGAAGCCGGAGAAGGCGCGCACCTGGGAAATCGGCACCCGCTACGATAACGGCAACTTGCAGGCAGAAGCCGGCCTGTTCCTCATCAACTTCGACAACCAGTACGAAAGCAACCAGACCAACGACAGCGTGATCGCCCGTGGCGAAACCCGCCACCAGGGTGTGGAGACCAGCGTCAAGTACGCCCTCGACGACGTCAGCCCGCTGCTGTCCGGTTTCGATGTGTACGCCAGCTACGCCTTCGTCGACGCGACCATCCGCGAGGACGGCGCGAACAAGGGCAACCGCGTGCCGTTCTCGTCGCGGCACAAGGGCACCCTGGGCGTGGGCTACAGCGAAGGGCCATGGAAGCTGAACCTGGACAGCACCTGGCAGAGCGACCAGTTCGCCGACAACGCCAACACCTCGCAGGAAAGTGCCGACGGCAGCACCGGACGGATCCCCGGCTACATGCTGTTCAGCAGCCGCGCGGCGTACGATTTCGGCCCGCAGCTGTCGAACCTGAACGTCGCGGTGGGGGTGAAGAACATCTTCAATCGCGAGTACTTCACCCGCTCGTTCGACGACAACAACAAGGGCAAGTACGTGGGTGAACCGCGCACGGTCTACTTGCAGACATCCGTGGCGTTCTGAGGATCACGCGATCCCTGTGGGAGCGGGTTCACCCGCGATGGGCCGCGAAGCGGCCCCAACCCGGGCGACTCATCTCCCTGATCCTAACCTTGTTTCCGGCCCATTTTGAAACAGAATATTTTTATTTTTTAGGGGGTTGAAATCCGCCGCGATCTGCCTGACCTTGTAGTCAAGAGGCAACGATTTCCCAGGCACCCCGCCTTCGTCGCCTCTCGCGAGCTAGCTGAATAAGGATTGGAATCATGCAAATCCAGGTCAACAGCGACAACCATATTCAAGGCAACATCCGGCTGGAGCAGTGGGTACGCAGCACGGTGGAAAGCACGCTCGAACGCTTTGACGACGGTGTCACCCGTGTCGAGGTTCACCTGCGGGACGAGAACGGCGACAAGCCCGGCCCGCATGACAAACGCTGCCAGATGGAGGCACGCCCCAAAGGCCATCACCCGATTTCCGTTACCCACAAGGCCGCCAGCCTGGAGCAGGCCGTCGAGGGTGCAGCACTGAAACTGAACAACGCCCTGGAACACTTCTACGGCAAGCTGCGCAGCAAACGCGCCGTCACCCAGCAACACCTCAGCGCCAATGACGCGCTGCTGCAGGAAGAATTCCTCGAACGCTTGGGCTGAACGATAAAACAGGTACGCAGACGGTAAACGACAAAGCCCCTGGCCATATGGCCAGGGGCTTTTTCTTTGTCTTCACCGGCCTCATCGCTGGCAAGCCAGCTCCCACAGGTCCAGCGGTGCATGTGGGTCACTGCGGGAGCTGGCTTGCCAGCGATGAGGCCCTGAAGAGCCCCCTCAATACTTCGGCAGGTTCTCCAGTTCCCCCGCCCGCTGCTTGGTCATGTCCACCTCGCAGCCCACGCCATTGAGCTGGTCGATGGTCCCACCCGTCATCGTGTAGTACATCGCGCAATTGGCATCGCGGTACGCCACCCACTTGCGCTGGGCATCGCGCAGCTTGTCCTTCTGCTCCTGCTCCAGGCTGCCCATGGCCTTCTTGTAGTTCTGGTTCAGGCGATCGTCCTGGCGCTTGAGTTCGGCGCCGGAGCATTCGCGCATGGCCGCCGTGGTGTTGGCGCCGTTCATGCACTGGCTGTAGCTGTCGGCCCGGGCCATCTGGCTGCTGCCGAGCAGTACCAGGGCCGCAGCAAGGATTCTGAGGTTCATCGGCTAACTCCATGTCGGGGTGAACGGGTTGGAAAGCTTACAGGGCAACAGGTTCCAGCAGGCAGGCGCGCATCACCTGCCCGCGCAGCCAGCGCTGCGCCGCATCACCTTCGCGACGCTCATGCCAGGCCTGCTGGAAAGCGAAGGCACGAATCGTCAGCGGCGGCGCAAAACAGCGTAGCCCACGGGGCGGGCGCAGCAGATTGCGCCGGGCGACGGTGAGGATCAGGTCGGTGCCGGCAAGCACTTCGGTGGCTGCCGTCCAGTGCGGCATGGCCAGGGCGACGCGGCGCTGCTCGCCCAGCGCGGCCAGGGCCAGGTCGATCTCGTTGTCGGCGCCGGGGCGCACCGCCACCAGCACATGGGGACGCGCCAGCCATTGCGCCAGGCTCAGGCCGCCACGGGCCGGCAGGCTGTCGCGATCGGCCAGGCAGGCAAAGCTTTCCTCGAACAGGTTTTCCGCGCGCAGCGGCGCCGCCAGGCTGGGAAAGACCCCGAGCGCCAGGTCGATCTCGCCGTCGAACAGCTGGCTGAGCATGGCCTCGCGACTGCCCTGGGTCACCACCAGGTCCACCTCCGGCGCCTCCGTGCGCAGGGTGCGCACCAGACGCGGCAAGACCACCCGCGCACCGTAGTCCGACATCGCCAGGCGAAAGCTGCGCCGCGCCCGCGCCGGATCGAAACCGGGACTGCCGAGCAGCCCGTCGAGCTGCTGCAGGGCCTCCTGCAGCGGCTGCGCCAGGGCCAGGGCGCGGGCGGTGGGTTGCAGGCGCCCACCACGGCGCACCAGCAGCGGGTCGGCGAAGATCTCGCGCAACTGCGCCAGGGCATGGCTGACCGCCGGCTGGCTGCGGTGCAGGCGCAACGCTGCGCGGGAGACATGCTGTTCGGCCAGCAAGGCGTGCAGGGTCAGCAGCAGGTTGAGGTCGATACGCCGCAGGTCATCCATATGACGAATAGTCCGTGTGCAGAATTCGAATTTCCATCCAGCGCGTGGATAACCAAGACTGCCTCATGCCTGCCCTGCGTATCAAGGAGTCCGCCATGAACCTCAATCTCGCCCCTGCCGTCGTGCTGCTGCCGCTGGTTGCCCTGCTCGCCGGTGCCGCCGTGCCGTTCCAGGCCGGCAGCAATGCCGCGCTCGGCCGCCTGCTCGGCCATCCGTCATGGGCCGCGCTGGTGTCGCTGTCGGTCAGCGTGCTGCTGGTGCTGCCAGCGCTGTGGCTGATGCGCGCGCCCTGGCCGCAACCGAGCGCACTGGCGTCAGCACCGTGGTGGGCGTGGTTCGGCGGCGTGGCCGGGGTGGCCTATATCACCGCGGCGCTGATCCTCACGCCGAAGCTGGGGGCCGCAGGCTTCATCGTCTGCGTGATCGCCGGGCAGGTACTGTCGTCGCTGGCGATCGACCAGTGGGGGTTGATGGGCCTGCCGGAACGCCCGGTGAACCTGGCCCGGCTGCTGGGGGTCGGGCTGATCGTGGTGGGGATGCTGGTGGTGCAGTGGGGGACCCGGTCCGGCCAGTAGGCGTCAGGCCGCCGTCGAACCGAAATCCCACGGCTGCAACGGCGGCAGGCCATGGGCCGCCCGCGCATCGTCGCAGCGCGGGTTGTGCTCGCCATGTTCCCAGGACGCATCGAACTCGCGGCAGGGGCTGGAACGCTGCTCGTACATGGTGCAGGCCACCGCCTTGCCCACCTCGCCGGACAGGGAGATGCAGCGCGTCGGCTTGGCATCGGTGCCGATCATCGCCACCCGGCTCGGGGTGATCTGCACCACCAGGTCGTCCGGTACGCAGCCGCCGGCCGAGGCGCACTCGCCCCAGAAGAAGGACACACGAAAATGCGCGCAGCAGGCGCCACAACTCAAGCAAGGATGGGTATCGGACATGATGTCGGGAGGGGGGGAAGAATTGTCGTTATGGGGAGAATCCCGTCGCCAATTCTATGCAACGGCACGCCGTTGAGAAGGGGGTGGAGAAAAGAAATATCGGCGCCCGACCGACGGAATGAAAAAAGCCCGAAGCGCCCGTATCACGGGAGCTTCGGGCTTTTTCGGCAGCGGCTTATGCCTTGACCGGCCTGGCGCTTTTCGGCGGCTCGATGCCGTCGGCGCGGAACATCTGGCGAATGCCGCGCACGGCCTGGCGGATGCGGTCCTGGTTCTCGATCAGGGCGAAGCGCACGTGGTCGTCGCCGTAGTCACCGAAACCGATGCCCGGCGACACGCAGACCTTGGCCTCGGCCAGCAGCTTCTTGGAGAACTCCAGGGAGCCGAGGTGCGCGTACTGCTCGGGGATCTTGGCCCAGACGTACATCGACGCCTTGGGGTTGTCGACCATCCAGCCGATCTCGTGCAGGCCCTTGACCAGCACGTTGCGGCGCTGGCGGTACTGCTCGGCGATGTCCAGCACGCACTGCTGGTCGCCCTCGAGGGCCGCGATGGCCGCGACCTGCAACGGCGTGAAGGTGCCGTAGTCGTGGTAGCTCTTGATCCGCGCCAGGGCACTGACCAGTTCCGGGTTGCCGACCATGAAGCCGATCCGCCAGCCAGCCATGTTGTAGCTCTTGGACAGGGTGAAGAACTCCAC